>Ga0302190_10001204_pt1 | contig 17261 bp, 9 predicted proteins | sample II_Bog_E2_3_FD_198784 | JGI IMG/M metagenome (GOLD analysis project Ga0302190, IMG submission 198784) | Peat permafrost microbial communities from Stordalen Mire near Abisko, Sweden - II_Bog_E2_3 | ecosystem: Environmental > Terrestrial > Soil > Wetlands > Peat | place: Sweden: Abisko, Stordalen... | reverse complement strand
TTTCCAGCTGCGGTGGCTGTATGCGCCTACTCAAGCATCTGCAGGTCAAGCGGCGGAACAATGTGGCAATCCATGGAGCCGATCGCTGCGAGCGCGCGATTCAGCGCCGAAGACTTGCAGGGCTCAACGGTGACCACGAAGGGCAGCGGCTGATCATGATAGCCGGCCTTCTGCACTATGGCGCGGATGTTGATCTTCTCCTTGGCGAGCGCACCGGTGATCTCGGCAACAATGCCGGGCCGGTCGTTGACCGTGAAGCGGATGTAATGCGGCACCTCGAACTCAACGCCGACGGTGGCGGGCTCAGAAGGCAACTGCACGCGGCGCGAGTTCTGCGCCAGGGCCAGCAGGTCGCTGACCACGGCAACCGCGGTAGGATGGCCACCTGCGCCGTGTCCGCTGAAGACTACATCGCCGCCATAGCGGCCCGTAAAGACCACCATGTTCTCTGTGCCGCGCGACCAGGCCAGCGGCGAGCTGCGATCGATCAGCATGGGCCCCACACTGGCGGCAACCGCGCCATCGCTCAACTCGGCACGGGCAATCTGGCGGATGGTGCAGCCAAGATCCTTGGCGTAACTGAAGTCAATGGCCGAAACTGCGGTGATGGCCTGCGGATCGATCTCTTCCGGATCGATGACCACGTGCATGGCCAGCCGCATCAGGATGGCGAGCTTGGAGCGCGCATCAAAGCCGCCGACGTCTTCCGTGGGGTCGGCCTCGGCATAGCCCTTGGCCTGCGCATCGGCCAGCACCGGAGCGTAATCCGCGCCGGCTTCCATTTTGCTCAGGATGAAGTTGCAGGTGCCGTTGAGAATGCCCTCAATGCGGCAGATGCGGTCGCCGGCTAAGCCCTGTTCGAGACCGGGAATCACCGGAATGCCGCCAGCGACGGCCGCGCCGAACTTCAGGTGGCCGCCATTGGCAGCAGCCAATTCCTCAAGCGCAATGCCCTCTTTGGCGATAAGCTTCTTGTTGGCGGTGACCACGCTCTTACCGGAGGCCAGCGCGCGGCGAACCCATCCGCCAGCCGGATCGAGACCACCGGCAAGCTCGACGATCACATCCACATCGGGCGAGGCCAGAACTGCATCGGCGTCTTCGGTCCAGATAACACTGGAAGGGACCCAGTCGGCACGCTTGCGGGCAACGCTGCGGTTGTAGACGTGGGTGAGTTCGAGGCCCAGTGGCTGGGTTTCCACCAGAATGCGCGCCACCGAACTGCCCACGGTGCCAAAGCCGAACAGGGCAATGCGAAGCGGCCGGGCGGAGTTTGATACGGAGGAGTTCTGCACGTCTGACACTGGCAAGTCCTTGAAAGTGAGGTGCGCGGCAGAAGCCCGCTTTGTATCGATGATACTCGAAGCCGCGGGCGCTTTGAGACCAGATCGCGTGGCTCTTGCAGGATCGTTCACCGATGCGTCGGGGATGGACCAAATTCATGGTGGTACTATTCGGCCTCTGGCCCCTTTCCTTCTGTCCTATTTCAGAGACGCTCGCGACCGGAGACGACTCTATCTCGCCGCCAGTTTCTCCGCCACTGCCAGCCCACCCGCGCGCAGAATCCCCGGTACATTGAAGTGCTCCAGATAGTCGCTGTCTGTATCGAGCTTGGGCAGGCCCTCCGTGTGCAGAGCCACGGGCGTCCCACTCACAGCCGCGGCAAACGTGGCCCACACCGCCGCATCTCCGCGCGCATACAGCTCCACGTCACGACCACTCTTGCTGGCATAGGCGATGGCGGTCACAATGTCCTGGACCCGCGCCTGATCGTCGCTCACGTTGTAGGTCAGGAACTTTGGCCCACCGCCCGTGCCGGGGTCTTCCTTGATCGCCGGATGGTCTTCACGGTCGCGCGGAGCCTTCGCCGCTCCGGTCTGGAAGACGTCCAGCAGCAGCAGCGCCCGCTTCTGCTTGCGCAGCCCGGCCACCACGTCACTCTTGAGCGCAGCCGCCGAGCCCTCTTGATCCACCACGATCGCTACAGCACCCTTCGCGTTTCCCTTCACCGCAACAGCAGCCAACCGGTCGCCCTTGCCGCGCGTGAGCACGATCTTCTCGCCCTCGACGGAGGTCTCCACGTCGTCAGGATTCTCCACCGCCAGCGTCTGCCGCAGACGTTCGCGCAGGAACGCTGTGTCCAGCGGCTCAGCGTTCTGCTTCTCCGCCATCACGTGCCACTCGTCGAACAGCCCTTTCAAATCCACCGCGCCTTCAGGCAGCGTGCGATTGTAGAGCACCGACATCTCGCCCACCATGGGCACGACAATGTCGTGCTCGGTTAGTTCCTTCGCATCGCTCAGCCCCGGATGCAGCTTGGCGAAAAAGCGGTACACAGCCTCTCGGCTCTCGCGGTTGAAGTTGTGCGGCGCATCGATCTGCACGGCATCCACCAGGTCCGCCTTGCCGTAGAGCGCGTAGATGCTTTGAATCGCCGGCTGTTCATCGCGCAGCGTGTTGCGCGTCCAGTCCTTGGTGCCCGCCACAATCCCCATTGGCTGCGGCGCGCTGATGGCCGCCAGTTCCACGTTGCTGGTACCGATGCGTAACCCCGGCGAGCTCTCGCACAGGTCGCCACCCTGCATGAAGCGCGAGATCATGTTCACCGGCGCAGTAAAGCGAATGCGGTCGTCCACCGCGGCCAGCAGAAACGTCTGCGATGCCCCGCCCGATGCGCCTGTCGAGCCCAGATCGTTGGCGTCCACGTCCGGCAGCGAAGCCAGAAAGTCCACCGCGCGGATTGAGTCCCACAGTTGCAATCCCAGCGGACCAAAGCTCCACAGCCGCATCTCCGCACTGCCAAAGCGATGCGGCACCTGCAGCGTATCCGTGTAGCCCACCATGTCGTAGCTGAACGCCACATAGCCCTGCCGCGCCAGGCTGATGCCGAGCGCAGGCCCCGAGAAGATCGGCTCGTTCTCCAGCCTTCCGTAAGGCCAGTGCCCATGCGGCGTCACCACGCCTGGATGCTTGGCGCGGCCGTTCAAAGGCCGGTAAAGATTGCCGCCCAGGTAAAACCCCGGCAAGGTCTCGATCAGCACCTTCTCAATCGTGTAGCCCTTGCCTTCAATCTTGCCAAACACCTGCGCGTTCAGGGGCGTCTTCGGCGGCAGTGGCGAAAGCCCCGTCGAGACCAGAATCTGGTTCCGCAATGCGGCCTGCCGCGGCTTCCACAAAGCCAGGCTTGCGAAGGATGGCAGTGGCTGCTGCGTGTTCGTGGTCACGATCCGCGTGTTGCGCGCATCTTCGGCCGGAATCTGGACGGTGGCAGCGCTCGGAGCCGCTGTTTGTGCGGCTGCACGCTTCTCCACTGTCCCTATCAGCGCCACCACAAACAGCACAAGGGCTGCGACGGACGCGAACCCTTGCACCTTCCACCAAGACCAACGATTCATCTAAAAAATCCTCAAGAACATCAGAGCGTTATACCAGTTCGTCCTTTGCAGCCGCGACCTCGATCTCCACCTGTTGCGTACCCAGGAAGGGATGCGTGGCGCGCAGTTGTACTTTGCCGGTCACTTCGAAGGCGCGCACCCACACCGCGCCCACTCCGCCCACCAGCCCGAACGGGTTGTCGCCGATGATCTCCGCAGGGCCCACAATTTCGAGCTTGATGGCATCGGCCGCAAACGGCCGTGGCGCGCCAAACTCGTCCGTCACGCGGAAGACCACCCGCGTGGTGTCCGCACCGTCGGCAATCAGCTTCGTATCGTCGGCCTTCAGCGTCAGCTTCGCATCCACACCCTTGCCGGAAAGCGTCTTGGTAATCGCCAGCTTCCCGCCAATGTAGCCCTCGATCTTCAGGTCGCCCCAGTTGCCGACAAACTTCTCCAGGGTCACCGAGAACGGCGCATACTTCAAGTGCGGAAACTCCTCGCGGTCCGGATTGGCCTCTGCCACCAACTTCTCGTCAATGTAGAACTTGAGGTGCTCGCAGTTGGAGCAAACCACCGCGCGATCGAAGCTAGAGTTCTCGTCGCCGCGCGCCCAATGGAAGGCCGGTACCAGCACTACCTCTTCCTCCGGATCGCACTGCGAACGATAAAAGCCAGCCGCAGGCTTCGGTTCGCGAAAGAAGTCCGTCACGCCGTGGTAACAGATGCGGTCGCCGGAGCCAAAGTTGGCGTGTGTGTTGTAGTCGAATGCGCACCAGCCAATGCCGCCCGCGTACTGCGGATCGCTGGCCAGCTGGTTGTGGATGCGCGCATGGCGTAGCGTGTGCTCGCGCAGTCGCTCGATGTTGTCGATGGTCTTGGTCGGATACGTGTGCCCGATGAACTCCGTATTCAGATAGCAGGGATGGTTCGGCTTGCGCAGCGGGAAGCCGAAGTCGTTCAGCGTGAAGACGTCTTCGAGAAACTCGCTCTCATAGCGGTTGCGAATGCCACCCGTCTGCCGTGTCGGGTCGAGATGGTGCGCCAGCGCGTTGGTGCGCGTGTAGAAATCGTGGTTGTCCTGCGACTCGTTGATGCGCACGCCCCATAGAATGATCGACGGATGGTTCCAGTCGCGGCGGATCATGCGGCCCACGTTGTCCACGGCCACGTCCTGCCAGGCCAAGTCGCCGATGTGCTGCCAGCCCGGAATCTCTTCGAGCACGAGCAAGCCAATTTCGTCGCAGGCGTCAAGAAAGTGCCTCGACTGCGGATAGTGCGAGGTGCGCACAATGTTGCACTTCAACTCCCTGCGCAGCACCAGCGCATCGCGCCGCTGCACGCGGCCCGGCATCGCCTGGCCCACCCAAGGGAACGTTTGGTGCCGATCAAGCCCGCGCAGCTTCACGATCTTGCCGTTAATCGAGAAGCCCTGCGGCGTAAACTTCGCCTCGCGGAAGCCGATGCGGCGCGAATCATTGTCGACCGCCTTGCCGTCCTTGAGCAACCGAACGTCCACCATGTAAAGCTTCGGCGTCTTCAGTTCCCACAGCTCAATGCTTTCCAGCTTGTCGAAGTGCACCGTCTGCGGCGCGTTCCAATGGCCTTCACCTGCAGGCACTGCCTGCGTAGCCTTGGCTACCGGCTTGTCGCCGTCAAACAGCGTGGCCTCCAGCGTCCAGCCACTGTCCATGGCCTTCTTCTCGCTCACCAGCGAGCACTGCACATCGAGCCCTGGGTTACCGCTTAGCACGTCCTTCGGCTGGGCAAAAACATTTTCAATGTACGTGGGCGCAACCAGCCGCAGCGAGACCTCGCGATAGATGCCGCCGAAGGTCAGGTAGTCCACCTCGTGTCCGAAAGGTGGAATATCGGGCCGCTCGGTCGAGTCCACTTCGACCGCCAGCACATTCTCCGCCGACCAATCCAGGTGTTCCGTTAGTTCGAACGAAAACGGCGTGAATCCGCCGCGATACTCGCCCAGCTTTACCCCGTTCAGCCACACCGTCGAGGCCGTCATCACGCCTTCAAAGTCCACAAACACACGGCGGCCATGCGCCTCAGGCAGCATCTTGAAGTGTCGGCGATAAATCGAGACAAACTCGTAAGCCTTCTCGTCGAAGCTGTGCCAGGGCAACCGGATGTTGGTGTGCGGCACGGTCACGCGGTCAAACTTGCTGTCGTCAAAAGTGTGCTCATGCGCGGCTGGCGTGGCCTTCGGGCTGTAGCGCCAGCGGCGGTTGATGGGCAGCACTGCGCGTACCGGCTTGGCCTTCGCAGCGGCCTCTGCACTGGCGACAACGGTGGGAGTAACAGCGGCAACGGCCATCGCGGTCCCGGTAGTCTTCAGAAAATCTCGGCGATCCATAAAACTCCTTGGAGTTGAAGCAAGAATCCTGCCCGTGGTTCCATAGCGAGGAATCGGATGGAACCTCTTTTGTGGGTCAGCGATCATTGTATGCGTTTCCACCACCGAGTTGACTCGACCTTCGTCGAACCTTCTTGCCCACCGCTGACCCATCGTGTAATGTGGCCTTTGCTTTGGCAAAGCTCCACTGCAAACTGCCATTCTTGAGCGAGGCGTCCCATGAATCGTCGCGAACTGTTGAAGCTCTCCTCCTTTGCTGTGGCTGCCGCATCGGCTCCTGCCCTCGCCGCCGCATCTTCCGCCTCAGGCGCTGCCGGCGCCAGTGAGCCAACCGCCCGTTGGGACTACGTCGAGCTCACCTTTAACGGCCCTGCCACGGGTAACCCATTCCTCGACGTCGCACTCTCAGCCAGCTTCCGGTTGAAGAACCGCGTGGTCCGCGTTCCCGGTTTCTACGACGGCGACGGCGTGTACAAGATCCGCTTCATGCCCGACGAACTTGGCGTCTGGACCTGGGAGACAACCAGCATTACGTCCGCCCTCACCGGCAAAACCGGCGCGGTCGAGTGCGTCCCCGCCGAGCCCGGTAACCACGGCCCGGTTTCCGTCCGCGACACCTTCCACTTTGGCTACGCCGACGACACGCCGTACGTCGAATGCGGCACCACCTGCTACGCCTGGGCCTTTCAACCCAAATCCGTCCAGCTGAACACGATCAATACCCTCCGCTCCGCGCCCTTCAACAAGCTGCGCATGTGCGTCTTCCCCAAGTGGTATCAGCACAACCACAACGAGCCGCCCAGCTACCCCTTCCCGCGCTCGGGCGAGACCAACGACTACGGGCACTTCAACCCGGCCTATTTCCAGCACCTCGAAAGCCTCATCGGCCTCCTGCGGTTGATCGGCGTCGAGGCCGACCTCATCCTCTTCCACCCTTACGACAAGTGGGGGTATCAGTCCATGCCCGCCGAGGTTGACGACCGCTACCTGCGCTATGTGATTGCCCGCTTCGGTGCTTACCGCAACGTCTGGTGGTCACTGGCCAACGAGTTCGATCTGCTCAAGCACAAGACCTCTGCCGACTGGGATCGCATTGCCCGCATCGTCACCTCGGAAGACCCCTTCGGCCATTTGCGCTCCGTGCATAACTGCCACGTGCTCTACGACTACGCGCGCGGCTGGTGCACCCACGCTGGCATTCAGGATTCGCGCATGGAGCTGGCCGCCGGTTGGCGCGCCGACTGGGGCAAACCCGTCGTCTTCGACGAGTGCAAGTACGAGGGCAACATCGCCTCCCAGTGGGGCAACATCTCCGCCGACGCCATGACCCGCCGCTTCTGGATGGCGGCCGTCCAGGGTGCTTACTGCGGGCACGGCGAAACCTTCCTCAACGACAAGGACATTCTCTGGTGGTCTCACGGCGGAGTGCTCCACGGCAAAAGTCCGGCGCGCATCGCCCTGCTCCGCAAGCTGCTGGAAGAAACCATCGCCATCGGCCCTGGACCGATTGGCTTTACCTATGTCGGCGACCACCCCGTCTACTGCGCCAAACGGCCCAATGACTCGGTCCTGTTCTTTTACACCGACGAGCACCAGCCGGCCGAGATGACCTATCAGCTGCCCGAAGGCCACGTCTACACGGCAGAGTTCATCGACACCGTCACCCTCGAGCGCATCAAGCTCCCCGGCGAGTTCAGCGGCAACGCCAACTTTACCCTGCCCGGTCGTGCCTGGAGTTCGCTCTGGCTCCGCGCCAAAGGCACTACCGCTTGAATGTTGCAAGTGGCCCCACAGTGACAGAAAGAGCAGGGGCTGAAGCCCCTGCTCTTTCTGTCTATCGCTATCCTCACGCTCTTACGCGTTCACCGGCTCCGCTGCATTCAGCTTAACCGGCGTAAGCCAGCCGAAGCGGTCCGGCTTCAGGCCGTTGGCGATAGCGAAGAACTCGTCGGCGATCTTTTTGGTGATCTCGCCGGGCTTGCCGTCGGCCACCAGAATCTTGTCCACCGACCGGATCGGCTGCACCTCGGCTGCCGTGCCCGTGAAGAAGACCTCGTCGGCGATGTACAGAAGCTCGCGTGGCAGCGCCTGCTCAATCACCGTAAAGCCCAGATGGCGAGCCAGCGTCAACACCGAGTCGCGCGTAATGCCGCTCAGCGCCGAATTGGCCAGCGGCGGCGTGTAGATGACCCCGTTGCGCACCACAAACACGTTCTCGCCCGAGCCCTCGCTGATGAGCCCGTTCACGTCCAGCGCAATGCCCTCCTGGTAGCCGTTCGACTCGGCCTCCATGCGGATCAGCTGCGAGTTCATGTAGTTGGACGCGGCCTTGGCCAGCGACGGCATGGTATTCGGCGCCAGGCGGTTCCAGCTCGACACGCACACGTCCGCACCGCCCGTGCCCTGGATGTACTTGCCCCAGGGAAAATTGGCAATGTAGACCTCGATCGGCGACCCATGCGGGCTGACGCCCATCTCGCCATAGCCGCGCAGGGCAATGGGCCGGATGTAGCACGGCGCCACGCCGTTGGCCTCGATCAGGTCCACGACGCCGGCCGAAAGCTCCTCAAGCGTGTAGGGCAGCTCCATGCGGTAGATGCGCGCTGAATCGAGCAGCCGCTGCATGTGCTCCGGCAGCCTGAAGACCGCCGCGCCGTGTGGCTGGGCGTAACAGCGCACGCCCTCAAAAACCGCGGAGCCATAGTGAATCACGTGGCTCATGACGTGCAGAGTGGCCTGATCCCAGGGGATCAGCTGGCCGTTGTGCCAGATATTGGCAGTGGGGGTAATCGGCATGGCGGGCAAAACTCCTTGAAATTGCGCGAAACACGTACTTTTCAGCCTAACGCTTTGAGAACCGCTTGGAAAGAGGCGGCGGTGGCAAAGTGTTTTCTTAGAGTACCCATCTGGCAACCCGGTTCCGGCACTGAAATCATTTCCCGTCCTTAATCCTCTGCTGCTATGCTTGCCCCGTCATGCAACGACGGAATCTTTTGAAGTACTCTCCCATTGCCGCCCTGGCCGCTACGGTCGGGCATGTGTCGCTGGCCGAAGCTCAAGCTCCGGCGCATGCGGCGGAGGCTGTATCCAACGTGCGCACCTACGGCGCCACCGGCGACGGCAAAACAATAGACACGCCTGCCATCAACAAAGCGATTGAGGCCGTAGCTGCCGCTGGCGGCGGAACGCTGGTCTTCCCTGCCGGAACCTATATCTGCTTCACCATCCGGCTCAAGTCGAACGTGGAGTTGTATCTCTCGCGCGGCTGCACCATTCTGGCCGCCGACTCGCCCAAGCCCGGCGATGCTACCGGCTACAACGGCGGCACGTACGACGTGGCCGAGCCCAACGATCCCTGGACGCCTTATCAGGACTACGGCCACAACCACTGGCGCAACTCCCTGTTCTATGCCGAGAACAAGCACAATTTTTCCATCACCGGGCCGGGGTTGATCTTCGGCAAGGGGCTCAGCTTCGGCGGAGGCCGCGAAAAACGTGGCGACTATTTCATCTACCGTGCCGAGCAGCCCGGCGTAGGCAACAAGGCCATCGCGCTCAAGAACTGCCACAACGTTCTGCTGCGTGACTTCTCGGTTTTGAAGGGCGGCCACTTTGCGCTGCTGGCTACCGGCGTTGACAACCTCACCATCGACAACCTGATGGTCGATACCGACCGCGACGGCTTTGACATTGACTGCTGCCGCAACGTGCGCGTCTCAAACTGCACCGTCAATTCGCCCTGGGACGATGGTATCTGCCCCAAGTCAAGCTATGCGCTGGGCTACGCACGGCCCACCGACAATGTGACCATTGCCAACAACTACGTGACCGGAAGCTACGAACTCGGCAGCGTGATTGCCGGAACGTGGAAGAAGTTCCCTGAAGACACGCACACCCCGCGCCAGGGCCGCATCAAGTGCGGTACTGAATCGAATGGCGGCTTCCGCAACATCACCATCACCGGCAACGTGATTGAAGGCTCAAAGTGCATTGCGCTTGAAAGCTCCGACGGCGCATTTCTTGAAGACATCGCCATCACCGGCAACACGATCCGCGATGCCATTGACGCCCCGCTGTTTTTGCGTCTCAACCGCCGCAATCGCAATCCAAAAGAGACGCTGCGGCCGGGAACGCTACGCCGCGTGCTGATCTCGAACCTGGTCAGCTACAACTCCAACTGCTCCACGGCCTCGATTCTCTCCGGCGTGCCCGGCAACCTGATTGAGGACGTGAAGATCTCCGATTGCTACTTCGGCCACAAAGGCCTGCCCACCGAGATGCGCGTGCACTGGGGCGAAGAGTTGAAGCCCATGCCGGATTGGCGCACGCTTCAGGTACCTGAGATCGAGGATGCCTACCCTGAGCTGTTGCAGTTCGGTCCCACGCCCTCGCACGGCTTCTTTGTGCGGCACGTGCGCAACCTGGAGATGAGCCACGTGGAGATTGCGCCCACGGTGACCGAGCCCAGACCGGCAGTCTGGCTGGAAGACGTGCATCGCGCCGACTTCTTCGCCATCACCGCGCCCGTGCAGCCAAACTTCGAGTTGCGCAACGTAAGCGACTTCCGCCTCGCCTGGTCACGCGCCGCCAAAGATGCCACCGTGGACAAAACTGAGAAGACCACGATTTAGTAACGAGATCCTCTCCAACACCAGGGCCGGCGTCGAATGCGCCGGCCTTTCTTTTTGATCGATCAAGGCAGAAACAACTAAGCGCTGTTGTCGCGCAGCACAAGCCTGCGCTGCAGATTTGTGCTAGGGTCGAACCGTGAACGATCAAGACAAAACGCCAAAGAAAACATCCCGAAAACTACTGCCCGGCCTGCGTGTGGGCGAGGGCTTTACGCGGCATCCGTTTGACGTGGAGTTTGGCGTGCGCACCAGCGGATTGGTAGCTGGCCGCGATCTGAAAAGCGGTCACGCAAACGACCGGCACAATACCGCCTACTACGGTGTTGCGCCTAGCGTGCTACGCGAGATGCTGGTGCGCTGGCGGCGCGTAAAGCCCCCCTTGCCGCTCGACGCCTATACGTTTGTCGATGTTGGCGCTGGCATGGGCCGCGCAGTGCTGGTGGCCTCCGCGTATCGCTTCCGCGCGGTCGTAGGCGTCGAACTGCACCCCACGCTGGCAGCGATTGCCCGGCGCAACATCACCGCATGGCGCAAGGCTCAGCGCGCTCATGCACCCATCAAGATGCTCTGCCGCGACGCCGTTGAATACGGGCTACCCGACGGGCCATGCCTGCTGTTTCTGTTCAACCCGTTCGGCCCTCCGGTGCTGAAGAGGCTGCTCAACCAGTGGGCCAACAGCCTCAAGGGGCGCGAGCATCAGGTGGACCTGCTCTATGTGAACCACGAGCACGCGCTCACCATCCGTCAGCAGGCGGGGTGGACGCGGCTGTTCTCCGGCGAGGTGCAACGCTCGCGCGCCGACGCCGTTGCCGACCACCGCATTCTGGCCAACCAGCCCGAGGGAGAATACGCCGTAACCAACTGGGAAGACTGCTCCATCTTCCGCTGGACAGGAAGCGGCAAGGTACAGGAGAAGGCACACAAGATTCAGAAATGAAATGCCCGTTTGACGAACCGGGGTGGAACAAGGAAAGCTGGTAAAGCTCATCCAGAGGAACTGTCCCAACCCCACCAAAAACGGCTGGACAATACAAACGGAACCCGTAGCCTGTGGCAAGCGATGAGCAGTCGGAGCAAGATGTCGAACGAACCGCATTTGATTGTAGGAATTGGCGAACTTCTTTGGGACATTCTCCCTGACGGACCGCGGCTGGGCGGTGCGCCTGCAAACTTCAGCGTAATGGCTGCCAGGCTGGGCAATCACACCGCCATCCTGAGCCGCATCGGGCGCGATGAGCTTGGCCGCGAAGCCATGAACCAGCTCGACCCCATGCCCGTTGATGCAAGCCACATCGAGATTGATCCCATCCACGAGACCGGCAAAGTTACCGTGCGCTTCGAAGATGGAGAGCCCCACTACACCATCCACGAGCCCGCTGCGTGGGACTTTATGGAACTAACTGGCACATGGGTGCAGTTGGCCGAGCGCGCCAACGCCATCTGCTTTGGATCGCTGGCGCAGCGCTGCCGCGAGTCCCGCCAGACCATCCAGACGCTCGTCGCGCAGACCAAAGCAAGCTGCATACGTATCTTCGACGTGAACCTGCGCACGCCCTTCTACTCGGGCGAGATCGTTCAGGAGTCACTGGAACTGGCCACCATGGTCAAGCTGAACGAAACTGAACTTCCGCTGGTGATGAACTTGCTGGGCATGCCCATGGGGGAAGCCGTCAGCACAGACGCGCTGCGCATCGGCGCGGAAAAACTGCTGGATGAGTTCCCCACGCTGGAGATGGTGGCCGTCACCCGCGGCGGGCACGGCAGCCTGCTGGTGCGGCGCAAGGAGTGGAACGAGCATCCAGGGTTGCCCATTGAAGTGGTTGACACCGTGGGCGCTGGGGATGCGTTTACCGCCGCGCTAGCGCACTACATGCTCAAGGGCGCCAGCTTGGCCACTCTGAACGAGGCCGGCAACCTATGGGGCAGTTGGGTAGCGTCGCAATCGGGCGCTATGCCTGCATTGGCAGAGGATGTGCTCAAGGCTGCCACGGCCGCAATCGAAGGCTGACAACAGGAGACAACAGCTCTGCGCAGAGTCCAAAGCGGACACTCTGCGCAGACCTGTGCCGCCCACGCCTGAGAAAACCTTTTCCTATTGTCAAAGCCTCCCCCTCCCGGCTACTATGGCTCCGTTATGAAAAGATCGCTTTCCGCCCTTGCTGTGCTCGCAGCTCTCTCGATGCCTTTGTGCCTGGTTGCCCAGAAACCCTCGCTGGCCATCCAGGTGGACAAGCCCACCGCGAAGGTCTCCTCGACGCTCTACGGCTTGATGACCGAGGAGATCAACTTCTCCTACGACGGCGGGCTCTACGGCGAGCTGGTGCGCGACCGTGTGCCGGGACGCGGCTGGGGCAGCCTCACGCAGTGGCCTGCGGTCATGCGCGGAGCAGATTCGGCTGTCTCCATCGCGCTCGACGAAAAGACGGGCCCAAGCGCGGCTATCACCCACAGCCTGAAGGTTGCGGTGACAGCGGCCAACGAGCAGTCGCCAGCGGGCGTTGAGAATGGCGGTTACTGGGGCATTCCCGTCCGCCCCAACACTACCTACTCGGGCTCCTTCTGGGCCAAGACCTACCAGCCAGGGCTAGCGGTTACAGTTTCGCTTGAGAACGACCGCACCGGTGTGAAGGCCGCCACCGCTACTGTGGCTGGCGTCGCCGGGGAGTGGAAAGAGTACAAGTACACGCTCAAGACCGGCGATGTACCCGCAACCGTCAACAACCACCTGTTGCTGACCGTTACCAGGCCGGCCACGGTGTGGTTGGACGTGGTGAGCCTCTTCGGCCCCACCTACAAGAACCGTGAAGGCGGCAACCGCATCGACCTGATGGAAAAGCTGGCGGCGATGCATCCGAAGTTCCTGCGCCTGCCCGGAGGCAACTACCTCGAAGGCGATCACATCAACGAGCGCTTCAACTTCAAGGAGACCATCGGACCCTGGGTGAACCGGCCGACGCATCCGAGCCCTTGGCGGTATCGCTCGTCCGATGGCATGGGCCTGCTCGAATTCCTCGAGTGGTGTCAGGACCTGAACATGGAGCCGGTGCTGGCCGTCTACGCCGGCTACTCGCTGCAGCAGGAGCACATCGAGCCCGGCCCGGCGCTGGAACCGCACGTGCAGGACGCGCTCGACGAGATCGAATACGTGATCGGCGGACCGGAGACGCATTGGGGTGCAGAGCGCATCAAGAACGGACACGCCGCTCCCTTCCCGCTGCACTACGTCGAAATCGGCAACGAGGACGAGTTTGACCACTCCAAGTCCTACGACGGCCGCTACGCGCAGTTCTACAAGGCCATCAAGGCCAAGTACCCGCAGCTCCAGCTGATCGCCACCACGCCCATCAACGGCATCAAGCCAGACGTCGTCGACGACCACTTCTACATGTCGTCGGAAAAGAGCTACAGCGAGGCGCACCACTACGACAACACCGATCGCAAAGGCCCCAAGATCTTTGTGGGTGAGTGGGCCACGCGCGAAGGCGATCCAACCCCCAACTTGCAGGCGGCGTTGGCCGATGCGGCTTGGCTTACCGGCCTTGAGCGCAATAGCGACCTGGTTGTCATGGCCAGCTACGCGCCCTTGTTCGTCAACGTGAACAGCGGCGGAATGCAGTGGGCCACTGACCTGATCGGCTACAACGCCATGAGCAGCTTTGGCTCGCCCAGTTATTGGATGCAGGCCATGTTTGCCACTCACATTGGCACTGAGGTGGTTCCTGCCACACTCACCGGCACGCCCGCCCGCGTCTACACCGTGGCCACGCGCGACGAGAAAACCCGCACTCTGGTCATCAAGCTGGTCAACGGCAACTCCGTGCCTCAACCGCTTGAAATTTCGCTAGACGGCATCGGCAAGGTAGCGCCTGAGGCCAAGCTGATCACGCTCAGCGGCAAAAGCCCCAACGTCACCAACACGCTGGCCAACCCCGACACCATTGTGCCAGTCGAGAAGACTATCCAGGTGTCTGGCCCCAAGTTTGAGCAAACTCTAGCGCCCTACTCGGTCAGCGTGCTTGAACTGAAGTATTAGAAGTCGTTCCGAGAAAAGCCAAAAAGAATATCCCGCCGGTAGGCCAAGAGCCTGCCCGGCGGGATATTCTTTCTGGGAAACAATTTGCTGGAGGAATGTCATGGTTCTCTCATCGTCGAAATTCAAGGGTCTGAGCTGCTGGCAGATGATCGCTATCGCGGCTTTCTGCGCCGGAACTGCCGTTGCCGCCAATGCGCAAAGCACGGCGTCGCAGCTCCCGCAGAGCCTGCATGACGGCTTCGTGCACCCGGCTGCCGATGCGCGGCCCATCATGCGCTGGTGGTGGTTTGGCCCCGCAGTGGTCAAGCCGGAGCTCGAAAAAGAGCTCGTAACGATGAAGAACGCCGGCATCGGCGGCGTTGAAATTCAACCCGTCTACCCCATGATGCTCGACGACGAATCGAAGGGCATCAAGAACCTCAAATACATGTCGCCCGAGTTCCTCGACGCCGTCAGCTTCGCCAACCAGAAGGCCCGCTCTCTCGGCCTGCGCGTCGACATCACTCTCGGCAGCGGCTGGCCCTACGGTGGCCCGAGTACCTCACTCGCCGAGGCCGCCGGACGCCTCAGAGTAGAGTTTGTTCCCATCACCCATACGCCGGTCGAAACGCCCAAACTGGCCGAAGGCGAAACCCTGATCGCCGCATTTGCCGCCAAGGGCACGAAGGAGCACTTCGATGCAGCCTCCGCTGTACGCTTTGATGGAGCCGCCGTCGATCCGCCAGCCGACGGCAGCCACGTAGCCATCTTCTTCATCCAGAGCCACACCCGCCAGGCCGTCAAGCGTGCCGCCTACGGCGCTGAAGGCTTTGTACTCGACCACATGGCGCGCCAAGCCATTGAGACCCACCTGAACACCGTTGCAGATCCGTTGGTAAAGGCCTTCGGCAGCCAGCCGCCTTACTCCGTCTTCTCCGATTCGCTTGAAGTTTACGGCGCTGACTGGACACCCGCCATGGCCACTGAGTTTCAGAAGCGCCGCGGCTACGACCTGATCGCCCACTTGCCCGAACTCGCCGCCGGCAGCACACCGCAGGCCGACGCCATCCGCCACGACTGGGGCGTCACCATGAGCGATCTGGTCCGCGACAACTACCTCACCCCCCTGACGCAATTCGCCGAGCAACACGGAACCAAATTCCGCTCGCAGACCTATGGCCTGCCCCCCGTAGTGCTCGCTGACGAGATTGTCCCCGCGCTGCCCGAGGGCGAAGGCCCCCAGTGGCGCTCCTTCAGTTTCACGCGCTGGGCCAGCTCGGCCAATCATCTGGTGGGCAACATCGTCACCAGCGCCGAAACCTGGACATGGCTGCACTCGCCGGTCTTCCGCGCCACCCCGCTCGACATGAAGGTCGAAGCCGACCGCATGTTCCTCGAAGGCGTCAATCAGTTCGTCGGCCACGGCTGGCCTTACTCGCCGGATGGCGCGGGCGAGCCCGGCTGGTCACTCTACGCCGCAGCGGTCTTCAACAGCCACAACCCCTGGTTCGGCGTCATGCCCGACATTACCGCTTACCTCACGCGCATGAGCTGGTTGCTCCGCCAGGGCAAGCCCGCCAACGACGTTGCCATCCTCTTGCCCGAGGACGACGCTCAGGCTAGCTTCTCGCCCCTTCCCGGTGACGTAAGCGTGACCGGAGAGATGCGCAAGCGCATCCTCCCTGAGCTTATGTCCGCCATCCTCGATGCCGGCTACAACGTCGATTACGTTGACGCCAAAATGATCGACAAGCTAGGTTCCATTCCCTACCCTCTACTCGTGATTCCGCCCACCGTGCGGATTCCGTTGGCGGCTTACAAGAAGATCGAGAGCTACGCCGCGGCCGCTGGAACCGGCAAGGTGATTGCCATTGGAACCGAGCCAACGCTCGCGCCTGGGCTGAAAGAGATGGGCGAATCCAAAGACGTTGCCTCCATCACTGATCGCCTGTTTACTGCCGCCGGTCACAAGGGCGTATCCATTGCTTCAGTTGAAGCCCTTCCCGCCGCGCTCCACGCGGCCCTCTCCCCCGATCTCGACGTCGCCGGCCATGCAGATCAGCTTGGCTTCATCCATCGCAAACTCGCCTCCACCGATATCTATTACGTGGTGAACAGCGGCAACAAACCCATCGATGCGACGGTCGCCTTCCGTGGAGCGCAGGCAGTGCCAGAGGGCTGGGGGCCGGACATCGATTCGACCGTTGCTCTTCGGGCTAAACGGCCATTCTTGCAGGCTTGGGACCCGGATTCCGGGCGCATTCTGTTTACTGCTGCAAACCAACCCGGCAAACGTTTCGCCCTGAAGCTGGCACCCTACGAGTCCCGCGTCTTCATTCTCTCCGCTGCCTCCGGCGAGAAACTCGCCGAGGAACCTGCTACAACAAACGAGAAAACCCTCGCCAATCTGAGCACCGGCTGGACCGTTCGCTTCGATTCCGAGAAGATGGACATCGACGTCGACAAGCTTGCCTCCTGGACCAAAATGGACGGCCGCAAGTTCTTCTCCGGCGTTGCCACCTACACCAAGAGCTTCACCCTCGATGCGGCGGCGCTGAAAACCGGCCGCGTGCTCATCGATTTCGGCATCGGCGTTGAGACCACCGATCCGCGTCCCCCCGGTTCAAACGGCGTCCGTGCGCTGCTTGAGCCGCCACTGCGCGAGGCCGCCATCGTCAAGGTGAACGGCAAGACGGTCGGCTCGCTCTGGCATCCGCCCTATCGCATAGACATAAGCGGGACCTTGAACGCGGGCGCGAACTCGATTGAGGTCCAGGTGGCCAACACCGCCATCAACCGCATGGCCGGCGACCCTCCCCGCGACTTCACTGCGCTCTACGCGAAGTACGGCAAGCGCTTTGAGATGCAGGACATCG
>Ga0302190_10001203_pt1 | contig 17263 bp, 15 predicted proteins | sample II_Bog_E2_3_FD_198784 | JGI IMG/M metagenome (GOLD analysis project Ga0302190, IMG submission 198784) | Peat permafrost microbial communities from Stordalen Mire near Abisko, Sweden - II_Bog_E2_3 | ecosystem: Environmental > Terrestrial > Soil > Wetlands > Peat | place: Sweden: Abisko... | reverse complement strand
TGATGTCCGAGCGCAGGCGCTGATACACGTCCTGTACCAATGTGCGCGGGGCAGTTTCGGGCGAAGGGGCGACATCAAGCCGTCGCTCGCGGGTGGTCGGCATAACGTTTCCTTGCGCAGCAACAGGGGCGCCCGTCAACGGGAATTTGCGGGCTTTGTATAAAATCTCGAGATTTTGTCTTGCAAACGGGATTTATGGAGATAATCAAGAATCCGAAAACACGTCGCGCCGTTCGCCCGCGGCTGATTCGAGCGGGATCGCTCAGGTTCCGCGAGATTGCTCGATCATGTGCGAAGGATTCCATGACATGGGTCAGATTGTGAAACTCGATGACGTTCGCACGGCAAGCCTCTTGCCCAACTATGTCGCGGGCCAATGGGTCACCACGGCGCAGCGGTTCGACAATATCGACCCTACCACCGGGGAAGTGATCGGCAGTGTCTGCGAGGCCGGTCGCGGCGAAGTCGATGCTGCGGTGATGGCCGCGCGAAAGGCGCTGTCGGGCCCATGGGGGCAGATGAAGGCGGCCGACCGGGTTGCCATGCTCCATGCGATTGCCGATCGCATCACTGCGCGGTTTGCCGATTTCGTGGCCGCCGAAGTGCGCGACACGGGCATGCCGCTGCACTTTGCCGACCATGTCAACGTTCCGCGCGGCGCTGCCAATTTCAAGGTCTTTGCCGATCTGTTCGCCAATGTCCCGACCGAGACATTCCCGATGGATACGCCGGACGGCGGCACTGCGCTCAACTATGGCCTGCGCGTGCCGCGCGGGGTGATCGCGGTCATTTCGCCGTGGAACCTGCCGCTGCTGCTGACGACGTGGAAGTTGGGCCCGGCGCTTGCCTGTGGCAACACCGTGGTGCTCAAGCCGTCGGAGGAAACGCCTTCGAGCGCCAATCTGCTCGCCGAAGTCATGGCCGAAGTCGGTGTGCCGGACGGCGTGTTCAACGTCATTCACGGCCACGGCGCCGATGCTGCCGGGCAATGGCTGACCGAACATCCCGAAGTCGACGGCATCACCTTTACCGGCGAGACTTCGACCGGAGAGGCGATCATGCGCGCTGCGGCCAAGGGCGTGCGTCCGGTGTCGTTCGAAATGGGCGGCAAGAACAGCGCGGTGGTCTTTGCCGATGCCGACATCGACGCGGCTGTGGCAGGCCTTGCCCGTTCGTGTTTTCAAAATACCGGTCAGGTCTGTCTCGGCACCGAACGGGTGTATGTCGAAAGAGCGGTGTTCGACGAAGTCGTCGCGCGGCTGGCGGCGGTGGCGCGCGCGCTCAAGCCCGGCCGTCCGGGCGAGGATGGCGCCGATTTCGGTCCGCTCAATTCGCGCACCCATCAGGAAAAGGTGCTCGGCTATTACCGGATTGCCCGCGACGAAGGCGCAGCGGTGGTGACCGGCGGCGGTGTTCCCGCCATGCCCGACCATCTGAAAGGCGGCTGGTGGATCGAGCCGACCGTATGGACCGGGCTGGGCGACGATGCCCGCGTGGTCAACGAGGAAATCTTTGGCCCCTGCTGCCACATCGCCCCGTTTGACAGCATCGATGAAGTGATCGGGCGGGTCAATGCCACGCGCTACGGTCTGGCCGCGTCGGTGTGGACGTCGAACCTGTCCACGGCGCATCGCATGGGGGCCGCGCTCGAGGTCGGCATCTGCTGGGTAAACAGCTGGTTTCTGCGTGACCTGCGCACCGCGTTCGGTGGTGCGAAGCAATCGGGCATCGGGCGCGAAGGCGGGGTGCACAGCCTCGAATTCTATACCGAACTGCGCAACGTGTGTGTGAGGCTGTGACGATGACTGCGCTTTCCCCCGATACGATTGCGGCGCTCGGCGATGCGCTGTTCGATGCCCTTGAATCGCGCACGCCCGTCGCGCCGCTGACGGATGCTCATCCCGACATGGCGATCGAGGATGCCTATCGCATCCAGATGCGGATGATCGAACGGCGGCTGTCGCGTCCGGGAGCCGCCCGTGCCGAACGCGTGATCGGCAAGAAGATCGGCGTGACCTCGCAGGCGGTGATGGACATGCTCGATGTCCGTCAGCCCGATTTCGGTCATCTGCTCGCCTCGATGGCCCTGCCCGAAGGCGAGCCCTTGCCGATGGACCGCCTGATCGCGCCGCGCGCCGAAGGTGAAATCGCCTTTTTGCTGAAGGACGATCTGACCGGGCCGGGGGTGACGCCGGATCAGGTGATCGCCGCCACCGAATATGTCCTGCCGTGTTTCGAGATCGTCGATTCACGCATTCGCGACTGGAAAATCCGCATCCAGGACACCGTGGCGGACAATGCCTCGTGCGGGATGCTGGTGGTCGGGGCCGCGATTGCCGACCCGCGCACGCTCGACCTCGGCCTTGTCGGCATGACCATCATGCGCAACGGCGAAATCGTCGGCACCGGTGCGGGCGCGGCGGCGCTCGGGCATCCGGCGGCGGCGGTGGCCTGGCTTGCCAACACGCTTGGTGCGCTCGGCATTCCGCTCAAGGCGGGCGAAATCATCCTGTCGGGCGCGCTGTCGGCGCTGGTGCCGCTGGCTCCGGGCGATGTCCTGTCGATGACCATCGGCGGCATCGGAAGTGTCAATCTTGTCTGTTCGGGAGCGCGCGCATGACCCTTTCCACATCCGATGTGGCGATGCTGGCCGAACGGCTTGACCAGGCGGCGCTCGAACGCCGCGCCATTGCCAAGATCACCAATGAATTCCCCGACATGGGCTGGGATGATGCCTATCGCATTCAGGACGCGCTCAAGGCGCGGATCGAGGCGCGCGGGGCCGATTGCCGCCTGCTGTTCAAGGCGGGGCTGACGTCGCGTGCAAAGATGGTGCAGATGGGGGTCAGCGAGCCGGTGTTCGGCTTTCTCAAGCCCGACGGGCAGGTGGGCAATGGCGGTACAACGCCTGCCACGGCCTATATTCACCCGCGCGTCGAGGCCGAGATTGCGGTGCGGCTCAAGCGTCCGCTCAAAGGGCCGGGCTGTCACGTCGGCGATGTGCTGGCGGCGATCGACGAAGTCATGGTCGCGCTCGAGATCATCGACAGCCGTTACGAGAATTTCAATTTCGACCTCAAGAGCGTGATTGCCGACAACACCTCGGCGGCAGGCTGGGTTCTGGGCGAACCCGTGCGGTTTCGTCCGGGCATGGACCTGGCCCATTGCGGCATCGTCATGCGGATCAACGACGCGATTGTATCGACTGTCGCCGGCTCTGCGGTGCTGGGCCATCCGGCGGTGCCGGTGGCGATGCTGGCCAACCTTTTGGCGGCGCAGGATCGCGAAATTCCCGCCGGCGCGCTGATCCTGACCGGGGGCGCCTCGGCGGCGTGCGCGGTCAAGGCGGGCGACCGGGTCGATCTTGCCATTCAGGGCATGGGTGCCCTGTCGGTTCACTTCAACTGATCGGGGAGAACAGCGATGCCGATCATTCAGGCCTGGCTGCTTGAAGGGCGCGATGCCGAAACCAAGGAAAAGTTCATCGCTGCGGTGACCGAAGCGGCGGTCACTTCGCTCAAGGCGCCGCGCGAGAGCGTGCGCGTGATCATTACCGAAATGCCCGGCACCCATTTTGGCATTGCCGGGGAAAGCTATGCCGCCAAGCGGCGTCGCGAGGCGGGAGACCCGTGATCAGATTGTAATCTGTAAAAAATTTATAAGGGGGAGTGATAAAGATGCGTTTTACAGGCACTTCGGTGCTTGCGATGGCGTGCGTCCTGTGCACGGCTGTCGTGAGCCAGACTTCGTATGCAGTCGAGGCGGACAGCGCCAGGCCTGAGGGGGCTGCGCAGGATGTCGCCAAAGACACAGGCGGCCTGCAGGAAATCATCGTCACCGCGCAAAAGCGCGTGGAAAGCGCCCAGACCGTACCGATCGCGATCTCGGTGTTTTCGGGCAAGACCCTGTCCGAACGCGCGGTCGGCAATGTCAGCCAGCTTGCCTCGGTCGCACCCAATGTCAATTTTGACAACGGCGTCGCCTTTACCGGCACCACCGCCGTGCTCGCCGCGTCGATCCGCGGCATCGGGGCGAGCGATTTTGCCTTCAACATCGATCCGGGCGTTGGCGTCTATGTCGACGGGATCTATCTGGCGCGCTCGCTTGGTGCCAATCAGGATCTGCTCGACACCGGCCGTATCGAAGTGCTCAAGGGGCCGCAGGGCACGCTGTTCGGGCGCAATACCATCGGCGGCGCCGTCTCGATCGTCACGCGTGATCCCAGTTCGACGTTCCGCGTCGCCGGTGACATCACCAAGGGCCGTTTCGACAAGACCGAAGCGCGCGGCGCCATCGACATGCCGCTGACCGACAAGGTGACGTCGCTGGTCACGTTCGATGTGCGCAACAGCGACGGGTATTCGCAGCGCATCCCGTTTCCCAGCGCGCTGGTCAACAATTCGCCGTCCTATACCGCCTATCCGCAGACCGGCTATGACTCTCCGTCGCGCGAAGGCGGCGGCAGCAATTCCTCGCTGCGCGGCAAGATCAGATACGACGGCGGCAATTTGCGCCTGACGCTGAGCGCCGATTATCAGTATAACACCGAAACGGCGGCCTATTCGCTGCTTCAGGTGCTCAATGATCCGGCGGTGACCGGCAGCCCGAACTTTGCCTTTCTCTACAACACGTGCCTTTCCGCGCCGACGGGTGCGCTGCAATCGCTCGGCCTGATGAATCTGTGCAGCACGTTTGGCACGCAGTATCCGTCTGTCCGGCGCGGCCAGACCACCCCGGTCAATATCGTCGTGAACACGCCGGGTGCGAACACCGGTGCGGATCCGAGCAAGTACCAGTTGCTGTTCACCAACCAGTTCATCACCGGCAATCCCGATACGACCTATGCCAATGGCAACAATTTCTCCAACTTGTGGAATCTCGGGATCACGCTCAACGGCGAATACGACATCGCGCCGAACCTGATGCTGAAATCGATCACGGGCTATCGCTCCAGCCACTGGCGCAGCGGTCTCGACGGTGACGGATCGCCGCTCGATATCTTCCAGCTCAGCTTTTATCAGCATCAGGCGCAGTTCAGCCAGGAATTCCAGTTTGTCGGCAATGCGCTCGACAAGAAGCTGAACTACGTCGCCGGGCTCTATTTCTTCACCGAGCGCGGCTATCTGCTCGATCAGGTCAGCTTTGCCGGGGGGATGGACCAGATTGACGGGCCCAACTGGTTCAAGACCACCAACTACGCCACTTTTGCCCAGGTCGACTATCGCCTGTCGGACTTCATCGGATTTACCCTCGGTGGGCGCTATACCCATGAAAACAAGGATTTCGAGGGTGGGCAGCAGGAAGTCAACGGGCTGTTCTACAAACTCGTCGGTTCGGTTGCCTTTGCCGGTACGCCGCTCGGCAATACCGCGCTGAGCAATGTCTGCGCCGATACAAGCGGCAATATCTATCCGGGCGCGGTCCTGATCGGCGGCCAGACCTGCCAGCAGGCGCTGGGCTATCCCACCGCCAACAACAGCAATCCGTTGCGCATCTATCCGACGGGGATCAACACCAAGGTCTTCAACAACTTCTCGCCCAAGCTCGGCGTGCAGTTGCACCCCGCCGAACAGGTCATGCTCTACGGCTCGTTTTCGGCCGGGTACAAGACCGGGGGCTGGACCACACGCTATACGACGCCGCAAACGTCGGTTTCCGGGTTCAATCCGGAAAAGGCAGACACGTTCGAAATCGGCCTGAAATCGACTTTCCTTGGTCGCAAGCTGCAATTCAACGTGGCCGCGTTCGATACCAATTATCGCGGTATCCAGCTCAACTATCAGGTCGGCACGTCGCCGACGATCGCCAACGTGGGCAATGCGCGGATCAAGGGCGTCGAAGTCGAAGTCAACGCACGACCGACGCGCATTCTGACGCTCAATGCGTCGCTCGGCTATACCGACGCGCACTATACGTACCTCGATCCGGCGGTGCAGGTGACCAGCGCACCGACCAGCTATGAAGCCGGTGCGACAGTCGGCGGTACGCTGCCCAAGACACCGCACTGGAAGACCAATCTCGGGCCGCGTTTCGACTTTCCGCTGGGCAATGGCGGCAAGATTTCAGCCCTTGCCGACTATACGTATACCTCGTCGATGCGGAACAACGTCGAAGGCACATTTGCCCTCGACCGTGCGGCCACCAATGTCGTCAATGCCAGCCTGATCTACACAGCGCCGGGCGAACGCTATACCGTGACCGTCGGCGGGACCAACATCACCAACGATCGCTATGTCACCTCCGGCTCGGCCATTCCGGCCTCGGGCGTGATTGCCGGGACGTATAGCCGTCCGTCCGAATGGTACGCGCGGTTCGGGTTCAAGTTCTGACCCGGCCTGTCCCCCGGTCGCAGCGGCGGCCGGGGGTTTTGTGGTGCCGCCAGTGGAGCGTTCATCGATGACCAGTGCCGATCCTCCCCAAAGCCCTGAAACCAGGCCCGAAATCGGGCGCAGCGTCGTCACCGGGGCCTACGCGACCAATCTCCATGATCTGGGTGGTGGCGAAGGCTGCCCCTTGCTGCTGATCCATGGATCGGGGCCGGGGGTATCGGCCTGGGCCAACTGGCGCGGTGTCCTGCCGGTGCTGTCGTCCGGGCGGCGGGTCATCGCGCCCGACATGGCCGGGTTCGGATTCACCGAGCGCGTGCCCGGTGCCCGCTATGACGGGGCCCTGTGGCTGCGCCAGATTGCGGATGTGCTTGACCGGTTGGGGATCGAACGGGTCGATCTTGTCGGCAACAGCTTCGGCGGAGCGATCGCGCTGGCCTTTGCGATTGCCCATCCCGAGCGGGTACGGCGGCTGGTGCTGATGGGCAGTGTCGGCGTGTCGTTTCCGATCACGCCGGGGCTTGATGCGGTTTGGGGCTATCGCCCCTCGATCGAGGCGATGAAGGGGCTGCTCGACATCTTTGCCCACGATCGCGCGCTGGTGACCGACGAACTGGCCGAATTACGCTATCGCGCCAGTATCCAGCCCGGTTTTCAGGAGAGTTTTTCGGCGATGTTTCCGGCACCGCGCCAGCGCTGGGTCGATGCATTGGCCAGCGACGAGGCGGCGATTGCCGCGCTGCCGCACCGCGCCTTGGTGATCCATGGCTGCGATGACCGGGTGATCCCGCTCGAGGCGAGCATGCGGCTGCATCGCCTGTTGGCGCAGTCCGATCTGCACCTGTTTGCCCGCTGCGGACATTGGACCCAGGTCGAGCGGGCGGGGGAATTCTGCGCGCTGGTGGAGGTTTTTCTGGCCTCGGACTGACGTCTGTTTTCACCACCTGAAACAACCGGGGGCCGCGCGCAATGCGCGGCCCTTTGTCGTTTGGGACAGCGCCGCAACCGCAGGATTCGGCGCCAGGCGAGGGGGGTGTGAAAATGATAAAATGGTGCGCGAAATTGTGATCATTTTCGCAGGTCGCGATCCAGGGGTGCTATCTTTCGATAAATAAAATACATATTAATCAATAATATGGTAATAAATCTCGATATTTTTAAAATATCTCGTTTTTAATTGCGACAATCCCGGACGGGGGGCACTATCGACCTCGATCGAGTGCCGGAACAATGGCATCGGGAGAGGATGGTTCGCAAAACCGGCGTCCGGCGCATAGCCGGCGCGCGCCGCTCTGCGCTCCTTTTCCCGCTCCCTGACGCACTCGCTGACCTGGGACATGGAAGGAGGATCGGATGGCGCTGCTCAACCGGATGGATTGGTATAACCTGGCGCGGACGACGAACTGGACGCCCGCCTATGTGACCGAAGACGAACTGTTTCCCCCCGAGCTGAGCGGCGGCTTTGGCCTGCCTGCGACGGCGTGGGAAGGCTATGACGAACCCTACAAACAGACTTATCCCGAATATGTGAAAGTGCAGCGCGAAAAGGACGCCGGCGCCTATTCGGTCAAGGCCGCGCTGGAACGCAGCCAGATTTTCGAAAACGCCGATCCGGGCTGGAAATCGGTAATGAAGGCGCACTATGGCGCGATCGCGCGCGGCGAATATGCCGCCGCCAGTGCCGAAGCGCGCATGATGCGCTTTTCCAAGGCGCCGGGCATGCGCAACATGGCGACGCTGGGCTGCATGGACGAAATCCGCCATGGCCAGATCCAGTTGTTCTTTCCGCATGAACACGTGTCGAAGGATCGCCAGATGGACTGGGCCTACAAGGCCTATGACACCAACGAATGGGCGATGATCGCCGCGCGGCATTTCTTCGACGACATCATGATGACGCGCGACGCGATCTCGGTGTCGATCATGCTGACATTCAGTTTCGAGACCGGCTTTACCAACATGCAGTTCCTGGGCCTGGCCGCCGACGCGGCCGAGGCGGGCGACCATACGTTTGCCAACCTGATCTCGAGCATCCAGACCGACGAATCCCGTCATGCACAGATCGGCGGTCCGGCGCTCAAGGTGCTGATTGAAAACGGCATGAAGGACGAGGCGCAAAAGCGGGTCGACATCGCGGTATGGACGGCGTGGAAGCTGTTTTCGGTACTGACCGGCCCGATCATGGACTATTATACCCCGCTCGAACACCGCAAGCAGTCGTTCAAGGAATTCATGGAGGAATGGATCGTCGCGCAGTTCGAACGCGCGCTGACCGACCTCGGGCTCGATCTGCCGTGGTACTGGGACAAGTTCATCGCCGATCTCAACGACACGCACCACGGCATGCATATGGGCGTTTATTACTGGCGGCCGACGGTGTGGTGGAACCCTGCGGCAGGCGTCACCCCCGAAGAGCGCAACTGGCTGGAACAGAAATACCCCGGCTGGAACGACACCTGGGGCAAGTGCTGGGACGTGATCATCGACAATGTCGTCGACGGCAACATGGCCCTGACTTTTCCCGAAACGCTGCCCATGGTGTGCAACATGTGCCAGCTGCCGATCATCGGCACGCCGGGCAACGGCTGGAATGTTCAGGACTATCCGCTTGAATACAACGGTCGGCTCTATCACTTCGGTTCGGATGTCGATCGCTGGGTGTTTCAGCAGGATCCGGCGCGTTATGCCGGCCATCTCAATCTGGTCGACCGCTTCCTCGCCGGAATGATCCAGCCGATGGATCTGTCGGGCGCTCTGCAATACATGAACATTGCACCCGGCGAATGCGGCGATGACGCGCACAACTATGCCTGGGCCGAGACCTATCGCGCGATGCGCGAGCTCAAGCTGGCGAGCTGATCCACCCCAACGAAGCGGCGCGGCGGCATCGCCGATGGATTGCCGTCGCGCCCCCGGTTCATCCCCTTTTCGCGAGAATTCCGATCATGGCCCTGTTTCCTCTCAGCTCGAATTTCGAAGGCGATTTCGTCCTGCAACTCGTCGCCGTCGATTCCGAAAACACCATGGACGAAGTGGCTGCGGCCTGCGCCCACCATTCGCTCAATCGCCGCGTTGCCCCGCGCCCCGGCACGATCCTGCGGGTGCGGCGCCAGGGGGCGAAGGACTATTTTCCGCGCGATCTGAAAGTCGCCGACAGCGGGCTGGCCCCCACCGAAACCGTGGAGATCATGTTCGAGGCCGTGCGATGAGCGGTACATTCACCAAAGTCTGCACGCTTGACGACGTGTGGGAAGGCGAAATGGAAACCTTTACCGTCAACGGGCACGAGATCCTGCTGGTCTGTGCGCCGGGCGGCGAGATCAGCGCGTTTCAGGGTATCTGTCCGCATCAGGACATCCCCCTGGTCGAAGGCAAGTTCGACGGCAAGACGCTGATTTGCCGGGCGCATTTGTGGCAGTTCGACGTGACCGACGGCAAGGGCATCAACCCTGACGACTGCGCGCTCGCCAAATATCCGGTGCAGATCGACGGTGAGGATGTGCTGGTCTGCACCGAAGGCGTCGCGGCCCTCTTCGCCCATAGCTGACATCCCGCAATTCGAAGGAATTTCTGCAATGAGCACGCACAAGGCGGGATCCGCCTATCACAACAATCTGGTCGGCCCGGTCATGCGCGCGGGCGATCTCGCCATGGCGGTTATCGAAGCGGCGCGGATCGACAATCCGGGCAAGCAGGTCACCGTCGATGACAAGCGCGCCTATATCCGCATCCATACCGAGCAGGAAATGATCCTGCGCGAGGAAACCATTGCCGAGGAACTGGGGCGTCCGTTCCACATCAACGATCTCGAAGTCGACCTGTCGTCGTTCGCCGGCCAGATCGAGAGCCAGCCCGGCGCGGTGCGCTTTTACTTCCAGAAAACCGTCTGAGCCCGAGGGGGAGCGATACCATGACCGAGGCACAAGTCCTGCAGCCGCTGAAAACCTGGAGCCATCTCGCCAAGCGCCGCCGCAAGCCGAGCGAATACGAGATCGTCAGCGCCAATCTGCACTACAACAATCGCGATCCCGAGGCGCCCTACGAAACCTCGCCCGACGTGTTCATGAACCGCTGGTACAAGCAGAACACGTTTGGCACCGCGCTGCGCCATGCCGACTGGAACGCGTTTCGCGATCCCGACGAGGTGATCTACCGCACCTACAACCTGATGCAGGACGGGCAGGAAACCTATGTGTTCGGCCTGTTTGACCAGTTCAATGCGCGCGAACACGACGTCGCGCTCGATGCTGCCTGGGCAAACCGGCTGGCCGCGCTGTTCGCGCCGGCGCGCTATCTGTTTCACACGCTGCAGATGGCATCGGCCTATGTCGGGCAGATGTCGCCGGCCAGCACGATCACCAATTGCAACTATTTCCAGATGGCCGACAGCTTTCGCTGGCTCAGCCATGTGGCCTATCGCACGGTCGAACTGGGCCGGGCCTTTCCCGATGCCGGGTTTGGCCGTGATGAACGCGCGCACTGGGAAAACGACGCGGCGTGGCAGGGCTTTCGCGAACTGACCGAACGCGCGCTCACCACCTGGGATTGGGGTGAGGCGATCGTCGTGCTCAGCCTGCTGGTCAAGCCCGCGGTCGAGGAAGCGGTGTTGCGCGGTCTTGGCGAATCCGGCCGCCACAATGGCGACACGCTGCTGGGCATGTTGACCGATGCCTGGCTGGTCGATGCCGCGCGGCATCGGCGCTGGACGGCAGCGTTCATTGCCCAGGCGCTGGAAACCGAGGGAAATGCCGAAACGATCCGGGGCTGGATCGCGAAGTGGGAACCGCAGGCCGATCGCGCGATCGATGCCTTCTGCGCGGAGCTGCCCGATGTCGTCGACGCCGCCGCGCGCGGCAAGGCGGCGACGCGCACCTTCCGCCAGTCGCTCGGCCTCTGATCGGGATTTGACGATGCCCTCAATCGCCAACGAGCCCGTGATCGTCAACGAAAAGGACGGCACCAGCTTTGTCCAGGCGGACGGGGATACCATCCTTCGCGCCGCGCTGCGTTCGGGCCATGGCATGGCCTATGAATGCAGCGCGGGCGGGTGCGGCGCCTGTGTGTTCGATCCGGTTTCCGGTGATTTCGAAACGCTGTGGGCCGATGCGCCCGGTCTTTCGCCGCGCGACCGGCGCAAGGGGCGGATGCTCGGTTGCCAGACGCGCGCGTGCGGCGATGCGGTGATCCGTTGTTCGACCAGTGCCGACTATGTTCCGCCGATTGCACCGCGCCGCCGCCGCCTGCGGCTGATCGGTACGCGGCAAGTGACGCACGACATGCGCGAATTCCGCTTTTCCGGCGATGGTCCGGCGGACTTTCTGCCGGGGCAATACATGCTGCTCGATCTGCCGGGCATTGCAGGATCGCGTGCCTATTCGTTTTCGAACATCGCCAATGCACAGGGCGAATGGCATTTCATCATTCGCCGGGTCGATGGCGGCGCGGCGACGCGGGTGCTGTTTGACGAATTGCGCATCGGCGACGAAATCGGCGCCGACGGGCCTTATGGCACGGCCTATCTGCGCAGCCGATCGCCGCGCGACATCGTCTGTGTCGCGGGGGGATCGGGCTTTGCCCCGGTGCTGTCGATCCTGCGCGGTGCGGCGGCGGAAGGGATGCTGGGCGAACGGCGCGCGCATTTCCTGTTTGGCGCACGCCATGTGCGCGACATCTGCGGCGCGGCGGAACTGGCCGAATTGCCGGGCTTTGTCGAAGCGGGGCGGTTTGTCCCGGTGGTTACCGCGCCGGCGCAAGGCGAAGTCTGGGACGGGGCGGAAGGCTATGTCCATGCCCACCTCGGCACCGGCTTGCCGCGCCCGCTGGCCGAGTATGAATTCTATTTCGCCGGGCCTCCGCCAATGAGCCAGGCGATCCAGGAACTGCTGATGATCGAGCACAAAGTGCCTTTCGCGCAGATCCATTTTGACAGGTTTTTTTAAGGGAGGGGACTTTGCCCAGAAACAAGCGGATCAGCGCCCTGCACAGGGGCGCGACGATGGCGGCTGCCTTGTTGATACATGGCGCCGCGCACGCGACCGACGTGTTCGAACTCGAAGGGTTCGGTGCCACCGCGCGGGCGATGGGCGGCGCCGCCACCGCGCAGGACACCGGTCCCGCCGGAATGCTGATCAACCCGGCGGCCCTGTCGCTGGCGCCTGACGGCAACCGGATGATGGTGGGGGTGGATCTTATCACCACCGACATCGCGGTCACGAACCTTGCCACCGGCGAAGTCGCCAAATCGTCGACCCACGGCGCCAACCGGGGCCCCTATTACGCCCCGGAAATCGGCTATACCTGGCACAAGGGGCCGCTGGCGATCGGCCTCGGGGTGTTTGCGCAAGGGGGGCTGGGCACCGAATACGGCAATGCCGGGTTCCTCTCGCGCGCGACCGGCGGACTGGCGACGGGGCTGCAAAACTCGAGCCGCCTGCTCGAAATCGCCGCGCCCCTGGCTGTCAGCTATGCCATCACGCCCCGGCTTGTGCTCGGCGCCAGTATCGAGGGACGCTGGCAGTCGCTCAATCTCGACTTGCTGCTCGGCGCGGATCAGGTCGGCAGCCTGATTGCGGCGGGGCGGGTCGATGGCACGCTCTTGCCGGTGCTGGGCGGATTGCCCGCCTTGCGCGGCGCGCAGTTTTCGCTGACGCGCAACCAGATCGTCGGCGGCGGGGTGCGTTCGCTGGGCGTGGGCGAACGCATCGGCCTGATCTGGCATGCGGCAAAGGGCACCACGCTCGGCCTGTCCTGGGCGCCGCGTACCCAGATGGCGGATATGAAGGGGGGCGCCACGCTGACCGCCATCGATGCCGTGGCGGGGCAGATTCCGCTGACCGGCACAATCGCGATCCGCGATTTCCAGATGCCGCATCGCGTCGATTTCGGGGTCAGCCATCAGGTCACTCCGGCGCTCAGCGTTGCGCTCGATGTCAGTGAACTGTTCTGGAAACAGGTGATGGCCAACATCAATGTCGGCTTTGTCGCCGACAATGGCGGCACGCTGAATATCCAGTTGCCGCAGGGCTATCACAACCAGACGATCGTCGCGCTGGGCGCGGCCTATCGGATCGATCCGCGCTGGACGCTGCGCGCGGGGGTTCGCATCGCCAACGAGGCGCTGCCCGCCTCGACGCTGTTTGCGGTCATCCCGGCCACGCCCGACAAACACCTGACATTCGGGGTGGCGCGGCGAGTCGGGTCGGGCGGCGAAATCAATTTCGCCTATTCGCACGGCTTTGCCCCGACGCTCGGCAATTCGAGCCTGCCCAATACGTCGGCACCGATCGCGGTGTCGCATGCGCAAAACAATTTTGTGCTGGATTACCGCTTCGGCTTTTAATGCAGGGGTGCCCGCCGCGTCATTCGTCTGCGGCGGGCCCTTTGATCCGCGCATAGCGATAGGCGAGTTGTGCGCGGGTTATGCCGAGCAGGCGCGCCGCTTGCGACAGGTTGCCGCGCGCCTGGCTGACCGCGCGGCGGACCAGTTCGGCCTCGAATGCCTCGATGCTGAAATTGCCGCGGATCATGTGCCGGGCCTGCGCATCGAGATCGAGCAGCGGGTCGGGTGCCTCGGGATGGACCAGCGCGCCACCTTCCGACAGGCGAAAGAACGAGGGTGGGCTGGGATCGGCCGCAGACAGCAGGTGGCTGATCTGAATCACGCCGTCATCGGGCGCCATGATCACCGCGCGGCCAAGCATCGCTTCGAGTTCGACGATGTTGCCGGGATAATCGTGGCTCAGCAGATAATCCATCGCCTCGATCGACATGCCCTGAATGCGGCGCGCATGGCGCGTGGCAAAATGGTCCGTGAAATGGCGGATCAACCGGGGCAATTCCTCGCGCCGTTCGCGCAGCGGAGGCAGCGGGATGGGCAGCATGCCCAGCCGGTAATAGAGATCGGTGCGAAAACTGCCTTCACGGACCGCGCGCTGCAGGTCGTGCGTCGCGCAGGCGATGATCCGCACATCGGCGCTGCGCGGCTGACCGCCGCCCGATCGTTCGACCATGCCTTCGGCAAGCAGGTGCAGCAGCCGCGCCTGCAGCCGATGCGACAGCGTCTCGATGTCCTCGAGCACCAGTGTCCCGCCTTTCAGCCGCTCGATGCGGCCGGGACGGGCGGGCTGATCGCCGCTCTTTTCGCGTCCGAACAAGTCGATTTCGAGATCGGCCGCCTCGCTGCGCGCGCAACTGATCGCCAGAAACGGGCCCGCGCTGCGCTGCCCCAGCCGGTGTATGGCGCGGGCCAGTCGCCTTTTGCCGACGCCGTGTTCGCCAAGCAGCAAGACCGGCTCGTCAAGTCCGGCCAGCCGCCGGACGATGCCCAGCTTGCCCGCCAGAAGGTCTGCCTCGCGGTCGCTCCAGTCTTCGTCCCGGTCTTTGTTGGTGCCGTGGTCGTGGGCCGGTTTTGCCCCCGGCGGAGTGTCCGGCGTCAGTTTGAACCCCAGCGAGCGGCCATGCTCCGCGTCGGCTTCCCACAGCGCCGCAGGTTTGGCGATCGTGCGGCAATGCGGTGCGCCCATGGCCCGACATTCGACTTCGCGAAAGACGATCGGATGACCCATGAATGCGCTCGAATAGGCCGAGGCATAGCCCAGCATGGTCCAGCACACCGGTTCGCTGCTCGGGCCGATGGCGCGCAGATGCGCCTCGGCTTCGGCCGAATTGCGCCAGATCCATTCGCCCGACAGCATGCCTGCGGTCGCATCGACGTCCAGGCTGATCTCTTCGGGGGCACACATGCCTTCGATGGCGTGCAGGCGCGGACCGGTCTTGAACGCTTCGAGCGCACCGGCGCGCGGGCTGGCCTTGCGTGCGATCGCGGCGTCGCGCGCGCCGGCTGTGGCGCCGATGTGGCCAAAGACCTGGCGCGCCGCGTCGATGCCCAGGCGTTCGATCAATTCCTGCCGCATGACCGCAAAGGCTTCGACATGAAGCAGGAGCATCCGTTCGTTTTCGAGCCAGATATGCGCATCGTGCGGATTGAACCGCAGGCGGGCCGACAAATCCTCCACATCGACGCCAAACCATTCGGTTTCGCCGCTGTCAGCCTTGGTCGTTTTCATCAGGTTCACCGACAGCCTGTCGGACATCCCCTATCTCCCTCGCCGGTCGGCGTCCGGATGTGCGGACTGCCGGTATCTGTGGCCGCTTCCCGACCGCTTCTGCTATAACGCGGCATGTCCCGGCGTCCAGCGCCAGCATCCAGCAGATGATGCGCTTTCGCCAGGCTCCAGTGATCAAGGTATCTGACCCGATGCACAATGCATTCAAGCAAAACATTGTCGACAAAACACTTTACGGCCTCTGGCTGGCGCTGGCAGACCAGTACAGCGCGGAAATTTCGGCAGCGGCGGGATTCGATTTCCTGTTGCTTGACGGCGAACATTCGCCGATCGATCTGCGCACCATTCTCGGCCAGTTGCAGGCGATTGCCGCCTATGATGTCGCTGCGATCGTCCGCCCGCCGACCGATGACCCGGTGCTGATCAAGCAATTGCTCGACATCGGCGCCTGCAATCTGTTGATCCCGATGGTCGAAGCCGCCGATCAGGCGCGGCGCATCGTCGCGTCGACCCGGTATCCGCCGCAGGGCTTTCGAGGGGTTGGATCGGGCATCGCCCGCGCCGCGCGTTGGGGCAACGATCCCGATTACATGACCACTGCCAACCACAACATCTGCCTGATCCTGCAAGTCGAAAGCGTTGCCGGGCTCGACAATCTGGAGGCGATCGCGGGGATCGACGGGGTAGACGGGATCTTCTTTGGCGCTGTCGATCTTTCGGCGTCGATGGGGTTGCTGGGGCAGCCCAATCACCCCGACGTGATCGCCGCCATCGACCGCGCCATCGCCACGGTGCGCGGGCTCGGCAAAATTGCGGGTTTCCTGTCCGCCGATCCCGCGACCAGCCACCATTTCATCGCCTCGGGCGCGCATTTCGCCGCGATCGGCGTCGATGCGCTGCTGCTGTCCAATGCCGCGCGCGCACTGGTGCACGAATTCAGATCCCCCGGCGCCGCTTTGCGCAAAAGCGGCTATTGACCGCCATCACGTGCTCCGTGCCGCCAGGCGTTGCCTGCGGTACGGAGGCGATGCGGGCTGCGGCAAAATCGAGTCGCGGGCGATGGCGTCAGAATGAGCCGCCAGCTTTGCGGAAAGCCCTTTCCCGGGAAAGGGTGCTTCATGCCTGCAAAACAATTGGCTGGGGCGGCAGTCACCACTTGGTGGGGCACGATCTGGCTGAAGCCAAATGCGTAAGTGCGGCGATTGCTGTGTGTCTGAACTCCTGCTGCCGGTGATCTGCGCGGGATCGGAGCCGCTTGTGCGTACTTTCCGACGCTGCGATCGTCTGTCGCAATCGCCTAGCAGCAGCACAGATGGTGCCCTTGGGGCGATCCGGGTGGGCCGGATCGATGCGAGTTCACCAACAGGAGCGGCACATGGCGATCGCTTGGCTTACCACCGCCCCCATCATCGTTCTGGTATTGCTGATCCTGCTGGTGGCGAGCGTCAGGATCTTGCGGGAATACGAGCGGGCGGTCGTCTTTACGCTGGGCCGCTTTGAAAGGGTCAAGGGCCCCGGTCTCGTGCTGTTGATCCCGATGATCCAGCAGATGGTGCGGGTCGATTTGCGCATCCAGGTGGTCGAGATACCGAGCCAGGACGTCATTTCACGCGATAACGTGTCGATGAAAGTCGATGCCGTGCTCTACTACAATGTGGTCAATCCCGAGCACGCGATCATTCAGGTGGAATCCTATCGTCCGGCGACCAACATGCTGGCCCAGACAACCTTGCGCGCGGTGTTGGGGCAGCACGACCTCGACGAGATGCTGTCGGAGCGCAAGAAGCTCAGCGCCGACGTTCAAAGCATTCTCGACGCCCAGACCGAGACATGGGGCATCAAGGTCGCCAATGTCGAGATCCGCACTGTCGA
>Ga0302190_10001202_pt1 | contig 17263 bp, 17 predicted proteins | sample II_Bog_E2_3_FD_198784 | JGI IMG/M metagenome (GOLD analysis project Ga0302190, IMG submission 198784) | Peat permafrost microbial communities from Stordalen Mire near Abisko, Sweden - II_Bog_E2_3 | ecosystem: Environmental > Terrestrial > Soil > Wetlands > Peat | place: Sweden: Abisko... | reverse complement strand
ACGACATGACGCTCTCCTGGAGGTCTGCTGGCGGGGCTTTGCGCCCCTTGTCCTGCCTCCATGGGAGCCATGCGGTCGAAGAATGGCTCCCATGCGATAATCATCAGCTTTGAAGAATGGGGTCAATCTGAAAATATCGTTTTTTTTATAAATGCCGATAATATCAACTTATCTCGGCAGTGCAGCAAAATCTCAGGTTGAGAGTCGCTGGTCCTGCCGGCTAAACAAGAGCAGTCTTCCGCGACTTTTCCGAGGAGTCGGAAATGCCGTGTTATGCTGTCTTTAGATGGAGAAGATGTGATGGCGGGTGGCGGCAGTCTGGTAGGTGTCGTTGTCGAGAAAGGCGCGGCTGATGTGCACGCCAATCACTTCACCCATGGTCAATCAACTGTCCAACGGTTGGCTATTTCGGTCACGAAGGCGCAAAATCTGCAGAAGCTGGCATTCCATGGCAACCGGGCTTTCTGCTAATAGGCGCCGGATCGGTTGAGTATCAACATCTCCGACTTGCCTAAAACCGGAGCAGATATCCCTTCGATCGCCGAGCGCTTTCATTGCGCGATCATCGGGTGGTGGATCTCGTATTTCGCGGCCACCTCTCCTTCAGGGGGGAATGGTGGCGGCGTATTGACAACGGATATGGCGTCATCCCTTGATCACTCCGGCGACAGCAAAGTGACCGGGAGGAATTTCCCTGATAATAATGCGTACCGTCTCCTTCGGCGCTCCGATAGAGGATACGATTGCATCGGTCACCTCTTTCACCAGTGCTCTCTTCTGCGTCTCGAGGCGGCCTTCCAGCAGGGTTATTTCAACAATCGGCATGATAGCGTCTCTCCAACGGATTTAGCGTAATGGCGGGCTTTCGTACCTTAAGCCAGTGATGAATTCTGTCTATTTTGCCCCTTGTCTCGTCCAATACCTATTTTCATTGATTTGATACCGATGACGTATCGGTCGCATGTCATCGTTCCTGATGAATAATGCCTCATTATGATGCCGATTAGGTATCAATCAGCCCATTCATCGGTATTTGACCCAAAAATTCGATTTAAAATAAGCTTCCTTCAACAAAGAAGAGCAAAGGCCGCTTTGGAGGAGCCCGATATCCATGAGACATTTTAAAATAAATGTTTCAGACCTCGATGTTGAATTCACCTGTTCTGAGCAGGACACCGTATTCGATGGGTTAGTCAGAACAAGTTCTGGCGTCATCATTAATGGCTGTCATGGCGGCGGATGTGGAGTTTGCAAGATCGAAGTCTTGTCGGGAAGTTATGAAACATCCGGCACGATGAGTTGTGCTCATGTTTCTTCCGAGGATCTGGCCCAAGGGCGAGTCCTTGCCTGTAAAATTCGTCCCCGAGACGACATTGTCCTCAATGTCATCGGAAAGATAAAAAAACTCTACGCGTCTAAGTAAAAGTCGAAAAAACGAACACATCTGGGAGGTTTCTAATGACAATTTCTGGTGTAACCCGTCCTGGGCACGCTCAAATCCGGGTCCTCGACCTTGATGAAAGTGTCGAGTTCTACCGCAATGTTCTGGGGCTGGTCGAGACCGGCCGCGACAAGCAGGGCCGGGTTTATTTTAAGGCCTGGGATGAGCGCGACCACAACTCGGTGGTTCTGCGTCAGGCAGATCAGGCCGGTATCGACCACTTCGCCTTCAAGGTGCTGGACAAACCGACCCTGGAGCGCCTGGACAGCGATCTGCGAGCTTATGGCGTCAAGACAGAACGGATTCCTGCCGGCGAGATGTTGGCCACTGGCGAGCGCGTCCGCTTCGAGATTCCCACTGGCCATATCATCGAATTGTACGCCGAGAAAGAACAGGTCGTTGGCCAGGACCGTCTGGTCAATCCGACCCCTTGGACCCCTCAGGCCGAGCACGGCATTGCTCCGGTGCGCATGGACCACTGCCTGCTCTACGGACCGGACATTGACGGCAATCTGAAGCTCTTCACCGAAGTTCTCGGCTTTTACATGCCCGAATATGTGGAGAACGACGAAGACGGCACCAAGATTGCGATCTGGCTGAGTTGCTCGAACAAGTCGCACGATATTGCCTTCGCCCGCTATCCCGAGCCGGGCAAGCTGCATCACGTTTCCTATTTCTTGGAAAGCTGGGAAAAGGTGCTGCGCGCTGGCGACATCTGCTCGATGAACAACATCAAGCTGGACATCGGTCCGACCCGCCACGGCATTACGCGCGGGACCACCATCTATGCCTTCGATCCCTCGGGAAATCGCTTTGAGACCTATAGCGGCGGCTATCAATGCTATCCCGACTGGACGCCCATCCGCTGGCCCTTGAGTGAACTGGGTGCAGGCCTCGATTACCCCCAGCGCAAGTTGCACGAAAGCTTCTTGAGCGTGGTGACCTAGGATTCGTTCCACGGGGCGGCGCATCCTTAAGCCGCCCCGTCATCCCTCATTTCCGTCAGCGGGATATTTCATGAAAAGTCTGAGGAACTTTATCGGCGGTGATTTCATCGCGACCAACACTTGTTTCAACAAGCGTTCTCCAGTGGACAACAGCGTGATCGCCCAGGTCCACGAGGCCGGCTCGGTTGAGGTGGACGCTGCGGTCAAGGCAGCCAGGGCCGCTCTGGAAGGGCCTTGGGGGCGAATGCCGACGGCCCAGAGGCTGGATTTGCTGTTCAAGGTCGCCGACGAGATCGACCGTCGTTTCGAAGAGTTTGTCGAGGCGGAAACGGCCGACACCGGAATGCCCGCTCATTTTTCCCACCATGTAGCCATACCCCGTGGTGCTGCCAATTTCCGGGTGTTCGCCGAGGTGGTGAAGAACGTCGCCAGCGAATGCTTTCCCATGGATACGCCCGACGGCGCCGGAGCGCTCAATTATTCCGTACGCCGCCCAGTTGGCGTGGTCGGCGTGATCTGTCCGTGGAACGCACCGTTTCTACTGATGACCTGGAAGGTTGCGCCGGCCTTGGCTTGCGGCAACGCGGTGATCGTCAAGCCGTCCGAGGAAACCCCAGCCACAGCCACCTTGCTGGGCGAAGTGATGAAGGCGGTCGGCATTCCCGATGGGGTCTATAACGTGGTGCATGGCTTTGGTCCTGGCTCGGCCGGCGAGTTCGTCACCACCCATCAGGGTGTCGATGCCATTACCTTCACCGGTGAGACCCGTACCGGCTCGGCCATCATGAAGGCGGCGGCGGTGGGGGCTCGGCCCGTCTCGCTGGAGATGGGTGGCAAGAACCCCGCCATCGTCTTCGCCGACTGCGACATGGACAAGGCCATCGAGGGGGCCATGCGCTCGGTCTTCGCCAATTCCGGCCAGGTCTGCCTGGGCACCGAGCGGGTGTTCGTCGAACGCCCGGTCTTCGACGAGTTTGTCCGACGGCTGAAGTCGGGCGCGGAAAGCCTGAAGCTGGGACACCCGAAAAGCCTCGACACCACCATGGGGCCGCTGATCAGCCAGGAACACCGGACCAAGGTTTTGTCCTATTACAAGAAAGCCGTCGAGGAAGGTGCGACCGTGATCACCGGCGGCGGCGTTCCCGACATGCCGCCCGAACTGGCCGAGGGTGCCTGGGTGCAACCGACCATCTGGACCGGCCTATCCGACGATGCCGCCATCGCCCGCGAGGAAATCTTCGGCCCCTGCTGCCATGTCTTTCCCTTCGATTCCGAAGAGGAGGTGGTGCGCCGGGCCAACGCTACGCAATACGGCCTAGCGGCAACCGTCTGGACCAACGACCTGACCCGCGCCCATCGTTTGGCCGGAGCCTTGGACACCGGACTGGTCTGGGTCAATTCCTGGTTCCTGCGCGATCTGCGCACGCCGTTCGGCGGTTCCAAGCAGTCGGGCATCGGCCGCGAGGGTGGGGTCCATTCGCTGGAGTTCTATACGGAACTCAAAAACATCTGCATCAAGCTGAGACCGGAGCCGTTGCCATGACCCGCGAGATTATCGCCCAGTTGGGCCGCGAACTGCACGAGGCCCTCGTCACCCGCAAGACCGTCAAGCCGCTGACCGAGCGCGGCCATGATCTGAGCATTGAGGACGCCTACGCCATCCAGGAAAGCATGCTGTCCCACCGGCTGGCTGCCGGCCAGCGGGTCATCGGCAAAAAAGTGGGCGCCACCTCGAAGGCGGTTCAAGCCATCCTGGGCGGGGTGCCGCAGCCGGACTTCGGTCTGCTGCTGGACGGCATGCTCTACAACGACGGCGAGACGGTCGATACGGCGCGGTTGATCCAACCCAAGGCCGAGGGCGAGATCGCCTTCTTCCTGCGCCACGACCTGATGGGGCCTGGGATCAACGCCGCCGACGTGCTGCGGGCCACCGAAGGGGTAATGCCCTGCATGGAGATCGTTGATTCCCGCATCACCGACTGGAAGATCAAGATCCAGGACACTGTCGCCGACAATGCCTCCTGCGGCGTCTTTGTGCTGGGCGACCGGCTGGTCGATCCCCGCCGGGTCGATCTGGGAACCTGCGGACTGGTGGTGAGCCGCAACGGCGACATCGCCACCACCGGTTCAGGGGCCGCCGTGTTGGGCCATCCAGCCAATTCAGTGGCCTGGCTGGCCAACACTCTGGGCCGATTGGGTATCCCTTTGAAGGCTGGTGAAGTCATTCTGTCGGGAGCCCTGGCGCCGCTGGTCCCGGTGGCTGCCGGCGATAATTTCCGTATCACCATCGGCGGTATCGGCAATTGCTCGATCCGTTTCGCTTGAGGGCCTGACATGTCAAAGATCAAATGCGCTCTGATCGGGTCCGGCAACATTGGCACCGATCTCATTTATAAACTGCGCCGTAGCGAGGTGTTGGAGCCGGTCTGGATGGTCGGCATCGACCCAGCCTCGGAGGGCTTGGCTCTCGCCAAGGAGTTGGGACTGAAGGTGACGTCGGACGGCATCGACGGCTTGCTGCCATATATCGCCGCCGACGATATCCAGATCGCCTTCGACGCCACCAGCGCCTATGTCCATGCCGAGAACAGCCGCAAGGTCAACGCGCAGGGCGTGCTGATGATCGACCTGACGCCCGCTGCCATCGGTCCTCTATGCGTGCCGCCGGTGAATTTGCGCGGGCATACGGCCAAGCTGGAGATGAACGTCAACATGATCTCCTGCGCGGGCCAAGCGACCATCCCCATGGTCTACGCCGTGTCGCGTCTGCAGTCGGTGTCCTATGCCGAGATCATCGCCAGTCTGTCCTCGAAGTCGGTGGGGCCGGGCACCCGGGCCAATTTGGACGAGTTCACCTATACCACTTCGAATGCCTTGAAGGTCGTCGGCGGGGCGCGGGAAGGCAAGGCCATCGCTATCATCAATCCGGCCGAGCCGCCGATGATCATGCGCAACACCGTCTATTGCCGCACCGACGAGGCTCCGCGCGCCAAGGAGATCATCGAGTCCGTCCACGACATGATTGCCCAGGTGCAGAAGTACGTCCCCGGCTACAAGCTGGTTAACGGTCCGGTCTTCGACGGCAACCGGGTCGCCATCTATCTGGAGGTGGCGGGCCTGGGCGACTATCTGCCGCGCTATGCCGGCAATCTGGACATCATGACGGCGGCAGCCACCCGCACCGCCGAGATGTTCGCCGAGGAAATCCTGGCCGGCACCATTCAACTGAAGCCCGTGAAGGTGGCATGATGTTCGATCCCCAATCCCTGAAGGGCCGCAAGGTCATCATTCATGACATGACCCTTCGCGACGGCATGCATGCCAAGCGCGAGCAGATTGGCGTCGAGCTGATGGTCAAGGTCGCCACCGCCCTCGATGCGGCGGGTGTGCCCTATCTGCAGGTCACCCACGGCGCTGGGCTGGGCGGCAATTCCGAACAGCATGGCCGGGCGCCGCACAGCAACGAAGAGTACCTGCGCGCCGTCGTGCCCAATCTAAAGCGGGCCAAGGCGTCGGTCCTGCTGATCCCCGGCTTAGGCACCATGCAGGAGCTGGATAGGGCTTATGACTGCGGCGCCCGTAGCGTCCATTGCGCCACCCATTGCACCGAGGCCGACACCACCCGCCAGCATATCGCCCATAGCCGCAAGCTGGGGATGGACACCTCGGGTTTCCTGATGATGGCCCATCTCAACTCTCCCGCAGGCATCGCCGAGCAAGGCAAGCTGATGGAGTCCTATGGGGCCAATACCATCTATGTCACCGATTCAGCCGGGGCTCTGTTGCCGCACGAGGTGCAGGCGCGTATCGGCGCTCTGCGCGATGCCCTGCTGCCCGAGACAGAGATCGGTTTTCACGGCCACCACAACATGGGGCTGGGTATTGCCAATTCCCTGGCTGCCATCGAGAGCGGAGCCGGCCGCATCGACGTATCGTCGGCCGGTCTGGGGGCCGGAGCCGGCAATACTCCCCTGGAGGTGTTCGTCGCCGTCTGCGAGCGTATGGGTATCGAAACCGGCTGCGACCTGTTCTTGCTGATGGATCTGGCCGAGGACATCGTTTGGCCGATGATGGATCATATGGTGCGTGTTGACCGTGACGCCCTGACCCTGGGTTTCGCCGGGGTCTATTCCACTTTCCTGCTGCACGCCAAGCGGGCCAGCGCCAAGACCGGCGTGCCCGCCCGCGACATCCTGGTTGAACTGGGCCGCAAAAAGATGATCGGCGGCCAGGAAGACATGATCGAAGACACCGCACTGACCATGGCCAAGGAACGGGGATTGATCCAATGACGACTTTGACGCCGGAAACCATCGCCCAACTGGCCGACCATCTGGAAAAGGCTGAGCTTGAAGCCTTTGAGGTCGATAAGATCACCGACGATCATCCAACCATGGACGTCGAGGACGCTTATGCCATTCAGCACGAGATCCGCCGTCGCAAGATCGCCCGTGGCGTCCGCATCGTCGGTTACAAGGCCGGGCTGACCTCTCGGGCCAAGATGAAGCAGATGGGGGTGGAGACGCCGTCTTACGGTTTCCTCGCCGACTACTTTGCCGTCCCTGACGGCGGTGAGGTGGAGACCGCCCGACTGATCCATCCCAAGGTCGAGCCGGAACTGGCCTTCGTCACCAAAGCGCCGTTGCGTGGTCCCTCATGCAACATTGCCCAGGTGCTGGCCGCCACCGACTTTGTGCTGCCGGCGGTCGAGATCATCGATTCGCGCTATCGCAATTTCCGCTTCGACGTCAACAGCGTCATCGCCGACAACTCGTCGTCGTCACGCTTTGTGCTGGGCGGCTGCATGGGCCGGGTCGAGGACCTGGATCTCCCTAGCCTGGGCGTGGTGCTGGAGAAGAACGGCGAGCCCGTGGCCTTTGGCGCTGGCGCCGCTGTACTCGGCCATCCGGCGGCGGCCATCGCCATGGTGGTCAACCTGCTGGCCCAGCGTGGGGAAGAACTGCCCGCCGGCTCCATCGTCCTGTCCGGCAGCATCACAGAAGCCATTGCAGTGAAGGCTGGCGACAATGTTACCCTGAGAGCCCAAGGGTTGGGCTCGCTGTCGGTGCGCTTCCGTTGAGAGGAGAGCGAGGCATGTCCAAGGAACTCGCTATCGTCGTCGGAGGCACCGGAGCCTTTGGCCAAGTCATCGTCCGCCGACTGGCGGAGCGCGGCCTGAGCATCCTTGCCGCCGGACGCAATGAGGAGGATTTAAAGGCCCTGGCCGCAGCCGTGCCGGATGTCGAATATTGCGTTGCCGACCTGTCGGATGATGCCGCCGTTGACACCATTCGAGCCCGCATAGACGCACCCGTACGCATGATCGTCCATGCCCCCGGCGTGCCGACCGCCGGCGGAATTTTGGACGCGCCGATCTCGGCTCTGGTCGAGGCGGTCAACATCAAGGTGGGCGGCATCCTGCGGCTGGTGCGGGCGGCGGATGGGCATCTGGTTAGGGGCTCCCGCATCGTTGCCATTGGCGGCCATTACGGTTTCGAGCCGACCGCCTATGCGGCCACCGCCGGCGTCTGCAACGCCGCTCTGTCCAATGTGATGCGCCAATTGAGCTGGGCTTTGGGAGACAGAGGCATAACCTCTCACCTCATCGCCCCCGGACCGGCGGACACCGAGCGTCTGCGCCGGGTGGCTGGGGCGCGGGCGAATATGCTCGATGTTTCCGTCCAATCGGTTCTAGACGACATCAGGAACGAATCGGCCATTCACGCCTTCACCACCCCGGAACAGGTGGCCTGGGCGGTCTGCCTGCTGGTCGATCCCGAGGCCGATGCCCTGGCCGGTTCGGCGCTGATGATGGATTCCGGTCGACGTCGCGGGTTACCCTGAGCTTGAGGAGCCATGATCATGCCGTTTGCTCATGTCTATCTGCAGGAAGGCCATTCAAAAGAGGATGTAAAACGTCTGGTGACTGAGATTTCCAATCTCTACGCCGAGACGATCTCCGCCCCATTGGAGAGGCTGCGGGTCTGGGTCAGCGAGATTCCGCTCTACGCCTGGGCCTTTGTGCAGGAGGAAACGCCGATTGTGCAGCTACATCTGCTGGCCGGACGACCAAAAGAGCAGCATCATGCCCTGATCGTCGGAATGACCGACGTGGTCGAACGGGTGATGGGGGTACGGCGGCAGTCAATCCGCGTCTGCATCACTGAAGTCTCTCCCGACTCGTTCGGCATCGGCGGTATTCCCGCCAGCATCGCCAGAAAAGCCGAGATCGAGGCGCGGGAAAAGTAGGGGGAAGATGTCCAAGGCAAATATCGAAATCAGGCATCTCAAATATTTTGTCGCTGTGGCCGAGCTGTCGAACTATCGGCGGGCGGCGTTGCTTCTCCATATTTCCCAGCCACCTCTTAGTCGGCAAATTCAGCAGCTGGAGGACGAGCTTGGTGTCGAACTGTTCTTGCGCAAAGGGCGGGGCGTCGAACTGACGGCGGCTGGCGCGCTGTTCTATACCGAAGCGCGGAACATTCTTCAATTGACCGACCAGGCCATCGAGAAGGTCCAATTAGCGTGGCGCGGCCAGATCGGGCGGCTTGATCTGGGGGTTTTCGGCTCGGCGATTCTGGATGTGATCCCGAAAATGATCGGCGAGTTCAGAGAAAAATTTCCAGGTGTCAGCATCGTCTTGCACGACATGAACAAGATCGAGCAGATCGCAGCTTTGCGCGACGGGCGCATCGCCTTAGGCTTCAACCGCTTTGTTTGGGACGAGCCGGACCTGACGAAGGAACGTATCCTTCGCGAAAATCTGTTTGTCGCCTGTATGGACGGGGATGACATTGCGAACAACTCCGAACTTAGCGTTCGAGACTTGAAGGGAAAACCGATGATCCTGTATCCCAGGTCATCCAATCCCGGTTTCGCAGACAAGATTCTCACTTTGTGCCGGAACGATGGCTTCGAGGCCAATATCGTTCAGGAGGTCGATGACGTCTTGACTGCCATCTCACTTGTCTTTAGTGGGTTCGGCGTTACCCTTGTTGCCAAATCTGCAACAAATCTTCAGATGCCAAATATAAAATTCATACCGTTAAAAGACAATGGGGATGGCTATGTCGATCTGTTTTGCCAATATAGAAATAAAGACAACTCTGTAATTCTCTCGTCGTTCCTTGAGATAATTCGAAATCACAAAAATGTATATGAGTGGTGAGGCCGATGCGGATTGCGCTGGCGGGATTCTTAGCGAGAATAGGGGCTGCGATGGCGGCAATGCGGGTCTGGGTTTCCCGCTCCCCCACATTGTGGGCATAGCCCTGTTCGTTCATCTGAGCGAGCATCTGGGTGACGCCTTTGCGCCGCTCCTGGGCTAGGCTACTCATGCGCTGGAGCCGGTCGAGAAGCTGCTAGCCTTCGCCTTCGGTACAGAAAGCCAGATAGGCGCGGCCCGATGCGGTGGTCAGCAGAGGCATGCGGACGCGCACCATTTTGCGGTGGAATGAGAGCGGGCTGAAGCGGTGAGTGGTTTCGCGGTTGTACGCATGACCAGCTCGACCAAGTTTCTTTCTACGTGATCTTGAGGCGCTGGAATACGGGCACCTTCACCAAATCGAGGAGGAAAGCGAAGATAATGGCTGCAGCCAGCGTGCCGGCCACCACCCAGGCAGGCAGAGGCGTCATAGCAATGCCTCCGACGGCTAGCGTTGAGGCAATCAGGAGATCGGCGACGGATGAGAGGAGCAGCCAGAGACTGGGTCGCGAGGCCCACAAATGACGGCGCACTCGATTGGTATAGGTTGTCGCTTGGTTGCCGAACACGATGACAACGAAGGCCAGTGTCTGCAGGGCACCAATAGAGAACTCCATCCGATAGGCACCGAAGGCAAAGATGGCCGTGCAGAACAGCAACTCGCCGATGCCCATGATGACGCCGGCGATCGTTAGATTGCCAATCTGCCAGCTATTCGGCGCTGCCGATGGCTGAACATTGTCGGTCGTCAGCGACATGCCGAGGAAATCTCCGGTGATCATGATCAGGACCATCAGCAGCGGCGTCAAGATCGCATGGCCGGTCATGAGCAGGCCGACCGCCAGAAACAGCACCTGCACGGTTTTCTTGGTAATGGAGTTCAGCGTATAGCTCAGGATGCGCTGAAATGTCGTCCGCCCCTCCTTGACCGCGGCGACGATGCCGGCAAGCCCGGGTTCAGTCAGCACCATGCCGGCCGCCGATTTGGCGACATCGGTCGCGGTTGAGACGGCGATTCCCATCTGAGCCTGGCGCAGCGCCGGCGCATCATTGGCGCCGTCACCGCACATGCCGATCGTGTGGCCGCCCGTCTGGAACGCCTTGACGAGTTTATATTTGTCCTCTGGCAAGACGCCGGCGAAGACAGAGAATTGCTCCGGATGAACGGCATCTGGAATCGGCCCAGGCGGACAGATAGTGCCATTGAGACCCACCGCCTTTGCGACGATGGCCGCCGTCGCTGGCGCATCGCCCGTGACCATAACGGTGCGCACACCCAAGCCGTGCAATTCGCTGATCAGCGCCGCCGAGTCTTTGCGCGGCGGGTCGCTGAGCGCGACGAGCCCCGCAAGCTTCATTCCCGTTGCAGGTCCGGCGGCGATCGCCAGCACCCGCAAACCTTTGCCTTCCAACTCTTTGGCCGCTGCGGCCGCAGTCGGTGACGTTTGGGCAAGGCCGATAACGACGGTGTAGGCGCCCTTTACGATGCGTTGCGGGTTTCCCGCCGCATCTGTTGCGGTCGCCTCGGACATCTTCTTGGCTGGATCGAAGGCAGAAAACTTTGTCAGCTTTGGCGCATCTGAGACCGTCTTGTTTGCCGCTGCAATGCGGATGGCGCCATCGACCGGGTCCTCGCCGCCATCCGAGCTGGCGAGCGCCGCCAACGCCAGAACATGGGCCTCGTCGAATCCCGGCATGGGCCGGACGGTCGTGACCGTCAGCGCATTTTGGGTCAATGTGCCGGTTTTGTCGGCGCAAAGGACTACGATCGACGCTGATTCATCCACCGCCGAAAGGCGGGTCGGCAGGACGCCCAGCTTGGCCAGGGCCCTTGCGCCAAGGGCCGACGCCAGGGTAAAGGTCGCCGGGAGTGCGACGGGTATGGATGCCAGGATGGCCGTCAGCACGAGAGGCATAATGTCGGCGACCGGCATCTTAAGATACCAAGCATAACAGACCAGCAGCAGGATGACGCCGCCGTTGAAGACGGCGAGATTGCGGACGACGCGCAAGACCGCCTTCTGCTGGGTACTCTCAACATGGGCGGTGCGCACGAGTTCGGCGGTACGTCCGAACTTGGTCCGCGCGCCGGTCGCCGTGACCTCGGCCTCGGCCTCGCCGCGCCGAACCAACGCCCCCGCATAGGTCTGGAAACCAACGCCGGCCTCGATCGGCACCGATTCACCGGTGAGTGTGGACTGGTCGAGAAGAACCTCTCCGCCTGTCAGTGTCACATCCGCGGCGACGACGCCGCCCAGCGACAGTTTCAGCAGATCGCCTGGCACCAGTTCCGTGGCTGGGACGGCCTTCCACGCTCCATCGCGTTTAACTGAAGCGGTCAGCGCGAGCCGGGACTTCAGAGCTTTGAGCGTCGCCTGGGCGCGACTTTCCTGAAAGAGCCCAAGTGCTGCGTTGAATGCCAACAGAAATGCGATGATCGCGGCCTCGACATATTTGCCGAGCACGAGTTCGAGCAGGATGGCGGTTTCCAGCATCCAGGGCACGGGCGCCCAGAACTTTTCCAGCGCCATGCGCAATGGGTGCACAGTCGTATCCGGCATCGCGTTGGGGCCGGATTTTGCAAGCCGGCGACTGGCTTCGTCGCTCGTCAAGCCCCCCGAAACGGTTTTTCGAGCATCCGTGGAACTTTTGGTTGCGACATTGGCTTTCATAGCGAGGGGCCCTTTCGTAAGGCACCGGAACGACAGCGAGGCGTAGCCAAGCGGTCTCCACGTTGTGGCTAATCGGGTATTCTGGCATACCGACGCGGAACGAAGCGGACGCTTGCTGGTGGGCACCAGATGCACTGCGTCGGCAGCCTTGTCCGCCGGGTTATCGCCAAAAGCAATGAACTCGGGGTCTCTTGTCTCTCCTCACCAGCATGCGGCGGAGTTGTTCGGGAAAATCAGTCCGCCGCCGTGGCCTGACCGCCCCAGACCAGGGTCAAGCCAATGTCGCCGGGAATATCGTTGGGAAAATCTAGAACCTGAGCGGTCAGGTGGAAGCCTTGCGGCTTCAAATCCCGTTCCCAGTGAAGGTAGAGTTCAGCCGCCGCGCCCCGCAGGGTATCCGGCCACGTGGGCTCGGGGACATTGATAGCCCTCCCTCCGTCGCTGCATAACTCGCAGGGAAAGCGTAACAGAAGCAGTTCTTTCTGCCCTGCTTCGGCGGCCTCCTTGGCGTGGAGCAATATCTCCTGCCAGTTTGCATCCTCTATATGCTGATCCATCAACTCTTTGACCAGGGCCTTGCGTCGTTCTTGCTCCGCTACCAGCTTTCCATCATGTTCGAGAGCCTTCTGGTGGCTGAAGTTATCGACCAGGGCGCTGAAGCCATTCGCCGTGATCGCTTCCGATGGCGGCTTTATGCTGACGGTAGGGAGCGTTGTGGCTTGAGAAGGCTTGAAGTCGGTATCCGTGCTGGCCACGGCTGCCGAAAACACGCCCTGAGGTTTTGGGGCATGCGGCAGTTTTGCCGGGCTCAGAGCCATTCTTCGCACCAGATCGGCACGGCTGATGATGCCCACCAGCCGCCCGTCCTGCACCACTGGAAGCCGTTTGATGCGGTAACTGAGAAGCAGGCGGGCAACTTCGGCAAGATCGGTGGTTTCGCTTACCGTTACCACCGGCGTGGCCATGATGGATTGGGCTGTCCGTTTCGAGTTATCCAGACTGGATAAAAACTGCGGACTCAAGGCTTCCCCCTCGGCCAAGCTGCTCAGCCACCATTCGCGCTTGATCTCCCGCTCGCCGTTGCCATCCAAGGCAATCAGATCGCTTTCGGTCACCATGCCAATAGGGCAGTTCCCACCATCGACCACAGGTACGCCACTAATACTATTCTCCGTCAGAATTTTGGCGATCTGCTGCAATGTCACGCCAGCGGTCACTGACAGAACTTTGTCCGTCATTATATCCCGAGCGATCATAAGATTCTCCTTGCTGCTTTGGCGTCCAATCGTCGGGCGATGGTGTCGAGGACAAAGAGCGATGTCCGGATCAAGCGTCTGATCAGCGGCAACGACGTACATCACAGCTCTGGTCAATTCTTCGTTGAAGCTGCCGTGTCGCCAATGCTCCAGACGATATGCTGGGGGGACTGGTCGCGGCATCGTCCGTAGGCTCAGTCAAGGGATCGCCTGATGACCCAGTGATATTTCACGTCTTGGGTTTTCTCCGCGAGAAAGCCCAATGGACCATAGCCGACTGCGATGATGAGTAAGCAGATTCGGAAACCACGTAAGTCGCGTTAACAATGAAGATTTTCAAAGTGATTGAGACCCCAGAGGGCTTCAAGTTAGTCAATCACGGAGTGAACTGCGGAACAGCCCAGCCAGGATGTATATGGCCACGATGCCCGACGCCGCGCCGACGCCCGGCGCGGGCAGAACCTATCGGCCAGGTGATTGCCGAAGAAGAAAAGATCTATCAGGAATGCAAACAGGCGCGCTCCGAAAGGCAGCGGGCCGGGAGCGAGTGCCGTTGGTTGCGCCCGAGCGGCGGAATCAGCGTTGGTCGATGGATTCCGTATCCGACAGCCTTTGCTCGGGCCGCTGGTTCTGGATTCTGAACATCGTCGCTGAAGACCTGCGTTCAACTCCGTTTCATTCAGCCCGGCAATTTGCGCAGCCCCTGACCGGTTTGACCTCAGCAACCCCACGCCGGATGACAAGGCTAAAGACTTGGCGGGAGGTCAGAGACCGGAACCGATCAACTATTTGCTACCGACTGGATCATCAGAGAGGTGTGCATGCCGTAGCGTCTTGCGCGGGGGATCAGGATTATTTTTTTAGCCCGTAATAGGCCAAAAACAACGCCACGGCGGCCTCGACGGTGCGCTTGATCTCCATCTCGGAGGGCTGCTGTTCAATGTCACACAGGCAGCGGATCTGTAGGTCCCCCTTGATCAGGGCCAGGAATTGTCGCGCCGCCAGTCGGGTATCCTCTATCGCCAACAGGCCAGACTCGGTCCATTGGCGAAAGAAGTCGGCGATCAGACCGACGATAACGATCTGGCCGCTCTGATACATCTCGCGGCCCAGTTCCGGAAAGGTGTTCAATTCGCCGATCACCACACGAAAGATGGTCAGCGAGGTAGGTTCGGTAATGCAATGCATGAGCTGCGTGCCAATCTGGCACAGCATTTTGGCGATGTCTCTCTCGTCGGTGGTCGAAACGCTGGTCAGTATGCCGCGCAACCGTTGGCGCACCGCGTCGACCACCGCACCAAACAACTGTTGCTTGCTTTCGAAATGAGCATAGAGCGTTGATTTCGAGACGCCGGCATGTTTGGCCACCGCGTCCATGCTGGTATTGCCATAGCCGGCATTGAGGAACAGCTCTCGAGCTGCTGTCAGAATCTGGCCCGTCTTGCCTTGCGGGTCGGACGAGTGTGACGAGTACGTGCTATTCATCAGACCATACTAAACTGTTCAGTTTAATCTAGACAAAACAATCCGACGGGTCTATCTAAATCCTATCGAACTGAACTGTTCGGTATAGATTTTCTGGCAGCCCCTCATATCGGGCTCAAGGGCAGAAGGAACCTAGCATGACCGAGAGCACTGACGCGAGAACCGTGGCTCCGGCCCCGCGCAAGAACAACGCGGTGCCTCGGATGATTTTCGGCGGCTTGGTGGTCGCACTGGTGATCGGCGGCGGTACCTATTGGCTGGCAACCCGCGGCACCGAGTCGACCGACGATGCTTATACCGACGGCCGTACTGCGACCATCTCGCCCAAGGTCGCGGGCTATGTCCGCTCTCTCGACATCAACGACAATACCAGCGTCAAGGCGGGGCAGGTGTTGCTCGAGATTGACTCGCGGGACTATCTGACGGCGCGCACCAAGGCGCAGGCGACCCTTGCGCTCGACCAAGCGCAGCTTGAAAATGCCCGCGTCCAGCTTTCCATCGCCAAGGTCCGCTATCCATCCGAGCTCGAATCGGCCCGCGCCGCCGTTGAATCGGCGCATGCCAGCCTGGTGCGGGCGCACGCTGATCACGAGCGTCAGCGCAAGGTCGACATACGCGCCACCACCGAGCAGCAGATCGACGCCGCCACCCAAGGCGAGGTCAATGCTCAGGCACAGCTCTCCGACGCCCAGTCCAAGCTGCGCACGGCCGAACTGGTGCAGGACAACATCGCCGCCGTCGAGGCTCAGGTGAAGCAACTCGAGGCCCAGGTGGCTGTCGCCCAGTCAGACGTCGAACAGGCCGAGATCAATCTCGGCTATACCCGGCTGGTCGCGCCCTTCGATGGCTGGGTGACCAAACGCAATGTCGAGCTGGGCTCTTACGTTCAGGTCGGCCAGTCGCTGTTCACGCTGGTCTCGCCCGACGTCTGGATCACCGCCAATTTCAAAGAGGCTCAGTTGGCTGACATGCGTCCGGGCCAGAAGGTCACAATCGACGTCGATGCCTATCCCAGCCTCAAGATCGAGGGGCATGTGGATTCCGTCCAGATGGGCTCGGGCTCGCGCTTCACCGCCTTCCCAGCCGAGAACGCCACCGGCAACTTCGTCAAGATTGTCCAGCGCGTACCCGTCAAGATTGATATCGACAAGGGCCTCGACCACGACCAGGGTCTGCCGCTGGGACTGTCGGTCGTACCGACGGTGACGACGAAATGAGCGAGGGGCCTGTCGAATCCGCGGCTCCGGCGGGAGCCAGCTGGACTCCCAAAGCTAATCCCTGGTTGATCGCCGTGGTGGTGACCTCGGCGGCGTTCATGGAGATTCTCGACACCACGGTGGTCAATGTGGCCCTGCCGCACATCGCGGGCTCGCTGTCGGCGGGCACCGACGAGGCGACCTGGGCGCTGACCTCCTATTTGGTGGCCAACGGCATCGTGCTGCCGATCTCCGGTTGGTTCTCGAGTGTGCTGGGCCGTAAGCGCTACTTCATGATCTGCATCATGATGTTCACCATCTGCTCGCTGTTATGCGGCCTTGCCACCAGCCTTCCGCAACTGGTGATCTGCCGAATTCTTCAGGGCTTCTTCGGCGGAGGGCTGCAGCCCAGCCAGCAGTCAATCATCCTCGATACCTTCCCTCCGGCCAAACGCGGCGCCGCCTTCTCGGTGACTGCCGTCGCCACCATCGTTGCCCCGGTGTTGGGACCGACGCTGGGTGGTCTGATCACCGACAGCTATAGCTGGCGCTGGATCTTTTTCATCAATGTGCCCTTCGGTATCCTGGCCTGGCTGGCGGTGATGCGTCTGGTTGAAGATCCGCCGTGGGCCATGGCCAAGTCATTGCGACAGAACGGCAAGCTGCAGGTCGACTATATCGGCCTCGGACTGATCTCGCTGGGCCTGGGCTGTCTCGAAATCTGCCTCGATCGGGGTGAGCAGGAAGGCTGGCTGGGCTCGCCCTTCATCCGCACCTTCGCCGTGTGCGCTCTGCTCGGCATCGTCGGTGCCGTCTGCTGGCTGCTGACCACCGACAAGCCGATCGTCAATATCAGGGTGCTGAAGAACCGCACCTTTGCAACCGGCGCCTTCATGATCTTCGTACTGGGCGCGGTGCTCTATTCCAGCTCGGTGTTGTTGCCCCAGCTGGCGCAGCAGACGCTTGGCTATACGGCGCTGCTGTCCGGCCTGCTGCTGTCGCCCGGCGGTCTGGTGATGATCGTCCTGATTCCGCTCGTCAGCCGGGTGCTGCCCAAGGTGC
>Ga0302190_10001197_pt1 | contig 17279 bp, 16 predicted proteins | sample II_Bog_E2_3_FD_198784 | JGI IMG/M metagenome (GOLD analysis project Ga0302190, IMG submission 198784) | Peat permafrost microbial communities from Stordalen Mire near Abisko, Sweden - II_Bog_E2_3 | ecosystem: Environmental > Terrestrial > Soil > Wetlands > Peat | place: Sweden: Abisko... | reverse complement strand
GGGGGCTTTTGCTATATGCCTCCACTGCCGGGGCCATCGCCAGATTGATCTTGACCGTATACGGGACCTTCTTATAGGTCATTGCATCGTACTCGAAGCCGTCCGGACTGAAGCGAATGCTGGTGATCCCCAGTGCGGCGGCCATGGCGCGGCGGGCCTGCCACAGGGTCATCTGGCTTGGCTGATGCGGAGGCTCTTGTGCAAAGTTAGGAGTTTCCACCAACGAGAAAATAAGCAACAAGACGGGAAGAGCTGGCATGAAAAGTATTCGTGCAATCCGGTTCATTTCGTATCTTTCTCCTTAGTCGATTTGCAGGTGATCCATCCTTCGCGAGCAACGGAACATCTGAAATCGAAGCCCCAAATCACCACACACTCTATGCCCGCAACTTTCTCGTGTCAAAGCTATATGAGCGATGAATGGGGCACCCGGCGCGAACCGCTCTAGTGGCAGGATGCATAACTTTGGTGAACGCGATGCCAAATCTCGGTTCTGCCGAACAATGAGAATCCAACATAGCCGCGCAACCTCAAGAGGTCGCCATCAAGAACCATCGTGCCGCGATAGGTATTTCCCGACTTTGGGTCGTAAAGTGTTCCGCCGGACGCGTGCGTGGCGTCGCTCGGATGAAAGCGGCTGCCGATCTCAAGATTGCATAGCGATTTGCCGCGCGAAGTTGCGTCGGGATTGTGGATATCCATTGTTGAGTCGGCTTTTGGACTGATAAAGACGATCCTCATACAGAAGTCACTCGCGCATTGGTCGATGTGGACAATGGTTCCCGACGGCACCTGCCAATCGCCCAAGAACGGAGAGGTCTGTGCCTTGACGGTCGCCGTACAGGTGAAGATTGCAAGAAGCAGGATAAAAGCAAGCGCAAGCGGACGCTGGCGGATTGGTGCGGCCGCACGGAAGCGCTTCGCGCGGCGGCGCGGCAACAAGCCTGAGGGGAAGTCGCGAAGCGCGGCGGCGGATGCAATTCGACTGAACCAGGCTTGTGTCATGGTGGCCCCTCTATGGTCTGCCCGATATTTTGTACCAGCGGTTCTAGTGTAGCGTGGCGGACTGAAGGGCAATTGGGAACAGGAAGCCGGAATTGCGATTACCAACCCATTTGGTCCATGCGCTTAAGGATGACCGTGCTGTAGCTGTTCATGCGCTCGGGGCGTCGCTTGAGGGGAGCGGGAAGAATGGCGGCAAGGCGTGCCGACTGTTGCCGTCCGATACTGCGGGCCGGGGTGCGGTAGTAGGTGCGGCACGCCGCGTCCGCGCCATAGATACCGGGGCCCCATTCGACGACGTTGAGGTAAAGCTCGAGAATGCGCCGCTTGCCAAGGACGAGTTCGGCCACCGGCACCAATGTGGACTCCGCGCCCTTGCGCAGGAACGAGCGGCCAGTTCCGAAGAAGAGGTTTTTGACGAGTTGCTGCGTGAGGGTGGAGCCTCCGCGCATGCGATCGCCTTCCATGTCCTCCTGGGCGGCGAGCTGGATGGCGTGCCAATCGAAGCCATGGTGGTGGTAGAAGCGCGCGTCCTCCGCGGCGATGACTGCGTGCTGGAAGTCGGGCGAGATCTGGCTGAGCGGAATGAATTTGTAGCGTTCTTGATACGGCTTGTTATGAACCCAGGCCTGCACGCGGCGCTGAATGTGAACCGCGGTTGTGGGCGGGTCGATCCATCGTGCAGCCACAAGGGTCAGCGCGGCAAGCGACCAAAGAAGCACCACGGCGATGACAAGCCATCGGATGAAGGACCGGAGTAGACCCTTGCGGGACGTGCGTTTATTTGGCATTGCAGTTATGTTTCAGGATAATTTGCCAGGGGTACTATGCAGTATGTCCGTTATTAAACTTGCAATTGGTTTGGCTTTGAATATCTCAGTGTTCGCCGTGGGCGGTTATCTAAAAACGAATTCAAAAATACCGCAACGGAGATCACTCGGGAAAACATTACAGATACTATGTCTCTTTGGCCTCGGCATGTTCTTGGTTGCCGCTACGCTTAGCAAACTTCTACCACCACACTGATACTTGTTCTGAGGGATATTTACCTTCGCCCGGGCTTGTTGCCGCATACGCGGAGGGGTCAGCCGGTGTTGCGGAGGCCGGCGGAGATGCCGTTGATGGTGGCGGTGATGGCGCGGTCGAGTTCGGCGGGGACGGGCTGGCTAGAGGCGATGGCGGCGCGCTTGCGGCGGATCAGTTCGACCTGGATGAGCGACATGGGATCGACGTAGGGGTTGCGCAGGCGGATGGAATTGCCGAGGACGGTGTTGGTCTCGAGCAGCGTGGATTGCTGGGTGATGGCGAGGACCATGCGGCGGGTGAGTTCGAACTCGGCCTGGAGGGTGGAGAAGACGCGGTCGCGCAGGGCCTCGTCCTGGACCAGGCCGGCGTAGAGGCGTGCGATGGAGAAGTCGGCCTTGGCGAGGGCCAGTTCGACGTTGCGGACGATGTCGAGGAAGAGCGGGAAGTCGCGGGCCATGGTCTGAAGCTGGGCGAGGTTGGCGGCCTCGCGCTGATTTTGCGATTCTGCGGCCCACGTCTCAGAATCGAGACGTGGGGCACCCGATTTAGTGGTTTTTTTCTGCTTTTTCGCGGAGGGTGAGGTTCGCAAAGACGAAATGCGGGGGTCCCTCGACTCGCTCCGCTCGCTCGGGATGACGGCATTAATAGTGGGAGCGTCCGGGTCGTTGTGCTGGATGAAGTGCTGCAGGGCGTGGCCGACGCCGAAGTATGCGGGGACGACGTGGCGGGACTGCATCCATCCAAAGACCCAGGGGATGGCGCGGAGGTCTTCCATGCCGCGGTGGCGGGCGGAACTGGCGTCGCTGCGTTTGGCGGGACGCGAGCCGATGCGGGCGTTCTCCAGCTCGGCGACGGGCGTGGCCTGCTCGAAGTAGGTGAAGGTTTCGGGGTTGTCGACGATGTGCTTGCGATAGAAGGCGTAGGAAGTGGCGGAGAGCTGGTCGAGCGCGGATTCCCACTGGGGGAGGATCTCGCCGGTGAGGCGGGGGATGTAGGGAGAAGGTTGTTGGTTGTTGGTTGCTGGTTGCTGGTGCTGCAGGAGGGCGTCGGGGCGGGCGAGGGCATCGAGCGAGGCAGCGATCATCAGCTCCAGATTGCGCTCGGCGAGGACGACGTCGGCGTACTTCCAATTGAGGACCTCGCCCTGCTCGGTGATGCGCAGCTCGCCGGTAAAGCTGTCGATGGGCTGGGCGAAGATGGAGCGGTGGGTGGGGCCGCCGCCGCGGCCTACGGTGCCTCCGCGGCCGTGGAAGAGGCGGAGGCTGACACCGCACTCGCGGGCTACCTGATGCAACGCGCGATGCGCCTTCCATATCTCCCATGTGCTGGCGATCATGCCGCCATCCTTGTTGGAGTCGGAGTAGCCGAGCATGACTTCCTGCTGGTGGTTCCAGGACGCGAGCAAGGGCTTGTAGGCGGCGGAGGTCCAGAGCTGGCGGCAGACGGCGGGAGCGTTGCGCAGGTCTTCGATGGACTCGAAGAGCGGGACAGGTTGCAGGCCGGGATCGGAATCGTCGGGACAGCCGGATGGGCCGCCGCAGCCTTCGACGCGGACCCCGGCGAGGCGCGCGAGCCAGAGGACGTTGAGCACATCTTCCGCGGAGGTGGCGCCGCTGATGATGTAGCGCGGGAGCGATTCGGGAACGTAGAGGCGCTTGAGTTCGGCGATGGCGCGGAAGGTGTTGAGGACCTCGCGGGTCTGCGCGGTGAGGGTGGGGGGAAGTTGGAGGGTGTCGGTGAGAGTTTGTGGTGATCCGGACGAAATGCGGGGGTCCTTCGACTCCGCACTGCGCGCTTCGCTCAGGATGACGGCATCATTTTTGCCGGGAGTCTGCGCGAGTTCGGCGATGGCGGCGGCGTGGACGCGGGCGTGCTGGCGGATGTCGAGCGCCTGTAGGTGGAGGCCGTAGGTGCGGACCTCGAGCAGCAGCGGGTCGATGAGCGACTGCGCGAGGCGGCGGCCACGGTTCTGGATAAGGCTGGAGTGCAGGACGGTGAGGTCGGCGACGAACTCCGAAGCGCGGGCGTAGGGCTTCAGCGGCGGGCCGGACGGGGGCGGTACGGAGATCTGCGGCGCTCCGCCAAGGCGCATCATGATGCAGCCGACGAGCAGGCGGACGGACTCGAAGGGGAAGCGGGCCTCGAGCTCGGTCTGGCCGGCGGCGCGCAGTTGCTTCATGTAGCCATCGAGGAGCGCGGCCAGCTCGGGCGAGATGGGGACCTGCTGGGTGGAACTGGCGAGCTGGTCGGAGACGTTCTGCAGGCGGCGGCGGTAGTGTGCGAGGAGCAGGCCGTGGGCCATGGCGAGCGCGGTGCGCGTGGCGCGGGGCGTGACGAAGGGATTGCCGTCGCGGTCTCCGCCGATCCAGGAGCCGAAGGCGACGAGCGTGGGCAGCTCGGCGAGGTCGGACTCGACGCCGTACTCGGAGGCGAGGGCGGCGGCCACCTCGGAGTAGAGGACGGGAAGCGTGGCGAAGATGGAGGACTCGTAGTAGTCGAGCGCCATGCGTACCTCGTCGCGCACGGCGGGGCGGGCCATGCGGACGTCGTCGGTCTGCCAGAGGGCGGTGATCTCGGCGATGACGTCCTGCTCGAGGGATTCCAGCTCCGCCTCGGGCACGGGGATGCGGTCAAGCTGCTCCAGCAGGGTGGAGATGCGGCGGCGCTTGGACATGACGGAGCGGCGCGCGACTTCGGTGGGGTGCGCGGTGAAGACCGGGGTGACGGTGATGCGATCGAGCAACGCGCGGGCGTCTGCGGCGGAGATGCCGGCAAGCTTGAGGGCGCGCAGTGTGCCGCGAAATGATCCGCGCTGTGGGCCGGCTGAGGGGTCGAGCTGGTGGGAGAGACGGCGGCGCTTGCGGTGGTTGGTCTCGGCCAGGTTGGTGAGCTCGAAGAAGAAGGCGAAGGCGCGCGCAAGCTGGTAGGCGGTGGCGTTTGAGAGCGACTCGACACGGCCGAGCGCGTGCTGCAGATGCTGCTCGGCGAGCGCGGCGTGGGCGTCAGTTAAGTTGGCGTCGGCTTCGCGGCGGGCGATGGCGGTGCGGCGCAGGTCTTCGACGGCCTCGTAGAGGGGCAGGCCCGCCTGCTCGCGCAGGACTTCGCCCAGCAGAACGCCGAGCGAGCGCACGTCGCGGCGCAAGGGCGCTTCCTTCAGGTCGCCGGTGGGCGCCTGAAGCTCGGCCAGTCGCTGCGGCCAGTCGGTTGGGGACCAGAGAGAGGCCATAGATTATTATGCACTGGGAGCGGGGGCAAGCTGACCTTGACCCCACCAAGCATGGGGGAGCGGGTGTACCCCACCCACCGTCGAGACAGACAGAGATGCACAATAAAGCGCGGAACCCTGAGGGTTCCGCGCTTTCTGTTTACTGAAATTAACTGGAAAATCTACGCGACGACTTCGATGCCCATCGACCGCGCGGTGCCGCGAATGCTCTTCGAGGCCGTCTCCACCGAGTTGGCGTTCAGGTCTGGCATCTTCTTGGTGGCAATCTCGCGGATCTGCTTCTCGGTGACCTTGCCGATCTTCTCCTTGTTGGGCGTTCCCGAGCCCTTCTCGATGCCGGCAGCCTTGAGCAGCAGCACCGCAGCGGGCGGCGTCTTGGTGACAAAGCTGAAGCTGCGGTCGGCGTACACGGTGATGACCACCGGAATGGTGATGCCGTTCATCTCCGGCGTGGAGGTGCGCGCGTTGAACTGCTTGCAGAACTCCATGATGTTGACCTGCGCCTGGCCGAGCGCGGGGCCGACGGGCGGCGCGGGCGTGGCCTTTCCGCCGAGAATCTGTAGCTTGACGTATCCTGTGATCTTCTTCGGTGCCATGATTCAATCCTCTATTGTCTTCTGGCGGCGGGCGCGTGGCCGGCTGCCGATTTTGTATTGCAAAACTTCATTCACACGAACTGCGCGACTTGATCGACAGGGGGCAAAGCTACTCTTCCATCTTGTCGACCTTCGCAAACTCGATCTCGACCGGAGTGGAGCGGCCAAAGATCGAGACCATTACCTTCAGCGTCTGGCGGTCTTCGTTGACGTCGTCCACGATGCCGTTGAAGTTGGCAAACGGGCCTTCGTTGATGCGCACCTGCTCGCCCTTCTCGAACTTGATCTTGCTGGACGGCTTGTCCTTGGCACTCTCGGAGCGGAAGAGGATGGAACTGACCTCGGCCTCGGTGAGCGCGACTGGCTTGTCGCCCGTGCCCAGAAATCCGGTGACGCGCGGCGTGTTCTTGATGACGTGCCACAGATCGTTGTCCAGTTCCATCTCGACCAGCACATAGCCGGGCAGGAAGACGCGCTCGATGGTGTACTTCTTGCCATTGCGCAGCTCTGTGACAGGCTCGGTGGGGATCATGATGCGGCCGATACGGTTCTGCAGGCCGAATGCCTGAATGCGGCTCTCCAGCGACTCGCGCACCTTGCGCTCGAAGCCGGAGTAGGCGTGGATGATGTACCACTTGAAGTTCTCGTTGACCGGCGGGGCAAGCTGCTCGGCCGGCTGTTCGCCGCCGGGATCCTGCGCCTCCGGAGTCTGCTCGTCTACCGCCATGGGGAGTGTGCCTTCTTGGTGCTCAATCAAATCTGTCTCTGCTTTACTTATCTCTGTCTCCGCTTCGCAAGCGGCTTTCCGCCGCGAACCGGAGGGCCTGCTTCTAGTGCTTGGTGAGGTACTGAATCAGGTGGGTGACACCCTGGCCAAAGATGGTATCCACCACAAAAAAGTAGGCGGCAAAAAGGAAGACGGCCGCAAGCACAACCGTGGTCGTGGACTGCACCTCGGCGCGCGTCGGCGTGACAACCTTGCGCATCTCGCTGCGCACTTCCTTGAGAAACTCCATGAACTCTCGCGGCTGCGCCTTCAACCGCTCGATCCCGGTGCTCTGCTCGTCCGCTACTGCAATCGCCTTCGCCATGCTGCCGCCTCAAACCTTCATGCGGAGAATCTTCCGCTGTATTGCTGCCTCAAACCTTCATGCGGAGCAAACGTCCGCCGGACTGCCGTGCTCCGCCCCGGCCAAGTGTGGCGTGGGCCGGGAAAACTGGCGGGGGAGCTCGGATTCGAACCGAGAAGATCGGTTTTGGAGACCGACAGTTTAGCCGTTGAGCTTACTCCCCCGGTCGTGGCCGGGAGGGGAATGAACGCTGAGGGCCTGCTCTTCCCTGTTCCCTGCTATTGCTTACTTCGTCTCTTTGTGGTCCGTGTGCTTGCGGCAGGTGTTGCAGAACTTCGAGAACTCAAGCCGGCCCGTGGTCGTCTTCTTGTTCTTCGTCGTCGAGTAGTTCCTGTTCTTGCACGCCGGACATTGCAATGTGATAATTTCGCGCATTATGTTTCTCCTTCTAACGTGGCCAGCCACCTCGGCTGGCAAGCAGCGTGTGGTATGGCACGCCGCGACACAGGGCTTGTTTGCCCCTGCTGCCAATCCTGAATTGTCCTACGGAAAGCGGTGCGGTCAGGCCACGCACAACCTTTGACCATTATCCAACAAAACGGCGAAAAACGAAAGTGCCGATCTGCCTCACGCTCTCGCCTTGATGTGCTCCCGCAGAATATCGTCGACCCGTGCCTGCCACCCTGCGCCGGAAGTGCGAAATGCAGCCACCACCTCCGGCGATAGGCGAATCGAGACCGGAACCTTCGTGGGATACTTCTGCGGCCCCCGCTTGCGGCTGGAAATTTTCTGGCGCAACCTAGAGGGCAGTTTGTCAAATGTCACGGCGCGCGCAAATTCTTCGCGCGTCCACTCGGGGTTCTCAGGGTCGCCCGCTTTCCTAACGGCTCTCTTTGTACTCTTTAACTTCATGTTTGGTCGCCTTTCTCAGGCTGATCGCCCGCATATTGTCGCCTTCCTCCTCGTCCGCGAAGACCAGCGTATACAGCCGGGCATCCAAGAGGCCGATCGCGCGGAATCGAATCTCGCCGTAATCTTCGCGGTTGTCGATGGAATACAAAGCCTCTTCAAAGTCGAAGTCTTCAGCCCTGCTCAACGAAATGCCGTGCTTCTTTTTATTCGTCTTGTCTTTCTTCGGGTCGTACGTGATCACGGCTTATCCTGAGTGTATATACAATTAGATTGTTTTGCAAACGTGCAGGAAGGGGCATTATTGCGGAATTGTGCCCTTGCTGCCCCCAGCGTTATCTTCGCCAAAATTCGCTGAACATCCAGAGCGAGACAACAACCCAAACACCGCCAGCCATTCTTACAAAAAATGGTCTCGCGTCGAATCGAGACCCGTAAAGCATCCGCCATAACCTGAGCACGCTCTTTGGAAACGAGAGCCACCACAAGCCGCATACTATAGAAAAGCCAAACACAATGAAATCACTCACAGCCATGCGACCAACTTATCATTGACCAGCGCTCGGGGCAGAAAAAGTAAAAGCGGCGAGCCGAAGCCCGCCACTTTCAATGGTTGTTGGTCCTGGACTACTTGATGATCTCGCTGATGGTACCGGCGCCGACGGTCCTGCCGCCCTCGCGGATGGCGAATCGCAGGCCCTTCTCCATGGCCACCGGAGTGTGCAGGTCGATCTCCAGCTCCACGTTGTCGCCCGGCATCACCATCTCGGTGCCCTCCGGCAGCTTCGCCGATCCGGTCACATCGGTCGTGCGGAAGTAGAACTGCGGCCGGTAGCCGTTGAAGAACGGAGTGTGCCGCCCGCCCTCTTCCTTGCTCAGCACATACACGCTGCCCTTGAAGTTGGTGTGCGGAGTGATCGATCCCGGCTTGGCCAGAACCATTCCGCGCTCCACATCTTCCTTGGCAATGCCGCGCAGCAGAATCCCCGCGTTGTCGCCAGCCAGACCCTCATCGAGCTGCTTCTTGAACATCTCGACCCCGGTGCATACTGTCTGCTGCGTCTCGCGGAAGCCCACGATCGAGCACGGCTCGCCCACCTTGATCTTGCCTCGCTCGATGCGCCCCGTCACCACCGTGCCGCGGCCCGAGATCGAGAAGATGTCCTCGATCGGCATCAGGAACGGCAGGTCGAGCGAGCGCGTAGGCTGCGGAATATACTTGTCCACCGCCTCCATCAGCTCGTCGATCTTGGCCTCCCACTTCTCCTCGCCGTTCAACGCGCCCAGCGCGGAGCCGCGAATGATCGGTGTCTCGTCGCCCGGATAGTCGTACTTCGACAGAAGTTCGCGCACCTCCATCTCCACCAGCTCGATCAGCTCCTCGTCCTCCACCGCGTCGCACTTGTTCAGGAACACGATGATGTACGGCACCCCAACCTGGCGCGCCAGCAGCACGTGCTCCTTGGTCTGCGGCATCGGCCCGTCGGTCGCCGCCACCACCAGAATCGCGCCGTCCATCTGCGCCGCCCCGGTGATCATGTTCTTGATGTAGTCGGCGTGGCCCGGGCAATCCACGTGCGCATAATGCCGGTTCTTGGTCTCGTACTCCACATGCGCGGTCGCGATCGTGATGCCGCGCTCGCGCTCTTCCGGTGCGTTGTCGATCGAGTCGAACGAGCGGAACGAGTTCTTCGGGTTGTTCTTCGACAACACCTTCGTGATCGCCGCCGTCAGCGTCGTCTTGCCGTGATCGATGTGCCCGATCGTCCCTACGTTTACATGTGGCTTCGACCGGTCAAACTTTTCCTTGCCCATTGCGATTCTCCCTCTCTCGAATTGGCCGGCGTGTGCCGGCGATTCAAAACAAAACTCGCTCCATCAATAATATGCGTACAGCTTATAAAACTTCGTGCGCAACTCGGGTGCGACATGTTCCAGGCTGGCGAGGTAGAACTCGCGGATCTGGCCCTGGTCGCCATTGCCCAGGCGGTTGTACTCCGCCTGCGTGGACGCGCCCAGAATGCCCTCGTGCAACACCAGCTCGAAGTCGCGGATGCGCAGCCCGAAACGCTCCATCGACCGCAGAAACTCCTTGACCCTGGCCGCGGAGAAGGCCGCCTCAATGGCGGATTGCACCGCGCCGAAGTTCTGCGGGTCGTTCACCGGAATGATTCCCTGCTCGCGCAATGCGGTCAACACACAACTCCTACGAAGATCGAACTGGAGCGGGAGACGGGAATTGAACCCGCGACCAACAGCTTGGAAGGCTGAGACTCTACCACTGAGTTACTCCCGCACGTCATGCAGCGAGTCGGCAAGTCAGCGAGTCGGCAGGCCAGCGGCTTTCGACTCCACTTTCCTGCGTGTCGCGGCCCTGACGGCCCGCTTTGCAACTTGAAACTGGAGCTGGCAGAGAGGATTGAACTCTCGACCTCTCCCTTACCAAGGGAGTGCTCTACCACTGAGCTATGCCAGCCTTACCGCGGATCTCTCGTCTCCAGGCGTGCCCGCATGTTGGCCAGCACCACCTTGAATGCGAAGAGACCCAGAAACAGGATTGGAAACCATCGGACCTCAACATCGCGAGGCCCGTAAGAAATAAACCTGCTGGAAAAACCCTGAACGTGAAGTACGGCAGAGGAGTCTATCGTAAGCCACGAAAGCACTCCCAAGACTAACAAAACCGCAAGGGCAATGAACATACGCGGCCTGCTTGCCGCCAGGTTGAGTGATCGTTCGCTGTCACTCATTGCCATTCACCGCCTGAAATACCGCCAAACCGCTACCGCCTAACGCAACTGCATGAAACAACCGCAAGAAATAAATGGTGCACAGGGGAGGATTCGAACCTCCGTAGCGCTTAGCGCGGCAGATTTACAGTCTGCTGCCATTAACCACTCGGCCACCTGTGCATCTTCCGCCCGTCGCCCTCGGACGCGCCTCGCCCGAATGGAACGGAGCCGGCCGGCCAAGCGGAGCTGGCGCTTTTGGAGCTGACGGAGGGATTTGAACCCCCGACCCTCTGATTACAAATCAGATGCTCTACCAACTGAGCTACGCCAGCCCAAACAGTCGAATGCGCTGTCCATATCGGGCAGCGCACATTCTCTACATTAGCATAGCCGCCGCCCTGTAGCAACGCGGTCTGTCATAGAAACGATCATTTGCTCGGCGGCGGACTCGAAGGTGGAATGTGGTCGCAGATGTCCTTGATCGACTTCTCGACCGTGTTCTCCTTTGTTGCGTAAATCATGTCTCCGTTAGGCTGAAATAGCGATGCCCCGTCAACTTTTGCACCTGCTGATATTGCAAGGCCAGTAAGTCCGCCTAACGCAAACATCGAACTGCGCGCGCCTCCCCGGCGGCGGAAAACAAGGATGTAGTCCGCTCGATCAGGATTATTGGAAACCATAATGGATGCAGGGCAAAGCTTCACAACGTCCGCCTGAATTTCCACCGTTCTTGGGTCGTCACCAACTTGTGCATGCGCGACTCCACCAACAGAAGATTCTGAATCGGATCTTGCATGCACCCCACTGGCTGAAGCCGAAGCACTGGAAGAAGAGTTGCCCGATCCCCTCACAATCGAGGTGAACTCATTAATCGGGTGATCCGTAACGTAGATACGCATCTTTCCGTCGGTGGAATGAAATGGGGACGGCGGTGGAATAGCAGCGGGTGGTTGAGGAGGTTGCGAACCTGCGGCTTGCTGATCGGCAGGCGGTGGTTGCATGGGAGCAGCGCCCGAATCTACAGAGCTCGGTCCTGGCTGTGGATTGATCATTGCCCGAATCACAGCGTTCGATACCTTTGCGGCTTTCAGGGCTTTTAGACCGGAAATGCTCGTATCGAAATCGGTGACTTTTGTGGCAAAGATTTTGTCGATAACAACGTCATCCGATAGTCCAAAACCCACCAGATCGATAACGTCTGCGTTCGTCATCTTGGCCGCACTTGGCGACGCTATCTGTGATGTGGCAGCCGTCTGTGCAAAGGCAGGATTGCCTAGACCAATCATCAACACCAGCAAACAAACCACAAGCCCCTTCATCATCTGCATTCTCCCAACTCTTCAATTCAAAGGCGTATCAACGCTACGCCAAACTAATTATCAGCACAACTTTATCTCTCGTCCCCGCCGGTTAGCGTATAAAAAGAGAGCATGATGCGGAAACGGACGTTGTACTCGCTGCTTCTGATGCTGGTGCTGATCCTGGCGCTGATTGCCGCCGTGTGGCTGCGCAAACATGCTCCGCCGGAGGTCGCGCGGCTGCTGCCGGAGTCCGACGCCATCGTCTATCTCAACCTGAGGCCGTTGCGCGCCGCCACCCACCTGGAGCGCGCGCCCGTCTCGCGCAGCCCGGAGTTTCAGCAGTTCATCGACGCCACCGGAATCGACCCTGAGCGCGACCTGGACGCCGCCGCCTTTGCCCTGCACCGCATGGACGACCCCGCAGGCCCCAACGGCCCGGTGGCCTACTCGGAGGTCTTCGAGGGCCGCTTCGACGGCGCGCGCCTGGCCCGCTATCTGAGCGGCATGGCCAGCTCCCAGGAGCAGTACGCCGGCCACATCATATACACCATCCCCGTCGAAGGCCGCCGGTTGCGCATCGCGCAGCTTGGCTACGACACCATCGCCGCCTCCAACATGCCCACCCCCGAGCAGATCCACTCCATGCTCGACCGCTATCGCGCCTCGGCGTCGCCGTTTGCCGGCTCGTCGCTGCTGGCCTCGCGCTATCGCGACGTGCCGCTGCTCTCTAGCGCGTGGGCCATCGGCCATGTCGGCCTGCCATTTTCGGAGCGCGGACGCATCACCGTCTTCGGCCTCCGGCTTCCGTTGCCGGAGGACACCACCTTCGTCGCCAGCCTGCGCTACGGCCTCGGCACGCTGCACCTGCGCATTGAGCAGATCGCCCCCAGCGAGGCCGACGCCGCCCGCTCCACCGAGGCGCTGGACGCGCTGCTACATCTCTTCCAGGCCATCCAGCCCAAGATCGAGGCGCAGTCGGAAGCGACCGACAACCAGGCCATGCGCGAGTTCACGGAATCCATCCAGATCGAACAGCACAAAGACCGCGCCGTGCTGACCGCCAACCTGCCTATGCAGTTGCTGAAGAAGCTGGTGACGCCGGAGAGCGCAATCGCCCCGGACTCATCCAATGCGACCAAACCGCCCGCCAGCGCGACTGGACGCTAGAGCGGAATCCCGGGTGTACCCCGTAAGAAGCTGTCATCCTGACCTTGCTCCTGAGCGAAGTTGAAGGGGAACGGGACAGAAATTCCCGCATATTCTCGAAGTGTCGAAGGGGCTGCGTTTTCTTTGGTGCGGCTTAGGAGCCGGCGTTTTCGCTGTCCATGCCGGAGAGCGTGGCGCGCAGGTACTTGTGCGGATTGACCGGCGTGTTGCGGATGCGCACCTCGTAGTGGAGATGGGCGCCGGTGGTGCGTCCGCTCATTCCGACGTACCCGATCACCTGTCCGCGAACGACGGTCTGGCCGGCCATCACAGCGAAGCCGGACATGTGCGCATAGCAGGTCTCGATGTTGTGGCCGTGGTCGATCACCACTTCACGTCCGTAGCCGCTCTCCATCGCGGCTGACTTCACGGTGCCGGCGGCGGTGGCGCGAATGGGTGTGCCGATGGGCGCGGAGATGTCGATGCCGGTGTGGAACTCGCCCTCACCGTTGCCGTGGACGGGGTCTTCTCGCTGGCCGAAGCTGCTGCGGATGGGCCCAATAACCGGCCACAGCGAAGGCGCATCGGACGAGAGGTCTGTCCCGCCGCCCATTCCAGAGAAGGAACCGAGCACCGATACGCCGTCGATGGCGTGGGTCGCGGCGCCGCTCACAGCCGAGTCGCGCAGACTGTAGAAGGTGTTGAGCGACTTATAGTAGCTGTCGTCGGAAAAGTTGGAGGACGTATCGGCGATCAGTGCACCCTGCACAGCCTTGGTTCCGGCCGATTTGGGTGACGGCTTCTGCCGCATGTGGTCCATGGGGCCGGCCAGCTTGCTCGCGGTCAGGCCGTAGAGCGCCGACACCTCATTCGCCAGCGCGCCCAGCGACGCCGCCTGCACGTCCTTCTCGTGCGCCTGCTTCTCCAGGTGCGCGTAGTCCTTTTGCAGCGTGGCGTGGTCGTTGCGCAACTGGTTGAAGCGCGCCGTCTTGATCAACATGCGGGAGTACGATCCGGCCAGTCCGGCAATCGTAAATGTTCCGATAACTGCTGCTGTTACAAAGATATAAGCGTAGTGCAGCGGCACGGACATCTTGCGCAGGCTGCCATTCTCATCGCGGCTGACAAGGACAACATAAAAGCGTTTTTTCAGACTAAAGCGTTTTAGAGTCAAGTGTCGGACCTTGTGCAGTGCTTGTGCAGTGATTGAGTCTTCTCCGCGTATCGGCGGCGAGATCGGAACGATGAGTGCGCGGCAACCGGATCAAATGAACTTTGCCAATCGCCATTCGCAATCGGCCTTCGGAGTTGCCATCTCTCTATGAACGTTACTTTGGATTTTAACCATCGCACGGGGCGAACGCAATCCAATTGTGCGGCAAATCGCCAATAAGTTGTACAAATCGGCCTATATTGCGGGAGAAAGGGGTGATTTGGGCCTTGTTTCCCCCTATCTTCGCCATGATTCATCCGTGTCCGCCGGGCAATCCACGGCGGGTTTATGCTTGGCTCACGATGAAGCGTGAGATGGGCGAACTGGAGTTGATCGAACAAATCCGGACGCAGTGGGGAGCCGCTGGGCGCAGAAGCCATGGCCTCGCGCGGGGTGTCGCCCTCGGCATCGGCGACGACTGTGCCATCCTGCGCCCGCCCAGAGGCCACGAACTCCTCGTCACCACCGACTTTACCCTCGAAGGCCGCCACTTCCGCCGCGACTGGCACCCGGCGGAGTCGGCCGGTCACCGGACGCTGGCGCGCGGCCTTAGCGATCTGGCCGCAATGGGTGCGCGCCCGCTGGCGGCCTTCCTCTCTCTCGCGCTTCCCGGCGAGATGCTTGCGAGCCGCGCCGGACGCGCCTGGATCAGGCGATTCTTCACTGGCCTGCGCGGGTTGGCGGACCAGTCTGCCGTGCCGCTGGCGGGCGGCGACACCTCCGAGTCGCCCTGCGAACTGGTGTTGGCAGACATCGTCCTCATCGGCTCGGCCCCGGCCGGACGCGCTCTGCGCCGCAGCACGGCCCGCGCCGGAGACGCGCTCTACGTCACCGGCGAACTGGGTGGTGCAGCCGCCGAGCTAGCAGCAATGAAGCTGCGCGCCGCGAAGTTGAACTCGAAACTGCCGCGAATGCCCGCGCCAGACCAACTCGCCGCGCATCCGCAATTATTCCCTCAACCCCGCCTTGAAGTCGGACAGGCGCTGCTTCGCCGCCGTCTGGCCACGGCAGCCATCGACCTTAGCGACGGCCTCTCCACCGATCTCGCGCACCTCTGCCGCGAGTCCGGCGTCGGCGCCCAGGTGAGTGTGGACGCACTGCCAATTCATCCCCTGGCGATGCAAGCCCGCGACGCACAGGCGAGTCACGCCGCGACCGCGCCCAACCGTGGGCTCACGCTCGCCCTCCACGGCGGCGAGGACTATGAGCTTCTCTTCTCCGCGCCTACGACGGCCCGCCTTCCGAGCAGCATCGCCGGAGTCCGCATCACGCGCATCGGAACCCTCACCCGCGGCAGCCTCATCTCATTGCTGGACTCTGCCGGTCGCCGCTCGCCACTCCGGCCCGGCGGCTGGGAACACTTCACCGGAAAGCATTAGGATTAAGCAACTCTATGCATGACTCCACCAAGATCATTCGTTCCACTCTCACTCGCGCCGTAGCTGGCGAGCCGCTGCATCCCAATCCCGTCTTTGCCGCGCCGTACCACACGCCCGGCGATCCGCTCGCCGTGCCCTACAACTACGCGCGCATGAACAATCCCACCTGGACCGCTCTGGAGCGCACAATCGGCCAGATGGAGTCCGGCCAGTTTGCCCCTGGACACGCCAACGCGGGCAAGCCCTACCGCGCCAGCGCCCTGGTCTTCGCCTCCGGAATGGCCGCCTGTGCCTCGGTCTTCGGGGCCGTCCTGCGTCCCGGCGACATCGCCGTGCTGCCCACCAACGCCTTCTTCGCCGCGCGCATCCTCATGCAGGAGTACTTCGCCAAGATGGGCATCACCGTCCGCCTCGCTCCCACCGCCGGCGACGCGCAGGGCGAGCAACTGGAAGGCGCACGCCTGCTGTGGATCGAGACGCCCAGCAACCCGACGATGGAGGTCTGCGACATCGTTGCCCTCAGCCAGCGCGCGCACCGCGCTGGAGCTCTGGTCGCCGTCGACAACACCACCGCAACCCCGCTCGGCCAGCGCACGCTCGCGCTCGGTGCCGACTTCGCTGTCGCCTCCGACACCAAGTCCATGACCGGGCACAGCGACATCATCCTCGGCCACGTCGCCGTGCGCGACCTCGAACTCCGCCAGCAGATCGAGCAGTGGCGCACGCTGATGGGCGGCATCCTCGGCCCCATGGAGGCGTGGCTCGCCCTGCGCTCCATCGAGACGCTACCGCTGCGCCTGGAACGAAGTAGCTTCAACGCCCAGCGCATCGCCGGGTACCTCACCACGCGCACCGATGTCGTCCAATCCGTCCTCTACCCCGGCCTTCCCACGCATCCCGGCCACGCCGTCGCCGCGCGCCAGATGCAACACTTCGGTGCCGTCCTCAGCTTCGACCTCGGCGAACGCGCCCTCGCGGAAAAGTTCTTCACCAAGGCGAAGCTCATCACCGAAGCCACCAGCTTCGGCGGAACCTGTACCTGTGCCGAGCGGCGCGCGCGCTGGGGCAGCGACGCCGTCCCCGAGGGCTTCATCCGCCTCAGCGCCGGCCTCGAGCACATCGACGACCTCCTCGAAGACATAGCCCAGGCACTCGATTCACTGCGCTGATTAGCCATCGGCCACTGCGTAAAAGCTCAACGCCGCATCGCCCTGCTTCAGCGTGCGCGTCTGCACCAGCTCGCCGTACCGCGCCGTAAGCTGCGCCTTGCTGCTGTGCTCCGCGACAACCAGCGCGTCCGGCGCTAGTATCAGCCGTCCCCGCGCGCTACCCAGCAGCTCCAGCGTCTTGGCGTACTCCGCCTCCGCCTCCCATGGCGGGTCGAGGTAGACCAGATCGAGCAGATCGCCAGCCCGCGCGCCTTCCGGTTCCGCCTTCTGCGCGGCCTTAGCCAACCGTTCCAGCAGCGCGCCCGTCCCGCGCTCTTCCACCGTAAAGCCCCGCGTGATCTTCAGCGCCTTCAAATTTTCGCGGATCGCCGCCAGCGCTGCATCGGCCTTCTCCGCAAACCACACATGCTCAGCGCCGCGGCTGATCGCCTCAATCCCCACAGCGCCGGTTCCCGCGTATAGGTCGGCAAATCGGCATCCCGCAACCCTCGGAGCCAGAATGTTGAAGAG
>Ga0302190_10001187_pt1 | contig 17329 bp, 10 predicted proteins | sample II_Bog_E2_3_FD_198784 | JGI IMG/M metagenome (GOLD analysis project Ga0302190, IMG submission 198784) | Peat permafrost microbial communities from Stordalen Mire near Abisko, Sweden - II_Bog_E2_3 | ecosystem: Environmental > Terrestrial > Soil > Wetlands > Peat | place: Sweden: Abisko... | reverse complement strand
TACCGTTTCGAGTTCGGCCACGAGGCATCAAAGCCTATGGCGTTCTTCGGTAGGTACATCGAAGCGGCACCGCACTCGCGCCTCGCCTGGACTAATGACGAAAGTGACGACGGTGCCATCGCCGCCCTCGACGACACGACCGAGGCTGCGATCCGCGAGCTCGAAGCCCTGCACAAGGAGGCGCGCCGTTGACTGCGCCGTTCCCGGTCCCCAAGTGGCCGCTTCCGGGCCATTTATCATTCGACACGGTTGTGATGTCGGCTGCAAAATGTGCTTCGTGAAGCTCAACGACGTACGCCGCATTGCGATGTCATTGCCCGAAGTGACAGAGGAGCCTCACTTCGCGTCCGCGTCGTTTCGCGTTAGGGGCAAGATCTTCGCCACAGTTCCGCCGGACGGAGAGTACTTGCACATTTTCGTCGCGGAGGAAGACCGTGAGCCGGCCCTCGTTATGGCACCTGGCGTCATCGAGAAGTTATGGTGGGGCGGCAAAGTGCGTGGGCTGCGCGTCGCGCTGCCCAAAGCCAAAATGCCCCTGGTTGCAGAGCTGCTGAAGAAAGCATGGTTGCGCAAGGCACCCAAGGCCCGGAGTTGACCGTTGCGGGCGCTCACGAACGGCTTTAGGGCTTCAATGCCATCTTCGTACCGTCAGGAGCAACACCCCATATGATCCCTCCCCGCTTTCCTCAGTCGCGCGCACGTATCGCGAGACCCTGAGTGGCCATGCCGATAAGGCCATGAACGTCGTAGAGCATCGATTCGGCGAGGCCACAGCCATTTGGGCCGAGACGGGTTCGCGCATCTAGACAAATCCATTCGCCCACAGGCTTGCGCAGCAGATTGATGGTCAGGTCCACATTGACGAAACTGTACCGGGCAAAATCTAGAATTGCGCTGATACCATTGCCGGAATCAGCGGCCACAGCAACGCGCTGATACACGCTAGGCTCCTCGTTCTCCAACAAAGGGTGCCGCAAGCGGAACCAGATCGCACAAGGGCCCTTGAAGATATTGCCACGCGCGGCTCGTGTGTCCACCAGATCGGCATACCCGACATGCTTACCAGCGAACGGGAAGATGGCTGCCGGCGAATCGTCCGGTGTTTGCGGGGCGTACGGCAGTGGGTGGCCGGGCAGATCATCGGGCAGCTTCACGTCGTTCTCGCGTTGGGCCAGCGCCGTGACGTGGGCAACCTCTTTGTCATCCACGATGAGCCGAGCGGAAAAATGGCCGGCATTTCGTCCGACGTAGTGGGTGGCGACCTCGACCGTTAGGTCGCGGATAGGCACCGGGCGCAGCAAGTTCGCAGTGAGCCGCGAGAGATGGGTAAGCCCGGCTTTGAGCGCGGCATGTTCGATAGCTCGGCACATGAGTGCGATCGGTGGACCGGCGTGCTGGTGGTCGGGGTGCCATGGGCCGCGCGTCAATGAGCTTGGACGATAGGAAGCACCTTCCAGCGCCACATACGCACTGCAGGGCATCGATTCTGCGGTTTTGTTCATACCTGGTTTCCCGGACTGACCGCAAATCATACCTCCACCATCGGACCGAAACCGCCATTACCGCTGTTGACCTGGGAGGTGACCGATGCGATTCCGCGTGTAGTCAACGTGCAACCCTTGTCAGAGAATTTCTCTGAGATCGCTCCTTGTTCTAGCACTGACGGTGGCGTCGTCCGATGTGCCAACCAGAAGCGCGGAAACCGGCAACCGGCGTATGACACCACGACGTAAGAGCATTATTCCATGTGCGGTAATAGCTATCGTTTATGCTGATTTTGTAGGTAAGTTCCATTGTCCGACTCCATGCGACGAAAGTCGGTCCCGCGAACGTCCCAGGCTAATGATGAACTCCCGGCGTCCCGCCGGCCTCTCCGAGGTCGGATAGTTGCGCGCACGTGGGCCAGCGTCGGACAATCCCTAACAATATTTGCCGGATGCCGGTCCCGGGATCGTCGCATGTCCGTTCATTATTCTGTCAGGACCCGTGAGCACATGATTCGCAACGAACGATTGACGTCTAGCTTGGAAGGTGAATTCGTTGTCTTTCTCATAGGGCTACGGATCAATAGTCCGGTGAAGGTGCACAAGTGGTGGCCAGTGGCTCGCGCGATGCCTAGGATGATCCAAGAACTCTGCCGTCAGCCCGAACTGGGCTTCATCCATGCTGAAATGTGGTTCTCGCGTACCACCATCATGGTTCAGTATTGGCGCTCAATGGAGCAGTTGCTGTCGTACGCGAAAAGCAAGACGGCTCTGCACCTGCCGGCGTGGCGAGCATTCAACAAGTCGGTCGGTACGAACGGTTCGGTCGGAATCTGGCATGAGACCTACGCTGCGTCGCCTGGAACCTACGAAAACGTATACGTAAACATGCCTCCGTTTGGTCTCGGCAAGGCTGGCACTTTGTGCCCGGCTTCGGACGGGAAGCAGTCTGCGGCCGGAAGACTAAGCGTTGGAAACGATGCGCTTTGACTGTTCCAGCGCATGGATCAGAGGGCGGCGTCCTTGGACTTCCCGGCTGCCGCCGCGGGGGCGGAGGCCTCGGCCTGCTGCGTCAGCGCCCGCGCGAATATCCGCCCCGCACCCTCCGGATCGTTCCGCAAGGCCGCGAGCAATAGATCTCCGAGCTTCATCTCCATCAGCTGCGAAATCTTGATGCTGCCATCCGGGTTGGGCTCACCGGTGCTGTCGGAGGCACGCCGCACCGGTGAGTGAGCCGCCGGCTCGCCCTTGGGCTCCGGCGCTGGCATGGCGGTAGCGATGACGGGCGGCTCGCCCTTGGGCGCCGGCGCAGGCATGGCCATCGCGATGACGGGCGGCGGCTGGGTCGCATGACCCGCTTGCGGCTTCGGCGTCTCTACGCCGTGGGGCATGACTGCCCCTTCGACGGGCGGGCGCACTGCCGCTGCGGGCGGCGGCTCGCCGGCGGCCACGGTTTTCACGCCGAAGCCGACCGGCTTGAATAGCATGACCCCAACGGTGGCAAACAGCGCCATGGCGACACCCAGCATGGAGAACACGAGCGCCGCGCCGGCGTGCTTTACGAAGCCGACGTACAGGCCCACCACAAACACCACCGCACCGAGCCCAATGAGCGCGATGCTGAGCCTGTTCGGCTGCGGATCGAGCGGCTTGGGTTCCGGCATGGTCTGTTCAGCATCCATGGTTGCAGGATACCTCTCCGGCCGCCTCGGCTCTGTGCGACTACGAACAGACCCTGGATTCGCATGGGCCCGGCGCCACGTCGAAGCAGCCCTAAGGACCCTCAGGGACGCGCCCGATTCATCACCAACGGGGGTTCCGCGGGCGAGAACTGCTCGTCGCATAACTTGATGATGGCGTTGAAAAAACCCTCCTGCAGCGAAGTTGCCGAACGCACCGGAACCGCAAGCGGCATAATGCGTTCCACCGACGACACAAGCCAATGCTCAGCATCCAATTCTCGAACCGCTTCGAAGTCCTGCGCGATGCCGTGATCGCGCAGCTCGGCGGCGTCACGGCTTCGCCGTTCGTGGCGCATCAAGTCGTCGTCCCGAGCACCGCCATGCGCCGCGCTCTCACCTTGGCCGTCGCCGATGATCAGGGCGTCTGCGCCAACGTCGATTTCATGTATCTCGCGCAGTGGCTGTGGCGTCAGATCGGCCGGGTCGTGGAGTCGGTCGAGGCGCAATCGCCGTTTGCCGCTCCGGTCCTCGCCTGGCGCATCTACGCGTTGCTCGAGGATCCCGCCTGGTATGCATCCTTTCCCCGGCTCGCGAATTACCTGGACGGCGCGGACCCCGTGCGGCGATTGGATCTCGCGGTGGAGATCGCCGCCGTACTGGAACAGTACATTACCTATCGGCAGGAGTGGTTGAACGCCTGGGCGACGGGAGGCCGCGTGGATCTCGGGCAGGAATCCACCGCGCATCCCGACGACCAGGATTGGCAGGCGGAGCTGTGGCGCCGGCTGGTCCCGCAAATGGGCTCGCGTCGGGAACATCCGGCGAACCAATTTTTTCGGTCGCTGGAGGCCAAAGGCGCCGCAGGGCGCCAACCATCGGATTTGCCGCAGGCGGTTCACGTCTTCTGCCTCCCGGACATTCCCCCTCTGTACCTGAAGGTCTTGATCGGGCTGGGACGGTGGATCGACGTGCGCCTCTATGTCTTGAATCCGTGCCGGGAATTCTGGTTCGAGATCGTCGATCCCAAGCGGCTCAGCCAATTGGTCGTTCGCGGCGCCGCCCAGCATCAGGAAACGGGCAACCGCCTCTTGGCGTCTTGGGGGAAGCAGACCAAGGCCCAGATCGAATTGCTCCTGGACCGGGCGGCCGACGCCCCCATCGACGACGAGGGTTACTGCGAAGAGTTTCCGGACACCCGGCTGGGCCATGTGCAGCGCTCGATTTTCAATCTGGTCGAGATCGAGCCGGGAAGCATCGCCATGGATCCCGCGGATCGAAGCATCGAAGTGCACGTGTGCCACTCCCTGACGCGCGAACTCGAGGTGCTTCAGGACCAGTTGCTCAACATGTTCGCGAGCCCGGCACGCCTTGCGCTCACGGACGTTCTCGTCGTGACTCCGGACCTGGAAGCCGCCGCCCCGCTCATCGATGCCGTATTCGGCAATGCGCCCCCGGATCGCCTCTTGCCGTACGCGGTGAGCGGGCGAGGGCGCAGTTCCGTCAACGCTCCGGCCAGGGCGCTCTTGGATCTGCTGGCGATTCTTCCGTCGCGATTCCCTGGCAGCGCGCTGCTCGAACTGCTGCAGCAGCCCATCATCGGCCGGCGCTTCCATATCGGCAGCGATGAGCGGGTCAATGTCGAGCGCTGGATGCGCTTGAGCGGTATGCGGTGGGGCATCGACGGCGATCATCGCCGGGAACTGGGTCTGCCCGGTCTCGAGCGCTTCACTGTGGAGGACGGACTTCATCGATTGTTCTTGGGCTACGCACTGCCCGAGCAGGTCTCGGTGCCGGTGTTCGATCGGGTGCCCGCCGGCAATCCGGAAGGTTCGAGCGCCCTGGACCTCGGTCTCTTTGCTCATTTCTTCCATCGCTTGACGGCACTGCGAACCGAGTTCCTGCGGCCGCGGTCTCCGGATGCCTGGGCGGCCTCCCTGCTCGGTGTCTTGGAGGAGTTCTTGCTGCCGATCGAGGACGAGTTCGATGATCTCGGCGAAGTGCGCGAGGCGATCGGCGAACTGCGCTCCAACATGGCGCGGGGTGCCATCACCACGCCGATCCCGCTGCCGGTCATCCGTTCGGCGCTCCACTCGCTGCTCGATGATTCCGCGCGCGGCGCAGTTCCCACAGGCTCGATCACGTTCTCCTCGATGAGCAGTCTTCGCAACCTGCCGTTTCGCGTGATCTGCGTCATCGGGCTCAACGACGGCGCCTTTCCCCAGATTTCCCGCCCGACGGAATTCGACCTGATGGCGGCCAAGCCCCTGCCGGGCGACCGGCAGCGCCGCTTGGACGACCGCAACCTTTTCCTGGATTTGTTGCTGGCGGCCCGCGAGCGCTTCTACTTGAGCTACACCGGGCGCAGCGTTCTGGATAACTCCATCCGGCCGGCATCGGTGGTGGTGTCGGAGCTGATCGAGACGCTGCTGCCGGCCATGGCCGAGACTCCCGCCGACCCCGATTCGCTGGAGCAGGCGCGGCGCCGCCTCGTCGTCGAGCATCCGCTGCAGGCCTTCTCCCCGGCGTATTTCGTCGCCGGCGGCGATCCCCGGCTGCGCAGCTTCAATCGCGAGCTGTGCGATGCGCTGCGTGGTTCGGGCGTGCGCGCAACCGAGCCCCCGCCCGGCTGGGACGCGGCCGCGGGCGCCGAGGAGGGCGAGGAGGAGGACGAGGAGCGGGAGGCCGCCGGCGTGGAGCCCTTCTTCGCAGCGCCGCTGGCGGTTCCCGGCGAGGAATGGCGGACCGTGTCGCTGGATCAGCTGGTCCGGTTCTTCAGGAATCCCTGCCGCTATCTGCTGCGGGAGCGGCTCGGCATTGCGCTCTTCCGGGAGGAGAGCTTTCAATCGGACGATGAGCCGTTCGTGCCCGATTTCCCGGAGCGCCAGGCCCTGGCCGAGCGCTTGCTGCCGCAGGCCATGCAAGGCCTCGGCGATCAGGAGCTCGAGCGTCTCGCCATGGCCGGCATCGAATATCCGGGCGGTGCCCTGGGAACGGCACTCCTTCAAGAAGAGCTGGCCACGCTGCGGCATTTTGCGGCAACGGTGCGGGACGCGACGCAGCCGCCGGCCGGGCCGCCCATCACCCTTGAACGGGATTTCCAAGTCGATGGCGAGACCTGGCGGCTCGCGGCGGTGCTGACCGGTGTGCGTCGAACGGGCTTGGCGCTGCATCGATATGACGATACCCGGCCCACCGATTACCTCACCGGCTGGCTGACCCACCTGGTCCTGTGCGCTGCGGCGCCGGCGGGAACGGAGCTGCGCACGCGCTGGATCTCGCGCGACGGCGAGTACCGGCTGAATCACTGCCAAGAGGCAGCGGCGATTCTGGAGTCCTTGCTGGGCCTGTACCGGCGCGGCCTGCGCGAGCCGCTGCATTTCTTCCCCAAATCCGCGTGGGTCTACCAGCTCACGGACAGTTTGGCCAACGCAAGAGACAAATGGCGCCCCGCGTACGGCGAAGCCCGCGGCGAGAGCGAGGATGCGGCGTACCGGCTCGCTTTTCGCGGCCAGGATAACCCGATCGATTCGAACTTCGAGGAGTCGACCCGGATCGTTTTCGGCGGGATCCGGGCGTGCCTCGAGGACCCGCGGATCGACGCGGTTCCTGCGGGAACGCCATCAACCCCATGAACGTCGTGAGCCCCATGGATGTTTTTGACTGTCCCCTGGACGGCATCAATCTCATCGAAGCGTCGGCCGGAACCGGCAAGACCTGGGCCATCTGCGGCCTGTATGTGCGGCTGCTCCTCGAGCGCGAGTTCACCGTTCGGGAGATTCTCGTGGTGACGTTCACGAAGGCCGCGACCGCGGAACTGCGTGAGCGCATCCGCGCGCGGATCCGGGAACTGCGCGATTCTCTGGCGCAGGAGCCCGGTGCGCCGCACGATCCCTTCATCACCCGGCTTACCGCGGCGATCGACCAAGCCGGCCGGCGCCGCGCCAGCATCGAACTCCTGCACCGCGCGCTCGAATCCTTCGACGAAGCCTCCATCTTCACCATCCACGGGTTCTGTCAGCGCGCGCTGGCGGACAATCCCTTCTCGGCCGGCTTGCCGATGCACATGGAACTCGTGGAGGATGACCACGAGCTCTTGATGGAGGCGGTCAACGACTACTGGCGACGGCATGTCGCCGGGGAAACGGTGACGCCGGGCCTTGCGCTTTATTTGACGGCCCGGGGCGATAGCCCCGACAAGCTCGCGAAGCTGCTCGAGCGTCACCTGGCGAAGCCGCTGGCCCAGCTCCTCTGGCCCGCGGACATCGAATCGCCGTTGATCGACGCGGACCCCTTGACCGATCTTTACCGCCAGGTCCGCGAGTCCTGGCTGGCTCAACGGAGCGCCATCGTCGATCGGCTGCGTGCATCGCTGGGCGCCTTGAAGGGCCAAACCTACAAGGACGCCTCCGTGCAGGAAGGGGCCGGGGAGTGGGACCGGATCGTCCGGGAAGACCAGCCTTTTGCGATCGTGGAGAGCTCGATTGCGAACGTGCAGTGCAAGGCGCGGCTGTATCGCGCCGGGGTGCTCGAGGACAACAAGAAGAAGAATGGTATTCCGCCGGTGCACGCCTTCTTCGACCAGGCCGAAGCGTATCTTTCCATGCGCGAGCGCCTCGACGCCTCGTTCTCCCTGGCGCGCCTGCGATTGATCCGTGGCCTGCTGCAGGAGGCCGGCGCGCAGTTGCGGGACCTCAAGCTCTCGCGGCAGGTGATCTCCTTCAACGACATGCTGTCCAATGTCCATGAGCGGCTCATGCATTCCGGCCATGCCGGGCTCGCGGCCTCCATCGAGCAGCGCTTCCCGGCCGCCCTGATCGATGAGTTCCAGGATACGGATCCGCTGCAATTCGACATCTTTCGCAGGATCTACGCCGGGGGCGATTCGCATGTCTTCGTCGTGGGCGATCCGAAGCAGGCCATCTACAGTTTCCGCAACGCCGATCTTCACACCTATTTGCGGGCAGCCGGCTGGGCGACGAACCGCTGGTCGCTCGCGGCCAATCAACGCTCGAGCAAACCGCTGCTGACGGCGATCAATGGCCTGTTCGAGGAGAATCCGGGCGCCTTCATCCTGAAGGACGTCGATTATCATCACGTGAGCTTCGGCGACAAGCGGCGCTCGCTGTGGGTCGACGAAACGGAACCGCGCGCGCCGCTGCAGCTCTGGACTCTGCCTCAGGGCGCCGGTGGTCCTCTCCCCAAGGCCGAGGCCAGGCGTGCGGCCGTGCGGGCGACGGCGGCCGAGATCGCGCGGCTCGTACAGGCAGGATCGCTCGGACAGGTCACGCTCGACGGTCAGCCGCTGCGTCCCCGCGACATCGCCGTGCTGGTGCGCAGCCGCGCCCTGGGGAGCGAGGTGAAGCGGGCGCTGGCTGCGCTGCGCGTGGGGGCCGTGGAAATCGGGCGCAACAGCGTCTTTCACGCCGCCGAAGCGCAGGATCTCGAGACCGTGCTGACGGCGATCCTCTCGCCGTCGCGGGAGCCCCTGCTGCGGGCTGCGCTGGCGACCGACCTCCTCGGATGCACGGTGAGCGAGATCGAAGCGATTTCAGGCGACGAGGCGCGTTTGATGGACCGGGTGCGCCAGTTCACGGAGTATCGCGAGCTCTGGTTCCAGAAAGGCTTCGGCCTCATGTACCGCCGGATTCTAGCCGATCAAGCCGTCGCCGAGCGCCTGCTGTCGCGGCCGGACGGGGAGCGGCGGCTCACCAATTTCCTGCACTTGGGCGAGCTCCTTCACCAGGCGGCGCAAACGCACGCCGCGCCCGAAGCGCTATGGCGCCACCTGAAATCCGCACGCGACGACGACGACGCCGGCGACGCGGTGCAGCTGCGCCTCGAGTCCGACCAGAATCTCGTGCAGATCGTGACCATTCATGCGTGCAAGGGCCTCGAGTACCCCGTGGTCTTTTGCCCGTTCGTCTGCGACGGCAGGACGAGGTTCGGCGGTCCTTCGCTCCAGGGCCTTGAATATCACGACGCGCGGCTCGAGCCGGTCATCGATTTTCGGCAGTGGGCCAAGGGCGACCCGGAACGGGTGCGCATCGAGGGAATCCTCCGATCGGAGCAGGCGGCGGAGACCGTGCGGCTTGTCTACGTGGCGCTGACGCGTGCGGTGCACCGCTGTTATCTGGTCACGGGCACCTACAGCGCCAATCGGTCGCTCAAAGAGAGCGCTCGCAGCATGCTGAACTGGCTGGTGGCCGGCCGGGACATGGATTTGAACACCTGGTTCGAGAACGGGCTGGGTCCGGCCGACATCGATGCGGCCTGGCAGCGGTTCGCGCAAACGCACGCGGCATCGGTCGGCCGCTCGCCGCTGCCGCCAGACGCGGGCCGGCCCCTCGTTGAAGAGATCCCTCACACGGCCCTGGAGTCGAACTTGGGCGCAGTCGTCGCGGCGGGAGGCTGGAGGCTCAGCAGCTACAGCGGGCTCAACTTCGGCGCGAAGGGCGAGCAAGCGGCCAATGACCGTGATGCCCGCGTGGTCACGGCGCCCGGCGGCGCGAAGCTCCCCGCGGGGCTGCCCGAGGACGATATTCTGCGCTTTCCACGCGGAGCGAGCGCCGGCGAATGCATCCATGCCGTGTTCGAGAACATCGATTTCACGGACGAGTCGACCTGGGACCCAGGCATCGCGGCGGCGCTCGAGCGCCATCCGCAAGCGCGGCCCGGGGATTCTACGCCAGAGCCGGCTGCGCGCCTCGCCGGCATGCTGCGCAATTTGATCAGGGACGTGACCACGGCCACTCTCATGGAGGGCCTGCAGCTTCGCTCCGTCGCCTTGAGCCGGCGGCTCACCGAACTGGAGTTCACCTTTCCCGTGCCCCATCTGCCGGCGGCCGAGTTGAACGACGCTCTGCAAGAGTTCGGCTACGACATGCACGCGCTGCGATTCGGCAGCCTCGAGGGCTACCTCAAGGGATTCATCGACCTGGTGTTCGAGCATCAGGGCCGGTATTTCATCCTCGACTGGAAATCGAACCATCTGGGTTACGAACCCGCGGACTATGGACCGGCTCCTCTGGCTCGGGCGATGACCGACCACGGCTACCATCTGCAGTACCTGCTCTACACCGTGGCGCTCGACCGATACCTGCGGCGGCGCCTTCCGGCTTATCGCTACGAGGAGCAATTCGGCGGTGTGCTGTACCTGTTCGTGCGCGGGGTCCGAGCCGCTTGGCCCGGTACGGAGACGGCGCGGCCAGGCGTCTTTTACCACCGCCCCACGGGCGCTGCGATTCAGAGGCTGAACGCGATACTCGATCAGCCGGCGCGCAGGGCAGCGCTATGAGTCCGGAGCCGAAGATCAATCCCGACCTGCGGCTGGCCGAGGCCTTCGGTCACTATGTCGAGCGCTGGGCAGCGGAGCATCGCGCGCCGGCGGCCGTTTGCGCGATGGTTCGACGGGCCGCGGTGCACCTCAGCACGGCCACCTCGACCGGCCATGTCTGCCTGTATTTGAGCGGCCTCGCGGCCTCCCTGACGGCGGAGGACGCACGAGTCATCACGCCGGGTGAATTGCGCGAGGCGCTCCTCGAGTCGGGTCTCGTGGGCTCCCCGAGGTCACCCGGCGCCCGGCCGCTCATCCTGGACGGCGACAACCGCCTGTATTTGCACCGCTATTTCGACTACGAGAGCCGGCTGGCGCGTTGCTTGGTGCAGCGGCGCGGCCGGGTCTCTCCGGCGCCCGGCGGCCTGCTGCCGCCGAACGTCGTCGCACTGCTGAATGCACTCTTTCCCCAGCCTGCGGACGCGCCGGCGCAGGCCGATTGGCAGAAGATCGCCGTGCTCACGGCGCTCCTCTCTAAATTGACCATCGTCAGCGGCGGGCCCGGGACCGGCAAGACCACGGCCCTCGTGAAGTTGCTGGCCTGCCTGCTGGAGGCGAACCCAGCGTGCCGGATCGCGCTCGCGGCCCCGACCGGCAAGGCGGCGGCGCGCATCACCGAAACCATCCGCCAGCGGTCGGCCCAACTGCCGGGGGAGCTGGCGGCGCTCCTGCCGCCGACCTCGTCCACCGTGCATCGCCTGCTCGGCGTGCTGCCTGACGGCGGATTCCGGCATCATGCGGGTAATCCCTTGCCCATCGACGTCCTCATCGTCGACGAAGCCTCGATGCTGGACCTCGCGCTCGCCGCGCGCCTCTTCGAGGCGGTGCCGCCGGCGGCAAGGATCATTCTGGTGGGCGACAAGGATCAGCTCGCGGCGGTCGAATCCGGCGCGGTGTTCGCCGAACTCTCCGCCGATCCGACGCTGAGCGCCGAGCGCATCGCCCTGCTGGCACGCCTCGGCGGGATCGAACCCGCTGCCATCCAGACTCCGCGGCCGGCCGGTTCGCCGGGGCTCACCGACTCGGTCGTCTGGCTCAGGCAGAACTATCGCTTCGGCAGCGGCTCCGCCATCGGCCGGCTCGCCGAGGAGATCAACGCCGGCGATGCGGACGCCGCTCTGACCCGCCTGCGCGCCGCGTCCGACCCCGCGCTCACCTGGCGCAACGACGGCGGCGCCGCTCCGTCGCGCGAATCGCTCGACGTGATCTGCCGGGGATATGCGCGCTATCTCGATGCGCTGCGCACCCGGACGCCCGATCCCGGCGCGGTCACCAGCGCGTTCGGCCGCTTCCGCACGCTGTGCGCCGTTCGCGACGGGACCCGCGGCGCCGTCGCCATCAACGAGGCCGTCAGCCGCTTCTTCAGGCAGCAGCTCGATCTCGAGGACCGGTCCGATTGGTATCCGGGCCGGCCGGTCATCGTGCTGCGCAACGACTACACGCTGCAGCTCTTCAACGGCGACATCGGCATCGTGCTGCCGGATGCCGCGGATCATTTGATGGTTTACTTTCCCGATGCCGAATTGGGCTTCCGGGCGATACCGCCGGTGCGCCTGCCCGAGCATGAGACCGCATTTGCCATGACGGTGCACAAGGCTCAAGGCTCCGAGTTCGACGAGGTCCTGGTGTTGCTGCCGGCGGAGTCGAATCGGGTTCTCACGCGAGAGCTGCTCTACACCGGCGTCACGCGCGCGCGCGAGCGCGTGACGGTGATGGGGAGCGCGGAGGTGGTTGCCGGCGCCATTCGAACGGCGACGCAGCGCTTGTCGGGACTCGAAGCTCGTTTGTTGGACGCGCGGGCACGCCTGGAAAATCACGCTCACTGAGGCGGCCGGAAAGCCTCATTGCCAAGGCAGGGTGGACAAATTGTGACCGCCGGTCCAAAAGGCTAGCATGTCCATCTCGCTGCGTGTCCGCACCGTAACTGAGGTCTCCGCCATTGCCGACTCTGATGGGGCTTGCCGATCTTCGTGACGCCATCGCAGCGCTCGACGCCGGTCGGTCGGGCGCCGCGGACCTCGAGCGCTCGATTCAGGACGCCCTATTGAGGGGTGTCCTGACCCGCAATGAGGCCTGCCGGGAACTGCGGAGCGCCGCCTCACAAAGCGCGGCAGCCGGGATCATCGCACGCTTGGATCTCGAGAGCGCCAGTCCGGGGAAATACGTCGCGCCCCGGTTGGCTGAGCCTAACGACCTGACTCAATCTCAACCCCGCCCTCCGGGAACCCGGCTCCCCGCCCGGGACCCGGTATCCGTCGCTGGGCAACCCCGGCCCAAACGGCAGCTGTGGGCTCCGGCGCCGCAAAGTTCTAGCACCGATCGCTCGGTCGATCCCGAGCCCTACACGGCGCTGATCGACGGTTCGAAGATGATCGGTCAGGTCTTGGGAGGCCGGTACCGGCTCGACAGCCAAGTCGAAAGTGGCGTCCTCGGCGCCGTGTTTCGCGCGGCCGATCTGGCGGCAAACGAAACTCCATTTGCGGTGAACGTGGTGCGGCCCGAGTTCGGGAGGTTCTCCGAAGCGATGGCGCTTCTGCGCGCGGAAATCCGCGTGACCCGGATGCTTCGCCATCCGCACATCGCGCGCGTGTACTCGCTGAATTCCGATCGGCAGGGCGTATACCTCGTCACCGAGTTTCTCGAAGGCCGAACTCTCGAGGCAGTTCTGCGGGAAAACGGCGCCGGGTTGCCCCTGATTGAGGCCCGCCGAGTGGCTGCCGACATGTGCGCCGCGCTCGCCTACGCCCACGATCTGGACGTGGTGCACGGCGACCTGCAGCCGGCAAACGTGTTCGTTATGCTCTCGGGCCGGGCAAAACTCCTCCATTTCGGGTTGGTTCGCGCGGCAGCTACGCGCAACGGGCGCTTCGATCCTCGCCGCTGCGGCAGTCAGACCATTGCTTACGCCGCTTCTGAGATGTTGCAGGGCGGTGCGCCGGATCCGCGGGACGACGTGTACTCTCTTGCTTGTATCATCTACACGATGCTCTCCGGTGCGCATCCCTTCGGGTTGCGTTCCGCGGTCGAGGCGCGCGACCTCGCACTCGCCATGACGCCGTTGCAGATCTTGTCCGGAGATCAGAATGCTGCGCTTGCCCAAGCGTTGTCATTCGAGCACGCCCAACGGACGCCCAGCGTGACCGCACTTCTCGCGGGCTTAGGCTGGACGGCTGACCCGCCGGCCGCTGCGGCACCGGCTCACGCCTCGGAGGCGATTCAGGCGTCCGCGGCAGCGACTGCCGAGTCCGCGCCGCCTGCCGCGGCGGCGTCGCAGCAGCCAACCGCGCCCCGCCCCGCGCGCAGAGTCCCGGTCCGCCTGCCCATACCCTTGATTTCCGCAATCCCGCAAGAGCCCCCGAAGCCCCCAAAGTCTCCAAAGTCCCCGAAGCCCCCGGCTCCCCCGGCTCCCCGCGAATCGCGCCGCATCCTGATGCCGGCGCTCATCGTGCTGTCGCTCTCGCTGTTGGTCGTGGGAATCGGTATTTACGTTCACCGAAGGAATGCAACCTCGGTGACGGCGCCGTCGCACACCGCGATCAACCCCCCGGGTGCAGCATCGCCCATGGCTCCTTCGCCTGCCGCTGCGGTCTCCCCTGGTGCAACGGCGTCGCGGTCGCTCGCTGGCGCGGTCGCCAGTTCCGCGACAGCCAACCGGCCTCCCGTTGCCGGCACAAAAACCCCCGTGGCGCCCATCCCGGTTCTGCGGCCGCTGCCCAAGGCGGCAGCCGCGATGGCGGACAGCGACAATTGCCCTTATCCCCGGGAAGCCGTGGCTCAGGGTCTCACCGGCACGGTTTTCCTACTGGTCTTTGTCGCATCCGACGGAAAGGCAACGCAAATCAAGCTGGACAAAACCAGCGGCTCCGACGTGCTCGACCAGGCCGCCGTTCGCTGCGTCGAGCAATACGGGCGCTTTGCCGCACCAGACGGCAAATCATCCTCGGGGGGCTACTGGGGGCGCATTCGATTCAAGTGGTCCTTTGGCGCCTGATTTTGGGCATTCCCAACGAGCCGGTTGGGAACCGCGCAGGGACGAAGGCATCCAACGCTTACGTGGAGCTGCCGAGCCTCAGAATGTAGTTCCGTTTGTCGATCCGGCCACCACCATCGGGTAGGTTGACGCCGACCACCATTTGCCGTTGCCCGTATATACAACCGATTGGCATACGCCGGCGCAGTTGGGATCTTGGGTGCCCTCACCCCCCCCAGGAGATCACTACGGCGCCCTCATCGGCCGCCGTTATTGCAGACACTGGGTCGTTGACGTCGCTTTCAAAAGGTTCCGAGATTTTGTGCGCCTCCAACGTTTCCTTGCTTACAACCGCGGCTTGTATGTCGGCGTTGGTGCCGATGTAGATGCTGGTGCTGTTTGCCGCGATATGGCAGGTCGCGGTAGGTCCGCTGAGCAAAGGCAGTTCGACGCTGGCGCTCGGAACGATGGTCACCGCATCCATTCTCTGACCATCGTTGTGTGTAATGACGTCAGTTCGATCATACACATAGAGCACAGGGCGACCGGTACCTCCGTTACCAGCATCGAGAACGTAAACGCTTCGGGTCACGACATTTTTCGTAATCTGAGGTACTCCCTGCACGATGCCGCACGCTCGATTGAACGGGCCGAGAGATCCAAATATTCCCGGAACGTCGCCGAGGGTTTGCCATCCGACTTGGCCGCCGTTCCCAGACACCGCAAAGCCGATGGATATATTTTCATCGACTGCCCCGGAACTCGCTGCGGCGCAAGTGGGTAAACCTCCCACGACCAGCAATGACACTGCGCTCGCCGAAATCCAATGACGCCGGTTCCTACCGCGTAAGTTAAGGGCGATAAATCATCAGCGGTCCCGCAAGGAGCACTGACGACCCGAAGCCGTCCTATGGGTCCGTCCGCTCCGGGGAAGGCTGATGCGGCAGGCGCGAGCACTGCGCCGATCCGGTGCCGCCGTGAGAAGATCGACTACCAGCCTGACCCGACCGATCCTCGGCCAGAAGGAGCGCACATGCCCAAAGAACGAACGACATCCGTAGAGCCGGTACCCAGCCGCGTCCACATGCCAGGCTATGACTTACCCGAAGGACCCGACGGACTCATGCCGTGGAGTTGGGCCGAGCAGCGTCTCGAGGGCAGTCACAACTATTGGCTCGCCACCGTGCGGCAGGACGGTCGCCCGCACCTGATGATTGTCTGGGGCCTTTGGCACGGGGGAGTGTTCTACTTCAGCACGGGTAGCCGCTCGCGCAAGGCGCGCAATCTTGAGAGCAACGCGCACTGCGTAATCGGCACCGAGCAAGCTCACGAGGCGGTGGTCGTTGAGGGTGCCGCCGAGAAGGTCTGCGATGTGGAGCAGCTCAAGGAATTGTTGGCGCTCTATCAGCGCAAGTACGATTACGACATGTCCGCGATGCAGGAGGACATCCTCGCACTTCGAGAACCCATCTTTGCCGTACGCCCCAGCGTAGCCTTCGGCCTCGAAGAGGCGGCGGTCTTGCAGAATGCCACCCGCTGGCGATTCGCTACGTGAGGACGTCTGTCGGCACGGACGGATTAACTTCCAATTGTTAAGATTGATTCGGAGCGAGTACAACTGACCCCGAACAGCCGTCGATGACCGGCCGCTATAAAGAAGTACAACACCTATTCAATCCTGTCAGCACTCTTGGAGCTTCTGCACCCGCCTGAGGAGAACCTCCACTTTGTACAGGTGATCCCATGTTTCCTCGGCATACTCATAGTAGTTGCGGAAGTCATAAATGTGGGTCGGTTGCCCGTAACAAATCACCAGCTCGGCCGGGCTGTTCCAGAAGACTTTTACGCCGTCGGTTTTATAAGCTTTCAAAAGCAGCGTGGGGGGGATGGTGTCCCTCCAAGTATGTAATCCACACTTGATAGGGTATGGAATTGGTTGCGCCCAAGAAGCCCGACGTCTCCGGCATCCACACAAAGGCTCGACTGAGTCCGTCGGGCGACGGCATGGACTCGGATTCGTGCCCTTAAGGCGTCGCCCCGTCTAGATCGGTTCCGCGTGATACCGAACGGCCAGGCAGTGACTTTGACCCGGGCCAAGCGTCAGGGTGTTGTCGCGGGCATTGGCGCTTTCGACGCACACGAATTGGCGCCATCCGCCGCGCGTTGCCGGGGCGGATCCCAGGTCGGCGAGACCGGCCGCCTTCTTCTCCCATGGATTCCACACGACAGTCGAATGGCTGCCGCGCTTGGAAATGTGAATGCGCCGCTTGAGCAGGGGATCGACAATCGTGCAGGTCGCTTCGGTGTTCACGTAGACTCGGTCGACCTCCGCCGAAAAAGTCACGGCGCCGTGCTGCTGCTTGCGCTGCCCGGCATCGGCGGTGTCGACGAACTCGGCGCCGTCCAGGCCGAGCACTTGTACCGAGCCGATGTCGCCGACCTGGAAGTAGGTGTGCAGCGCTTCGCTGAGCGGAAAGGCCTCGCTGCCGGTGTTGGTGGTCGTCAGTTCGAGTCCGAGCGCGTCGCCGACCGTCACGCGATATTCCAAAACAAAGCGGTGCGGCCATACCGCAAGGGTTTTCTCGCTGTCGGACAGCCGCAGCGTGAGCTGCGTCGCGCCATTTCCCAGGCGAGCGGGGGCGCGCGCTTCCCACAGGACGTTGCGTGCAAACCCATGACTGGCACGCGCTTTGTCGGTCGGATGCGGGCCAAACCACGGCCAGCAGATGGGTACGCCTGCCCTCAGCGACTTGCCTTCCGTGTATTGCGCCGTCGCCGACATGAAGGTCACCGGCTCTGCTTGGGAGTGCGGCTGCCACTGGGTCAACTGGGCGCCTTGCAGGCAAATCGCTGCCGTGGC
>Ga0302190_10001166_pt1 | contig 17499 bp, 24 predicted proteins | sample II_Bog_E2_3_FD_198784 | JGI IMG/M metagenome (GOLD analysis project Ga0302190, IMG submission 198784) | Peat permafrost microbial communities from Stordalen Mire near Abisko, Sweden - II_Bog_E2_3 | ecosystem: Environmental > Terrestrial > Soil > Wetlands > Peat | place: Sweden: Abisko... | reverse complement strand
GCCTGGATGTCGAAGATGAAACTCCCCCAAACGAAGAGGAGACAAAATAATGCAGATCCTTCTTGCCGACGATCACGTCATGTTCCGCGAAGGTATGCGCCCTTTCTTGAGCAGTCTGGCCGAACAGGTGGAAATCCTTGAAGCCGGCAGCTATCCGGAGGTGGTGGCCCATCTTGACGGCGGCGCCATTCCCGATCTGACCTTGCTGGATATGAAAATGCCCGGCATGAATGGCGCCACCTCGGTGGCCGCCGTCAAAGAGCGTTTGCCCGACAAGCCGGTGGTGGTGTTGTCCGGTCTGGTGGACCGCGAGCTGATGGTCAATTCCATCAATGCCGGTGCTTCCGGCTATATCCCCAAGAAGCTGTCGGGTGCCGCCATGGTCTCGGCCTTGCGGCTGATGCTGTCGGGGGAACGGTTCTTGCCGGTGATGATGCTGAACACCGACCAGGCCAATGCCGATGAACATAATGGCCCCTCGGCCATGGGCAACCGCAAGGATCGCCTGACCAAGCGCGAGAAGGACATCTTGTTCCTGCTGAAGGACGGGCTACCCAACAAGGTCATCGCCAGCAAGCTGACTTTGTCCGAGGTGACGGTGAAAAGCCACCTTTGCAGTATCTTCCGTAAGCTTGGTGTAAGCAACCGCGTGCAAGCTATCCGCTGTTATAGCAGTGAGACCCTGGAGTAAGGGTTTCGCCTCTCATGGAGACGCGGATTGACCTTTCACCCCACGGGGCTGGTATCCAGGGCGGATAATCCCAGAGCCGATAACCTTAGGCGATATGGGCATGAGGTCACGGTGCTGGCCGGTTTGCGCAGCACCACCTTGCGTCGTGCCCTGACCAGCGTGCACCGCAGCCTTTTCCTGCCGCCCGGTCCCTGGGTCATCGAGACCATGGACGGCAGCTATTACATCTCGGACAGCAATGATCCCGATCTGGTGCTGCATTGCGTCGGCATTGCACTGGATGCTGGGCGGGGGTTGAACAACGGCAACCCCGCCACGGTTTCCCGCCTGATCGAAGCCGCCCATCCCAATCTTGGCGAGACTGTCCTTCATGTGGGGGCGGGGGCTGGATATTACTCCGCCCTGATGGCCGAGATGGTCGGGCCGCAAGGCCATGTGTTGGCCGCCGAGATCGATCCGCAACTGCATCCTCAAGCCCAAGCCAATCTGGCCTCCTGGTCTCAGGTCCAGGTGGTGGGCGATGCTCTTTCCCTAACGCCGCCGCCGCTGGACGTCTTGTTTTTCAGCAATGGCGTCGCCGATTTGCCGGTCAGTCTGTTCCAGGCGGTGAAGCCCGGCGGGAGGGTGATTCTGCCTCTGACCGGCTCCATCCAGGGCGGGCCCATCTTTCTGCTGCTCCGTCTGGACGACGGCAGCTTCCAGTCCCAGATGGTGGCCGCCCAGCGCTATTATCCCTGCCTGGGCACCCGAGGCGATGCCGCCGTCGCCGCCGTCGATGCCGCCATTGATCGTTCCAGCCCCCACGAAGCCCGCCGCCTGCGTCTGGATGACCATGAGCAAGGCGAGGATTGCTGGCTGCATGGCAAGGGCTGGTGCTTCTCGCGCACTTGATCCCGGACGCTTCTTGACCTATTGAGAGGTGGGGGCTTGGGATAAGGATCCGCGCATCATGAAGATCGCCGTCGCTACCAATGAAACCGGCACCAAGGTTGGGGGACATGCCGGGCAGACCCGTTATTGGCTGCTCTATGAGGCGGTCGAGGGTGTCCCGCCGCAAAAGCTGTCTGCCGTCACCCTGGACCCCAAGATGGTTTTCCATCATTACCGCGAAGAGCAGGGGCCACATCCCCTGGACGGGGTCGAGGCCTTGATCTTTCAGACCGCTGGTGAAGGTTTCCTTAAGCGCATGGGCAAGAAGGGCGTGGTGACCGCCATGACCGCCGAGACCAAGCCCGACCGCGCCGCCGCCGATTATGTTGCCGGTTGCCTGAAGCCACCGCGTCCGCCAGGTCTGATGTCCTGGGTCTGCAAGGTCCGGGATTTGTTTTCCGAGCATCGTTAATCCCACGCAATGGCGGTTTTGACTTGACCTTCGGTGGTCGGCATTCCAACTATCTGGCTATGACTGAGAACGCTCCCATCCGCCATCCTGAAAAGGCCCACCGTCCCGACAATCCCTCGCCGCGTAAGCCCGAGTGGATCAGGGTCAAGGCTCCCACCTCCGCCGAAGCCGCCGAGGTGCGAAAACTGATGCGGGATAAGAACCTGCATACGGTCTGCGAGGAAGCGGCCTGTCCCAATATCGGCGAATGCTGGAAGCATAAGCATGCCAGCTTCATGATTCTGGGCGACACCTGCACCCGGGCCTGCGCCTTTTGCAACGTCAAGACCGGCAAGCCCGGCTCTGTCGATCTGACCGAGCCTGAGAATCTGGCCCTGTCCGTGAAGTCCATGGGCCTGCGCCATGTGGTCATCACCTCGGTGGATCGTGACGATCTGCCTGACGGCGGCGCTTTCCAGTTCGTCGCCTGCATCGAGCGGGTGCGAGCCGTGTCGCCGGGCACGACTGTGGAGATTCTCACCCCCGATTTCCGCGACAAGGCCGGAGCCATCGACGCCGTGGCCAAGGCTTGCCCCGATGTGTTCAACCACAATCTGGAAACCGTGCCCAGGCTTTACCCGACCATTCGTCCGGGAGCGCGTTATTTCGAGTCCCTGCGGCTTTTGCAGCGGGTCAAAGAGGTTGAACCCCGCCTGTTCACCAAGTCTGGCATCATGGTCGGTCTGGGCGAAGAGCGTACCGAGGTGCTGCAGGTGATGGACGATCTGCGCTCCGCCGGGGTGGATTTCATCACCATCGGCCAGTATCTGCAGCCGACGCCCAAGCATGTGGGCGTGGCTCGCTTCGTCACCCCCGACGAGTTCGAGGATTATAAGGCCATGGCCCGGGCCAAGGGCTTCCTGATGGTCTCGGCCTCACCGCTGACCCGGTCTTCCCACCACGCCGATCGTGATTTCGACGAGCTGCGCAAGGCCCGCGAGGCTTTGCAGGCATCATGACCACCCATGCCGAGCGCCGGCATCTGCCCTATAGCCAGAAGCAGCTGTTTGATCTGGTGGCGGATGTGAACCGTTATCCTGAATTCCTGCCCTGGTGCGTGGCGTCGCGCGTGCGCAATCAGCATGGCAATGAACTGATCGCCGATCTGGTCATCGGCTTCAAGATGGTGCGCGAGAAGTTTACCTCCCGCGTCACCTTGATGGCCCCGGACCGCATTGACGTGGTCTATACCGAAGGTCCGTTCAAATATTTGAACAACCATTGGATCTTTGAAGTGGCCGAGGATGGCGGCACCGTCATCGATTTCTTCGTCGATTTCGAGTTCCGCTCGAAGATGCTCCAGGCCCTGATCGGCGCTTTGTTCAACGAGGCGGTGGGGATGATGGTGGCGGCTTTCGAGAAGCGGGCCCGTCAGCTCTATGGCCCCGTACCCTCCGCGCTAAAGGCATAGCAGGCATATTTATTACCTCGCGGCTTGCATTGAGGGGAATCCTCTGGAATGATCAAGAGGTTATGACCCATCGCACCGCATCTTCCCTGATCTTTCTGCCGGTTTTGGCCTCTCTGGCCTTAGGCGGTTGCGCGTGGTATGGCGCCAAGCCCGAGGTTCCGGTTTCGGAAGTCCTGGTGAAAACCAATCCTTCTGGCGCCGACTGCGAGTTGGTGGGGGCGAATGAATATCGCGCCGACGTTTCTACTCCGGCCCGCATTAAGGTCCGCAATGACGCCTCGCCGCTGCTGGTGACTTGCTCGCTGGAGGGCTATCGTCCGGCCCATGGCACCTTGTCGCTTTCCACCAAGGGCTGGCTGACTGAAACCACCGACGCCATCGCCGATATCAGCTCGGACAGTTTGGCGGTCATCGGCATCGACAGCGGCGATTCCTCGGCCTCCAAGCCGAAAGTTCCGGTCTTCAATGTCAATTTGAAGCCGCTTTTTCAGTCGATGATCAAGCCGTAGCCGTCGGCCGGGCCTCTTCTTCCAGCATTTCCAAAGCCCTTAAGGTCGTTTGCCGCCGCACGGACTCGCGGTCTCCGGCGAACAGCCGCACTTCGTGCCGGGGCAGGCGGCCTTTGCGGCAGACAGCCAGATGCACGGTGCCCACCGGCTTGTCGGGGCTGCCGCCGCCGGGGCCGGCGATGCCGGTGATGGCCACGGCCAGAGTGGCGCGAGAATGGGCCAAAGCGCCCTCGACCATGGCCAGGGCGACTTTCTTCGAGACGGCGCCTTCAGCCTCGATCAGGGGTATGGGCACCCCGATCATCTCGGCCTTGGCCTCGTTGGAATAGGTCACAAAGCCGCGATCGACGAAGCGCGACGATCCGGCGATTTCTGTTAAAGCCGCGACCACCATGCCGCCGGTGCAGGATTCCGCTGTCGCCAGCAGATCGCCCGAGCCTTCGCAGGCGGCCAGCACGGTGCGGGCGGCCAGGATCAGTTCGGGATTCATAATTGCCCGGCCAGGATCAATTGCAGCAGCTGGATCAGCGCCAGCCCATAGAGCCCGGCCAGCACGTCATCGAGCATAACGCCGGTGCCGCCCTCGACCTTTTGGTCGGCCCAACTGACCGGCCAGGGCTTGAGGATGTCGAACAGCCGGAACAGCCCAAAGCCCACCAGATAGAGCAGGGGATTCAGGGGCGTGAAGATCAGCACGATCCATTGCCCCACCACCTCGTCGATGACCACCAGACCGGGGTCCTTGATGCCGGTGACCTTGATGGTTTTGTCGGCGGCCCAGACGCCGACCCCATAGACCACCAGACAGGCCACCGCCAGGGCGCTGCTGCCGCCTAAGGAGACGATGATCCAGGCGAAGGGGAGAGCTGCTAGCGAGCCCCAGGTGCCAGGAGCCTTGGGCAATAGCCCGGCTCCGAACCAGGTGGACAGCAGGATGGCGGGATTGCGCAAGCTCGACAGGGGAAGCGACATCAGCTCAATCCCAGCAAGGCGGGAAGGGTGGAAAGGTCGGGGATCACCGCCTCGGGCTTCGAGGGCAGGCGCTCGCGCGGCAGGCCAGCGCGATTGACCCAGATCACCTGAAAGCCAAAGGCGGCGGCTCCCGCTGCGTCCCAGCCGTTGGAGGAGACAAAGGCGATGCGGTCGGGTGGCAGGTCGTAATGCTGACAGGCCAGCTTATAGACCGACGGATGGGGTTTATAGATGCCGACGCTTTCCACCGACAAGATCACATCCAGCAGCGGCGTCAGTCCGGCGGCATCGGCGCCGGAGTCCAGCATGGAGGGCGTGCCGTTGGACAGGATCGCCCGCCCCAACCCACCGGCCTTTAGACTGGACAGAACCGTGGTGGCCTCCGGATAGGCGGTGGGGGTGAGAAAGGCCCCGGCCAGCCGGGCCCGCAGGGCCGGATCATGGACGCCCAAGGCCTCCATGGCATAATCCAGGGCCTCGCCGGTGACTTGCAGGAAGTCGGCACGTTGGCCGGTCAGGCTGCGCAGCCAAGTGTATTCCAACTGCTTGCGCCGCCACAGATCATTAAGCCGGTCGGCCTGATCACCCAGGCTGGAGCGGGCCAAATCAGCCATGGCATTTAGGTTGAACAACGTCCCATAAGCATCGAAAACGACAGCGGAAATTCCCTTCATAAAGGTCTCCTGTTGGTCATCGCTTCAAGTCATTGTCCAAGGAATAGGTCAGCCCGCTGGCTCCCAGCCGGCGGCGATAGATCTGCACGCCTTCCAGCACCCTTTGCACATAGTTGCGGGTTTCCGAATAGGGGATGCTTTCGATCCAGTCGATGGCGTCCACATCTTTGGTGCGGGGATCGCCATTGTCCTTCAGCCAGTGCCGCACTCGGCCCGGCCCGGCATTATAGGCGGCGATGCTGAGGATGTAGGAGCCGTTGAAATTGCCCAGCAGATCATCCATGTAGGCCGACCCCAGCTTGACGTTCAGCGAGGGATCGGCGGTCAGGGCGGTGTCCAGGGTCTTTTGCTTCTTGAACTTCATCCCCACGGCATGGGCGACGCGGATGGCGGTGTCGGGCATCAGCTGCATCAGGCCGCGCGCCCCCACCGGGCTGACGGCTTCGAAGTGAAAGGCGCTTTCCTGGCGGATCAGCCCCAGCACCAGGGCCTGTTCGGGGCTGGCGGACTGGTTCAGATGGGGGATGGGATAGCCCGAGGTGATCAGCGGCACGCCTTCGCGCTCGGACTTCTTGGCCACCGCCACGGCGATGTCGGAACGGCCCAGGCTGGTGGCCAGATTGGCCGCCAGGGCCCGCTGGCCGGGGGTTTTGGCCAGTTCGTTCATGCGGAACATGAAAGGGCGGATCATCTCGCCCTCTTTGATCTCGCCCAACATGCGGGCGGCCCGGACCAGCTCGTGCTTTTCGAAGAAATTGATGTCCTCGGCGGTGGGCAGGGGATCATTGGGCATGGGCCATTGCTGCTCGGGGCTGATGCGGCTGGCGGCCAGCTGGCCATAGAAAGCGGTGACGTTTTGGGCGGCGGCGGCATACCAGCGCACGGCGTCGTCGCCCTTGCCCAAGGCGTCGCAGGCCCGACCGGCCCAATAGGCGGCGCGGGCCCGGCTTTGCGGGGTGGCGACCCGCTCATACATGCGGGCGAAATGCTCCAGGGCCACTTCGCGGTCGTCCAGGAAGCGCAGGGCGATCCAGCCGGCCAGCCACTCGGCCTCGGCATAGCCCGAGCCTTCGGTCTGGCCGTGGTCGCGGGCGATCTCATAGGCCTGCTTGGCATGGCCCAGCGACAACTGCTTGCGGGCCATGATGGCGCGTTCGGTCCACCACATCTCGGGATGGACCTTGTTGCGCGAGGGATGGTTGAGCAGGGCCATGGCCTGATCGTCCATGTCATGGCTGCGGCGATAGCGCAAAAGCTCGTAGATCAGGCCGGGATCGTTCTTCAGACGCTCGGGCACGCGGGCGGCGACGGTCTCGGCGTTGGAGGAATCATTGGTCAGGGCCATGCGAGCCTGGGCCACCAGCCGGTAGTCGGGATCGGCCCGCAGGATCTGATGCTCGACGGCCGAGTTCTGATGCTCCCACAGCAGGCGGTCCAAGCGGGCCACCTGATCTTCGTCGCGCAAAAGCTCTTCGAAGCTGGCCAGAAACTGGCGCTCCTGGATCGGGCCGAAATTGCCGCTGATCCAGGCGTCGCGCACCACCTTGGCCGCCTTGTTCCCCTGATCCGCCGCCTGCAGGGCCTTGGCATAGGCCATGGAGCCATCGACGGTCAGGGGCGGATAGACCTCGAACCAGTCGCGCACCGCCTGATCGGGGGTGGCGGCGGTGATGGTTTCCTCGGCCCGCTTCATCAGGGTCACGCTCTGCGGCCAAGTCGGATTGGCGCGGATGAAGTCGGTGATCTGGGCGAAATCGGCCCCGGAATTGGGGGTGATATAGGTCATCCAGGCGATGACCTTGGCCAGAAGCTTGTCGTGAGCCCGGGCGGCGGTGTTGTTGGCCGAGGTAAATTGCTCGTCATGGGCGGCCTGGAAGGCGGTCCGATAGATCCGCTCGTCCTCGGGCGACAGCAGATTGGCGTTCGCCGCAGTGCCGCCCAGAGTGAGGGCGAAGATTAGGGCGAATAAGAGCCGGACAATCACAGGAACAGAACCTCGGTGCAGACTTATGGGCGGGCGGGCATTCTAGGCTGGTGCCTTGGGGCGGAGCAAGCATTCCGCCCCTGGAAAGCCGTGATACGCGCATTCGTGAATATTTTTACGGTTTGTCCCTAAAATACTTGCGGAATGCGGGGTGATGAGTATGATCCTCACGTCGAAAGGCATAGTCTTTCGCGAGTGATGAAGGATGCGCAAAGTGGGCTTTTCTGGTCCGGTCAATATTCTTCTGGTTGATGACGATCCCGCCGACGCGGGATTGGCCAAGAAGGCGTTGCAAAGCTGGAAAAACCAGAACCGCGTTTTTCATGTGGACGATGGCGAAAAATGCCTGAAGTTCCTCAAGCGCGAAGATGAATTCGGCGAGGCTCCGCGCCCCAACCTGATCTTGCTCGATCTCAATATGCCCCGCCTGAACGGGCACGAGGTTTTGAAGACCATCCGCAAGGAAGAGTCTTTGCGTAATCTGGTGGTGGTGATCATGACCACCTCGGACAGCGAGATCGATGTCTCGCTCTGCTACAGCCGCGGCGCCAACAGCTATATCACCAAACCGGTGGAGTTCGACCGCTTCATCGAGGTGGTCTGCAACATCGAGGAATATTGGCTGAATACCGCCCGTATTCCCCACTGCTGATTTCTTCCGCCCCCCAGACTTAAGACCTTAAGACCCATAGATCCGTCACTTTTCTAAGCCGATGCTTGCGGGCAAGGTCCGAGGCGGCTATGGTCTTTTCCCTTTTGTCACCAAGCCACCAGCCCATTATGGAGCAACCCATGTTCAAGGGTTCTTTCACCGCCCTGATCACCCCGTTCGCGAACGGCGGCATCGATGAGGCGGCTTATCAGTCCTTCGTGGAATGGCAGATTTCCGAGGGTACCCATGGCCTTGTGCCCTGCGGGACCACTGGTGAATCGCCGACTCTCAGCCATGACGAGCATAACCGCGTCGTCGAGCTTTGCGTCGAGGTGGCGAAATCGAAAAAGATTCCGGTGATCGCCGGAGCCGGCTCCAACTCCACCTCCGAAGCCATCGCTCTGGCGGCCCATGCCAAGAAGGCCGGTGCCGACGCCGTTCTGGTGGTCACGCCCTATTACAACAAGCCGACCCAGGAAGGGCTGTTCCAGCACTTCAAGGCGATCCATGATACCGTCGATATCCCGGTGGTGATCTACAACATCCCCGGCCGCTGCGTCATCGACATGAGCGTGGAGACCATGGCTCGTCTGGCTAAGCTGCCCAATTTCGTCGGCGTCAAGGATGCCACCAACGATCTGGGCCGCCCGATCAGGACTCGGGCTTTGTGCGGCGATAAGTTTGCCCAGTTGTCGGGCGAGGACGGCACCGCCGTGGCGTTCCTGGCTCAGGGCGGTCATGGCTGCATTTCGGTCACCTCGAACATTGCTCCCAAGCTCTGCTCGCAGCTGCAGACCGCTTGGGCGGCGGGTGACCTCGCCACCGTGGCGGCCTTGCGCGATAAGCTGGCGCCGCTACACGATTCGATGTTCTGCGAGACCAATCCGGCTCCGGTGAAATATGCCGCCGGCCTGTTGGGCAAGTGCAGCGCCCATGTCCGTCTGCCGTTGGTGGAGATCACCGACGCCAGCAAGGAACGGGTCAAGACGGCGATGAAAAACGCTGGACTTCTTTAATGCCGTCAGGCCCTCGGGCCTGACGTAAGTCCCTCGCCGGGCGGGGCATCCGCCCCTTGGCCGCCGCCTCAATGACGGCTGGAAAAAAGCGGCGAGACCATAGAACGATTTTGTTACTGAAAGAGTAGCGCATCATGGCACGTCCGACGCTCATCGCCGGCAAGATCGCCGCCGAAAACCGGCGGGCGCGCCATGAATACGCCATCTCGGAAACCCTTGAAGCAGGGATTATGCTGCAGGGGACCGAGGTGAAGTCCTTACGCGCCGGTCGCTCCAATCTGGCCGAAAGCTATGCCGGTCAGAAGGAAGGCGAGCTTTACCTCTTTAACGCCTATATTCCCGAATATCAGGCCAAGACCGTCTTCACCCACGAGACCCGTCGGCCTCGCAAGCTGCTGCTTCACAAGAAGGAGCTGCGCAAGTTGCTGGGGGCGATCACCCGGGAAGGCATGACCCTGATTCCGCTCGACATCCACTTCAACGACCGTGGCCTGGCCAAGGTCAATCTGGGGCTGGCCAAGGGCAAGAAGCTGCATGACAAGCGCGCCGCCGAGAAGGACCGCGATTGGCAGCGTGAAAAAGCCCGCGTCCTGCGCAATCGTCGCGGCGACTGAGGGTTTTAATTCGCTTGCGGCGGCCCATATGATGAAAACCTCTTCATCGCGGGCACATCTATGACCGATTCCCTAAAAGACAAACTGATCGCCGCCAAGCAGCGTTGGGCGCAGGAAGGTCGTTTGCTGACCGGTCGGCATGACCCCGAGCATAAACGCCGCCTGCCGCCGGGCCAGAGGGAAACCCAGGACTGGCCGGTGCTGGATTTGGGCGTGGTGCCCAATCTATCCACCCGCGACTGGGGCTTCACCGTCGGCGGAGCGGTAGAACGGCCCATCACCTGGAGCTGGCAGGATTTCATGGACCAGCCGCAGCTCTCCTTGCGGGTGGACATGCATTGTGTCACCTCCTGGTCGCGCTATGACAATGACTTTGTCGGGGTGCCGGCCCTCCATTTGATGGATCTGGTCCAGCCCAGGCCGACCGCCAAGGCAGTGATGCTGCGGTCTTATGACGGCTATACCACCAATCTGCCGCTGGCCTATTTCGCCGACGACGATGTTTTGCTGGCTCATAGCTGGCAGGGCAATCCCATCAGTCGCGAACATGGCGGACCCATGCGCCTGATCTTACCTAAGCTATACCTGTGGAAGTCGGCCAAGTGGTTGCGCCATATCAGCTTTATGGAGGAAGACGCCCCCGGATATTGGGAGCAGCGCGGCTATCACATGCGGGGCGATCCCTGGACTGAAGAACGTTATTCTTAGGAGAAAAGCATGGCTCTGGACCCCATCGTCGCCGGCAAGGAGCCGGTGTCCGTGACCGTCAAAGGCGGCGAGACCTATTACTGGTGTCGTTGTGGCCGCAGCTCGAAGCAGCCGGGTTGCGACGGCTCCCATAAGGGCACCGGCATCGAGCCCATGAAGTTTGCTCCCAGCTCCGATATGACCGTGCGCTTCTGCGCTTGCAAGCAGAGCAAGAAGCCGCCTTTCTGTGACGGTTCCCACCTCGACCTCAAATGAGCCCTGACGATCCCTGGATCAGGGTGTCCTATCCCCAGGCGGCTGGAGGTGGGGTCTCGACGCTGGTGCCGCCGGGAACTTCGGTCCTGGCGGCCAGCTTAAGTGCTGGTGTGCCCCATGCCTCGGTTTGCGGCGGGCGTGGGCGTTGCTCGGCCTGTCGGGTCAAGGTGTTGGCGGGAGCCGAGGATCAGGCCCCGCCTGATCATGCCGAACTGGCCACCTTGCGCCCGCTGCTGGCTCGTGATGCTTCCTTACGCCTGGCCTGTCGGCTGAAGCCGCGCAGCGATATTTCCGTGACTCCGGTGATGGGCTCTTGCGGCAACAAAGACCGCGATCCCGACTTGTCTGGGCGCATGGAAGTGCTGACGGTGATGTTCGTCGATCTGCGCGGCTTTTCCCGCATGGCGGCCCGTAAGCATCCCTTCGATGTGGTCTTCACCCTGAACCGCTATTTCGATCTGGCGGCGACGGCGGTGTCCGAGGCTGGCGGCAAGGTCGATAAGTTCATCGGCGACGGGGTGATGGCCCTGTTCGGCGTTGGTGAGGAGGAGGGGCGGGGCAACCTGAAGGCCCTGCGGGCGGCCAAGGCCTTATCCCTGTCCTTGCGCGGCCTCAACGAGGAACTGGCGGCGGAATTGTCCGAGCCCTTGCGCATCGGCATCGGCCTGCATAGCGGCCCGGCCATCCTGGGCCGCTTCGGTTGGGGCCTGGACGGCCACGAAGCCCCCGAGACCGCCATCGGCGACGTGGTCAATATCGCCAGCCGCCTGGAGGGGCTGTCGAAGGACATGGGATGTCAACTGGTGATCTCGGAAACCGTGGCCCAAGCCTTGGGCGAGGAACGTCTGGCCTATCCCCTGCGGGAGATGGCCCTGCCAAACCACGACGGCCTGATGAGCTTACGGGCCGTGATTGATGCTGGTGAAATGGATATTACGAAATCTTCATGACGTAGGGTTTGTAGAGCATGTCTTCCTGCTGGATATGGGCCAGTAGCCAGTGGCGGAAGAATTCGGTGGTGTCGATGGTCAGCTCGCGCGCCGTGGGCTCGCCGTCCTGATAGGCCTTCTGGAAATGCCCCAGTTGCAGCAGCAGGCGGTCATGCTCGGCGGCATGCTGGGCCAGCATGGGATAATTGCTGCGGTCCAACATGCTCTCTTCGCTCTGGAAATGAGCGCGGGTCTCGTCGATCAAAGTGTTGAGGGTGGCGGCCAAATCCTCGGCCAGGGCATCATCCTGGGCCTGGACAAAGAAGCGGTTGACCAAATCGGCGAGGCCTTTGTGCTGGGCGTCCACGGTTGGAATGCCAAGCTTATAGGCGTCGGTCCATTGGATGAACATTTGGTCCCTCGAAGTCATATTGCTTTCAGCCATGATGCTTATAATTCCCTGGCTGTCAAAAGGGCTTTTATTGCTGCGAGACGAAAAGGGCCTTGCTGAATACCCGGTGGAACATGTCCTCGGTCAGTCTTCCCGTATTGGTGTTCAGACGGGAGCAATGATAGCTATCCAGCAGGGTCAGGCCACTCTCAGCAAGCAGATGTTCGGCACCATGGGCGAAGGGAAAAGTGCTTTTCTTCAATCCCTTGGCGGATAAAACGGCGTCGTGGGCAAAGCCGCCGATGGCCAGAACCGCCCTTAGGTTGGGCATGGCCGCCATTTCCTCTTCCAGGAACGGGCGGCAGGCCTTGGCCTCGGCGGGAGTCGGGCGGTTGGCTGGTGGTACGCAACGCACGGCGTTGGTGATGCGGCAATCCTTCAGGGTCAGGCCATCATCTGGCCGTTCGTCATAGATGCCCTCGGCGGAGCCGAACTTCAAGAGGGTGCCATAAAGCAAATCGCCGGCCCAGTCGCCCGTAAAAGGCCGACCGGTGGCATTGGCGCCCCGCAGGCCGGGGGCCAGCCCGACAATCAGCAGCCGCGCCGACAGATCGCCGAAGCTATCTACCGGAGCATTGTGCCAAGTCGGGAATTTCTGACGGTTATCAGTGCGGAAGGACGCGAGACGGGGGCAGAGGGAACAATCTCGCCCCGGCGTCCCCGGTCTCTCAGATCTCATCGTCTTCGAAGTTGTCGATGTCACCCGGGCCCTGAACCCGCTCATAGCTGCGGTCGGGGGGAGTGCGGTCTTCGCGGTAGTTGTTGCCGGCGCGGGAGATTTCCGGGGCCAGATCCTGCAGCTCGACGAAGATGTCGGCCTGACGGCGCAATTCGTCGGCCACCATGGGGGGCTGGGAGCGCACGGTGCTGACCACGGTGACGCGAACGCCCTTGCGCTGCACGGCCTCGACCAGACGGCGGAAATCGCCATCGCCCGAGAAGAGCACCACATGGTCAAGATGCTGGGCCATTTCCATCACGTCGATGGCCAGTTCGATGTCCATATTGCCCTTGATCTTGCGGCGGCCCGAGGCGTCGGTGAATTCCTTGGTCGGCTTGGTGACCATGGTGAAGCCGTTGTAATCCAGCCAATCCACCAGCGGACGGATGGGCGAATATTCCTGGTCTTCCATCAGGGCGGTGTAATAGAACGCGCGGATCAACCGGCCTTCCCTGGCAAACAGCTGCAAAAGCCGCTTATAATCAATGTCGAAGCCCAGGGCGCGGGCGGCAGCGTAAAGGTTGGAACCGTCAACGAACAAACCAATACGCTCTTCAGAGTAGAACATCATGTTGAAATCTCTTTCGCTCATTATGAAACCGCGGACCGTCTTAAAATACGGCCCAGAGAAATGATCCATGAACTTATGCGGGGGCGCGTGAGCATGCAAGAGGGAACTGGTCATATGGACCTAATTCTGGTGGCTCTTGGGGCTAACCTTCCTAGCCGTCATGGCAGCCCGCGCCAAAGCCTGGAAGCGGCTTATCTGCGCCTGGAAGAACTGGGATTGCGCATCACCGCCCGCTCGCGCTTTTGGCTGACCGAGCCGGTGCCGGTGTCGGACCAGCCCTGGTTTCACAATGCCGTTTGCGCCGTGGAAACAAACCTGCCTGCGCCTGAGCTTTTGGCCCTGTTGCATCGGGTTGAGGATGAGTTCGGGCGAGTGCGCAGCGAAGTCAATGCGCCCCGGGTGCTGGACCTCGACCTGCTGGCCTATGGTCGCCAGATCATCGCGTCAGATCAAGGGCTTGTCGTTCCCCATCCGCGCCTTGCCGAACGAGCGTTCGTGCTGTTTCCCCTCCAAGACATCGCCCCGGACTGGGTCCATCCGGCGAGCGGCGAGGGGCTGGCGGCGATGATTGCCCGCATCCCGCCGGGCCAGCAGGCCCAGGCGGAGGATGATATTTTTTAAACGTCGAATTCCAGGCCCATGTCGCGGTAGTGGGAACGTTCTTCCAGCCAGTTCTCACGCACCTTGACGTGTAGGAATAAATGAACACGGCGTTCCAGCATTTCTTCCAGCTCGATGCGGGCCTTTTCGCCGATGGTCTTGATCTGGCGGCCATGCTTGCCCAGCACAATGGCCTTCTGGCCTTCGCGTTGGACAAAGACGGTCTGGTCGATGCGGACGCTGCCGTCATCGCGCTCTTCCCACTGGTCGGTCTCGACGGCGGCGGAATAAGGCAGCTCCTGATGCAGCTGGCGGAAGATCTGCTCGCGGGTGATCTCGGCGGCCAGCAGGCGCATGGGCATATCCGAGACCTGATCCTCGGGGAAATGCCAGGGGCCTTCCGGGACCAGCGAGACGAAATAGCGCAAGAGATCGGCGGTGCCGTCGCCCTTTTCGGCGCTGATCATGAAGACCTTGTCGAAAATGCCGAAACCATCCAGCTCGGCGGTCAGGGCCAACAGGCTGTCGCGCTTGACCAGATCGATCTTGTTCAGCGCCAGCACGGCCCGGCGTTGGGTTTCCTTCAGCTTCTCGATGATCAGGCGGGCATCTTCGTTCAAGCCGCGCTCGGCATCCACCACCAGCACGATCAGATCGGCGTCGGAAGCACCCGACCAGGCGGCATGGACCATGGCCCGCTCGATGCGCTTCTTGGGCTGGAAGATGCCGGGGGTGTCGATGAAGATCACCTGGGCGGAGAATTCGTCATCCATGGCGATGCCCAGCACCCTAGAGCGGGTGGTCTGCACCTTGGGAGAGACGATGGAGACCTTGGTCCCCACCAGCCGGTTGACCAGGGTCGATTTGCCGGCGTTGGGGGCTCCGACGATGGCGACGAAGCCGCAACGGGTGGGACCGCTGGGAGGGGTATTGTCTTGAATGATTGCTTCGTCGGTCATTGTACTATTTCCAGCATTGCTGTGGCGGCGGCCTGTTCGGCGGCGCGTTTGTTGGTTCCGGTGGCATTGACGGGGTCGAAGCCCTGTACGCTCACCTGGACGCGGAAGAGAGGTTGGTGCGACGGGCCCTCGCTGGCGATGGTCTCATAGACCGGCAGCGGGCGGCCTCCGCCCTGGGCCCATTCCTGAAGAGCGGTTTTGGCGTCCTTGGGCGGTTTGACGGTCTGATCCATCAAGGGTTCCCAATGGCGGCGGATGATGCGGGCGGCGGGCTCCAGGCCGGCATCGGCATAGATGGCCCCCAGCACGGCTTCGCCGGCGTCGGACAGCATGGTCATGGTGGCGGCGGAAACGGGGCCGTCGGCGACGATCAGGGCTTTGTCGATGCCAAGGGTCCGGGCCACCTGGGCCACGGTCTCGCCCTTGACCAGGGCGGCATGGCGGCGGGCTAGATCGCCCTCTTTTTCCTCGGGGAAGCGGTGGAACAGCATGTCGGCCACCACCAGCCCCAGCACGCGGTCGCCCAGAAACTCCAGGCGCTCATAGGCGGCCCGGCGCTTGGAGTTGCGCGGTTGGTTGGCTCCCGGATGGGTCAGGGCGTCTTCAAGCAGGCAGAGCTGGCCGAACTGGTGGCCCAGCGCCGTCGAGACCTTGGTCAGGCGCTCATCCATGCCGTCAATTGACCATATTCAGGAAGTGGTTCCAGCGGATGGCCATGGGCCATTTCCAGATTTCCCACAAAGCTGCCGAGCCATCGACCGAGAAGAAGATGACTTGGGCCTTGCCCACCAGATTTTCGGCCGGTACATAGCCCACCTGGGCCAGGAAGCGGCTGTCCTGGGAGTTGTCGCGGTTGTCGCCCATCATGAAGTAGTGCCCGGCGGGGACCACATATTCCAAGGTGTTGTCCATGGGGCCGTCGTCGCCGGACAGTTCCTGGATGCGGTGAACCTTGCCGTTGGGCAGGGTCTCCAGATACTGGATGCCGCGGGTCAGATTGCCGCGGGAATCGCGATCGACGTAATCTTCGATCTGCTGGCGCTCGACCATGGTGCCGTTGATGAACAGGCGGCCACGGATCATCTGGATATGGTCGCCGGGCAGGCCGATCAGCCGCTTAATGTAGTCGGTGCGGTTGTCGGTGGGCAGTTTGAAGACCACCACGTCGCCGCGCTCGGGGATGCGCTCGAAGATGCGGCCTTCGAACAGGCCCAGGCTCATGGGCAGGGAATGCCGGCTATAGCCATAGCTGTATTTGGAGACGAAGAGATAATCGCCGATCAACAGGCTGGGGATCATCGAGCCCGAGGGAATGTTGAAGGGCTCGAAGGCGACAGTGCGCACGGTGACGGCGATCAGGACGGCGTAAACCACGGTCTTGATCGTCTCGACGACACCGCCGGAAGCTTTTCTGGATTGGGACATGGGTCTCTTCGTCAGAGGTATTTAAGGGGTTCAGGCTGAACTGCCGGGGATCAAGCCCCACTGGTGGCCCGCCTGTCAAGAAGATCAGCCCAATGGCACTGCCGAGATGATCACAATGGCCTCGGCCATGGGATATTCGTCGGTCATTGTCAATTGGATGGAAGGCATCATGCCGGCAGGCGTCAGTTCGGCCAATCTTTGCGCAGCCCCACCGGTCATGCGCAAGGTGGGCTGGCCGCTGGGCAGATTGATCACCACCAGATCCTTCCAGAAGACGCCCTGGTTGAAGCCGGTGCCCAGTGCTTTCGAGGCGGCTTCCTTGGCGGCGTAGCGCTTGGCGTAGGTGGAGGCGCGGCCAGTCTTGGTGCCGGCGCGGCGCTCGGCCTTGGCCTGTTCCTCGGGGCTGAAGATGCGCTGAACGAAGCGATCGCCGAAGCGTTCCAGCGTGTGCTCGATGCGGCGGATGTCGATCAGATCATTGCCGATGCCGATAATCATGGGCGCGCTTCGTCCATCAGCCGGCGCATCTCCAGGATCGAGGCCTCAAGGCCGATGAAGATGGCCTCGCCGATGAGGAAATGGCCGATGTTCAGCTCGGCGATGCTGGGAATGGCGGCGATGGGCTGGACGCAATCGAAGGTCAGGCCGTGGCCGGCGTGGCATTCCAGGCCGATTTCGGCGGCATGATTGGCGGCGGTGATGATCCGGGTCAGCTCCTTGTCGCGGCGAGGTCCGGTATGGTCGCAATAAGCGCCGGTATGAAGCTCCACCACCGGGGCGCCGATGGCCTTGGAAGCGTCAAGCTGCCGGGGGTCGGCCTCGATGAACATGGAGACGCGGATACCGGCCTCGTTCAGAGCACCAACGATGGGGCGCAGGTGCTCGATCTGACCGGCGACATCCAGGCCGCCCTCGGTGGTGCGTTCCTCGCGGCGCTCGGGCACGATGCAGGCGGCATGCGGCTTGTAGCGCAGGG
>Ga0302190_10001147_pt1 | contig 17644 bp, 18 predicted proteins | sample II_Bog_E2_3_FD_198784 | JGI IMG/M metagenome (GOLD analysis project Ga0302190, IMG submission 198784) | Peat permafrost microbial communities from Stordalen Mire near Abisko, Sweden - II_Bog_E2_3 | ecosystem: Environmental > Terrestrial > Soil > Wetlands > Peat | place: Sweden: Abisko... | reverse complement strand
GATGGGCTGGAAATAGACCTCCAGCTGACCATTGCCGAGGGCGGCCCCCAGGGCGTCTTCCAGGGTTTGATGCTCGAAGGCCTGCTCGGACAGGTCGGGCGAGGCGAAGCGGAAGGAATCCCGGCCCTGTTTCTTCGAGGCATACATGGCCTCGTCGGCCTCTCGCAGCAGCGCCGGCACGGAATCGCCATCGGCGGGATAGAGGCTGACGCCGATGCTGGTGGTGACCCGATGGGGCTGGCCGGCCAGCTCGAAGGGAATGGAGAACTGCTGCAGAATCTTCTGCGCCACCTTGGCGGCATCGCGAAAATCGGTGATGTCCTCCAAGATCAGGGTGAATTCATCGCCTCCCATGCGGGCGACGGTATCTTCGGCGCGGACCGTATGGATCAGGCGTTCGGATACCTGCTGCAACAGGGCGTCACCCACCAGATGGCCCAGGCTGTCGTTGATCTGCTTGAAATGATCGAGGTCGAGGAACAGCACCCCCACCAGCAACTGGTTGCGCTGGGCGCGAGCGATGGCATGGTCCAGGCGCTCCAGAAACAGGGCACGGTTGGGCAGGCCGGTCAGGGGGTCGTGATGGGCGCGGTGGGTCAGCTTTTCCTCGGTCTCCTTGCGGGACGTGATGTCACTGAAGACCGAGACGTAGTTTGAGACCCGCCCGCCTTCGTCGCGGACGGCGCTGATGTCCAGCCAGGCGGCGAACAGCTCGCCGGTTTTGCGGCGGTTCCAGATTTCGCCCTGCCAAGTACCGCTGGCCTTGATGCTGCTCCACATGGCGGCGAAGAAGTCGGCGCCGTGGCGGCCCGAGGCCAGGATCGCCGGGGTCTTACCCTCCGCATCCTCGGGCTCGAAGCCGGTCATGCGGGTGAAGGCGGGGTTGACGTGGATGATATGTTCCTCGGCATCGGTGATGAAGACACCTTCGCTGGTTGCCTCCAGAACCCGGGCGGCGAGGCGCTGTTGCTCCTCCAGGGCCTTGCGGGCACCGATGTTCTCGATCAGGGCCACGGCGAACTGGGGAGCCTGATCGGCTCCGCGCACCAGCGACATGGTCATGGAGACCCAAATGGGATGATCCATTGACGGTTCCAGGCGCAATTCCTGGCGCAGAGAATCCCGGTCGCCTCCCAGCAGGGCCCACATGGGGTCGATCACGCTTTGGCGGTCGTCGGGATGGATGACGTCCAGCAGCGGGCTGTTCTGGCTGTTGGGCCCCAGCATCTCGATCAGCGAGGGATTGAGGGAGAACAGGCGGCCGTCCTTGTCGATTATGGCCACGCCTAAGCCGGCATTCTCGAAGACGGCGCGGAACTGGCTTTCGCTGCGGCGCAGATTGGCTTCGGTGGCGGCCCGTTCGATGGCATAGCGGATGGAGCGGCGCAACAGATCGATGCTGCCCAGGCCCTTGACCATATAGTCCTGGGCCCCTTGCTGCACCGCCTGAATGGCCAGGGCGTCGTCGTTATGGCCGGTCAGCACCACCACAGGCAGCATGGGGGCGAAAGCCCTGAGGCGGGTCAAGGTCTCAAGACCTTGGGAATCGGGCAGCGACAGATCGAGCAGGGCCACGTCGAAGCGCTGCTGAGTGACCTTGGCGATGGCGGCGGCCAGACTTTCCGTCCAGACGAAGCGAAAATCCAAAGGTGCCTGTTCCAGCAGAAGGACCTCCACCAGGCGGGCGTCGCCGGGGTTGTCTTCGACCAGAAGGATGTCGATGGGGCGGGAAGAGGGATGGCTCATGGCCGGAATTCCCTTAAACGGTCAGCGCGGCGGCAGCTTGACGACACGGCCCCAAAAATCGGCGATGGATTTGATCACCGAGATGAAGTTGTCGAGATCGACCGGCTTGGCGACGAAGCAATTGGCGTGCAGGTCATAGCTGCGCATGATGTCAGGCTCGGCCTGGGAGGTGGTCAGAACCACCACGGGAATGCGGCGCAGGTCGGGATCGTTCTTGATCTCGGCCAAGACCTCGCGGCCATCCTTGCGCGGCAGGTTGAGGTCCAGCAACAAAAGATCGGGGCGGGGAGCGGAGGCGTAAGCCTCGGAATTGCGCAGGAAGCGGATGGCTTCGACCCCATCTGGGACTACATGCAGCCGTCCGGGAACGCCGCCCTCTTTCCAGGCTTCGGCGGCTAGCCGGGCATCGCCGGGGTTATCTTCGACCAGCAGAATGTCCAGAGTATCGCCAGACTGAACCACGAGTTGTTTCTCCCTGCTTCCCCCGACCATCAGTCTATGCCAGTCGGACAAAGATGGAAAGCGACAGCTGTAAGAAGTGATTAACCGGCCTGAAGCCCAGACAGGGAATAAAGATCGACCGGCGTGCCCATCAGTTCGAAAAGCAGGCGACCGCAGACCGCCAGCACCACCAGGGCCAGCATGATACGCATCTGCTCGGCCCGCAGCTTGGTGCCGAAGCGGGCTCCCAATTGGGCTCCCACCACGCCGCCGATCAACAGAGCCAGCATCAGCACCACGTCCACCGTATGGGTCTGCACGGCCTGCAGGAAGGTGACGTTGGCGGTGACGAAGATGATCTGGAACAGCGAGGTGCCGATCACCACCGAGGTGGGCATCTCCAGCACATAGATCATCAGGGGAACCATGATGAAGCCGCCGCCCACACCCATCAGGGCCGAGAGCAGACCGCCAAAGGCTCCCACCGCCAAGGGCAGCAGGGCCGAGATGTAAAGGCCCGAGCGGGGAAAACGCATCTTCAGCGGCAGGGCCGCCCACAGATGCCGATGCAGCTTATGGGGCGGCGTCTTGCGGCGCTGGGCCATCAGGGCGCGCAGGCTTTCCACCAGCATGGTGATGCCGACAAAGCCCAAGAACAGCACATAGCAAAGATTGATGGCCAGATCGACCTGGCCCAAGGCATGGAGCAGGGCAAACAGCCAGACGCCGAACAGCGAGCCCAATAGGCCACCCGCCACCAGCATCAGCCCCATCTTGAGGTCGACGTTCTTGCGCCGCCAATGGGCGATGACGCCCGAGACCGAAGCGCCTACCACCTGATTGGCGCCCGAGGCCACGGCCACCGGCGAGGGCACGCCCATGAAGATCAGCAGCGGGGTCAGCAGAAAGCCGCCGCCGACGCCGAACAATCCCGACAGAAAGCCCACCCCCCCACCCAAGGCCAGCAGCGCCAGCAGATTGACCGACAGGCCGGCGATGGGAAGGTAGATGCTCAAGGCCTCATTCCACCGGGTAGCCGGCGGCCATCCAACCGTTGATGCCGCCCTGCATACGGTTGATCTCGCCCTTATAGCCGGCTTCTAGCAGCCGCTGGGTGGCAGTGCCGCAGCGCACGCCCGATCGGCAGTGGATCACCAGCTTCTTGCCTTCGGGCACAGCCGGGAACTTGGCGGGATCAAGGGTGGAGAGGGGGACCAGCGTGGCTCCGGCGATATGATGGGCCAGCCACTCGTTTTGTTCGCGCACATCGACGACGAAGGCCTTGTCCTGATCGACCCAGTCGAAAATGGTTTCTACATCGACGATGTTAACCTGTTCACTCATCTTTCATTTTCCGTATTCTTGTCTGAAATACTAAGGGCTTGGCAGTATGATGGCTGCCGCGCGGCGTTTGCGCAAGAGCCGCTGCCGCATTAAACTTCAGCTTTTTCGGGGATAGAGGAGGTGGCCGCCATGGCCGACGAATTGCTGGACGCCAAAGGGCTGTCCTGTCCCTTGCCGATCTTGCGGGCTAAGAAGACCCTGAAGATCATGGGAAACGGTGACCTGCTGACGGTGCTGGCCACCGATCCCGGCTCGTTGCGGGACTTTCCCAGCTTCTGCTCCCAGACCGGCAATCGTCTGGAGGGCAGCACCGAGATCGAAGAGGGGGTCTATCGCTTCCTCATTCGGAAAGTGATTTGAAGTCCTCGTAGAGGTGCCAGCTGCCATAGGCCAACAGCGGCAGGGTCAGCACCAGCCCCAGGAAGAAAGTCAGAAAGCCAAAGCCGACCAGAACGACGATGCAGGCGGCCCAAGCCAGCATCACCCGGCGGTTGGCCCAGACGAAGCCGGCCGAGGTGGTCATGGCCTCGACCACCGAGACATTACGTTCCATCAGCATGGGCACCGACAAGGCACCCAAAGCGAAGACCGTGGCTGCCAGCACACCGCCTAGGGAGCAGCCCATCAGAAGGAAGGCGAAGGCCTGATCCGAGGACAGAAGGCTGAGCAGGAAATTGTCCAGGGCCGGCGGGTTGGCGTGGAAGAACAGGCTGAAGACCAGCAGCGCGATTTGAAGCCAGGCGGTCATGGCCAGCATAAGAACCATGCCGATGCCGCCAAGACCGGCGGGATTGCGCTTCCAAGCCCTAAGTGAGCCGGCGAAGGTCATGGGCTCTCCGACGCTGCGCAGGCGGGCCAGTTCCATCATGCCGACGGTCAGGACGGGGGCGACCAGGAAGAAGCCGGCCATAGCGGCGGGGATCAGGCTGTCCAGCCCAATCAGATTAAGTCCTAGGGACAATCCAATCCCTAAACCTGCGAAGATGACGCCCCAGGTCAGGGACAGCAGCGGCGCTGCCATGAAGTCGTTCCAGGCCGCCATCATCCAACGGGTTGGGGCTTCGTTGTTTAACAGCCCGTAGCGGGTCTCGGATACGGTCGGAACGGCAAGAGTGTCTGTGGTCATCTTACGAAACTCCGCTGTGAGCCCATGTCACAGAGAAGACTTGGTGATTAACCGCAAGAAAATAAGCCCATCCTTGGTCATATAATAAAAACGCGCCGCCCTGATGCCGGGGCGGCGCGTCTTCATTTCAAGACGGACTGACGGGCGATCAGGCGATGGGCTTGCCCACCGGCAGAACGTCGCGACCGAACAGGTCCTTGAAGATGGTCGAAGCCATCATGTACCAAGCGCCCAGGGCGCAGAGGGTCAGGTCCAGACCGGCCAGGAAAGCCAGGTTCAGGCCTTCGATCTCGACGAAATGCTCCAGGTCCAGCAGGACGAAGCCGATCATCAGAGTGGTGAAGGTGAAGAACATCGCCTTGCTGATCTTGATCGAACCGATCCATAGGATCGAGGAGAACAGCGTCCAACCGACCAGGAACCAACCCAGGTCGGTCTTGCTGACCGGGAACAGGTTGTAGTTCTTGGCGACCAGGATGGCGCAGAGCGAAATCCAGAAACAGCCGAACGAGGTGAAGGCGCAATAGCCGAAATTATTGCCCATCTTCTGCTCTTGCAGGCCGGCGATCATCTGGGCCAGGCCGCCGAAGAAGAAGCCAAGCCAGATCACCGGGCCAACGCCCGCCAGGCCCAGGTTGTGGAACTGCAGCATCAGGGTGGTCAGGCCGAAGCCAGCCAGACCGACGACGGCAGGGTTGCCCAGCTTGGGGGCGGCCGGAGCAGCGGACTGCTTCGCGGTATCAATGGCGATGGGGCTAATCTGCGACATTATAGCTTTCCTTTTCTGCGGCGCCCTTGTGGGCTTGCCTTAGGTTCCTCCCGGAATCCCGAACGTGTCCCTGGTATTCGTTTCTTGCGCCTCTGATGGGCAAAAATGACATAACCGAGATTGTCCTTATGGGCAATCGGTCTTTTTGTTACCGATTGTGGATTAGGTGACGAAATGAATGGAAACGCCCGTTCCGACAGGGCCGGAACGGGCGCGGTTGCACTTATTAACGTGTTGTGATTACGCGATTTTCGCCTGCTGGGTGATGTATGCGGCTATGTCGACCATATCGATCTGTTCGGGGCGCATGAATTTTTCGGCATAAAGCCGATAAGCCCCCGAGGTGAGGAACAGTTCGAACAGTTCGCGGTCCAGATGGTGATCCTTGACCATAAAAGACATGATCTTGACGGCTTCCGACAGAGTCTTGCCCTTCTTGTAGGGGCGATCGACGGCGGTCAGGGCCTCGAAAATGTCGGCCACCACCATGATGCGGCCCAAAAGATTGATCTCTTGGCCCTGCAGGCGGCGGGGATAGCCGGTGCCGTCCATCTTTTCGTGGTGGCTGCCGGCGATTTCGGGCACCTCGCGCAGATGCTTGGAGAAGGGCAGTTCCGACAGCATGATCATGGTCTGGACAATATGTTCGTTGATCTTGTAGCGGTCTTCCTCGGTCAGGGTGCCACGGCGGACCGTCAGATTGTAAAGTTCGCCGCGGTTATAGAGGTACTGGGGCACGCTCATGCGGAAGCCCCAGCGATTATTGTCAGGGATGATCTGATTGGCCGGGCGGGTCACCTTGTCGTCGGATATGAATTCCCCGCCCTCGTTGCAGATGGCGACGAAGGCGAAGTCATCGGCCAGACGGTCCTGTTCGGCCTTTAGGGCCGCTTCCAGGGCGGGGCGGTCGCCGCCTTCGGAGATTTCTTTCCAAAAGGCGATCTCGGCGACGCGCCACAGCACCTCGAAGCGGGTGCGGACTTCGTGGATGATGTCGGCGCCGATGACCGCCCGGCTATTGGCGGCGGTCCAGGCCAAGGTGGTGCCGATCTCGGAGAAGGAGAAGAAGACATAGGGCTGGGTCTTGATCTGGAACAGACTGACCGAGGCCTTTTCGTACCAGGGGCGTTTGCGTGGGTCGAAGGTCACATAGTCGGGCCGGTCGTCTCGCTTCATCTCGCCCAGATCGGCGTCATAATAGAGAAAGGTGCCGATGGCGGGACCGGACGCTGGATGCTCGATGCTCTGGACGGCGAATTTCGCGCCATCAGGAGCCCGCAGGGTGGCGCGGGCCTCAGGACTGTCGGGCAGGCGGCGAAACATGAAAAAGTCGCCGTTGTCATAGCCGACGAACAGGCTGGCCTGATTGGGCGAAAGTCCTAGGGCCTGCTTGAAGATGGGCAGGCTGTCCAGGCGCTTGTCCAGACTGGCGGCATCCGTCACCGGATGCTGGGCCATCAAGGCCACGGCATTCTCGCCGGGCAGGAAGGCAGTCTGGATGTCGGTCACCGTCTCCTTGCTGATGCGCGAGAAGAGATCGTCGGTGGCCCTGGTCAGCATCTGCGAGCTTCGCGCCAAGCTGATGCCGGCGATGGTGACGCAGGAGGCCAGGACAACCAGCAGGAAGATCAGGCCGATGTGGAGCTTGAGGGTGTAACGCCAGGGCTGCATGAGTCTTGCGACCTTCTTGATTGCGTGAAGGTCGCAAGACTAGCGTGGGAAGTGTCCTGGCTGAAAGTGATATATTCCCTAATTTAGTTATGACTATAGGGTGGCGCCTTTTTCGCGCTTCTCCACCCGGGCCATGGAGGCCAGCAGGAAGCCGCCACCCCACAGAATGGTGACGCCCAAGGCCAGCAGCCACTTGGAATCCGCCAGCAATTCGGCGGGTTGCATATAAAAGGGGCCACGCATCAGCACCAGGGCATGGGCCACTGGGTTGACGGTCATCACCGCATGCAGCCAGCCGGGAGCATTCTCGATGGGGAACAGAGCTCCCGATAGCATCCACAAGGGCATCAGGAAGACCATCATGATGGCGTGGAAGCCAGCCGAAGAGCGCATGCTCCAGGCGAAGAAGAAGCCCATGGCGGCAAAACCGATGGAGGACAGCACATAGGCACCCACCAGGAACACTAGCGAACCCAGGCCCAGATGCAGCCCCAGGAAGGGCGCGGCGATGGTGAAGATCAGGGTCTGAACCATGGCGATGGCCACACCGCCGAAGACCTTGCCCAGCACGATGGCCATGCGCGACACCGGAGCCACCAGCACGCTTTGCAGGAAGCCGGCGTCGCGGTCTTCGATGATGGTGATGGACGAGAAGATGCTGGCGAACAGCATCATCATCAGCATCACGCCGGGATAGAAATATTCCAGGTAGCTGCTGCCGCCCATGCCAGGGGAATGGAACGAGGCGTTGAAGCCGGACCCCAGGAATAGCCAGAACAGGATGGGCTGGGCGACGGTGCCGACTACCCGCTGGGGCTGGCGCATGAAGCGGGTGAACTCGCGGCGGGCGAGGGCGAATGCGGGGCCAAACAGATCCCTGGTCATGCGGCGTCTCCGGTCTGTTCGATTTCAGCGGCGGTGGACTTGTCGCTCATTTGGCCGGTCAGATGGATGAAGACATCTTCCAGGGCGGGCTGCTTGATGGAGATGCTGTCGATCTCGGAGCGATAGGCGGCCAGCAGCTTTTCCAGGATCGGCAGGCTGTCGCCGTTGTCGGTCTCTTCCAGGCGGATCTCGTCGCCATGGCGGCGGGTCGCGAGGTTGAGCCCTAAGCGGATGCGGGTCTCAAGGGACTCGGCATTGCGGCTTTGCACCACCACCATCTCGCGGCCCAACTGGCCGCGCAAGACTTGCGGGCTGTCGTTGGCCAGCAGCACGCCGTCCTTCATGATGGCGACCCGGTCGGCATCCTCGGCTTCCGAGAAGATGTGGCTGGTCATCAGCACGGTCATCTGTCGGCCCTTCTGAATCTTATGCAGGGCATCGACGAAATTGCGGCGGCTGGAAGGATCAAGGCCGGTGGTCGGCTCGTCCAACAGCAACAGGCGCGGGCGGGTCAGCAGACACTTAGCCAGCTCGACCTGACGGGCCAGACCGCCGGACAGGGTGATCACCTTGTCGTTCAGACGGTCGGCGAGGTCGGTCCAGCCAGTGGCTTCGTCCATGCGCTCATAAAGATCGCGCCCCGACAGGCCATAAAGATCCGCATGCAGCTTCAGGTTTTCGGCCACCGTCAGATGCTTATCGACGGCGGGGCTTTGGAACACGACACCCATCTGGCCGCGGGCCTTGGCCGGCTCCTTCAAAAGGTCGAAGCCGCCGATGCGGACGGAACCCGCGGAAGGGTAGGCCATGCCGCAGAGAATGCGGAACAGGGTGGATTTGCCGCTGCCGTTGGGGCCCGACAGGATGCTGAATTGCCCTTCGGCAATGGACAGCGAAAGATTGTCGATGGCCTTGCGGGCGGGGGTCTTCCGGCTGGCCGGATAGACGTAAGTCAGATTTTCGATTTGGATCATGGCCTGTTGGGCTTTTCCATCGGTAATTTAGAATGCATCTATTTCACAGTCAGACGGCTTGGTAAAGCGTCTCATCCGGCTATAGCAAGTTTCGGCCGTTCATCCCACCAGCGTTTTGCCAGGGCCAGAGCTTCGTCGGGAGACGAGGCCTTGCCAGCCAGACGCAAGGCAATGGCGGCGGTCGAGGTGATCACCGTTTCGGAGTAAGCGTCCGAGGTTTCGCCACGCCATAGGGCGGCAAGGCGCTCGGGCTCTAGACCCGAGGCGGCGCCGGGGCCTTCTTCCAGCAGCGGCGGCCATTCCTCCTCGAAGGGTTGGCCGTCTTGCAGTCCTTCCACCAGACAGGGCTTCTCGGGGCGGCGTTCGATCTCGCCGCCGTCGCCCTTGAAGCAGGCCATGGTCTGCAAGCCCATCATCTGCGAGGCGTCGCGGTGGACGCCCCGGTAGTTGGGATGAAAGACGCTCATCAAGCCGGCCTTGGCATTGAAGGGGTTTAGATTACGGGCCACCGTATGTAGGGGCGAGCGCAGGCCCAGCAGCGGCTTCAGCTGGAAAATCTCCAGCAGGCGCGGATGCAGCACTTCCAGCGGCACATAGGCGAAATTGGTGTCGGCCAATTGCTTCCCGGCCTGGGCAATGCTCTCGGCGGCGGGAATGCCCAGCGCGGCCAGGGTCTCGCGGGTATAAAGCCGTCCGGCGGTATGGCCCTCGGTGCCATGCATCAGGACGCGCAGGCCGTGGCGGGCCAGCAGCAGGGCGGCCAGGATGAACAGCGGCAGATTGCGGGCCTTGCCGGCATAGGACGGCCAGTCGATGTCGGGCCGGGGAAAATCGCCGGGCAAGTTCAGATGATCGCGCACCGCCAGAGAGAACCCGGCCACTTCCTCGGGCGTCTCGGTCTTGACCCGCAGTAGGCAGAGGAAAGCCCCTAACTGCACCGGCTCGACTTCGCCCTTCAGGATCATAGCGACGGCGGCGCGGGCTTCGTCCAGAGTCAGCGGACGGCTGAGATTGGGGCCTTTGCCCAGAATGCGGACATATTGGGCGAAGGGATGTTCAGTGGTCATGGGACCCCTCTAAAGCCAGCTTAAGGATGCCGGTTGCTCGGCGCATAGATCGACGAAGCCTTCGTAGTCCACCTGGGCGGCGCCGTCCACCAGAGCCTTCACCGACAGGCCGCGGGCCTCAAGGTCGGGGGTCAGGACATGGAGGGCCAGGCCCTTGAGGCGGGTGGAGAAACGGCCTTCGGCCAGGGCGGCGACCACGGCGTCTTCGATCAGGATCAGGGCATCGCCGTCCCGCCAATGGTTCAGGCAGCTCTCCAGAGAAGCATCGGCATAGGGGGATTTGCTGACAATATGCAGCATCTCTATAAACTCATCAGTATGTCGGCCTCGGCCAGGACTTCGGCCATGGCGGCGCGGTCAACCAGCGAGACGGCGATCATCAGGTCATGTTCGGTCAGGCCGCGCTCGGCCAAGGACTCCCGCTCGACCCAGACATGGTCGATGTCATACTCCCCCAGTTCCGTTAGGTTCTGGGCGAAGGGCTTGTGGCCGATGGCTTCTGGCGTCTGGGCGCGGGCCAGTTGGAAGACACCGTCGTCCAGGAAGGCCAGATGCACTTGCTGGTCGAAGGCGGCGGTGACCAGGACCGCCTCGATCATCTCGGCGGCGGCGTTGGTGCCATAGGGGGCCTTGCGGCTGACGAAGACGATTTTTTTATGGGTCATGGGCCAAATGTCACAAAGCGATCGGCGGCGACCATGGCTTCGGTCAATTGCCCCAGGCCGGAGATGCGAAAGCCGGGCGCCAGATTGACCTCGCGGATGCCACGCTTGATGGCGGCATTGGCGCAGATCACCAGCTCGACTCCATGCTCGGCGGCAAGCCTAGACCAGTCTCGGCCAGGATGGCGCTCATCGGATGGTGGGGCGGCAAGGCGGTTGGCATTCAAGACACCCTCGCCATAGAAGAACACCCGGCTCAACTCATGACCGCGCGACAGCACCGCCTTGGCAAAGGCCAGGGCGCTGTCGGGGGCCTGATGCCCTTGCGGGCCGGCGGTCACCAGGATGGCGAATTTCATGGAGACTATCCTGCCTGCACCAGAGTGTGCTTGCAAGGTAGGGCGGGGGATTCTCCGTGCTGGGTGGCGGTGATCAGATCAAGGATGATCTGCGCCACTTCCGGGTCGCGGCCAATGCCGCCCATCAGCCAGGCCAGATGCCCATCGATCTCGGAGGGGCCGCCTTCGGGCGTGGTCAGGCCGAACAGGGGCGGCAGGTCCTGGCTGGCATGCATGCCTTCCGACACCAGCAAGGGGGCGCCGATGACATGGCGGGTCGAGACCAGCTTGGGCCAGTCATGGACGAAGGGTGCCTGCTCGATATAGACCACCACCACCTTGGCAAAACCGGCGTCGCGGCGCAGACGTTCCGCCACGGCTTCCGGCGTGCCCGACGATCCGCCGGGTTTCGAGGAGCCATGGGCGATCATCAGAAGGGTGGCCTCGGTGGCTTTGATGCCTTCCTTGCGGCAAAGCTCATGGGCGCGGCGGCAGAGCAGGCAGGGGATTTCAGGGTGGGTGCCCACCGGGTCGCTGTAATAGACGGTCCGGCCATTGATCTCGGTGACCCGGTCCGACAGGCCCAGCCGCTGGGGGATCAGCTTTCGGGTGAAGATGCCTTCGCCGCTGAAATAGGGCACCACATGGATGGTGGGGCTGCGGACCAGATCCAGCGAGACGAAGGGTTCTTCCTTCCAGAAGCAGGCTTTGACCTCGGCGAACAGATCCAGCGCCTCGATGCGCTCGGCCAGACGGCTGGCGGCGATGCGGGCGCTAGGGGTCTTGCTGGAGCCGTGGCCGACCAGCAGCAGGGCGGAGTTCTTCCACGAGGTCATGGGGGAGATATGGGGGCGGCAAGTCATTCCGCCAACCATGCCAGGGCGCAAACCCCTAAGCTGACGGCGGCGATGCCTAGCCCCTGGTTCCGCGAGATGCGCTCTCGGTAGATCAGGCGGGCCAGGACGATGGTGACGACGCCGAAGGCTGAGCTGGCGACGGTGGCCAGGGTTCCGTCCAGGCCGCGCCCGGCGGCGTAAAGGGCGCAAAGGCCGCTGGCGTCCAAGACACCTTGCAGCCCGGCAAGAGAGATGACTTTCAAGCCCAGACGCGGCGGGCGCGGGGCCATCAGCACCACGGGGATCATGACCAGGACCCCGGTGGCCCGGCCCCACCACAGCACGCTGGTCTCGCCATCGGCCAGGACGGCCTGCTGCCCGGCAGCCAGGGTGACGGCAAAGATGATGCTGGAGAACAGGGCCAGGGTCATGGTCCAGGTCCGGTTGGGGGCTTCCTCGGGGTCGGGTTCGGTGGCGGCGAAGCGGGCGACCAGGGCCATGCCTGCCATGGTCACGGCCATGGCCATCAGCACCAGCAGGCCGGGGCGCAGGCCCAAGGCCAGATTGATCAGCACCATCCAGGCGGGATAGGCCCCCACCAGGGGCGAGACCAGCGAGACCGGGCCGCGACGCATGGCCTCGTAGAAGGTCAGCATGGCGAAGGCGGCCAGGGTGGCCGAGACCAGGGTCCAACTGCTGGGCCAGCCGGGCAGGCGGTGCTCGATGATGGTGATCCACAGGCCCAGCCCGGTCATTCCGGCCAGCATCATGGCCAGCAAAGCCCCTTGGGCGCCCAGGGCGCGGCCCGTATAGCGGGCCAGCACATCGGCGCCGCCCCAGCAAAAGGCGGCCAGAAGTCCTAAAATTACGGCAGTCATGCCCGGCACTCTCTCCGAGGCCGGTCGGCAAAGCAAGGGGCGAGTAAGAAGGCTAGGCTTCGACCTCGTTGCCCAGGGGCAGATCAAGGACGACGGTGGTGCCGCCGCCGTGGGTTTCCTCGATGGTGGCCTTGCCGCCGCTTTGCTCGACGATGCGCCGCACGATGGACAGGCCGATGCCGGTGCCCTCGTCGCCGGGCTGGGCATAAAGGCGCTCGAACAATTGGAAGACCAACTCGCGATACTCGGGCTCGATGCCTCGGCCATTGTCGGCAAAGCGCAGCTTGACCCGCCGCCCATCCAACTCGGCCGAGATGGTCAGGCTTAAGGGCCGGTCATGGCGGCGATAGCGGATGGCGTTGTCCAGCAAGATGTCCAGCATGTTGGCCAATCGCCGCTCGTCCATCTGGACCGAAGGCATGCCCGGCTGGATGTCGGCTCTGGCGCCGATCTCGGCCAGGCTTTCGGCTTTGGCCTCCAGCACCTTATCGGCGATGAGGGGCAGGCTGAGGGATTCCACCTGGCTTAGGGGCTGGTCCACCACCAGATAGAGCTGGATATCGCGGATCAGAGCCCGCAGGCGCAGGGCCTGTTGCTCGATGAAAAGCAAAGGCCCGGCCACATCCTCTTCGCCGGCCCGTCCGCCCAGGGCTCGCTTTAAGGCATGGGAGAACGTCACCAGACGCCGGGTCGGTTCCTGCAGGTGGTGGGTCATGATCTCGGTCAGGCGCACCAGCTCGGCATTGGCGAACTGAAGCCTTTGCTGGGCGGCTTTGAGAGCCGAGATGTCGGTCAGAACGCCAAGGAAACGCAAGGGTTTTCCAACCTCGTCGCGGATCATGCTGACCGACAGCCAGCCGGGAAACAGCTCGCCGCTCTTGCGCTTATTAAGGATTTCGCCTTGCCAGCGTCCGGTAGAGGACAAGGTCTTCCAAAAGGCCTGGTAGAAGGCTTTGTCATAGAGGCCAGACTTGAACAGGGCCGGAGTGGCTCCGATCAGATCCTCTTCGCTATAGCCGGTGATCTCGCTGATGGCCCGGTTGGCGCTGAGGATATTGTTGTTCCTGTCGGTGACGATGATGCCTTCCAGGGCGTTGGCGAAGACCTCGGAGGTCAGGCGGCGCTGCTCGTCGGCGCTGCGCTGGAAAGAGCGGGAGCGATGGGACAGGCGCAGGATGAACAGCACCAATCCGCTCAAAAGCGCCAAGGACAGGGTGGCGTAGAGGATAGCGGTGCGGCGCCAGGATTCCAGGACGTGGTCCTGGGACAGCCCCACCAGCAGGAAAAAGGGGTAAGCCCCCATGCGCTTCAGGCTGTAGAAACGCTGGATGCCATCGACGCCGCTTTTGCCGATATAGCTGGTCTCCTCGGCATTCTCGGCGATCAAGGTGCGCAGCCTGTCGGAAATGTTCGAAGTGCCGATGGCCTCTGGTTGGTCCGGAAAGCGGGCGATCAGCTTGCCTTCGCCATTCAGAAGCGAGGCGGTATTCCCGTCTTTCGTCGTGACTTGGCTCAAAGCACCGGTCAGGGCGCTGACCTCGATGGAGCTTTGCACGATGCCCAGGAAGCGCCCATCGCTGGCGCGCACCCCACGGCTGAAGGTCAAGGTCCACTGATTGGCCACCCGCGAAATCAAAGGCCCTTCCGGGAAAAAGCCGGTGTCGGGGCTGGCCTCCTGGACGCGGAAATAACGGCGGTCCGAGACATTGGCGGTCGAGGTTGCGCCACTGGCGTCGAAGACATAATTGCCCCGCTCATCGATCAGCCGCAGGCCGAGAAGGCCGGGCACCCGCTCCAGATGGCGGGCCAGCATGGGATTTATGGCTTCGCGCGGCAGGCCTTGGCCTTGGCGATACAAGGCATATTGAAAGGCCGCTTCCTGTTCGATCAGATCGATACGCTGCATGGAGGCCAGCAATTGCTGTTCCAAAGTGCGCGACATGGACAGGGTGATCGCCGCCGTATTGTCGGCTTCGCGCAGATAGCTGCGGCGCAGCTCCAGCGCCATCAGGGCAATCACCACCATGACCGCTCCGATGGCGGCGATGGTGAAGACGGATCGTTGCTGGCTTTTTTCTTTTGTCATTCCCGTCACAGCCGAACGGCCCACCTTCTTTTCCGGCAGAATGCCCGAGGGAAGGCGAAATCCAAAGCCCTAGTTGGATAAGGGGTAGGACTTCAGCAACCGTTGCTGTCGGCGTTGATAGGCGATCAGCTCCCGCGGGCTTAAGGGGAAGAAGCCGCGGCGGCGGTTGGCGGCGGCGATGGCGAACATCAGGGACTGCTGGTCGAATAAGGTTTTATAGGCTTCGAGCAGCGGGAAATTGGGGTCCCACATATGGATGGCTTCCGAGCCGGCGCCATTGGCCTCGACGATCAGGAAGTCCTCGCCGGCCTGCAGGGCCTCGATGGAGGCGAAGCGGATGTCGAAGCGGCCGAACCAGAACTCCGGCATGGATTTGGCGATCTCGTCGAAGCGGGCGGTCATGGCCGGCGTAATCCAGGGGCAGCCGTCCCTATAGAGCCCGCCCACCCGGTTGCTGCCGACCATGGCCAGACGCAGGCCTTCGCCTTCGGGCAAGACCTCGTCCAGATGATGGGCATGGGCGGCCAGATGAAGCTCGGCCTTCCAGCGGCTGCGTTCGTTGCCAAGGATCAACTGGCGCAAGGTCGAGGTTCCGTCTCCCACCACGAAGGGGTAATAGCGGAAGGTCAGCGAGAAGATTCGGCCCATCTTCTCGCCCGGCATGCGGGCATAAAAAACCCCGGCCTCGCCGTCAAAGGGGATGAACTCCTGGGCCATCAGCTTGCTGCCTGGGGGATAGTCGGCCAAATAGGGGCGGATATCATCGGGGCCACTTAGGCGGCGCACGCCGATGCCGCGCCAGCCGATGTCCGGCTTGACGATCATGGGATAGTGGATGCCGGCCCGCGCTATGGCGTCTTCCAGGCGTTGGGCGGTGGCCTCGATGTTCTGGTCGGTATCGATGGCGGCGCTGCGGGCGATCCAGCGAGCACAAGAGGGTCCGATCAGGTCGATGCAGGCGATCTTCGATTCCCCCAGCAGACCTCCAGCCTCGATGCTGGGATTGGCCACCGTCGGCAGGGTCAGGCTGCGGTATTTGGCTCCCAGCCAGAACCATTGCAGCACCAGCGGCACATAGAACAGCAAGGTTGGGATGCGCTCGGACAGAGGTACGCGCACATCCAGGCTGCTCAGAGGCGGCATGCCGCGATGGATGGACAGGGAGCAAGCGGGGATTGCAGCCTTGGCCTTTTGCTCGCGTCGGATGGCTTGGCGGCGCAACAGCCAAAGAGAGAACAGCGCCAAGGCCATCACCGGCCAGCCCCAGACCTTCAGATGATCGACCAGAACATCGCCGAAATAGACCACGGCAATGAACAAGGTTGGGACATAGAGGCTCGCCGACAGCAGCACGGCAAGGGCGAAGCGGCGGAAGGGAACCTTGGAAAAGCCGATGGCGGCGAAGGTGGGGAACAGCACGGTCGGGGTTAGGCGGCAACCGGCCACCACCCAATAGAGCCGCTTCGACAGCCAGTCAGACGAGGATTCGGAATGGAAGGAGGCGGGCAGCCAGCCTTGAACCGTTTGGGAATTGCGGGCCAACCGTCCCAGGCCATAGATGGCGCAATCGCCCAGAACCACGCCGCTGAACAGACTTGCCGCCGCCAGGGCGATGGGCAGATGGTTCTCCACCACCAGATAGCCGCCGGCCAGAATGGCGGCATCCTCATGCAGCAATGTGCTGAAAAACAAGGTGGCGGCCAGCAGGGCCCAAATCCTGACGATTTCGAAACTCAACCCATGCTCCGGAACATGATGACGCGCTCCCGTCGAAGCGGGGCTGGAAGCATAGTCATAGAAGCTTCATCAAGCGAAGGATTCCTTAGCGCCAGTGATGCCCCCATCCGCCGCCACCTCCTCCGCCATACCAACGGGGATAGCTCTCATAGATCATCACCGGCGGGGCGGGGGCATAACCGTAATAGCCATAAGCGGGCGCTGGGTAATAGCCCGGCTGTTCATAGACGGCGCAGCCCGAAAGGGCGGCGGCTAGGCCAATGACGGCAAGAATCTTCACGGCAAGGGGTTTCATGGCGGCTCTCCCGGCCGACATTGATCGGCCTTGGGACCTATGAAGCGCCACCATCGCGGCAACCCTATGTCCGGGTTGCGGCGGAACGGCCATAATCTTCGGAACCGGCTCCGAAGTCTGCATGATGCCGCCGGTGCCGGGCCGCTCAAACGCCACGCGGGCTTATCGCGTTTTCCGATCAGAACCAGTCAGATCGGAAAACGCTAATCAAACTCGTAGTCGCCGATGAACCAGCGCTCGCCCGACCAGTTCACATTGACCCAGCGGGGTTGGGGTTCTGTCGGTGCCGAGGGCGGTCCTTTTTTCGGGTTGGCATCATCGGCCATTTTCCCCATCTCGGGCTTTTGCGGGGGCAGAGGCGCGCTGATAAAAGGAGCCGCCGGCGGAGCACCTTCGGCTCCGGCATTGCGGGGCAGTTCCAGGACGGTGGACTGGCCCTTCTCGGGGTATCCCTCTTTGATTTCGGGGGCACGATTTGGCGCGGTTTTTGGCAGCTGATAGGTGGTTATGGTCATCAGCACCTGCCAGCTGGACGGATTGTCGGTGGGCTGGCGGGCGATGATGCGCAGGGAACTGAGGGCGGCTCGAAGGTCTCCGGCGGTGCCGATGGCGGCGTAATGACCGTTGATGGCGGCGTCGGCGGCGCTTTGGATGTCTTCCTGGGTGGGGCCGCCGGGCGGGGCCGGGACCAGGATCTTGCGGATGCCCTGGCCGTTGCTTTGACCCTGGCCGTCGGTGCCTTTGCCCTGGCCCGCCTTGATATGGACGGCGCCCAGGCTCATCCAGCCG
>Ga0302190_10001142_pt1 | contig 17685 bp, 13 predicted proteins | sample II_Bog_E2_3_FD_198784 | JGI IMG/M metagenome (GOLD analysis project Ga0302190, IMG submission 198784) | Peat permafrost microbial communities from Stordalen Mire near Abisko, Sweden - II_Bog_E2_3 | ecosystem: Environmental > Terrestrial > Soil > Wetlands > Peat | place: Sweden: Abisko... | reverse complement strand
CGCCTCCGGCCCCAAGGTGACCTTCACCCCGGCCACTCCCGGCGTCATCACCGTCAGCTGCGTGGCCATCAAGGGCAACGCCCTTCTCTCCCAACCGGCCTCCCAGACGGTGACGGTCGGGGCGCCGGCCTCCACCGGCGGCAGCTTCCATTCCGCCGGCAGCCTGCTCCAGGCCCGGCAGGGGTTCGCGGCCGCTGCCCTGCCGAATTCCACCATCCTGGTGGCGGGCGGCTCCGCCACCCTGGGCGGAAGCGCCCTGGCCAGCGCCGAGATCTATTCGCCCGCCACCCAGATCTCCACCGCCACCCCATCACCCATGACCGCCGCCCGGGTCGGCCCCGCCACCGCGACCCTGGGTTCCGGAACCCAGATCCTGATCAGCGGCGGAACCGGAGCCACCGGCTCCCTCGCCAGCGGGGAACTGTTCGACAGCGTCCAGATGCTGTTCCGTGCCACCGGGGCCATGGCCAACGCCCGCTCCGGGTCCACGGCCACCTATCTGATCACGCCGCCGGCGGTGCTCATCGCCGGCGGCTCGACCACTGCCGGCAACCCGGTACCGGCTCTGGAGCTGTTCACCCCGGTCACCGGCCTGTTCTCCTCCAGCGGCACCGTCCCGGTGCCGCTGGCGCCCGGAGCGACGGCGACCCTGCTGCCCACCGGCAAGGTGCTCCTGGTGAGCCACGGCTATGCCGGCTCGGCCTGGGTGCCGTTCGCCGCGCTCTATGACCCTGGCACCGGCCTCGCCACGCCCACCGCCAAACCGCCCGGGTTCCCGAGGGAGGGCCATCAGGCCCTGCTCCTGGGCGGCAAAGTGCTCATCCTGGGCGGCGACGGCGGCAACGGCCCGCTGCAGACCGCCGAATGGTACGACCCCGCCACCGGCCTGTTCGCCCCGTCCGCCACGGACATGGCCTCGCCCAGGGCGTATTTCGGCGCGGCCGTCCTTCCCGGCACCCAGGCGGTGCTGCTGCTGGGCGGGACCGCGGATGGCAGCACCGCCTTGGCCACCGCCGAACGGTTCGATTCCGTGGCCGGCACTTCCAACCCCACCGGCGCCCTGGGCGCCGCCCGGATCCAGCCGTTCGTCACCGCCAGCAACGGCCAGATCCTGGTCCTGGGCGGCTATGACAGTTCCGGCCAAGCCGTGGCCCCGGTCGAGGCCTACTTCTGAGACCACGGCCCGCCTTACCGCGGGAGTAGACTCCAAGATATGCTGGGCATTGCGCTCCGGGCCCTGGCGCCGGGGGCGCTCAAAAGCAGCATCTCCTCTGGAAGGTCTCCATGACCCAAAGCACCGAACGCATCGGCAAGTTCGAGATCATTGAAAGTCTGGGTGAAGGCGGCATGGGCGAGGTGTTCCTGGCCCGGGACACGATCATCGGACGGGAAGTGGCCATCAAGATCGTCCGCAAGGCCTCGCTGGCGCCCCCGGACCCCCAGGGCCGGTTCTTCCGGGAGAGCCAGGCCGCCGGCCGGCTCAACCATCCCAACCTTGTGACCATCCATGAGTTCGGCGAAAAGGCAGGGGTACTGTTCCAGGTTATGGACTACCTGGCCGGCGACGATCTGGACACGGCGCTGGGCGCCCTCCCGCCGGGCGAGGCGCTGGGGGTGTTGGCGCAGGTGTGCGATGGCCTGGCCTATGCCCACCAGCGGGGCATCGTCCACCGCAACCTGAAACCCTCCAACATCCGCATGGGCCGGGTAGCGGGACGCCCGGCGCCGAAACTGCTCGACTGCGGGATGACCCGGGTCCAGGGCACCGATCCTTCCTCCGCCGCCGCCCATCTGGCCACCCTGGGCTATACCGCCCCGGAATCACTGGCGGCGGGCAAGGGCGATGCCCGGGCGGATCTCTTTTCGGTCGGGGTGCTGCTCTACCAGGCCCTGACCGGGCGCCGGCCCTTCGATTCGGACACTCCGGCCGGCATCGCCCAGCGGATCCTCCAGGAAGAGCCCCCTCCCCTGGACCTGGAGCAGCTGAACGACATCAGTCCCGCCATCCAGGGGATCGTGCTGCAGGCCCTGGCCAAGGATCCGGCCCGGCGCTTCAACAGCGCCGAGGCCATGGCCGAAGCCCTCAGGGCGGCCCGGGATCCGGCCTGGACCCCGGATGCGGCCCCGATCATGGCGGTGGAACTGTCCAAACCCTTCAAGGCCGCCAGCCAGCCCAGACCGGACCGCCCGGTCCGGTCCCCGGCCTACCTGGCCTGGATTTCCGCCGTGGCCACCCTCGTGGTCCTGGGCGCCGGGGGCGGCTACTGGCTGCGGGCCCGGCGCAGGCCCTTGCGCGCCGCGCCGGCGGGGTCCGCCCCTGCGGCCACTCCGGCGCCCCTGACCGTGCCCTCGCCGATGGTGCCGGCGCCGGTGGCGTCCACCCCGGTCCCGCAGCCGCCCAGCCCGCAACCGCCGGTCCCGGTCCCACCTGCGCCGGCACCCGCACCGCCCGCCCAGGTTCCCGCTCCCGCCCAGGTTCCCGCTCCCGCCCCGGCCGCAACCCCCAAAGCGGGCTACGCCAGCCTGGATGAAGCGGCCGACGCGCTGGCCAAGGACCCTCAGGGCTCCCTGGCGGTCCTGGAGCGGACCTTCGCGGCGGATCCCGGCAACGAGCGGGCGGCCGCCCTGCGGATCGTCGCGCTCTACCAGTTGGGCCGCTACCCGGCCAGTTCCAAGGCCATCAAGGAAGCCCGGGACGCTGGCCATCCGCTCTGGCCGATGGCCCTGAAGAATCCGCCCCTGCGCAAGATCCTGGAACAGGACGCCAAGGACCCGCACCTGCCCAGGCGCAAGGCGCCGGTCCCGACGCCTCCGCCCGCCGAATAGGAGGGTGTCTCAGAAGGAGAGGGGGTTGTGACAGCGTCGTCAGCGCTTCGCCATCTCTCCCAGGTCCTGCTTGACCGCTTCCCCGGCGGACCCGGCTTTACCCTTAAGGTTGTCCCAGGCCCCCTCGGCATCCCCGGCAAGGCCTTCCGCCTTGTTCCGGGCCCGGCGACCCAGGGCCTTCAGATCCTCCCGCAGTTCAGGGCCGGTCTTGGGCGTGTTGAGGGCAACCAGCAGACCGCCGATGGCGGCCCCGGCGACGAACAGCATGAAGGCTCCACCGATGGAGCCGGCATTGGTATCTTGCATGATCTTCCCCCTTGGAGTGGACGGATGGATTCCAGGTGGTCTCAGAAACGCTTCATCAAACCGCGTTTCCGGCGACGCTAGCCATAGAGTGCAGGCGGGGGGAGATAGGTTCATGGTGCCGCAGGGACGGGTGGAGGCGGGAGTTTGACGCCCCGTCCGTCCCTGCGCCGGTCAGACTGCCGCCATGCGATCGTCCTCGCAGCGGCGGAGGAAGCGGGCGATGGCGGTGCGATCGGCCGTGCCCTGCCGCTTCTGCCAGGGACTGTGGTGCTGCCAGAGGCCGAGCATGTCCTCGGGGCACCCCACCCGCTCGTAGATGGATTCCACCACAATGGCCAGGGCCTCGGGGCTCAAGGCCGAGTCCAGGGCATCCTTGAGCAGGGCCACCCGCCAGCGGTCCTGGGCCCGGGCCCAGCGTTTGCCGCCAGGGCGGGGGACCTTGCCCGTGCTTTCGGCGCAGGCGGCCCAGAGCGTTTCCTCGAAACGAAGCAGGTCTGGACCATCCAGGGTCCCCAGAGCCAGGCAGGCGGGTTCCTGGCAGCCCCGTTCCAGAAGCCAGGCCCGGATTTCTCCGGGGCCCAGCAGGCCGAAATCGTATCCCACCACGATCTCGTCCCAGCCGATCGCCTCGCAGGTTCCCGATTGGCGCGCCAGCAGGCTGATCCATGTTCCGGTGGTCATCAGAGCACCTCCCCAGAAAAGTGATGGTGGAAGATCTTCAGCCGAACAACTGCAGAGCGACGTGGGCGGCGGCCCTGGCGCTGGTCTGGGAGCCCTCCGGGGCCGGAGCCAGTTCCATGATGTCCGCGCCCACCCAGGGCGCCCCCCAGCGGCGGGTCTGGTGCAGGAGGGTGAACACTTCCTGCACGCTGAGCCCGGCCGGGACCGGTTCGGCCACCGCCGGACAGAAGGAGGGATCCAGCACGTCCAGGTCCACGCTCACGTAGGCCGGCTTCTGGCCGACCCTGGCGATGTCCCCCTGGAGCTGGGAATGCAGGCGGAGGTCCTGCAGATCCCAGGGCGTCCACATGCGCACGCCGGCATCCAGGAGAAAGACCAGTTCCTCGCTGTCGAACCTCGGGGCCCTCAACCCGATCTGGACCGTGTGCCTGGGATCCACGAGACCCTCTTCGATCGCTTGCCTCAGCCAGGTGCCGTGATGGTACCGGCTGCCCCAGAGCTCGCCGTGGCCCGCATCCGGGTGGGCGTCCAGGTGCAGCAGCCCGAGCGGGCCATGCTGCCTGGCGTGGGCCCTCAGCGCCCCCAGGGTCATGAGGTGGTCTCCGCCCAGCATCAGGGTCCGGGCCCCCTGGGCGATCCAGGCGGCCATGGTCTGTTCCACCGCGCCCAGGGCCTCCTCCATGCTGAACGGCCGGGTGGGGATGTTGCCGCCGTCGACCCAATCCACGGCCGCCATGCTGCGTCCCCCCTCATCCTGGCCCTGGAGCCTCATGGGCATGGGCAGCCGCCCCATCCCCATGGTGGCGTTGCGGATCGCCCAGGGGCCGAAGCGGGCGCCGGGACGGTTGATGACGCCCCCATCGTAGGGGGCGCCCAGGATCACCCCGGGCACGGGGGCGGGTTCGATCCGCAGGGGCAGGCCAAGGAACGGCGTCAGGCCGGTGCGCAGGGACTCCAGGAGAGCTTCAGGTTGCAAGATGACCTCGCGAAATCAGGAAACCAGCTTCAGGCGGGTATAGCGGGCGCGGATGCGTTCCATGTCCTGCTGGTCGATGACCGACCAGAGGCGCTTGTCGCCCTTCCAATAGAAATCGTCCACCTCCGCCACCACCCGCGCCCCCAGGGCCTCGTGGACACTGCGGGCATCGTGGTTGTCCGGTTCCACCAGGAAGCGGCATTCCTCGGTGCCTTCCAGGATGAGTTTCTTCACCATGGCCCGGATGAGGAGGTAGTTGACCCGGGTCTTGTGGTAGTCGGGATGGACCGCCAGGGTCGCGCAGTAGTTGACCTTTCCCTTGGGGAAGTTGAGGACATAGCCCACCGGCCGGTCTCCGTCCATGGCGATGAAGCACCAGTCGGCATAGAGGTCGGTGCAGAGCCTCAGGTAATGCGGGCAGAGGACCCCGGCGGTGTCGCCGCTCCAGATCTCCTCCTCCAGCCGCCGCAGGTGCACGAAATCGCCGGAGCCGACCGGACGGATCTCGTAGCAGCGGGTCTGTTCGGTGGCCGGCAGAACGTCTTGAATCGCGCTAGGAGCCATTGGGCACCTCCTAGTCTCCAAGATCCGCCCCCTCGGTGACAGTCCCATGCCCGCCATGACCCGGACGGCATCTTTTCTGCTACAAACCGGTGACCGCCGTCATCAGCTCAAACCGGGCCCGGTTCACCGGGATCCGGTGTAGAGGTCGGCGTAGCTGCGGGGCTCGACCAGGTCGGAACCCAGGTCCAGCTCGGCCATGGCTTCGGCGATGGCTTCCCGGGCCCCTTCCAGTTCCAGGAAGCAGCCGAAGGGCGTCTCGTCGAGACAGGCTTCCAGTTCCCCTCGGGTCCAGATGGAGCGGGTCTTCACCATGGTGAGGGCCGGGGCGAACCCCAAAGCCCTCAGGATGCCTTCCATGGCCTCGGGGTCCGCCACCCGGGTCTCCACTTCGGGCCGGATTTTCAGGTGCGGGTCGGCCACCTTGGGGCCTTTCCAGGTCAAGGTCGCCTGTTCGCCGTACCGCCTCAGCCTCAGGGCGCTGTCCCCGGCCCGCAGCTCGCCCAGGCGGTCCCAAAGCTCATTCGCCTCCACCGCGGCCGGGTGGGCGGGATTGAAGCCCGCCGCCAGCAACTTCGGGCCCATCCAGCCGGTGGACGGGATGCGCAACTTGATCTCAATTTCCAACGGTCCGGCATGTTTCATGGCAGCCTCTCCTGGAATGATTGCATCATGTACCGGGAGGTTCGAGCCAGCGGTGATCCCTAAACGTTACCTCTTTGCCAGCATGTTCATCGCGGCGATGCTCATGCTTCTGGCCTTTGTGCAGGCACCCCGGTCCACCCGGGAGGGCGGAGCGATGACGGAAGATGCCCCGGTCGCCCTGTCCATGGAGAGCTTCGAGACCCTGGCCGATTACCGCATCCTGGAAGGCTGGACCCCGCGCTTCCAGGGCGCCCAGGATCCCGACCAGGACAAGCCGTGGCCCTTTGGCGGCGGGTTCGGGACCCCGTGGGAGCCCGCTTCGGCCTACCTGGCCGACCAGGGCCTCGCCCTGAACGGCCCCAAGGGGAATAGCGAAGTGATCATCTGGCGGGGCCTGGAATGGCGCCACTACCGGTTCGACGCTCCGCTCGCCTCTGCCCGGCTGGATTCGGCCAAGGGCAACCGGCTGCTGGTGACCCTCATGCTCGCCCCGGGAAGGTTCGAGACCCGATTGCTGGAGATACCCGAAGGCCGGGTGCTGTGGGCTGCGGACAGCGGCCCCTGGAGCCGTTTCAGTTGGGACGGCCAGGCCGTGCTGCTGGGACTGCGCCAGCCCGGGCCCGCTGCCGGCCCCCGGCTGGCGAACCAGGGTCAAGGGATGCTGCTCGCCACCCTGCCGGTGGAGGGGGAAGTGCCTGTCCCCACCCTGGCCCCCTGGGATGAGAAGGGCCTGCCCGGGCCGCCCAGGGCCTGGCCGACCCGCCAGGAACACTTGTGGGACGACGGCAAGGACCTTCCCGGCGCCCGGCTCATGGTGCCCTGGCAGGCGGGGGCCCGGCTCTGGTTCCCCCGCAAGGACCGGCTCTGGGTCTCCGCGGGCAACTTTTGGACGCTGTGGAACCTGGCCGAAGGGGTCTGGCGCAGGGCCGCCACCGGGCCCGGCGTATTGTCCGCCCAGCCGCCCCTGAGGATGGGGCTTTCAATCCCCGGAAAAAAGGACGGGCCGGTGATCCGGAAGACCGGCCCCCTGGACCAGGCCAACTGGGAATCCGTTCCGGCCGGAACCGAACCTTGGCCCCCCTATGATCCCGCTTGGGCCTGGTGGTCTCCAGACACCGCCGCCACGGCCTGGGATGCGCGCTGGGGCAAGCCCTCCCCGCTGCCCCGTGAACACCAGCGGGAGGCCCTTCTCCGGTCCAAGCGGCCGGAATGGATCACGGCTTCCAGCCTGCGGGCATCGGTGCGGGGTTGGCTTCCCTCGGGCCCCGAAGTGGCCGTGCGCGAGGCTTCGGAATCGGCCTGGGTCTGGGTCGGGGACCGGGCGTTCCTGGAACGGCTCCAGCCGGGCAGCAGATTGGCCGCGGTCCGAAAAGGCCTGAAGCTCCCTTGACCTGATCCCGGCGATAGACTGTATGCAGTTTCGGCCCCGGAGGTCCGGGTTTCTGTTAGCGTTAGCGCAGCCATTCCATCGCAATCTGGCATCCCGAGGTCCCCTATGCCCCGTCTTCTCCTCGTGGACGACAATCCCAGCATCCACAAGATCGCCGAGACCCTCCTCGCCGCAAGCGATGTGCAGCTGATTTCCTGCGCCTCGGGCGCTGATGCCATGGATAAGGTCAACAAGGGCGAGCTTTTCGATGTGGCCCTCCTGGACACCTCCATGATGGGGATGGATGGTTGGGCGCTGCTGCAGAAGCTGCGGGAGACGGCTTCCACCGCGCGAATGCCGGTGGCCATGATGGCCGGAGTGCTTGACATCGTCGACCCGGAAAAGCTGAGGCTGGCGCCCATCCAGGGGTTCCTGAAAAAGCCCGTGGAACTGAGGGACCTGAGCGACCGCGTCAAGCGGCTCCTGGAGACGCCGGTGCCGATGCCCGCCCCGTCCGAACCGCCCGCCGAACCCGAGGCCCCCTTCTCGACCCAGCCGTCCTTGCGGGTCCCGGACGCGCTCAAGGTCTCCGTGCCCGAAGAAGACCTGCTGCTGCTGACCATGGAAGACCTGTTCCCGGAGGAAATCCAGGAGGCGGCCGTGGACGGATTGGCGACTTCGGCGGAACCGGCCGGTCCGGAGGTCCAGGAGGCCCCGGCGGGGTCCATGGAAGAACTCGGCGCCCTGTCCCTGGAGGGCGAGCCGCTCGATCTGGAGGAATTGGATCTGGAAGGCCTGCGAGGCCTCACGTTCACCTCGGCCATGGATGAACCGGCCGGATCGGACCTTTCAGAGCCGTCCCCCGCCGCACTGGCCGAAGATCCCGGCTTCACCGTCCCGGAATTCCTGCTCACGGACACCCTTCCCGAAGGCCTCGAACCGGCCCTGGACGAAAGCCCGGCCTTCGCCGCGGACCTGCCGGACCTCGGTGCCGCCCCAGCGGTGGCGGACCATGCGGGGTCCGCCCCTGCGGACAGTCCCGCTGACCTGATGAGCTTCGATGACCCCATCGACTGGTCCGACGACAGCGACGCCATGGTTGGCATGGCCCTGGGCGGCCAGGAGCCGGCCCCGCTCGCCCCGGACTCCCCGGCCATGACTGAAATGCCGGAGGTCGTAACCCTCTCCGACATCCTCGATCCTCCGTCCCGGATGCCGGACGCCCCGGCCCTGGACCAGACCGATGCGTGGCTGGCGGAGATCGGAGCCGGCACCGCGGGTGAGTTGGCGGCGCCGCTTCTGGCGCCCGAGCCCCCGGCCGAGGTACCCCTCACTCCGGCCGACGTCTGGCCGGCGGAGTCCGCAATCGACCCGGAGGCCGCGCTGCCGGCCCTGGCGCCGGCCCCCCCCACCGACGACTCGATCACCCAGGCCGATCTCTGGCCGGCGGAACCGGAAATCGAGCCGGAGGCCGCGCTGCCGGCCCCGGCCCTGGCCCCGGAACCCCTCACCGACGACTCGATCACCCAGGCCGATCTCTGGCCGGCGGAGCCGGAAATCGAGCCGGAGGCCGCGCTGCCGGCCCCGGTCCTGGCGCCGGAACCCCTCACCGAGGCCTCGATCACCCAGGCCGACCTCTGGCCGGCAGAGCCCGAAATCGAACCGGAGGCCGCGCTGCCGGCCCCGGCCCTGGCGCCGGAACCCCTCACCGAGGCCTCGATCCCCCAGGCTGATCTCTGGCCGGCGGAGCCCGAAATCGAGCCGGAGGCCGCGCTGCCGGCCCTGGATCCGGAGCCCCCAGCCGAGTTAGCCATCCCCCAAGCCGACTCCTGGTTGGCTGAGTTTGAGATGGCTGAGGCCCCGGCGCTGCCGGCTCCTTCCTTGGCGGCGGAACCACAGGTTCCGGCCGGTCCCGACCCCCTTGCCGCCCTCCTGGCGGATCCGGTGCTCATGGACCGGCTGGCCAGGGCCCTGGTCGCACGCATGGGGGATCAGGTGCTCCGGGAGATCGCCTGGGAGGTCATTCCGGAATTGGCGGAACGATTCCAGCCGGTAGAAAAGCAGTGATCACCGGGTACAACAGCGACGTCCGCCACGGCAGCCGGGTCTACCATGTGCAGACCGAGGACAAGGGCCTCACCAACCCCAAGATCGAGACCCTGATCTACCTGGGCGGGGAAATCCTCGACAGCTACCGCGGCGCTTATGCTGACCTGCTGACCCAGCCGCCGATCCAGGATCAGGCCATCCAGGCCCGGATGGACGACCAGCATAAATCAGTTATCCGAGATATCAAGAACGGCAAATACGATACCACCCCCATCGACCCGGAAGCGGCGGAGCAGCGGGTCTTCAACGACCGGCCCCTGGACCAGGCGATCCTGGAATACCTCGCCCACGAAGGGGATGCCGACACCCTGGAGATGGTCCTCGACCAGCCCATCCGGCCCGTATTCGGCGAACGGTTCGCCTTCAGCATCCGCGCCCGGCTTTGCGCCAGCCAGAGCCCCGTCCCTGGAGCCGACGTCACCGTGCGCCTCATCTCCAGTTTCAAGAAGACGGGCCTGTTGGCCGGGGGCAAGACCGATGCCGACGGCTTCTTCTCCGCCCAGGTCGACCTTCCCCCCAGCCAGCCCGGCCATTGCGCCGTGGTCATCACCTGCGCCTCGGAGTTCGGCAACGACGAAATGCGCGCCCTCCTCACAACCTAGGGGGCGTACGGGTTCCGGGCTTATGTCAGGGTCGTCGCCGCCGGTGGCGTCGACGGAAAGACCACGGCGATGAATGCTGGACGGTGTTGTCACCCTCGCGCTTCGCTCATCCCGGGGGGCAACTTGTTCTTCCAGGCTGTCCAGCTTGGCCTAGGGTCCCGGAGACTCGCCTCGCGTGGGTCCTCTATCCGGCCGATGCGCGCCGACCCTATAGTTTGGTCTGTTTTTAGCGACACCGAAGCATCCGGATAATCCCAAGGCGCCGCGTCTGCTTTCCAGTGAAGCGGAACCCACACGCAGGGACCCAGGTTCAGTTACCGTCCCGGCCGGTTGCGCCAGCAACTGACCGGGACGGCCCTGATGATTGATTCGGAACCCGCAACGCTAAAGGGATTCCAGGACGGTGGTCAGGAGCTTCCAGAACCCGGCCGCGGAGCTGATGGAGAGGTGCTCGTCGGGGGTGTGGATATCCCACATGGCCGGCCCGAAGGAAACCATCTGCAGGCCAGGATGGCCCTGGCCGATGATGCCGCACTCAAGGCCGCCATGGGTGGCCCGGATCTGCATGGCCTTGCCGAACACCCGGGCATGGGCCCCAGCCACCACCTGGGCCAGCGGGGTCCCGGGGTCGGGTTGCCAGCCGGGATAGCCTTCGCCGGGCAGGAACTCGAATCCGGCCAGTTCGCACAGGGCCGCGACCCGGTCGGCGACGGCAGCCTTGTCGCTGGCCACGGAACTGCGGTGGCTCATGCCCACCTCCACCTCGCCGGGCCGGGTGACCACCGACGCCAGGTTGGTAGAGGTCTGGACCAGGCCGGGCATCACCGGGCTCTGGGCGATGACCCCGTGCATCATGGTGAACAGGAAACCCACCACGCGACCGGCGTCCTGGGCCGCCATCACCCCCTGGAGGTCCGGGACGCCCTGGGCCCGATCCAGGGCCAGGGAAAGCCCAGGGTCGAACGTGCCCAGGCCGGCCCGCAGGTCGCCCTCCATCCGCTCCAGGCCGGCCCTCAGGGCCACCTCCTGGCCGGGATCCAGGAACAGCAGGGCGAAGGCCTCCCGGGCAATGGCGTTGCGCTTGCCGCCCCCGGACAGGGACGCGATTTCCAGGCCCAGGGCCGGGACCAGGGACCATAGCACCCGGGCCAGGATCTGGATGGCATTGCCCCGTCCCTGGTTGATCTCGCCGCCCGAATGGCCACCTTTGAGCCCGGCCACCTTGAGCCGGAACGGCACCTTCCCGGCCCCGGGCGGCTGGAACCTGACCCGGCGGAGGGCGCGGCTGTCCAGGCCGCCGGAACAGCCGACGGTGAGAAATCCTTCGTGGCCGCTGTCAAGGTTCAAAAGCAGGCCGGCGCGAAGGGTTCCGGGCTGGAGCCCTTTCGCCCCGGTCAGGCCCATCTCCTCGCCGACGGTAATCAGGACCTCCAGCGGACCGTGCCGGATGTCCGTGGATTCCAGCACCGCCAAGGCGGCGGCGACGCCGATGCCGTCGTCCGCGCCGAGGGTGGTCCCTTCGGCCCGGAGCAGGTCCCCATCCCGGAACACGGCGATGGGGTCGGTCAGGAAGTCGTGGGCCGTGCCTTCGTTCTTTTCGCACACCATGTCCACATGAGCCTGCAGGGCCACCATGGGGGCACGCTCGCGGCCCGGGAAGCCCCTCTTGCGGATGAGCACGTTGCCGATGGCGTCCTGGGTCACTTCGCACCCCAGCCTCCGGCCCTGGTCCGCCACCCAAAGGGCCGCAGCGGCCTCGTTCCGGGTCCCCCGGGGAATTTTCGAGAGTTCCAGGAACGGGCCCCACAGCTCACGGGGTTCCAGGGAATCCAGCAGATGTTCCATCGGAAAGCTCCTTCCGGGCCCCGGGCCCCAAGGCCCGGCCCCGGTTCCATGTTCGCAGAGGGACGACCCTTCGGCACCCAAAGGCTCAGGCATCCGATACACTGGAAACCTAGAGCTGATCCAGGAGGTTCCATGCCCGACACTCAAGCGCCTTGCCTGCTCGACGCCAGGCAGGTGGAAGTCCACCTCCAGCGCCTGTGCCGGGAGATCGCAGCGGCTTTCGGCAACAACGAATCCCTGGCCCTGCTGGGCATCCGGACCCGTGGCCTGTACCTGGCCGAGCGCCTGGCGGAAATGCTTGGCCACATCCTGCAGAAGGAAATCCCCCTGGGCGCCCTGGACATCACCCTCTACCGGGACGACCTGTCGGAACTGGCCGGAAGCCCCATCGTCCGCCCCACGGAGATTCCCTTCACCCTCAAAGACCGCACCGTCGTCCTGGTGGACGACGTGATCTTCACCGGCCGCACCATCCGGGCGGCCATGGACGCCCTTCTGGACCACGGCCGGCCCGACCGGATCTGGCTCGCCGTCCTGGCGGACCGGGGCGGGCGGCAACTGCCCATCCAGGCCGATTTCATGGGACTGAAGCTGGACGTTCCGCTTACCCAGCGGGTTTCGGTCAAGGTCAAGGAAGTCGACGGCGTGGATGGCGTGTTCCTGGAGGCCCGAGCCTGACATGCCGAGCGAACGTTATCTCTTCCCCCACCGCCATCTGCTCGGCATCCAGCCGCTGAGCCCCCAGGACATCAGCGCCATCCTCGACCAGGCCAGGGCCTTCGAGGAAGTCTGCGAACGGCCCGAGATCAAGATCGTCCCGGCCCTGCGCAAGCGACTCATCGTCAACCTGTTCTTCGAGAACTCCACCCGCACCCGGAACAGCTTCGAGATCGCGGAAAAGCGCCTTTCGGCGGAGATCATCAACTTCGACGCCGACACCAGTTCCCTTAGCAAGGGCGAGACCCTGGTGGACACGGCCATGAACCTCGAGTCCATGCGCCCGGATCTGATCGTCATGCGCCACGCCGCTCCCGGAGCCCACGCGCTCCTGGCCCGCCACATGAAGGCCAGCATCGTCAATGCCGGGGATGGAGCCCACGAGCACCCGACCCAGGCCCTTCTGGACGCCTACACCCTGCGCAAGCGCTTCGGCCGGCTCGAGGGCCTGCGCATCGCCATCGTCGGCGATATCCGCAACAGCCGGGTGGTCCGGTCCAACCTCTGGCTGCTCACCAAGATGGGCGCCAAGGTGACCCTGGTCGGGCCGCCCACCCTCATCCCCGGTGGAATGCAGGAGACCTGGCCCGACGTGACGGTCACCCATGACCTGGACGCGGCCCTTCCGGACCAGGACGCCATCATGACCCTGCGCTGCCAGTTCGAGCGGGGCACCGGCGCCTACATCCCCAGCCAGGGCGAATACGCCCGGTTCTTCCAGCTCAACACCGCCCGCATGAAGCTCTGCAAGCCCGACGTGGCCGTGCTCCATCCCGGCCCCATCAATCGCGGCGTGGAGATCACCTCGGAAGTGGCCGACGGTCCCAACAGCGTGATCCTGCAGCAGGTCACCCACGGGGTGCCGGTGCGCATGGCCGTGCTGTTCCTCCTTTGCAACCCACACGGGGAACAGGTTCCCTGATCAGCGTGAAAGCCAAACCATGATCCCAGGTCCGATCACCCTCCTCATCCTCGACGGTTTCGGGGACGGCCCCCGCAATGCCTTCGACGCCACTTTCGTCGCGGGCATGTCCAACCTCAATGACCTCCGCCGGCGTTATGCGGCCACCCAGTTGCAGGCCGGGGGCGAGGGCGTCGGGCTGCCCGAAGGCCAGTTCGGCAACTCCGAAGTGGGCCACATGAACCTCGGCGCGGGCCGGGTGGTGTGGCAGGAACTCACCCGCATCGACGCCGCCATCCGCAAGAACACCTTCCGGGACAACCCTGCCATGGCCAACCTCCTGGCCTCCCTCAAGGCCGAAGGCGGCCGGCTCCATCTCATGGGCCTGGATTCCGACGGCGGCGTGCACAGCCACCAGAACCACCTGGTGGCCCTGGCCCAGTGGGCCCAGGCCGCCGGCGTCCCCACCACCATCCATGCCTTCCTGGACGGCCGGGATACCGAGCAGAAGAGCGCCGACGGCTACCTCCAGTGGCTGGCCTTCCAGTTGCGCAATTGCCCCCTGGTGACCATCGGTTCGCTCTGCGGCCGCTACTATGCCATGGACCGGGACAAGCGCTGGGACCGGGTCGAGCGGGCCTGGAAGCTCCTGGTGGACGGGGTGGGCGAATTCGACGCCGCCGACGCAAAGGACGGCATCGCCGCCGCCTACGGGCGGGGGGAGACCGACGAGTTCGTCAGTCCCACCCGGCTCGCCGAGTTCCAGCCCATTCAGGACGGCGACGGCATCATCTTCTTCAACTTCCGCGCCGACCGGGCCCGGGAGCTCTGCCACGCCCTGGTCCTGCCGGATTTCAAGGGCTTCCCCAGGGCAAGGCAGCCCAAGGTGAAGCTGGTCACCTTCACCGCCTACGAGGTGGAGCTGGAGCCCTTCGTCACCGTGGCCTACCCGCCCCAGAACCTCACCAACATCCTGGGCGAGCTGGTCGCCGCCCAGGGCTGGAAACAGCTGCGCACCGCCGAGACCGAGAAATACGCCCACGTGACCTACTTCTTCAACGGCGGCCGGGAAGTGCCGTTCGACGGGGAGGACCGCCTGCTGGTCCCTTCCCCCAAGGTGGCCACCTATGAGCTGCAGCCGGAGATGAGCGCCCACGAGGTGGTGCGCGGCCTGATCAAGGCCATCGAGGGTGGCGAGTTCCGGTTCCTGGTGTGCAATCTGGCCAACCCCGACATGGTGGGCCACACCGGCGACCTCTCCGCCGCCGCCAGCGCCTGCGCCGTGGTGGATGACGCCATCCGCCAGATCGCCGCCAGCACCCTGGCCAAGGGCGGGGCGCTCCTGATCACCGCCGACCACGGCAACTGCGAGTGCATGCGCGACGAGAAGGGCAACCCCCACACCGCCCACACCCTCAACCCGGTGCCCGCGGTCCTGGTGGCCGCGGGGTTCGAGGCCACCCAACTGCGGTCCGGCGGGGCCCTGGCGGACGTGGCGCCGACCTTGCTGAAGCTCATGGGCGTGGCCCAGCCCACGGAGATGGATGGCGTGAGTCTGTTCTAAAGGTCCCCCGGTCCAGAGCCCTTGCCCGCCTTGGACAAGGGCTCTGGCGCCACCCGTCCACCGCCCGATCGAGTTGATGGGAGCACCCCGTGCCCAAGGCTCTGCGCTCCGAACCCGACCATGCCGACCGGTCCGGCTACCGGTCCGGGGTCCGGCGGGTGGTGCTGCTCTACACCGGATTCGCGAGCCTGTGGATTCTCCTCTCCGACCACCTGGCCGGACTCCTGTTCACCGACCGGCCGACCCTGGTGCTGATCAGCTCCATTAAGGGCGTCGCCTTCGTCCTGATCACCGCGGGCCTGCTTTACGCCAGCCTCAGCCGCTGGGTGCTGCGGGTGGCGGACCAGGACGCCGCGGCCCAGCGGGAGGGCGCGGAAAAGACCAGGGCGTTGCACATGCTCGGCGTGCTTTCAGAAGCCTCCCCCGATGCCATCTACGTCAAGGACGATCAACTGCGCTACCTGGTTTTCAACCAGGCGGCCGCCGCCATGGTCGGCAAGGAGCCTTCGGAGGTGCTGGGCAAGGACGACCGGGCCATCTTCCCCCAGGGCGAAGCAGAGGCCCTCATGGCCCGGGACCGCCAGGTGATGGACGCGGGCGGCCCCGTCACCGTCGAGGAGGAGCTGAGCACCATGGCGGGAACGACCACCTTCCTGGCCACCAAGGGGCCCATCCGGGACGCCCAGGGCCGGACGATCGCGCTGTTCGGCATCGCCCGGGACATCACCGCGCGCAAGCGGACCGAAGAGAGCCTCCGGGCTTCGGAGCAGATGTTCTCGAACATCTTCCACATGAGTCCGGACTCCATCGATCTCACCGAATTGGAAAGCGGTGCCCTGCTTGACCTCAACCAGAGCTACGAGCGGATGTTCGGCTATGCCCGGGAGGAACTGATCGGCCATTCCACCTTGCCGGCCGATCTGGGCATCTGGGTGAATGCCGAGGACCGCGACCAGCATGTGGCCGAACTGCGCGACCACGGCAGCGTGCTCGGGCTCGAGGCGCTCATGCGGCGCAAGGACGGCAGCACCTTCATCGCCCTGATCTCCTCGTCGGTGCTGGAGATCAAAGGAGTGCGCTACAACCTTTCCCTGGCCAGGGACATCACCGAACAGAAACGGATCGAGGAAGCCCTGCGGGAAAGCAACCAGCGCCTGGAACTGGCCACGGCGTCCGGCAGCCTCGGCGTCTGGGACCGGGACCTGGTGGCCCAGACCCTGATCTGGAACGATCGGATGTTCGAACTGTATGGCCTGGACCCCGGGGCCGGGGAACCGGACTACCACGCCTGGTACCGGGGCATCGTGCATCCGGAGGACATGGAGGCCGCCGACCAGGCCGTGGCGGCGGCCCTGGCCGGCACCCGGCCCTACGACATCGAGTTCCGGGCGGTGCACCCGGACGGGACCGTCCACCACATCAAGTCCAACGGCCATGTCCTGCGCGACGCCTCGGGCCTCCCCATCCGGATCATCGGCATCAACCAGGACCGGACCGCCCAGGTGGAGGCGGAAACCGAACAGCGGCGCCTGCAGGCGGAACTGCAGCACGCGGAGAAGCTGGAAAGCATCGGCAGTCTCGCCGGAGGCGTGGCCCATGACATGAACAATGTCCTGGCGGCCATCATGGGCATGGCCTCGGCCCTGCGCACGTCCCAATCGGACCAGGATCCTTCCGCCCAGCCTCTGGACACCATCATCCGCGCCTGCACCCGGGGCCGGGACGTGGTCAAGAGCCTGCTCACCTTCGCCCGCAAGGACCTGGAAACGGTCGGGCCGGTCAACCTCAACGCCATCGCCGGGGAAATGGTCCAGCTGCTCAGCTACACCACCCTGAGGCGGGTCCGGATCACCACCGCGTTCCAGGAGCCCCTGAGCCTGATCGAAGGGGACGCGGGGGCCCTCAGCCACGCGCTCATCAACCTGTGCGTCAACGCCGTGGATGCCATGCCCGAGGGCGGCGCCCTGGAGATCCGGACCCGCCAGAGCCCGGACCGGGGGGTGGAGATCAGCATCAAGGACTCCGGGGACGGCATGAGCCCCGAGGTGGTCCGGCGCGCCATCGAACCGTTCTTCACCACCAAGCCCCTGGGCAAGGGGACCGGACTGGGCCTGGCCATGGTCTACGGCACCGTGAAGGCCCACAAGGGCACCTTCGATATCAAGACCGAGCCGGGCCAGGGCACCGAGATCGCGCTCGGCTTCCCCCCTCTGCCCGGGCTGCCGGCGCCGGCAGAGGGGCAGGAGCTCTCTGCCCGGGCCGGGGCCCATTTGGGTCCGATCCGGGTCCTGCTGGTGGATGACGACGAACTGATCCGGATGTCGGTGGGCGCCATGCTCACCGCCCTGGGCCATGACGTCAGTACCGCCGAGGGTGGCCAGGAGGCCCTGGACCGCCTCCAGGCGGGCCTGGAGGTGGACCTGGTGATCCTGGACATGAACATGCCCGGCCTCAATGGCGCCCAGACCCTGCCGGCCCTGCTGGCCCTCCGCCCCGGCCAGCCGGTGTTGATGGCCACCGGCTACAGCGAGGATTCCATCGCCCCGCTCCTGGCCGGCCGGCCGAACGTCGATAGTCTGCGCA
>Ga0302190_10001137_pt1 | contig 17695 bp, 14 predicted proteins | sample II_Bog_E2_3_FD_198784 | JGI IMG/M metagenome (GOLD analysis project Ga0302190, IMG submission 198784) | Peat permafrost microbial communities from Stordalen Mire near Abisko, Sweden - II_Bog_E2_3 | ecosystem: Environmental > Terrestrial > Soil > Wetlands > Peat | place: Sweden: Abisko... | reverse complement strand
CGAGCCGTGGCATCCTCGGCCCAGCGCATCTTGTCCTGCACCTCGGGAGGCAGTTCATGTGTGCGCCCGATGTACTGCATGCGGACGTTGTTGTCGTTCATGCGCTGCACATTGGTCTCAAGATACGTTTTGAGCAGGCGCATGAGGAAGCTGACCTCGGAGCGGGGCCGGCGCAGGTTGTTTTCCAAAGAAAAGGCGTAGAGCGTGAGCCAGGGCAGACCGATGCGCGAGGCGGTTTCCGTGACCAGTTGCACGCTCTTGGCACCCTGCTGATGGCCGAAGAAGCGCTTCATCGAGCGGCTGCCGGCCCAGCGGCCGTTACCGTCCATGATGATGGCCACATGCTCGGGCATGCGCTCGGGCTTGAGCGTCGCGTAGACAGCGCGCTCCTCGGGGGTCAACTCATCAATGCGCAGTGTGCCGGATGGATACAAGGAACTCGCCTCTTCGTTGCTCTTGCGGCTACAAAGACCAGTGAAGCATCCCAACAAGATGCCTGCAGTTTGAGGGATGCCTGCGGATTGAGCCAGGGCCGCATCGAGGGGCTATCTGCTTGCCCGAAACGTCCCGGCCGTGGAATTGCTGCCTCGGTCTAAACCGAGGCACAGCACCCACGACGTTAGCATAATCGCCGAGGCGGAGCTATTGCCAGCATACAAGGCGAAAGGCTCTGCGAAAAGCAGGGTGGCGATGCGCGGGGACCGCCAGCAAAGGCAGTCCCGGATCGCGGAGGAGGCACGCTCGCCCAAACTCGTGTGCCCAAACTCGCTAGCCCAAACTCGCGTGACCGGGCGCTATGCGGTACGGCGGCGGCCGGTGGCTGCATCGCGCACCGAGCCGTAGACCAGCGTCCGATGAAGCGAGTCCAGTTGCGGCAGCAAGGCGGCCAGTTCCGCCAGGAAGGGGTCGGCAAGAATGGCGGCCACCTCTTCGTCGCGGCGGCTGCGGGCATCGCGCACCAGTTGGCACACGTCCACTTCGAGGGCCGCAGCCAGCCGCTCAAGGGAACCCAGTGTGGGAATCGCCTTGCCGTTTTCGATTTTGGAGATGTAGGTGCGAGGGACCTGCATGCGGCCGGCCAGTTGACGCTGGCTGAGGTGACGGGCCTTGCGAATTTCGCGCACCTGCCCGGCAACCTGCAACCCGGCCTCGGCCGAAGCCGGAACGGGCGAACTGACCACCAGTTGCGGGGTCAGAACGACAGGCTCCTCAACGTCCAGGGGCTTGTGGCATTTTCTGCAAAGGGAGTTGGTGGTTCGGAACTGCACCAGGCTGCAGTAATCACAACGCACTACTTCACGTGTTTCCACGCTGACCAGGGTCGTAGCCATAGGCTGTGTGCGGAGCGCCAGAGCAGGATCTCCGGGGTACCTCTCAGTACCACGATATTTGTTACTCTCGGGCGAATGAACCATAATTGTCAAGTAGAAACTTAGGGTCAAACCCAAGTTTGTCCTATCATACCCCGGAAAACCTGAAGAAAAACGAACCGAATTGATCAACAGGAGACGAAAAAATGGGTGAGGGCGTTCAATCCGGACCGTGCTACGGCAGAGGACAGGCCTGGCAGTTGCTGACCGAGTGGACCCTGAGCGAGAGCCTGCGCAAGCATGCTCTGGCCGTGGAGGTCTGCGTGATGGCCTGCGGCGAGGCGGAAGCCGACCGGCTGGGACTGAGCGGCGACGAACGCGCCGCAATGATGCAGCTCTACTCCACCACCGCCCTGCTGCACGACTTTGACTACGAGCGCCACCCCACAGCCGAGGAGCATCCGTTTGTGGGCGTGCGGGAGCTGGAACAACTGGGCTGGCCGCTGGAGTTGCGCACCGCCATCCTGGGCCACGCGCAATACTCCGGCGTGCCGCGCGACTCGCATCTGGCCAAAGCCCTGTTTGCCTGCGACGAGTTGTCCGGCTTTTTGACCGCCTGCGCGCTGGTCAAGCCCAGCAAGGCGATCGCGGAAGTCGAAGTGCGCAGTGTGCGCAAAAGAATGAAGGACAAGGCCTTTGCCCGCGGCGTGAACCGGGTGGACGTGATTCAGGGCGCGGAGGAGCTGGGCGTGGATCTCGATGCCCACATCGCCTTTTGCATTGAGGCCATGAAGCAGAGAGCTGCCGAATTGGGGCTCTGAAAAGCCAGGTTCGAAAAGTTGCATCGCCCGCGCGGGCATGAAAATATGAACGCACTCCAACGAGCGCGAAAGGCCCCTTATGCCCAATCTGGAAGGAACCATGCCCGACCCCAAGAACCGGCAGCGGGTTGCCCGGCAGCGCACCATCCACGCCCCCGCCGTGCGCCAAGGTGAAGAGAAGAAGAAGCCGAAGCTGCCTGCGCAGGGCTGGATCAGTTGGTGGCCGGTGGCCGCGGGAATCGCGCTGGGCCTGCTCGGCCCCCAGTTGCGCGACCTGCTGGCTCCCTACGCTCCCTGGAGCATGCGGCTGGTGTATCCCTTCGTTCTGCTGGCATCGCACAAGGAGATGGGACTGAGCGATGAGTTGGCGCTGATGCTGCCGCAGGCGATGCTGTTTGCGCAGTTCCCGCTGGAGGGACTCGCCGTCAAATTCATGCTCGGCCGCGGTGTGAAGGTTTCCGCCGCCATCGGTCAGATGGTTTCTGTGCACATGGTCTGCACCCTGGTGCTGTGGCTGGTGGCCGGAGCGGCGGCGTAAGGCGCGGGCAAGAGTATGCGATCTGCAACAGGAGATCAAAATTACCCGCTATGCGGCGGGAAGCTGCGCTACGATGAACAGTTCCGCTGTGGCGCCACCTTCGCGGTCTTCGGCGGAAGGAGATCGAGATGACCCGCTTTAATCACATCCTCACCGTATCTGCCAACGGGGTAAAGACCATCACGCTGAATCGGCCGGACAAGCGCAATGCGCTCAGTCCTGCATTGATTGACGAACTGACCCAGGCTCTGCACGAGGCGGAGACCTGCGAGTGCGGCGTAGTGATTCTGACCGGGGCGGGTTCGGCCTTTTGCGCCGGGCTGGACATGGAGTACCTGGAGACGATGAAAGCGCACACGCCGGAAGAGCACCGGCGCGACTCGGAAAGCCTGGCGCAAGTATTGCGCGCTCTCTATGACTTTCCAAAACCGGTGATTGCCGCCGTCAACGGCCCGGCTATCGCCGGAGGCATGGCGCTGGCCACCATTCCCGATTTTACGCTGGCCGTTCCGGAAGCCAAGTTCGGCTATACCGAGGTGCGGCTGGGCTATGTTCCGGCCATTGTGGCTTCGTTCCTGATGCGGCAAGTGGGAGAGAAGCGCACCCGCGAACTGCTGCTGACGGGCCGGTTGATGAAGGCGCGGGAAGCGCTCGACCTGGGCCTGGTGACGGAGGTCGTGGCCCCGGAAGAACTGATGCGGTCGGCGCGGGCGCTGGCCCAGACGCTGCTGGTGAACAGCCCCCAGGCCATGCAGGCGGTGAAGCAGTTGCTGTCGAAACACGCCCGCCGCAGGCTCGACGAAGAGCTCGAAGATGCCATCGAGGTGAATGCGCAGCAGCGCTCGGCCGCGGACTTCAAGGAAGGCGTACAGGCGTTTCTTGAGCGCCGCCGCGCCAACTGGCCGAGTCTGCGCGACAGAGCGTAGGGAAACAGGCTTTTCACACAAATCGTGATTCGAGTCACCGCCAGTAACAACCACCATCTGCGAATCTGAAATTGATCGCCCAAAAGGAAAAATCGATGAAGAGTATTGCAGTTTTGACAAGTGGAGGAGACGCTCCCGGCATGAACGCCGCAATCCGCGCGGTGGTCAGAACAGGGCTCGCCAGCGGGCTTACGGTGTGGGGCGTTTCTCAGGGCTATTCCGGACTGATTGAAGGCAACTTCAAGAAGCTGGGAGCGCGCGACGTGGGCAGCATCATCCAGCGCGGCGGCACTATTCTGGGCAGCGCGCGCTGCGCCGAGTTCCAGACCGAAGAAGGCCGCGAGCTGGCTATTCGCCGCATGAAAGGCGCCGGCATTGAGGGTCTGGTGGTGATCGGCGGCAACGGATCGCAGACTGGCGCCAACGCGCTGCGCCAGATGGGATTTCCGGTGGTCGGCGTGGCCTCCACGATTGACAACGATCTGTATGGCTCGGATATCACCATCGGCGTGGACACAGCGCTGAACATTGCGCTGGACGCGCTCGACAACCTGAAGGTCACGGCCTCGTCGCACCGCCGGGCCTTGCTGGTGGAAGTGATGGGGCGCAAGTGCGGCTACCTGGCGCTGATGGCGGGAATCGCCGGCGGAGCCGAGTCCATTGTGATTCCGGAGATCGACGTGGTTCCGGAGCAGTTGGCTGAGCACATCCAGGACGGCTACGAGCGCGGCAAACCGCATGCCATCGTGGTGGTGGCCGAGGGCGCCAAGTACAACGCCGAGGGCCTCTGCAAGTACTTTGAGGAGCACGGCCTGCTGCTGGGCTACGAGTTCCGGTCCACAGTGCTTGGCTATGTGCAGCGCGGCGGCGTGCCCACCTGCTCCGACCGTCTGCTGGGCACGCGGCTGGGTTCTGAAGCCGTGGACCAGATGGTCGCGGGAAACACCGGCGTCCTGGTAGGCATCCACAATGGCGAGGTGATCACCACCCCGCTGGAGGAAGTGGTAGTCGGGAAAAAGCCTCTGGATCCCTGGTTCCTGAAGGCCGCCGATATGCTGGCGCGGTAGAGCTTCTTCAAGCAGACAAAAGGAAAGCCCCGAGGCCGATGGCCACGGGGCTTTTTCTTGTTCGACTGTCTTTGGTTATTCCGTGGAGTTATTTCTCTTCCGCATCAGCCCAGCGGGTTTGAAGCCCGCAGTTCGGCCACGATCACGGCCGCGGCTTCGCGCGCTTCGTCGCCCTTGTCGGGAGGAAAGCTGATGGCTCCCACGCGGGCATGGCCGCCGCCACCGTAGCGTTCGCACACCTTGGCCAGATTCACCATTGTTGCCGGATCGACCTTGGTCCAGGGGTTGGAACCTACGGAAACCTTGGTGCGGAAGCTGGACTTGGACAAACCGATGGAGTAAACAGCGTTGGGGTGCAGGTAGTAGGGGATGAACTTGTTGAACCCCTCCAGCGGGTGATCGGAAATATCGAAGAAGATGGTGCCGTCGCGCTCTTCGCTGCGCTCGCGGATCAGCTCAATGGCCTGGGCGTGGCGCTCCATCAGGGGCGGCAGCAGGCTGGCCACAAAAGGCTGGCTCAGCACCTCGGCCAGCGGCATCTCCGTAAGCAGCGGAATGAGCCGCGGAATGAAGGCCGGGTCCTGCGATGCCTCGATGATCAGCGTCAGCTTCATGGCGGGGGCCGGCATTTCGACGGCCGACTCGGGGCTCTCGTAGAGCGCGCCGTCCACAATGTTGGCCCAGTGGATCAGCTCCGCGACCGGCTTGGTGTCGAACCCGAACTTCGTCGAACCGATGTGGGCCAGAAAGCTGGTGCAGGAGGTGTATTCGGGATCGAAGAACTTTTGCCCCGGAGGAGGCGTGTTCTGCTGGTAGTCCAAAAAGCTCTGACGGTCCTCGGCGGTGAGGAAGGCGGAGAGGTGGTGATCGAACCACCACGTGATTTTGGGCGAGGCGGAGTATTTGAAGTCGACAATGGCGTTCTCGTCGCCGGTGAATTCGCTCTCGTCAAACAGCGCACCGGCGCGATGAACCAGGCCGTGATATTCATAGCTGGCGCCGGCGCCGATGCACTCGCGGTAGAAACGGGTGAACAGGGAGGCTGAGCAAGCTCCGTCGAAACATTTGTCGTGATAGAAGACGCGAACCCGCAAAGCCTGAGTTCCCCCTGGGCAGAAAAATCGAATAACCGGAACTGTTAAGCATCAAGCGCGCAGCCTCTTGTGTCAAGGCGGGGGCGGAATTCACCGTCATTCAGGCGGCCCAGTGTTCATTTGCGGACGGCCGGTTTCAAATCCGAACAGAAGCGGCCTGCCCCCTGCCGTCTTTGTGGACGTAAGCTGTTTGGAATCAGCGCTGCGACAGGCCTATCGTTTGGCCGCCCAAATGCACTTCTTTCTGGCGTATTCTCGACGGCAAAATCGTCGTAGACTCGGAGTCCAAATGCACACCCTGCTTCAGGATCTTCGTTACGCAGTACGGCAATTGCGGAAGTCGCCCGGTTTCACGCTGGCTGCGGTACTCACGCTGGCCATCGGCATTGGCGCTAACACGGCCGTTTTCAGCAGCATGGACGCGGTGATTCTGCACCCGCTGGCCGTGCCCCAGTTGGACCGCGTGGTAACCGTAGCCGAACAGCAGCAGAGCAGCGGCTACAAGCCGGTGACGCTGGCCAACTACGAGGACTGGAACCGCCAGAGCCGCTCGTTTGAGGCCCTGGCCGTGCGCACCAGCTTGGATATGAGCCTCACCGGGGCGGGCGATGCCGCACAGGTTCGCACGGCGCAGACTTCGGCCAGCTTCTTCAATGTGCTGCGCGCTCAGCCGCTGCTGGGCCGCGTCTTTGTTGAGAGCGAATGCCAGCCCGGAAGGGACGCCGTGGGCGTGCTGAGTTACGGCTTCTGGCAGCGCCGCTTCGCCGGCGATCCGGCCGTGCTGGGCCGCAAAATCGAGCTGAACCAGCGCGTGTATACCGTGGTCGGCGTCATGCCGAAAACCCTGCAATACCCCTCGGACACCGATGTCTACCTGCCCTTTGCGCCCACTCCGGCGCTGCTCGCAGACCGCGGCACACATAACTACCTGGTGACCGGCCGCCTGCGCGAGGGAATCACAGTCAGACAAGCCCAGGCAGAAATGCGCATCCTGGCCGATCACCTGGCAACGGCCTATCCGGCGACCAACATGGGTTGGTCGATCAAGGTGGAGCCGCTGCTGGACGGCATCAACGGCGACCTGACGCCGCTCTATTACCGGCTGATCATGGGCGCCACTCTCTTTGTGCTGCTGGTGGTCTGCGCCAATGTGGCTAACCTGCAGTTTGGGCGCGGCATCGCGCGGCGGCCGGAGATGGCGATGCGCACCGCTCTGGGCGCCAGCCGCTGGCGCATCCTGCAGCAATTGCTCACCGAAAACATTCTGCTGGGACTGATGGGCGCCGCCGGTGGGCTGGCTTTCGCTGGGCTGTATCTGCACATCATTCTCATCACCATGCCCGCGCGTGTGGCGCGGTTCATGTCCGGCTGGTCCAACACCTCGCTGAATGGCCGCGTGATGGCGTTTTCGCTGCTGCTGGCCGTGGGAGCGGGCATCATTTCGGGCATCGTACCCGCGCTGGAAGCGCTGCGCCTCAATCCGGTGGATCAACTGAAGGCAGGTGCGCGCGGAACCATTGGCTCCGCCCGCACTCACCGGCTGAGAAACATTTTTGCCGTGGCGCAGATTTCGCTGGCGGTGGCGCTGGTGATTGGCGCGGCCCTCATCTCCAAGGGCATGGGCGCACTGCTGCACGAGGCCGACGTTTACCATCCGGCCCAGATTCTCACCTTCACCGTGAAACTGCCCGCTGCCCGCTACGACACGCCGCAGAAGCAGGCCGCCTGGTACGCCGACAGCCTGACGAAACTGCGCGGCCTGCCCGGCGCCACCCATGCCGAAGTCAGTTCCGCGCTGCCCTACAGCGACAACGCCTGGTCGCGCGATTGCGCTCTCGAGAACCGTCCCGTGGTGCCCGGCAAGTTCCAGAGCGCACTGCAACTGCCGGTCAGCAGCGGCTACTTTGCCGCCTTCCACATCCCCATCGTCAGCGGGCGCGCCTTCACCTCCGGCGACTCGCTGGATTCGGTGCCGGTGGCCGTCGTGAGCCGCAGCTTTGCGAACCGTTACCTGGCTGGCGAAAACCCCATCGGCCACCGCCTCCGCATGGGCGGGCCCAATAGCCATGAGAAGTGGCTGACCATTGTCGGCGTTGCGGAGGAAACCAGCTACTCCACATGGGACCAGACGCTTCAGCCAGCCGTGTACATGAACGTGGCGCAGATGCCGCCGGACTGGGCGACGTACGCGATCATGACCGACGGCGATCCTCTGGCGCTGGCCGGCCCGGCGCGGAAGGCGTTGGCCGGGCTGGATGCCGCGCTGCCGCTGGACCTGGTGATGACCTACGCGAAATATGTGCGGCAGTTGCTCACCGGGCTGATCTATGCCGCTGCCATGCTGGCCATCGACGCGCTCATCGCCCTGTTGCTGGCCGCCATCGGCATCTTCGGCGTCATGGCCAATCTGGTGGGCGAGCGGACGCGGGAGATCGGCGTTCGCCTGGCACTGGGCGCCCGCCGCGAAGACGTGCTGGGCATGATTCTGCGTCGCGCCGCATGGCTGACTGCGGCGGGCCTTGGCGTGGGGCTGCTGCTGGCCTTCGGGTTGGCCCAGATGGTCGCCAACCTGCTGCGCGGCGTCAGTCCGCACGATCCTGTCGTCTTTACTTCGATTGCGGCGATCATCGCGGCCATCGCCCTGGTTTCGAGCTGGTTCCCGGCGCGAAGGGCCTCGCGCATCGACCCCATGGCAGCCCTGCGCGACGAGTAAGTTGCGCAGCCAGGGGAACGCGCAAAACAGTCTGAACGTAGAGTCTCTTCAGTAGCTTCAGCAGATAGAATTGCTGTTTGTATTGAGGAGGCTCTTTGCAAGCCATGGACCCGGAGATTCAGCCCCCGGCGGAAAACCCTGCCCCGCAAGCCCTCGCCGCACCAGAGGCCACGCTGGCCCCTGAACCGTTGGCGCTCGGCCCGGACGAACAGGAATACCACGGACTGCGCTGGATCTTTATCGGCGGCCAGGGGTTGCGCGCCGGCTGGTCCGTGACGCTTTTCCTGGTGCTGACGGTGCTCTTCATGCTCATGCTGGGAACCGCTGCCAACGTCCTCATCAAGCAGATTCTCCACATCAAGACGGGGGACTTCACGCCCGCCACCGCCATGATCCAGGAAGTGATTCTCTTCCTGTCGCTGCTGGGATCGGGCTCTCTGATGGCGCTGCTGGAGCAGCGGCGCATCTTGGACTACAACCTGACCGGGCCGCGCCGCCTGTTTCATTTCGCAGGCGGCCTGGCGGTGGGCTTTGCGGGGCTCTCCGCGCTGGTGGGAGCCTTGGTCTGGGGCGGCTGGCTGCACTTTGGGCCGGTAGCGCTCTCGGGGGCGCAGATTATCGGCTACGCCGGCGTGTGGGGCGTGGTCTTTCTGCTCACTGGCCTGTTTGAAGAAGGCGCCTTCCGCGGCTACCTGCAATACACGCTGACCCGTGGCATCAACTTCTGGTGGGCGCTCGCGGGCGTTGGCGCGATCTGCGTGGAACTGGCGCTCACAGCCAAGGGTCAGGGCCTGTGGGGCGTCTACGGCATCGCTTTGCTGGGGCTTGCTCCCTGCCTGATACTGCATGTGAAAAAGACCGAAGGTGCACCCTTTTGGCAGGCGGCGTGGGCCACTTCGACGCTGTTCGGCTTCATCCACACCGGCAACAACGGCGAAAACTGGATCGGCATCTTTGCCGCGGCGGCCATTGGCTTCATCTTCTGCGTCAGCATCCGGCTTACCGGCTCGGCGTGGTGGGCCATCGGCTGCCATGCCGCGTGGGACTGGGCGGAAACCTACTTCTACGGCACCGCGGACAGCGGCCTGGCGGCCAGCGGCCACTACCTGACTACCACGCCTTCAGGGAACGTTCTGTGGAGCGGCGGCGCGGACGGCCCCGAGGGCAGCCTGCTGATACTGCCGGTTCTGCTGCTGCTGCTGGCGGCGCTGCTGGTGCTTTATGGGCGCAGAAAAGCCGCTGCCCCACTACCCGCAACCGCAAAGTTGGCGGGCTGATTCGAAGCGCGGAGCGAATCTGCCAGCGCCTCGCACCTGACTCAGAATCAAGATACTGTGCAGGCTTGCGGAGTTATCCTGTAGCTGACCAATGCTTAATCACGCTGTGAACCGCCCATCGCCTGCATTCGCTCCTTCTCGCTTGTCTTCTTGCCTGGAACGCCGCTGGGTGCGGAGTCTGCTGTGGTTCGCGGGCGGCCTGCTGGCGCTCTTGTTGCTGGCTGCCGGCGGAATCGTGCTGTGGCTGAGCGGGGCTGAGAAGGCGGCGCTGCCGACTCTGGATGGAAAACTGCACGTGGCCGGGCTTTCCGCGCCGGTAACGGTGAAGCGCGATGCCCACGGCGTTCCCCACATTGAAGCTGCCACACAGGACGACCTGTTTCTAGCCCAGGGTTATGTGACCGCCCAGGACCGCCTGTGGCAGATGGACGCGCTGCGGCGCAATGCCGACGGCACGCTCGCAGAAATCCTGGGTCCCTCGTTGGTCAAGCACGACAAGGCGCAGCGGGTATTGCAGTTCCGTTCCACAGCGCACCGCATCTACACCGGTCTGGCCCCGGCCGACCGCGCCCGGCTGGACGAGTACGCACGCGGAGTCAACTTATTTATCGACCAGCATCCGCATTCGCTTCCTGCCGAATTCAGGCTGTTGTTCTACCGGCCCCAGCCCTGGAGCGGCGAGGACTCAGTCGCCGTGGGCCTGATGATTGTGCAGATGCTGGATATGCATTGGGATGTCAAGCTGACCCATGAGCTGATTGCGGCCCGGCTGCACAATCCCAAGCTGGAGGACGATCTCTATCCGGTCGGCTCATGGCGCGATCATCCGCCCACGGGCATCCAGGTGGATCTGAGCCAGCCGCATCCCATTCCGCCCCCAATCACGGACAACGACGACGAAGAGGAACGCACCGAGACCCTGCTCGGCCCCTCCGGCCTTCCCTCGGCCCTCGAAGTCCCGCGCGCCTTTCGTGAATTGCTGGGTCTGCCCTCCTGCGCCGATTGCGCGCCGGGCTCCAACAACTGGGTGGTCGACGGACGCCACACGGCCAGCGGCAAGCCGCTGCTCTCGAACGACATGCACCTGGGCCTCACCGAGCCCAACATCTGGTTCATGGCGGACCTGAGCGCCCCCGGCTTCCACGCCGCCGGAGTCACGCTGCCGGGCATGCCGTTTGTGATCGCCGGCCACAACGAACATGTGGCCTGGGGCTTTACCGCGCTCTATGCCGACGTGCAGGACCTCTACGTGGAGAAGCTGGACGGCATGGGCAACTACCAGACAGCAGATGGAACCTGGAAGCCTCTGACCGTGGACCGCGAGGTGATCCACGTGCGCGGAGGCAAGGACGTGACCGTCGATGTGCAGTCCACCGCCCACGGGCCGCTGCTCAATCCCATCCTCGCCAAAGAATCCCGCCCCATCGCCCTGAAGTGGACGCTCTACGACCCTGCGCTGACCTCGCTGCCGCTTTACCAGATGAATGTGGCCTCCAACTGGACGGAGTTTGCGGCGGTGATGAGCAACTGGTCCTGGCCTACGCAGAACGTGGTCTACTCCGACGATCAGGGCCACATCGCCTACCAGGCGGTAGGCCGGGTTCCGCTGCGTCCGGCGGGCCTGCAGGGCATGCCCATCCAGGATGCGGCGCACGAGTGGCAGGGCTACCTCCCCTTTGAAGCAATGCCCAATGCGCTCGACCCATCCTCTGGCTTTGTGGCCACGGCCAACTCCCGCGTCACCACCCCGGCCTCACCCTATCCGCTCTCGCTGGAGTGGGTGGATCCCTACCGCGCCGAACGCATCTACAAGGCGCTGCAAGGCCGCGATCAGCTCACGCCGAAGGACATGCTGGCGGTGCAAACCGACGTCTACAGCGAAGTGGACCAGGAGCTGGGCCATCGCTTTGCTTACGCCATCGACCATGCCGACGGCGCCGACGACCGGCTGCGCAAGGCCGCCGACCTGATGCGCAGTTGGGATGGGCGGCTGACCACCGACTCCGCCGCAGCCTCCATCGTGACCCAGGCTCGCCTCGCTTTCTGGCCGCTGATTCTTGTACCCAAGCTGGGCAAGGAGGCAGAGGACTACCGCTGGTCCGAGTCCAACTTTGCCGAGGAAGAGATCATCATGCACGCCGGTCCTGACTGGCTGCCGACCGCCTACAAGAGCTGGGACAATCTTCTGACCGACGCCGTCCGCAAGGGCATGGCCGCCGGCAAGGCTCCCGCCGACGTGGCCCAGTGGACCTATGGCAGTTGGCACATGGTCGATATCGAGCATCCGCTGGCCGCATTCCTGCCGCTGCTGGGCCGCATGGCTGGCACCGGCGCGCAGCCGCAGAGCGGCGACACCACCACTGTGAAGCAGGTAGGCCGCGCCTTTGGCCCTTCGCAGCGCTTCACCATGGACTGGAGCAACGTCGACGGCTCCACGGAGAACATTGTCCTGGGTGAGAGCGGCAACCCGCTCAGCCCCTACTTCCGCGACCAGTGGAACGACTGGTACGGCGGCACCACATTTGCCTTCCCGTTCAGCCCCGCCGCAGTCAACGCCGTGGCCAAGCACACATTGCGCCTGCTGCCATGAAAAGACAGGGGGCAGAGATCAGAGATCAGAGATCAGGGAGAGCTGCGCCCGGAAACCGCTGGGTGCCCCAGGTCCCGACTTTGGGACCTGGGAAAGCAGTACGCTGGAGCCGCCTTGTTGGCCCGGCCATCGTCCTGCTGGCAGCGGTAGTGGCGCTGGCTCCGCAATTGGTGCGCGGCAACTCCTGCGGCCACGACTTCGATTTCCATCTCCTTTCCTGGCTCGACGTGCAGCAGAGCTGGCGTAACGGCCTCTTCTATCCGCATTGGGCGCTCAGCGCCAATTTCGGCGCCGGGGAGCCGCGCTTTGTCTTTTATCCTCCGCTGACCTGGATGCTGGGCGCGGCCCTGGGACTGGCGCTGCCCTGGCAGTGGGTTCCCATGGCGCTGACCTTCCTGCTGCTGGCAGGCACGGGGCTGGCCACACGGGCTCTGGCTAGGCAGGCGCTCCCGGGCGGCGCGGCTACTCTGGCTGGCTGCGCTGCATTGTTTTCCGGCTATGCTCTGTTCACGGCTTATGAGCGCTCGGCCTTCGGCGAGCTTTCCGGCGGGATGTGGATTCCGCTTGTCCTGCTGCTGATTCTGCGCGACCGCAATTCTTCAGACTCGGCGGGAAAGCGCGCTCTGGATGGCTCCGCGCTGCCTTTGGCGCTGGTCATGGCCGGCGTGTGGCTCAGCAACGTCCCTCTGGGCGTCATGGCCAGTTACCTGTTGGCGGCGGTGGCGCTGGCTACGGCGCTGCTTAAGAAATCCTGGTTTCCCGTGTTGCGCTCCGCCGTTGGCGCAGCGCTGGGAATCGGCCTGGCCGCCCTTTATCTGGTTCCCGCCACTTTGGAGCAGCACTGGGTGGATATCCGCCAAGCCATCGACGATCCGGGCCTGCTGATCGAGAACAGTTGGCTCTTCGCGCGCCACGCCAACCCGCTGTTGCAGTTGCACGACGTGGAGTTGCATCGCGTCTCGCTCATCGCCACCGGCATGATTGCCCTAGCCCTGGTTGGCATGGTGATCAGTTGGCTGCGCGGCAGTTTGCCGGCAGAACGCAACTGGTGGATTCCCTTGGCCCTGATCCCGGTCGCGATCTTGTTCCTCCAGTTTCCGATTTCGCTGCCGGTGTGGAATCTGCTACCCAAGCTCAGGTTTCTGCAGTTTCCATGGCGCTGGCTGGTAGTTTTGGAAGCCCCGATGGCCATCTTCTTCGCCTCGGCAGTCTGGTGCGCTGGGCGCTGGCGGCGTGTGGCCGTGGTGGCCTTCTGCGCAGTCTTCTTCCTCACCGCCACGGTAGCCGCGGGGCGTCTCTTCTTCCAGGTCTGCGACGATGAGGACGCGGTGCGAGGCACGCTGGACGTCTACCGCTCTGGCGCGGGTTTTTTGGGGACCGACGAGTACGAGCCTCCGGGCTCCGACAACACCATGGTTGCTACAGGCCTTCCCGATTCCTGCCTGACGAGCGATCCAGCCATCGTTCTTGGGAAAGGCGCGGAAGGAGTGCCTCCTGTCTGGAGCGCCGAGCAGGGGACCTGCGAAGCTGTGTACCCGGCTACGCCGGAATCGTTCCGCGCACCGCCCGAGAATCTGCACATTCGCGCGTTCATTGCGCACCCCGGCACCCTGATTCTGCGCCTGCGCAGCTATCCCGCCTGGCGAATCAAGGGGAACGGCCAACTGCCAACTTCCCTGCCCCGGCGCGAGGACGGCCTGCTGGCCGTGCCCGTTCCGCAAGGGCCTCTGGACCTGACCGTGGACTGGAGCACGACCCGCGACGTCATTGTCGGTCGCTGGCTCAGCGCCCTGGCCGTGCTGCTGCTCACAGCCGTTTGGTTATGGGAGCGAAAGCTGGCCGGTTCTCGTCTATCATGAGAGAAATGTCTGCTGACGTAAAATCGCTGCTCCACGAAGGTGCGGAGCTTACTGACCGGGCGCTGGATGAGTTGCTCCCCAGTGTTGCGACCGTGCCTGCCTCGATCCACGGCGCCATGCGCCACTCCGTCTTTGCCGGAGGCAAGCGTCTGCGGCCGGTGCTGGCCATGCAAGCCGCCATCACCATTGCCGGCGTTTTGCCTGCTGGAATTGAGCGGCTGGGCGCTGCCCTGGAGATGCTGCACACCTACTCGCTTATCCACGACGACCTGCCCGCCCTGGACAACGACGACCTACGCCGCGGCAAGCCCACCTGCCATGTAGCCTTCGGCGAAGCCATCGCCATTTTGGCCGGCGACGCGCTGCAGACCCGCGCCTTTGAGGTGCTGGCCGGGCTGGATTCGCCACCCGCTGCCACCGTCAAGATCATCGGGCTCATTGCCAACGCCGTCGGCACCATCGACGGCATGATCGGCGGCCAGGTGCTCGACATTGAAAGCGAGCACGTCAAGCCGACCGCCGAACTGGTTAACGCCATCCACCGCGCCAAAACCGGGGCGCTAATCCGCGTGGCCGTGGTTGCCGGAGGCGTCTATGCCGGAGCCACCGAGGAGGACGCGGCCCGCCTGGACCTGTTTGGCCGCAAGGCTGGCCTGGCCTTCCAGATTGTGGACGACGTGCTCGACATGACGGTAGACTCGGCCCACCTGGGCAAAACCGCGGGCAAGGATCTGGCTACGGAAAAGGCCACCTGGCCGGCCGTTTTTGGAATTGAGCAGAGCAAGCGCGACGCGGCCCAGCTGGTCGAGGAGGCCTTTGCCGCCCTCGCTCCCTACGGCAGCCGCGCCGACGGACTCAAGGCGATTGCCCACTACCTGGTCGAGCGGAACAACTAGGGATGCTCTCTGAAACCGAAATTCTGAACGCGCTGCGCGACTGCTTCGACCCGGAAGTGAAGCTGAACCTCGTAGATTTGGGCCTGATCTACGCGGTCGCGACCGGCCCCGATCCGGATTCCAAGCCAGCCTGGCCGCGCCAGTGGGTCAAGGTGACCATGACCCTGACCACTCCGCAATGCCCCGCCAGCGGACTGATTTTTGAGCAGGTCAACAACCGCCTGGCCGGCATTCCCGACATCAGCAAGGTCGAAGTGGATCTGGTGTGGGAGCCGAAATGGACGGCCCATCGCATCAGCGAAGCGGGCCGCCGGCAGCTCGGAATCTAGAAACTACCGCTCCATAATCCGGCGCAGCTTTTCGCGGTGTTCGGCAATATCCTCAATCGAGTCCTGAACCTGGTTGAGCACCCGCTGCACTTCATCGATATAGACGGGCAGCTCATTCCAGCAGGAACGCAGCGCCTCCTGTTGATCGAGCAGAGCCAGGGCAGCACCTGAGGCCGCCGCCACTGTCCCGGCGCGGCGATTGCCGGTGAGCAGCAGCAGGCCTCCGGCGATCAGGGTTGCTCCCGAAGCAATCTGAATCCAACGTGTGGATTCGGGCTCACGGGCGCGCGGCTCGGTCTCAGCTTCGTTCGCAGACTTCTGAAGCGGAACAACCACCATGAATTCTCCTTATGTCTTTCACCCGCGGCAACATGGGCCTGCGGAGGTACAGTGTAATCTGTTTATCGCCAGACGCGAAGCTCAGTCCAGATCGAATTCGCGCAGCGGCTTGCCCTCGGGAGCGTCCTTGGCCTTGCGCACCGCATCGGCAAACTTCTTCTCGAACAGGTCTTCCTTGTTCTTTTCCGCCTCGATCGACTGCCGGAACAGCGATTCCTTGCGCTCGTCCTGCTCGCGCATAGCCTGGGCCGCTGTCTCCAGGTCCTCAAACATGCGCTTGCGCGGAGCCGGAGTATGCGCCACCACCAGCCCGGTAGCGGCGTCAATCGTGAGCATCGACCCGCAATCGGGGCAGGCAACTTCAAACGTGGTTTGCTTGTTCTTGGCCATCATCATTGAGAATTGTATGCGCTTCGCGAGCGGTTTGACAGTGCTCTGCAAGGCGTGTCCGTGGCGGCGGACTCACTGGCCGGGCACACCGGCCTTGGGCGCGGCGACTGGATGCACGCGCAGAATGATGCGCCGGTACGCGGTCACCCGCGGCGTTCCCTCGCCGGTCACCGCCAGGATGATGTGCGCCGTGCCGTTGCCCTTGCACGGAACCAGGGGCAGCCAGGCAGGCCGGCAAACGGCAGACGGCATGACCGTGACGCGGGCGGTCTCTGCTCCCGTCAGGGTGAGCGCCGACAGGTTTCCGTCCGCGCTGCCTGCCTCCTGATAGTGGAACCAATGAAAGTGCAGAGTCCGCCCATCGGGATCGACGCTATGGCTGGCGTCGAGCACCACGGGCTTGCCCACTTCCGCATCCAACTCGACCGGCGCTGTCCCCGGCGCTCCGTTCACCTCCACCAGCGGATTGTGGCTGGCGTGTGCAAAGTCGGCAACCGTCCAGCTCATGCGCGCCGCAAAGTCGCTCTGATAGGCCTCGCGCCAACGCCAGATGGTGGCCTGATCCGTGACGTGCTCGGCCCCATCGACGCCCTTCACCGTGTCCTGCGAGGTGACCCGGAAGAACTCATCCCCGCCCTGAGTCCAGAGCGGATGCGTTTCTCCATAGGGCTGCCGGTACATATAACGGCCGCCCCATCCGCCCCAGTCCGGGCGGCGATAGGCATTCAGGCCGTTGTCGATCAGCCCCAGAAACGACGGCGTGTCGCCCTCCATGATGAACATGAAGCGCGGGTAGACCTTGCCCAGCGGCCCCTTGCTGCGAATGTTCTTATCCAGCCACTCGTTGGTTACCAGCGTCGAATCCGCGCCCGCGCCGTTGCGGTAGTAGCCATCGCCGCTGATGCCGGTCCAGGTGGCGTAGGCGTATTCGCCGCTGGTTGGCGTGGAAGGCTGCCCAATGTAAAAAAGGTCGGGAAACTCCCGGCGCATCCACGGCCCGGCATCGTCCTGGTCGCTGATGGAGTAGACCCTGAGCTTGGCCACCAGCCGCGCCACCTCATCGGCGGGGCGAGTCGCGCGCAACTCCTGCAAGGCCTGAGCCAGGGTGTTGGCCCCGCCCCACAGGCAAATCCACAGCGGGCGGCTGTCCTCCCGGTCCAGTGAGCGAACGATCGCCTTCGCGCCGTCGGACATCTTGCCGCTGCCGGTGGCGGCCATGCCGTAGGCGGTCTGCCCGGCAAAGACCCGGCTGTCGAGTTCCTTGGAATCCGGCCATCCCTTGGCGTGCAGCAGCAGGTTGGGCCGCACCTGGCCGTAGGCAGCAATCAGCGTGCGCATGGTTTCCGGGTGGATGACGGTCTTTTGCCAGGTGGACGTGGAGGCGATCAGCGCCTCGATGTCCAGTTCGTTGGAATAGAGCAGCAGGCGCACCAGCGACATCTGATCGTCCGGCTCGTTGCCGATGTCGCTGATGACAATGACGCGCGGATGGCCGGAAAAACTGTCTACATGGGTGGGCGGGAGCGATTGGCCAACCAACAGACTT
>Ga0302190_10001133_pt1 | contig 17737 bp, 16 predicted proteins | sample II_Bog_E2_3_FD_198784 | JGI IMG/M metagenome (GOLD analysis project Ga0302190, IMG submission 198784) | Peat permafrost microbial communities from Stordalen Mire near Abisko, Sweden - II_Bog_E2_3 | ecosystem: Environmental > Terrestrial > Soil > Wetlands > Peat | place: Sweden: Abisko... | reverse complement strand
TCACGTCCTCCAGGTGGGCAAAAGCCATTTCCGGCTCCACCATCCAGAATTCGGTGAGGTGCCGTCGGGTCTTGCTCTTTTCGGCCCGGAAGGTGGGACCGAAGCAGTAGGTCTTGCCGAAGGCCGCCAGCCCCGGCTCCTGATAGAGCTGGCCGGACTGGCTGAGGAAGGCCATGCCCTCGTCGAAGTACTGGGTGCCGAACAGGTTGGAAGTGCCTTCACAGGCGCTGGGGGTGAGGATGGGGGCGTCCAGCAGGGTGAAGCCGTCTTCGTCGAAGAAATCGCGGATGGCCTTGGCGATGGTGTGCCGGATCCTGAGGATGGCCCACTGGCGCTTGCTTCTCAGCCATATGTGGCGGTTTTCCATGAGGAAGGCGGTGCCGTGCTCCTTGGGCGTGATGGGGTAGTCCACGCTCTCGCCCACCAGGGTGAGCTGGGTGCCCAGAAGTTCGGGCTCCCCGGTCTTGGGGTGCACCTGGACCCGGCCGGTGATGGTGATGGCGCATTCCTGGGTGAGCTTGCCGGCCAGTTCATAGCTGGCGGGATCGGCCTCCGCCGCCCCCACGACGCACTGCACGAAGCCGGAACCGTCCCTCAGGTCGATGAACCGGGTCTTGCTGGTCCGGGCATTGCGGACCCAGCCCCGCAGGGTCACGGTCTGACCGATGTGCTGCTTCAGGTGACGGACTTCGACGATGGGCGCTTCCACGGCATGCTCCAGAGCTGAACCTCCATCATGGCGCGGTACGTAGCCCTCTCGCACCCCCAAACTTGGCCGGCGCCGGCGTGGAACCCCTAAGACCGTGCTGCCGCTATGCCTTGCCCATGTCCCGGAACTTGGTGCCGACGATCATCTGCAGCCCGCGGATGTGGTTCAGCACCCGCTCCAGCTTCTGTCGGGCGATGTCCTGGTACTGCAGCTGCTGGATCAGGGTGAAGACCCCTTCCTGCATTTCGGTGCCCAGCTTCTCGATCTCGGCCAGATGGCCTTCCTCACCCTTCAGGCGGCCCAGCGCGGCCTCCTGCTTGAGCCGCACCAGGGCCTGGAAGCCGAGGTCGCTGCCCACCAGCATGGATTCCACACAGTCGATGACCTTGCCCATCTCCTGCTCGGTGTGGGCGATGGCCTCCTCCATCTGGGGGATGATCCGGCTGTTGTCCATCACGGCTTTGGGCGGGGCGAGATTGATCAGTTCCTGGAGGCCCTGGTCCAGGGCCAGGTCCTTGTCCTGGGCGTCGGTCACGTGCAACTGGGCTCTTGAGCCGCGCAGGGTGGTGACCAGCGCGGAATCCAGCAGGGCGATGATCTTCTCGTCCTGGAGGATGAAAGCCAGGACCCAAGCCCCTTCGGGGCCGGCCAGGAGCGGGCTGGCCGGCACCAGCTGGTCCGGGGCGGCGGATACCACCGCGTCCACGCAGTCCACCAGGACCCCCACCAGGCTGGATCCGCCCAGGCTCAGCACCACGATGTTGGTGGACAGGTGGGCTTCCTGGTGGCCCAGGTTCATGCGCGAGCGCAGGCTGATGACCGGGATCACCTTGCCGCGGTGGTCCAGCAGTCCCTCCACGCTCGGGGGCATGTGCGGGATCCGGCTCAGTTCCTTGAACGGGGTGATTTCCGCCACCTGGGCCAGGGGCACGGCGTAGATGTGGCCGTCCAGCTGGAAGCTCAGGTACTGCCGAAGGGCGGTGGCCTCGCCGGCGGCACCGGCAAGGCGAACGCCCGCGGTTTCGGCGGGTTGCTTCCGGGCCGCCTCGGCTAGACTCACAGGGCCTCCTCGATGGCCAGCATCAGCAGTTCGGCCGGATCGAGAATCAGCACCACGCCGCCATCCCCCAGGATGCTGGCGCCGGAAATGCCAGGCAGACTGGCGAGGTAGGGGGCCAGGGGTTTGATCACCATCTCCTGCCGCCGCAGGAAGGCATCGACGATGATGCCCATCCGCCGACCCCCGGTGGAGACCACCACCACGGGGAGCTCGTCATCGGCCTTGCCTTGATTTTCCGAGAGGCCGGCGGCGTCCTTGAAGTGCAGCAGTTCCCGCAACCGGGCGATGCCCAGGACTTCGCCCCGCAGGTTGATGGCCTTGCGCCGGGTGAGGTGGGCCAGGGTGTCCCGGGGCACCAGGAGGGTCTCCTCCACGGACGTGCCGGGCAGGGCGAACACCTGGCCGCCGGCGCGCATCAGCAGGGCGTCGATGATGGCCAGGGTGAGCGGGAGCTTGATGGTGAAGATGCTGCCCTGGCCCACCGCGCTGGTCACTGCCACGCTGCCGTTGAGCTTGCGCACATTGGACTTGACCACGTCCATTCCGACCCCGCGGCCGGAGATGTCGGTGACGGTCTGGGCGGTGGAGAAGCCCGGCAGGAAGACCAGATTGATGGCTTCCTCGTCGGTGAGCTGTTCCGCCTTTTCGGCGGTGAGGATGCCCTTTTCCACGGCCTTGGAGCGGATGACCCGGGGGTCGATGCCCTTGCCGTCGTCCTCGATCTCGACCAGCACGGAATCGCCTTCATGGCGGGCCCGAAGCACCACGGTTCCGGTTTCCGGCTTGCCGGCCCGGGTGCGCACGTCCGGCAATTCGATGCCGTGGTCGGCGCTGTTGCGGATGAGATGGATCAGCGGATCGCTGAGCTCTTCGATGAGGCTCTTGTCGATTTCCGTGTCCTCACCCACCATCTGCAATTCGATCTTCTTGCCGCTGGCCTTGGCCAGGTCCCGCAGCATGCGGGGGAACTTGGTGAAGATGGTCTTCACCGGCACCATGCGGATCCCCAGCACCGAGGCCTGGATCTCCTTGCTCACCTGGTCCAGGTAGATGCTGGCCTTGCGCAGTTCCTTGACCATCTGGTCGGCACTGGCCCCGAGGGTTTCGCTTTCCAGCCGTTCGACGATATGGCTGATCATGGTCTTGCTGATGATCAGTTCGGCCACCGTGTTCATGAAGGTGTCCAGCTTGGACTGGGCCACCCGAATGGTGTCCGAGCCGGACTTTTCCTGGACGGGGCCCCGTTCCGGGGCCTTCGCCGGTGCGGGAGCTTCGGCTGGCGCGGGACTGGCGGCGGGAACGGGTGCTGCCGCAACGGCAACTGCCGCCTCGATCACCGGCGCCGGAACGGGCGCCACGGGCCTGGACGGTTCAGAGCCGGCTGGGGCGGTGCCGAGGCTGAGTGGGAAGTATTGGATAGATACGTTCTTGACACCATCAAAGACGCCCTTGACCGCTTCCGGGGATTCCGCCGGCTGGATCAGGAGCACCAGATCGAACGGGATCTCGTCCGCGCGGAACAGATTGAGGTCCAACTCCTTCCAGATGGTGGAGGAATGGATCAGACGGCCCACCAGCTCCACCATGGGCAGCATGCTGAGCGGATTGAACGCCGTGCCCAGGATGGCGGGCAGCAGCCCGACCCTCAGGGCCAGTACCGATTCCCCACGCTTCAAGGCTTCTTCGCCAGTCTGGACCGCTTCCCGGTCCAGGCCCGTCAGTGCCGGCGGCAGGTTGAGCTGGAGATCCTGGGCGACCTCGGCGGTCCCGGTGACTACGGGTGCTGCCGTGGGCTTGCTCCCCCCCTTGAGGGCCTCCAGGCGGGTGATGAGGTCCCGGGTGTCCGGGTCGACCGCGGCTCCCTGCTTGCGCAGATTGATGCCCACGTCATTGACCAGGACCTTGAGCACGTCTTCGGTCTCGAACAGCAGTTCCATCACCTGCGGGCTGACCGACATCCGTCCTTTGCGCAGGTCGTCCAGCACGTTCTCGCCGATGTGGGCCAGAGCCTGCACCTTGGCAAGGCCCAGGAACCCGGAGGCACCCTTGATGGTGTGAACGCTCCGGAAAATGGAGTTGAGGATCTCCAAGTCGCCTGGGGCCTCCTCCAGGGTCAGAAAATTCTGCTCGATGAGCTCGAAATGCTCTCCCGCCTCGACGAGGAAGTCTTCATAGAAACTGGGGTCATCCAGGGAAAAGTCACTCATGGGTCAGCCCTTTTTCTTTCCCTGAAAGACCTGAAGCTGATGGCCTTCCACTTCGGTGAGGAGACATTGTACGTTCAGGAGGAAGATGACCCCCTGGTCGGTCCGGGCGACCTTTTCGATGAAGGCGTTCGCCCCCACCGCCGTGACTCTGGGAGGCTCTTCCAGGCGCTTCAGGTCAACGCTCTTGACCTCCTCCACCGAATCGACGATCAGCCCAGTGGAGACTCCGCCGATGGGGGTGATGACGATCCGCGAAACGCTGGTGGTGGCCTGCCGGTCGAGGCCGAAGCGCTCCCGCAGGTCGATGACCGGCATCACCTCGCCCCTGAGGTTGAGCACCCCTTCGATGAAGGAAGGCGCCCTCGGGATCGGGGTGATGTTGCCGACCATGATGATTTCCCGCACTTCATGGAGTCGGAGGGAATAGGCTTCGGCGCCGAGCCGGAACACCACCAGGGGCAGGTCGTGGCTGGCGGCCTGGACCTCCAGGGCCTGGTCCGGAATGAGGCTGGTGCTCATGGCGGCGATCTTGGCCTGATCCTCGCCAGTGATGATGTCCAGGACCTTGAGCAGGCTCACCATGCGGTCCGACCGCAGCACGACCCCCTCCAGATCCTTCGCTTCGCGCTCGCTAAGGGTCTGGGGCGGCGGCAGGATGTCCTCCTCCTTGATCCGGATGATTTCCTGGATCCCGTCCACGACGATGCCCAGCTTGGCCTGGCCGAAGCTGAGCAGGATCACCATGTCGCCTGCAACCGGATTATCCGAAGGCTCGGACTGGAGCAGCTGGTTGAAGTCGAGCAGCGGCAGCACCTGGTCCCTCAGGCAAATGACGCCCAGCACATACGGCGGCGCATCCGGCACCTTGGTGACCGTGGGCAGTTCGATGATCTCCTCCACCATCTTGAGGTTGATCCCGAAGAATTCCTTGCCCAGAGTGAAGGTGACGTAGGGCAGTTCCTCTTCCACCTGTTCGACGTTGGCGGCGGTCGCCCCGCTGGAGAATATCCCTGAACCCGCGCCCTTTTCGGTGAGATGGGCCCGCTCGATGAATTCCGAGGAATCCAGGATCTTTTCCAGATTGATCAGGGTGATCAGCCGATTGGCCGCGGTCACCATACCGGCCAGGTAGTCGCTGCGAACACCCGCCACCAGCGGCGGCGTATCCCTTAGGGTGAAATCATCCAGCTTCACCACTTCGGATACCGAATCGACCATGAGTCCGGTGGGTTGTCCGGCTAGGTCCAGGATGATGATGCGGGTCTTGGCGGTGGTGGGCTTGGGCGGAAGATGGAAACGCAGCCGACTGTCCAGCACGGGGATGATGCTTCCGCGCAGGTTCACGATGCCAAGCACGAAACTGGGAGCCCCGGGTACCGGCGTGATGTCGGTCCGGGGAGTGATCTCCTGGACCCGGTCGATGTCCAGCCCGAACTCCACCTCATCCAGGGTGAAGGTCACCAACTGGCCGGAAGGGACGATGTCCAGGGCCTGCCTGGTCTGGGTTTCCGCGGTGGCCATGGGTCAATCCTTGTTCAAGCTGCGCTTGAATTCATCCACGACCGAATCCGCGTGGGCCCGCTTTTCATCGGGCGTCGTGCCGGTGGAGGTGATGGTCCGGCTGATGGAGGCCCGCTCCCCTTCACTTTTGAGCCCGGTGCCCAGGAGGTCGACGATGTAGTCGTGGATCTGCCGGAGGTGGAAGACGATCCGCTCCAGTTTCTGCCGGGTGATGTCCTGGAATTGCATCAGGTCCATGGCCTCGTAGACCTTGGCCTGGATCTCCTTGCCTGCGGCCATCAGTTGATTGACGGCCGTCTGCACGGCAGGATCCTGGGCGCCGGGGTGGCGCATCACTTCGGTGATGAGCGTCTGCTGGGAGCCCACAAGGGTGCTGATCAGGTCCAGTTGATCCATGACCTTGTTGGTCTCGCGCTCGGTAACCGCGGTGACCGCGTCCAGTTCCGAGATGACGTGGCCCTGGGGGTCGTCCGGATTCACGGTGCCGGCCGGCTTGGCCTGGGCTTCGGCCCCGCCTTTTTTCCCGGCCTTGGCTGGGCCCTTGGTCATGAGTGCGTCAATTTCAGATTGGTCCATGAACCCTCCAGGGGGCGGTCTAGCCGAGCAGTGATTCGATCTTTTCTTTGAGGGTATCGGGGGTGAAGGGCTTGACCACGTAGTTGTTCACCCCGGCCTGGAGGGCCTGGACGATGTCTTCCTTGGCGGCGTTGGTGGTGACCATCAGGATGGGGATCGAAGCGTTCTGGGTCCGCACCGCCTGGACGAATTCGAGTCCGTCCATCTCCGGCATGTTCCAGTCGGTGATGATCATTTCGACTCCGCCCTGGGCCAGCTTTTCCAGTCCGGCCTTGCCATGTTCCCCTTCCACCACGTCGGTGTAGCCGATCCTGGAAAGGGTGTTGATGATGATGCGTCGCATCGTCGAAGAGTCGTCCACGATCAAGATCTTCAAGGGGATCTCCTTAATGGGGTAGTCGTCCGGTTTACTCGTCAGCGGGGGCGGAGGCCTCGACAAACTTCCTGAGGGCTTCCTGGTCATCGGGATAGACGTTCAGGAACTTCACGCCCAGTTCGTAGTCACCCTCTTCCAGGTTCTCCACCCGGACCACTTGGCCCACGGCAACCAGGGGCCGGAGATCCTGGTCCTGGGCCGGTCCGAACCGCCCCTGGTGCTTGCCCCAGCCGGGAACCCTGAGCTCAAGCTTGAGCAGCGTGCCCAGGGGGATGAGCTTGGCCGAGGCGAGCAGCAGGCCGCCCGCCGAAATGTCGCCATAGACGCTGGTGGTGGGCTCCGGGTCCGTGGAAAAGGAAAGCTCCTGGAAGGCCACGGTGGCTCCCATGGGAATCCGTCGGTAGTTGCGGCGTTCGGAGGGCATGTTTCAGGATCCTATGGCTGCGAGGCGGGGGGGGGGTGGGCCGAAACCAGGAATGTTCTTAAGATCAAGCCTATTGCACCACAGTGGAAGCCCGCCAGGAAGCTTTGGCATTGATCTAATTATTTTATTTTTGCCATGGGGGGGAGATTCCGCTTACTGCCACGGCACCTCGAACGGCCTGACCTCCAGTTCGATCCCTTTCAGGGCGACCGGCTGGATGGCGATCAGTCCGTCCGGCCCGATCAGTTCCACGGTCCTTGGTCCGGCGACGATCTGACCCGGCTGGGCCACTCCGCTCTCCAGGCGGGAGGCGAGATTCACCGCAGCGCCCATGACGGTATAGTCCATGCGCTTTTCGCAGCCGATATCCCCGGCGAAGGCATCGCCGCTGTTGATGCCGATCCGCATCCGCAGTTCCGGATAGCCCTCGGGGCGGCAGGCGTTCAACTGTTTCAGGCCCTGCTGCATGGCCACGGCGGCGTCCACGGCGTGGCGGGCATGGTCCGGGTCGGGCGCGGGGGCTCCGAAAAAGGCCATGATGGCGTCACCGATATACTTGTCCAGGGTTCCGCCGCGGAGGAAGATCTGCTCGGTCATCACCTCGAACGAGCGGTTGAGGATCGAGGCCAGTTGCAGCGGTTCCATCCCCTCGGACATTCGGGTGAAGCCCGAGATGTCCGCGAACAGCACGGAAATTTCGCACCGCCGGGCCTGCAGGATCGGCGCGTCCAGGTTCTGGGCCGCCCGGAGGATCTCGCCCACCACCTGGGGGCTGTGATAGCGCTCCAGGCGCTGTCGGAACCGGGTCTCCCGTTCGCGCTGGATGCCCACCGCGGCGAAATTGGCCATGGCCGAGAGCAGATGCTCGTCCTCACGCTTGAAGCCGCCCTTGCTCAGGCTGGATTCCAGATAGATCACGCCCAGGGCCTGGTCGTCGACGATCAGGGGGGCGCAGAGGGCGGAGGATATGCCGTGGATCCTGATGCTGTCTCCGGCTGCGAAGCGGGGATCGATCCGGGCGTCGGTGGTGATGATGGTCACCTGGTTGTTCATGGCCGTTCGGGCGATGGTCCGGCTGATGGGGGTGGCGATGCTGCCGGGGTTTTCTTCCCAGGCGTACGAAGGGACCAGCTCACCGGCCGGGTTGACGAGAAGGATGAAGCCCCGCTGGCAGCGGATCTGACCGGTCACCAGGGTCATGACCGAATCCAGCAGCTCCGTCAGGCCCGCGGCGCCGAGCAGCTTCCCGGCCATGGCGGCCAGCCGCTGGAACAGGGAATCCACCTCCGCCGGCGAACTTTCGGCCTGATGCTTGGCCAGCATGGCCTCGATGCTGGCGTGGGGAACCAGGATGCTGCCCGAGGCATCGAAGGCCCGGTCTTCCAGGGCGATCCTGGCTTCGCCGGGGGGCTTGGGCACCGGGGTGTCGGTTCCGGTCAGGTTGCCGATGGCCGGGAGGATGGGTGAAGGCGCCGTGGGCACCGGAACCCAGAGCACCGGAACTTCTCCCAGCAGGGCGGTATCCCCGGGGCGCATGACGGTCGGCTGTTCGACTGGAACATCGTTCAGGCTGGTGCCGTTCAGGGAGTGCAGATCCATCACCCAGGTCTGCCCGTCCTTGCGGAAGAACTTGGCATGCGCCCGGCTTACCGCGTTGGAGTTGATGCGGATGTCCGCCGCGTCGCCCCGGCCGATCGTGATCCCCTCTTCGGTGAGGTCCACGGTATGCCTCACGCCTTCCACAAGCAGGATGATCTTCATCAGTCAGTCCCAGAGAGTTGCTGATTTTACCACGGGGTGCCGGGCCAGGATATCCTTGAGGTTCTGAGGAGTCTGGATGACGAAGGTCGGTTTCATGTCCCTGGGATGCCCCAAGAACCTGGTGGACAGCGAAGTGATGCTGGGGCATCTGAGGCTCAAGGGCTTCACCATCACCCCCAACCCCGAAGAGGCTGAGGTGGTGGTGGTCAACACCTGCGGGTTCATCGAGAGCGCCAAGAAGGAGAGCATCGAGGCCATTCTCCAGGCGGCGGCCTACAAGCAGACCGGAGCCTGCCGCAAGCTGGTGGTGGCCGGATGCATGGTGGAGCGCTACCGGGACCAATTGCTGGCGGACATGCCCGAGATCGATGCCTGCCTGGGCACCCGGGACATCGAGCACATCGCGGAAGTCGTCGGGGCTGCGGACCGGCTGTTCGAGCCTGAGCAGAACCCGGACTACCTGTACGACGAGCACAGCCCGCGTCTGCTCACCACGCCCAAGGCCAGCGCCTACCTCAAGATCAGCGAGGGCTGCGATCACGCTTGCGCCTTCTGCGTGATCCCGGCCATCCGCGGGCCCCAGCGCAGCCGGAGCATCCCCTCGGTGGTGGCCGAGGCCGCCCAACTGGTGGCCCAGGGGGTTCTGGAGCTCAACCTGGTCGGCCAGGACACCACCGATTTCGGCCGCGACCTGGGCGATCCCGATGCCCTGGAGAAGCTGGTCCGCGCCCTGGGCAAGGTCCCGGGGCTGCGCTGGTTCCGCATCCATTACGCCTACCCCAACCGGCTCACGGACGGACTGTTGCAGGCCATGGCCGAGACTGCCAACTGTGCGAAGTACCTGGACATGCCCCTGCAGCACGGCGACGCCCGCGTGCTCAAGGCCATGGCCAGGGGCGGCGGGAGGTCAGTCTTCCTGAAGCTCCTGGCCAAGGTGCGGCGGATCGTGCCGGGCATCTTCATCCGGTCCAACTTCATCGTCGGCTTTCCCGGCGAGGACGAGGCGGCCTTCGAGGAATTGTGCGGCTTCGTGGAGGAGGCCCGGTTCGAGCATGTGGGCGTCTTCACCTACTCGCCCGAGGAGGGCACCGCCGCCTTCGCCCTGGGCGATCCGGTCCCGGCCCGGACCAAGAACAGCCGCAAGCGCCGGATCATGGAACTGCAGCAGAAGATCTGCCGGGCCCGGAACCAGGGGCTGGAAGGGCAGCTGCTGGAGGTCCTGGTGGAGGGCGCCCACGAGGAGACCGATCTGGTGTTCAAGGGCCGGCACTGGGGCCAGGCGCCCGAGGTGGATGGTCAGGTGCTCATCGTCGGCGGGGAGGTGGTTGCCAACACCATCCAGCTGGTCCGCATCACCAAGGGCCATGCCTACGACCTGGTGGGTGAAGTGGAGGACGGGGGCGCCGAAGCCGCCATCCGCCAGTTCGAGGCCGGGCGAAAATCCGACACACGGATCTTTACCTGACTGGCCTCCCGACCGGGAACCTCGAACGTCGAAACGGCATAATTTATATATGGACCACTGCATAATTCTCTAAGGCCAGTCCCGGCGCCAAGGGATGGGCAAGGCAACGATTTGAAGAGACCCGTGGGAAAAAACAGGTAGCATGGGGTCACTCTGGAGGTTTCCCATGGCCGAAGTCTACCCCGCCACCCTGGTCTGGAGCGGCAACACTCTGGAAACGGACTACAGCCGCAGCGCCGAACTGTCCAAGCCTGCGGGCCAGGCCGCCATCCCGGTCAGCAGCCTGCCCATGTTCGGAGGCGCCGGGGAGCGTTGGAACCCCGAGGATCTCCTGGCCGGGACCCTGGCCACCTGCCACATGCTCACCTTCCTGGCCCTGGCCGCCAAGGCCGGGATCGGGATTCTCGGCTATGAGGACAAGGCCGAGAGCGCCCTGATCACCGAGGACCGGGTCTCCCGGGTGGGCGAGATCCTGCTCCAGCCCACCATCCGGGTCGCCAAGGGCACCGACGCGGCCAAGGTGGAAGAACTGTTCCAGAAGGCGCACAAGTACTGCGTCATCGCCAATTCCATCACCTCCAAGGTTGCCATGGAGCCCAATGTGATCGAAGGTTGAAGCAGCCGTAGGGCATGGCTGGAGACCGAGGATGACCAAGAAAGCGCCGCGATGGGCCTGGGTGGTGGCAACGGGTTTGGGCTCGGGACGACTGCGTCCGGCCCCCGGAACCTGGGGCAGCCTCTCCGGGCTGGCCGCATGGTGCCTGCTGTCCCTGCTTCTGGCCACCCCTTTCTCCACCTGGGTGCTGGGCCACCAGCGGCAGCCCCACCTCGGTTATTACATCTACGGCGTCGAACTCCTGTTCCTGCTGGCCCCCCTGGCCATGACCTGGATGGCTTTGCGGTCCTCGGACCTGGTGGTGGCCGAGACCGGAGCCAAGGATCCCGGCTACGTCGTCGCCGACGAATGGGCGGGCATGTGGATCATCCTCTGGCCCATGCGTTGGGAGATCGCCCAGAACTTTCACCGCCTGGTGGCGCCAGGCTGGTGGCGCTGGCTGCCGGCGCTGGTGGTGCCGTTCCTGGTGTTCCGCCTGCTGGACATCCTGAAGCCCTGGCCCATCCGGCAGATTCAGGCCCTGCCCGGCGGTGACGGCATCGTGGCGGACGACGTGGTGGCGGCCCTCTACGGCATCCCCTTGGTGATGCTGGTGACCCCCCTGGTCATGCACCTGCTGGCACGCTAGGAGCCTGGCAATGTAAAGGTTTGTGTTCCAGACCTTCATCAGGGTCGTCCCGGTCGGTTGCTGGCGCAACCGGCCGTGCCGACCCTGACGAAAGTCGGGGACATGGTCGATTACCGAGTCCGCCTCCTAGTTCGTGCCGGTACCGGGGGCGCTGGCCGCGATGGCGGCATCCAGCTTGTCCAGGGCCCGGTCCAGGGAGTGCTCGCCCTGGGCGATCTCCTGTTTGATCTGGGCCTGGGCGGCGCCGGCCAGGGCGCGGTCCATGGTGTCCTTGGTCATGACCACGAACACGTAGAGGTTGCCGTCGGCGGGGTCGGTCCACAGGGCGCGGGTGCTGGTCCCGGCCAGCTCCTGATCCACCAGCTGCCGGGTGACGTTCTCCACCACCCGGTTCATCACATCGGTCTTGATCGGCTTCTTGCTGGTGTCGGCGGTGGCGGTGGTCACCTGCTGGTTGAGCTGGGAGAACATGTTCTGGACCCGGACCTTCAGCTTGCCGGCCAGTTTGGTGCGGGCGTCGGCGATGGCCACGGTGCGCTGCAGGGACTTGTCCCGCATGGGATTGGGCTGGGCGATGCCGACTGCGGCCAGACCGTCCGGAATCTCCTCGTTGTCGATCCAGGACGGGGCGTTGCGGCTGGAGGTGGTGGTGACGGGCACCGTGTTGGGATTCCGCTTCGACCCGCAGCCGACCAACCCGACCAGGGCCAGAACCAGGGGCAACATAAGCGAAGAGCGCATGGGGACTCCTTTGAACAAAACGGATAAAGACCCGCCGATCCAGGATCCGGCCTGGGGCGGCAAGGGGCAAGGTACAGATGGGAGGTTTCCCCTTGTGCCAGTTGGGGGCGGTCAGCCCGCCGTATCCTCAAGGAGTTTCTGCCAGACCTCGGGCTCGCTGAGCTTGCCGGCATCGTCCAGGTAGCGGCTTTCGATGAGGTAGCGGTAGCCTTGTTCGGTAAGGAACAGTTGCCGGTTCCGGGCGAATTCCTGTTCCGTGGTGTCCCGGGACACCAGGGAATAAAAATAGCTGATGTTCCGATCGCCTTTGGGCCGAAGGATGCGGCCCAGGCGCTGGGCCTCTTCCTGGCGGGAGCCGAAGGTTCCGCTCACCTGGATGGCCACGCTGGCGTCCGGCAGGTCGATGGCGAAGTTGGCCACCTTGCTGACGATGAGAACCCGCAACTCACCGGCCTTGAATTGGCGGTAAAGCTCTTCTCGTTCCCGCTCCGGGGTCTGGCCGGTGAGGACCGGACCGTCCAGGCGCTCGCCGATCAGGCGCAACTGTTCCAGATACTGACCGATGATGAGGATGCTTTCGTTGGGGTGGCCCTGGATCAGCTCATCCATCACGGCCAGCTTGAGGCTGTTTTCGCTGGCGAGGCGGAACCTCTGCCGCTGTTCCGCCACGGCATAGGCCATGCGCTCCTCCGGCGGCAATGGGACCCGGATTTCCAGACAGTGAGCGGTGGCGATGAATCCGCTCTGCTCCAGGGTCTTCCAGGGCACGTCCACCCGCTTGGGGCCGATGAGCGAGAACACGTCCTCCTCCTTGCCGTCCTCCCGCACCAGGGTGGCGGTGAGGCCCAGCCGGCGCTTGGCCTGGAGTTCCGCCACGGCCCGGAACACCGGGGCGGGGAGCATGTGCACCTCGTCGTGCACCACCAGGCCCCAGTTGGCCGCTTCGAAAATCTTGAAATGTTCGAACGGCGCGCCCTTGGTTTTGCGATAGGTGAGGATCTGGTAGGTGGCGATGGTGACGGGCTTGATCTCCTTGCACTCACCGGTGTAGATCCCGATCTGGTCTGGGCTGAGGCTGGTCTTGTCCAGCAGTTCCTGCTTCCATTGTTTGACCGCGGTGACGTTGGTGGTGAGCACCAGGGTGCAGGTCTGCAGGCGGGCCATGCAGGCGATGGCGATGACCGTCTTGCCCGCGCCGCAGGGCAGCACCAGCACGCCCGCGCCGCCTTCGGGACCCCCACCGGCATGGAATACGTCCGCCGCCGCTTTCTGGTAGGGCCGGAGGCCGAACGGTTTGCCGCTCCCGGCAAGCCTCGTCCGGAGTTCGAAGGCCAGGGGGTCGCCGGGTTTGAAGCCAGCCATGTCCTTCACCGGGTGGCCCAGGCGGATGAGCTGAAGCTTCACCTCCCCGCGCATGCCGGGCTTCAGGAAGATTCCGCGCTGGTCCGGGTAGGGTTCTGCCAGGAGTGGCTCCAGGCTGCGCTGGTTTTCCAGTTCGTAGTAGAGGCCCCGGTCGTCCATTTCCAGGGCCAGCCGGCCGTCCCGGTCGACCAGTCGCAGTTTGCCATAGCGGGTGCCATGGTCCTGGATCTCCTGGAGCAGGTTCTGGGGGACCGGATACTTGGACCATCGCTCCAGGGTGGCGGCGATTTCGCTGCCGGTCACGCCCGCGGCCGATGCGTTCCAAAGGGAAAGGGGGGTGATGCGGAAGGTATGGATGTGCTCGGGCGACTTCACCAGTTCGGCGAAACGGGTCAATTCGTCCCTGACCTCCTCGAAACAAGGATGGGACACCTCCAGGAGCAGGGTGCGGTCGCTCTGGACGATCAGGGGGTTGTCGGGACGGTGTTCGATCACGGAATGCATCCCAAACCCTTGAGACTAGGAGCAGAAATGAGCCGGGTCAATGGTTGCCGAAGGGAGCGGGAGGAGCGTTAATTTGACTCACGCGATCTGGAAAATCATGAGAAACTGATCGGTCGTCTGTACTGGCAGATGCAAGTGAGGAATCATGGGCCCTTCGCATTACCAGCTATTGGCTAACTGCACCGATGAACAACTTCGGCAGATCTGCGAGCGGCGCAAGCTTCCGCTTCCCCAGCATTGGCAGGAAGGCCCGGAAGGGCGCATGCGGCTGTTGAAGACCATGGTGTTCCATCTCGAGGACAATAAGCATCTGACCAACACCCTGCTGGATCTGGGTAGCCGGCAGTTGCGGGCCCTGAAGAGCCTGGCCGAGGACGGGGAACAGCCCGACCCGGAGCTCCAGGCCGGGTTGGCCGGGCTGGGGCTCATCCTGCCTGACGGCGACTGCTGGCGGGTCGCGGGCCGGGTGGCGGACGCGCTGGCCGACTTCGAGGATGGGGCCTTCGCCTTCCAGGCGGATCCCTCGGTGACATTGACTTCGGCCCAATCATACGGCTTTTCCCTGGCCCTGACCTCGGTGCTGCTGCGCTGCATGGGCGGGATCCGGGTGCTGAAAGGGGGCCTGCCGGCCAAGAAGGAGCTGGGTCAGCTTCTGCAAAAGAACGCCCTCATCCGCGAAGAACGAGACGCCACCTTGATCTTCACCTTGCTCGACCGGCTCGGGCTGCTCTGGAACCGCGATGGCCGGGTGGATACTTTGCTGCCCGCGGTCCTCTCCCACTCTCCCCGGTGGGTGGCGGAACGGGCTTTCGCCATCCTGCTGGAACATGATCTGAAGCTGTGGAACATGCCCCCAGCCGAGGACCGGCTGTTCTTCATGCAGCACCTGCTGGAGCGGAAAGGGCAGGTCCTGTCGGTGGAGCCGTTCCTGTCCTTTCTTCAGACCCTCCATCCGCTGGACGTCCAGCGGACCCAGTCCGTGTTCCTGCCGTTCCTGGGCCGCCTTGGCCTGGTGAGCCTGGACGGGGCCGGGGAGCACCTGGTCCTTTCCCCCCATGGCGAGGCCCTCACCCACGAATACCTGCTCCGGGACCACCGGGGGACGGAACCCCACTGGGCCCTTCTTCTGGCCGAACAGCCCCTGGTCATCCAGCCCACCCTGGAACTGCTCACCCCCGTGGTGCAGAATCCCCATCGGCTGCTTCGCCTGGCCCAGATGGCCGAAGTGGAGACCCTGGACACCATGGTGAGTCTGAGAGTCGGGTCGGATACGCTCATCCGGGCCCTGGATTCCGGCTTGACCCTGGAAGACATGAAGTGCCTGCTGGGTGGGAGCCCCTCCTCCGCGGTGCCCCAGCCCCTATCCCAGCTTCTGGAAGATCTGGCCCGGCGCCTGGGCGAGGTGGAGGTGCTGCAGGGCTGCCGGCTGGTGAAGGCCCGCAGCGCCAGCCTCGCCGAAGAACTGGCGCTCCGCCCCGAACTGGCCTCCCTGCACCTCAAGCCCATTTCCGACACGGTGCTCGAGGCCAACGGGCCGGGCAACGCCTTCGCCCTCCTGAAACAGGCCGGCTTCCTGCCCAAGCCGGGCCGCTTCCTGCCGGTGAGCATCGACGGCGACGAGGCCCTGTACCTCTGGTCCCTGGCCTGTCTTTCGTTCGTGGACGAGCAGGGCATGAACCACCATCTGGACCCAGTGCGCCAGATCATCCACGGCGCGCTCCAGCGTATCCAGAGTGAAGATCCCAATCTCTACCAGGAGATCCGGCGTCGGGTGCCGATGCTGCACCTGGGCGGTGGCGCCCAGGCGGCTGAAGAGACCCAGCGCATCCTGGAATACGCGGCCAGCTACAACCTCATCGTGGAACTCACCTACCTGCCCCTGGCCGCCCATCGGGCCCAGTTGCGCAAGGTCACCCCCCAAGGGCTGGATGGGGAGCATCTGCGGGGCTTCTGCCACCTCCACCAGGAGGAGATGTCCTTCCGACTGAGCCGGATCATGGGAGTCCGCCTGCTCAATGAGCGTGGCTGGACCCCGCCTTTGCAATCCGAAGCAGGTTAGAGCCCCACTCCCTCCGAGACAGGGTCTCAGCCCGCCAGTTCCTGGATCCGCTTGTCGATCTTGTCGGCCACCTTTTCCAGAACTTCTTTCATTTCCGACTTGGCCTCCTTCTGATCCTTCTCCGTCTTCCGTTCCAGCTGGAGGATGGATTTCTGCAACTGATTCATAAGGCCCTTCAACTCATCAAGTTCATCCATGACTGAGTTGATCCGGTTATCCGGAGGGCGGCTGTTGCTGAACACCGACATTCCGGCCAGCAGCGCCGCCAAGGCCGAAAGCATCAGAATCAGAATCGACAACCCATTGGACATACCAACACTCCTTGCCCCATCTTACCTCGGGCAAGTCCAACCTTAACCGACCCATTCAACGCCTGGATTAATGGGTCTTAACACTTTCGTTGTTGTTGGGATTGAAGTCGGGGGAGCGTTGCACTGGGATCACCAACTCCTTGGGCCTGCCTTTGGGCGACGCCTGGCCCATCAGGAGGGCCCGGGGCTGCTGGCCCTTGGGTTGGGGCCCCTGCACCCTGAGCTGCTGGGCATCAGCTGCGGGGCTCTGGGGAACCTGGTGCTGCTGGGCGGCGGCCAGTTGCTGGATTTCCGCTTCCTGGTGGACCACGGCCGCGGTGAGGCGGTCGGCCTTGTGTTTCTGGGCGATGCCCCAGACGCCCACGCCGGCCAGGGCCAGGGTGAAGGGCAAGGCGGCGGCCAGGAGCAGCCACGAGCTTTGCCTCCGGGCCGTATGCTTGCGCCGCTGGGCTTCCCGCCGAAGGTCATCGGCCAGGAGGATCAGCTCCGGGCTGGGATCGTTCTCGAAGTAGTTCAAGGGCTGCGCCGGAATGCCAAGGAGGCCGCGCAGTTCGTTGCGGAGAGCGGTTTCGGATTCGGGTTCAGAGCTGCGGGCGGGGTCATGCCAGGACATGGAGACCTCCAGAGGAATTGAGTTGGTTTCTCAAATGGGCTTTGGCCCGATGGATCCGGGTCTTGACCGTCGCTTCAGGAATATCGAGAATTTCGGAGATCTGGCGAATGGATAGATCTTCAACCACAAAGAGCCACAAAGTCTCGCGGAAAGTGGGGGAAAGAGCCTTCATTCGCTCCCGGACCTCCTGGCTGAGAAGATCATCATCCGCATCAGGCCCTTTGCCGGGCTCAACCACGGCTTCCAGGCTGATGGATTGATTTTTCAGCGGCCGGCGCTCGGTGAGGGACAGGGTCCGGACCGTCCCATACAAATACGCGGTGGGATGATCGACGGGGGAGTCTCGCTGCATGAGGATCACGAACGCTTCCTGGGCAATATCTTCCGGGTAGGTGGCTCCATAACGCCGAGCGTAACTCACCAATCGGGGATAAAGGGAGGCGAAAATGTCATGAAATTCATGTGAATCCCCGAAGGGGACCAGTGGGGTTTTCAAAGGCTCCATGAATGGCTCCATCAAGGGAGTGTCGCAAGGATTGGGATTGTTCCCGTCGTCTCCGAGGAATTTTTGAAAACTGGATAGTCTATGACCATGATCGGTCCTCTTCATCCATGGCGCGACACCCTCCATGACCTGGGCGTGATGGGTCTGATTCCAGTTCCTGGCCGGCGGGAACCACTCCCTGAAAAACCAGTCCAGCCCATTTTAACCCAATCCGCACCAGAAGTCATCCATGAAAAAACCCGCACGCCGGCGCCGCCGGCCCCGGCCCCTTCCGGCCCCGAAGCCTTCCCTCCCCCGGA
>Ga0302190_10001121_pt1 | contig 17857 bp, 16 predicted proteins | sample II_Bog_E2_3_FD_198784 | JGI IMG/M metagenome (GOLD analysis project Ga0302190, IMG submission 198784) | Peat permafrost microbial communities from Stordalen Mire near Abisko, Sweden - II_Bog_E2_3 | ecosystem: Environmental > Terrestrial > Soil > Wetlands > Peat | place: Sweden: Abisko... | reverse complement strand
AACATGTTACCGGAGAATGAGGGCGCTTGCCAAAACATCTTCACGCTCGCAGCGCCTTGCGGGGCCTTTGTGAAAAAATCCATTGGCAATGGCAAAAACTATGTGTTAGAAGACGCGCCTCCTCGACGGAAACGCTTCACCGCAAGCCAACCGTCGTTCCGCTGATGGGGGATCGTCTAGCGGTAGGACTACGGACTCTGACTCCGTCAGCCGAGGTTCGAATCCTCGTCCCCCAGCCAAATGGCGAAAAAGCCGACCGTTCCCACGGTCGGCTTTTTTGTTTCGATTCAATCCATTGATCACCCTGTCGAATGACGGATTCGCCGTCACTCGAAGGACCTCGCCTGCGCAATAGGATGGGGCAAGCCCCACCGCCCCAAACTATTGAGGACTATTTCCCCACACCCATACCGTGTATCATCGGTGGCACGCCTGCTATCCGTTCAGAATCGGGACACCAACATACGCAAGGGGAAAGAATGTTCGACAATCTCCTTGATATAAATGGACTGACGCCTCACGGATTTTGCCTGTTGTGGCGCCCTGAGCTGTTTTGGTCGATGGCAACATCCGACACGGCTATTGCTCTTTCTTACATATCCATCAGTGTGACCATCGGTGCTTTTATCTATCGGCGCCGGGTTATGCACATGCGCTGGGTCGGCGGCCTTTTTGCCGCCTTTATTATGCTTTGCGCCATTAGCCACATTATGGACATTTGGACGCTCTGGTACCCCGACTATGGCCTTCAAGCCATTGAAAAGGGACTGACCGCTGTCATCTCGATCATAACGGCATCCGTATTATGGCCACTCCTCCCTTATGCCTTGGCCATTCCAAGTTCAGCGGAATTCGAGGAAATAATAGAGGACAGGACAAAAGAACTTCGCGAAAACAACGATTTGTTGCTTAAAGCAAAAAATGAAGCCCTTGAAAGCGACGCCGTATTTAAAAAATTATTCTACGATTCTCCTGATGCCAACATATTGCACGACAGCACCGGACTTTTCGTCGACTTCAACAAATCCGCCTGTGAACTTCTGGGAATGCAACCGGATCACCTGCGCAACATCTCGCCTGCCGAGATTTCGCCGGAATTCCAGTCTGACGGTCGGCGCTCGACGGATGCTGCGGCGGAGTTCATCGCACAAGCCCACAGCGAAGGACTGAACCGCTTCGAATGGACCTTCCTGAATGTGGAACGCGGCGAGGTTATTACCGATGTGTCCCTGATGCCCATCACCATCAAGGGCCAAGTCATGCTCTATGCCACTTGGAAAGACATCACCGAACGCAAGCAGGCCGAAGCCATACAAAAAGACCTGAACGAGAGACTCGCCCGCTCCAATGCCGATCTAGAGCAGTTTGCTTATGTCGCTTCACACGATTTGAAGACCCCGCTCAATAACATCGTCCACTTCTCCCAACTCCTCGGGCACCGATACAAAGGGCAAATCGACGGAGAAGCCGACCTGTTTATTGGATATATCGTGGACGGCGGCAAGCACATGTCCCGCCTGATCAGCGATATCTTGGCTTACTCACGGGTCTCGCACCATTTGGAGCATCTAGCCCCAACTCCAGCCGGAGACGCCGTGGTCCAAGCCTTGAAAAATCTTGAATTTAACATGAAAAACACCGGAGCTGAGGCGGTCATCGGGGAGATGCCCCTGGTGATGGCCGATGAGTCACACCTCGTCAGCTTGTTTCAGAACCTCATCAGCAACAGCCTCAAATATCGTGCGCCGGATCGGAAGCCGAAAATCTCGATAAATGCCGAGCGCATATCCCAAGACTTTTGGCGCTTCTCCTTGGCGGACAACGGCATTGGCATCGACACCAAATATCACGACAAGATTTTCGAGATTTTCCAGCGCCTTAACCCCACTTCCGACGGCGAAGGCACCGGGATTGGCCTGACGCTCTGCCGACGGATTGTCCATCGCTTTGGCGGCAATATTTGGCTGGAGTCCGAACCCGGCATAGGCACCACATTCTTTTTTACACTTAGAACCGGATCCGTAAAAAAAATCATTTGATCAGCGTGATGATGCCCGAATACGCGCGTACTTCAATGAGGCCCATCTCAAAGACCGGGGGTTACATGCCCGTCCCGACGCTGGACATTGATAAACGCCTCGTCTTTACCGTGACCTCCGGGCGTAGCGGCACGCTGTATCTGACCGAGCTGCTGAAGATCATCCCCGGCGTTTCAGCCCATCACGAACCGTCACCGGACTTCACCCAGGCCATGCGGCGCATCCAGACGGATCCCTTCATCGCCTATCCCTTTTGGCTGCAGATGAAGCTGCCGGAAATTCTGAGCGTCCCCGAGAACGTCTATGTCGAGACCTCCCACCTGTTCTGCAAGGGCTTTCTCGAGCCGCTGCTGCGCATGGGCGTGCGTCCGGCTCTGGTTTTTCTGCGCCGCCCCCCGCGGGACGTGGCCTGGAGCTTCCTGCTGCGCTCGACCATCCCGGGGCGCACTACCACCGGCACCCAGCATCTGCTGGACCCCCGCGATCTGAATGTCATGCCGTTGATCAACTGGCAAAGTGCCAGCAATTACCAGCTCTGCTACTGGTATGCCCTGGAGATGGAGCGGCGCTATCTTCATTACGACGCCATGGCCAAGGCCTTTGACCTGACCACCTTTGACGTTACCTGCGACGAGCTTCACGATTATCCCCGCTTCCAGGCCCTGCTCCAGGCCCTGAGCCTGCCAGAGCCCGGCGGCATGCGGGAAACCCACCGGACGTTAAGCTCGGTGAAGCACAATCCCAACAAGGCCTATCACCCCATCCCCGACGAGCAGATCAACGAGGAATCGGCCGTCTGGGAATCCGTGGAACATTTCGCCCCGCACCTGAAGACCGCCATCCGAAACCGATACGGCCAGGTCTGAGCCCCCCGTCTTGAACAAAACTTCGATGCGTGCCATTTGCCAATAATCAAGGCGCGACCAGCCTCATCCGTAGAAAGTACGGGCTGGGTGGGGACCGAAAGGTCATATCGAAGGTCTTTGTTACATGCTGGCTCTCCGCAATACCCGCATCGGCACCCGCATCCTCATGGGCACCACCCCGGTCGTCGTCGCCCTGGTCTTTCTGGGAGGCTGGCTGCTGGCCTCCGACATTACCAAGGCCGAGCAAGGACAGATCCTGCTGTCCCAAACCCGGCTGGCGGTGTCGGTCAATGCCGTGATCCATGAGCTGCAGAAGGAACGTGGAGCCTCGGCCCTGTTCCTGGGCAGCAAGGGCACCCAGTTCGGCCCGCAAATGGCTGATCGCCGCAAGGATGCCGACGCCCGGATAAGCGACCTCGGCACCATCCTTGACGGCCTGACGGGAGACCCCAGCGTCGATCAGCTTCACACCACCCTGGCCGCCTTCCCGCCCTTGCGGGCCAAGATCGACGGCCAATCAATTCCCCCCGTCGAAGCTGTGGCCGCCTATACCGGCGCCATCAAGGGACTGATCAACGTCGTCGCCCATAGCGCCAACACCGTGTCGGATGTGGAGACGGCCAAGCTCATCGCTTCGCTGGTCGCCCTGACCGACGCCAAGGAGAGCGCGGGCCAGGAACGGGCCACCGGCTCGGCCGGATTTGCCGCCGGCAAGTTCGAAGGGGCCCTTTATAAGCGCTACATCGAACTGGGAGCCGAGCAGAAGACCGCGTTCCGCATGTTCGAGCGCTATGCCAGCCCCCAGGCCTCACAGGCCCTGAAGACCGCCCTGTCGCCCGAGATCGAGGAGCCGCTGGCCAAGATGCGCCAAGCCGCCATCGACAGCCCCGTCCAAGGCGACACCGCCGGCATCGCTGCCCCCGATTGGTTCGCCGCCTCAACCAAGCGCATCGACGCCCTGCGCACAGTGGAAACCCTGATCGCCGGAGAGATCGCCGCCCAGGCCGAACATCAGCATGACGCCGCCAAAAGCGCCCTGCTGCTGCTGTCGGTCTTCATGGCCCTGTTGTTCATTGCCACAGCTCTGCTGCTGGCGGTGATTATCCGCTCCATCTCGGGGCCGGTCACCCGACTGGCCGGCGGCATGACCCGCTTGGCCGAGGGCGACTTAAGCATCGAGTTGGAGGGCACCCAGTTCCTCGACGAAGTCGGCGAGATGGCCCGTGCCACCCTGATCTTCAAAGAGAACAGCGAGGCCCGCCAGCGCCTGGAAGCCGATCATGCCCGCATGGAGCATGAGGCCTCGGCCCAACGCCAGCAGATGCTGAGCGCCCTGGCCGATGATTTCGAGGCCACGGTCCGGGCCAAGGTGGCCGATGTCGGCACCTCGGTCACCGGCATCACCAACACAGCCCGGGCCATGGCCGAGCGCTCCGAACATAGCGGCGGTCATACCCTGAAGGTGGCCGAGAACTCGCAGAAAACCACCCAGCGGGCCGAGGTGGTGTCGGAAGCCACCCATCAGCTCAGTCTGTCCATCAACGAGATCGCCTCGAAGGTCGGCGAGACCAGCCAGATGGCTCAGAAAGCCGTGGCCGACGTCAATGCCACCGCCGCCCAGATGGAGGGCTTGGAAAAGGCCGTCCTGTCCATCGGCGAGGTGGTCAAGCTGATCAACGACATCGCCAGCCAAACCAACCTTCTGGCCCTGAACGCCACCATCGAGGCAGCAAGGGCGGGCGAGGCTGGCAAGGGCTTTGCCGTCGTCGCCGGCGAAGTGAAAAACTTGGCCAATCAAACGGCACGGGCCACCGGCGAAATCACCGAACAGGTCAATGCCGTGCAAAACTCCACCCGCTCCATGGCCCAGGCCATCGACAATGTGGAAGCCACCATCCGCTCGCTGGAAGGTGTCGCCACCACCATCGCCGGAGCGGTGCAGCAGCAGGAAGCCTCGACCCGCGAGATTTCCTCCACCATCAACGAGGTGGCGGTCGAGGCCGACGGCGTATCCCGCACCGTGGTCGATCTGTCGAAATCCACCAGCCAATCCTGCGCCGGCACCATCCGCGTCATCTGGAGTGCGCGCGCCCTGGCCAATGTGGTCAACGACCTTAACGGCGAGGTGAATCAATTCCTGATGCGGGTCCGAGGTTGAGCCTTACTTGAAGTCGAAGGCCTTGGTCATATCGTTGGCCTTGGCGTCCCGCTGACCGAAGGGGGCCAGCCCCCAGCGCCGCTCGATCAGCTTCAGGATCGAGGTGGTGTCATAGACCGTATGATCGATGTAATGCCTGCGGGCATAGGGCGAGATGACGATGGTCGGCACCCGGGTGCCGGGGCCCCAACGGTCGCCCTTGGGCGGGGCCACATGGTCCCAAAATCCGCCGTTCTCGTCATAGGTGACGATGATGGCGGTGGACTTCCATTGCGGCCCCTGCTCGATCTCGCCGATCAGCTTGGCGGCCTTCAAATCCGCATTGGTGATATTGGCATAGCCGGGATGCTGGTTCTCGATGCCGATGGGCTTATAGAAGCTGACGGCGGGCAGCGTCCCGTCCTGAATGGCGGCGACGAACTCGGCCTCGTCCTTCAGATGCTCCTTGCGGCCTTCGGTGCCGTCACCGTATTTGGAGAAATAGGCCAAAGGTTGATGGTGAAACTGGAAGGTCGGATCGGGATGACCGGCCAAGGCGTCATTCCAGCCGCCGGAATACCAAGCCCAGGAAATATTCTTCTCCGACAGACGATCGCCGATATTGGGCAGATCGATGGGCGGCATCAGCTTGGCCTTGTCGGCAACACTGGCCGGATGGGGCTGGAAGACGGAATAGATGGTGTTGACGGCGAAACCGTCCGGAGTTACCGCGCCGTCCTTCACCAGATTGCCCTGTGCGTCCAGCTTGGCGGTGATGGCCTCGGGCGCTCCGTCATAGCGGGGCGTGCAGGCGCAGACCAGCCACATGTGGTTGAGGAACGAGCCGCCGAACGACCCCATGAAAAAATGGTCGCTTAAGGTATAGCGGCTGGCGTAGTCCCACAGCTTGGTGTTGCGGGCGTCATAGAAGCCCATCGTCATCCCGGCGGCATCGGAATAGGCAGCGAATTTATCGTTCTTGCCGCCGTCAATCTGCGCCTGATTCTGATAGAAACGATGCACCAGATCAGGGCTTATGTCTTCTTGCGACAGATACTGATCGATCATAAAGGGGGCATTGACCAGCTTGGACGGGAACCGGGTGTCGGGGATTGGCGGCTTGGCGTCGGTGAACATCACCGGCGGCAGGTTGGCATAGGGCTGGCCGCTCTTATCCACCTGTGGCGCCCATGCGCCCTTGGTCAGACCCTCGGCTCCGGGGAACTGGCCGAACAGGTTGTCGAAGCTGTGATTTTCCAGATAGATCACCACGACATGGTCGATCTTCTGCAAGCCTTTCGGCGCTTCGGCCTCGGCCGGTACGGCTGCCATCAAGGCGATGACGGAGACAGCGGCAAGACAACGAACGGCGCTCATGCGACCCCCGAATGATGACAATGGTAGGCGGCAGTATGGCCAGGCACCTTTGCCTATTTCGAGTGACAGCTTGGTGACCGGCCTAAAGCCTTATGCCTGCTTGGCGTCGATAATCGATCGGCGGATAGCCCGGGTGCGGGTGAAGAGGTCTTCCAGCTTATCGCCCTCGCCCCAGCGGATGGCCCGCTGCAGGGCCGTCAGGTCCTCGGTGAAGCGCTGAAGCACGTCCAGCACCGCTTCCTTGTTATTCAGGAAGATGTCACGCCACATCACCGGATCGGAAGCCGCGATGCGGGTGAAGTCGCGAAAGCCCGAGGCCGAGAACTTGATGACCTCCTGCTGCAGCGTCCCTTCCAGATCGGTGGCGGTGCCGACGATGGTATAGGCAATCAGATGCGGCAGATGCGAGGTGATGGCCAGAACCCGGTCATGGTGATGGGGCTCCATTTCCTCGACCTGACTGCCGGCAGCTTCCCAGACGGCGCGAAGCTTGGCCACCGCCGCCTCGTCGGTGCCGGGAACCGGGGTCAGGATGCACCAACGGCCCTTGAACAGCTCGGCGAAGCCTGCCGTCGGGCCCGAATGTTCGGTGCCGGCGATGGGATGGCCGGGGATGAAATGCACGCCGACGGGAATGAAGGGACCAACGTCGCGGACCACCGCCATCTTGACCGAGCCGACGTCGGTGACGATGGCTCCCGGCTTCAGATGGGACTGCATGGCTTCGGCGATCTCGGCGTAAGAGCCGACCGGAGTGGCCAGGATCACCAGATCGGCGTCGGTCACCGCCTCGGCCAGATCGTCGGTGGCGCTATCCGCCACGCCAAGCTCCAGGGCCTGAGCCCGATGCAAAGCGCTCAGGTCATAAGCCACCAGATGGCCGGCCAGACCGTCGCGCTTAATAACGCGAGCCAGGGACGAGCCGATATGGCCGATGCCGATCACCACGGCCTTGTCGAAAAGAACAGCCATCATCAGGCTCCCATAAACTCGGCGACGGCCGCGGCCACCGCTTGAACTTCGTCGGCGGGGCCGATGGTGATGCGCAGGTAGTCCGGCAGACCATAGGACGATACGCCGCGCACGATGATGCCCTTTGAGCGCAGGAAGGCGTCCGCCGCCTTGGCGGTCTTATCCACAGTGGGGAAGCGCACCAGGATGAAGTTGGCGACGCTTGGCACCACCTCCAGACCCAAAGCCGTCATGCGCTCGGCCAGCCAGGGCAGCCAATAGTCGTTGTGACGCCGGGCCAGCTCGGTGAAGGCGGTATCTTCAATGGCCGCCTGCGCCGCCGCCAGGGCCGCCGAAGAGACATTGAAGGGGCCACGGATGCGGTTCAGCACATCGGCGATGGCTGCCGGGCAATAAGCCCAGCCCACCCGCATACCGCCCATCCCGAAGATCTTCGAGAAAGTGCGGGTCATCACCACATTGTCGCTACCTTCGACCATATCGGCGCCATCGCCGTAATCATTGCGCCCGACATATTCGGCATAGGCCGCATCGATCACCAGCAGCACATGGGCCGGCAGATTGTCCCTAAGGCGCTTGACCTCCGACGCCGGAATATAGGTTCCCGTCGGATTGTTGGGGTTGGTCAGGAACAGCACCTTGGTGCGCTCCGTTACCGCCGCCAGCAGATTATCCACCGAAGCGGTCAGCTCCTCTTCCTCGGCCGCCACCGGCGTCGCCCCCGCCGACAAAGCAGCAATAGGATAGACGATGAAGGCATGGCGCGAGAACAGAACCTCGTCGCCGGGACCGGCATAGGCGCGGGCCAGCAGCTGCAAAATCTCGTCGGAGCCGCAGCCGCAGACGATGCGGGCCGCGTCCAGCTTGTAACGCTCGGCGATGGCCTGGCGCAGCTTGACCGCATGGCCGTCGGGATATCGATGCATCTCGGGTCCCACCGCCTGATAGGCGGCCAGAGCCTTGGGGCTGGGGCCCAAAGCGCCTTCGTTGGAGGACAGCTTCATGATGCGATCAACACCGGCGATCTTCGATTCGCCGCCCACATAGGGGCTGATATCGAGAATGCCGGGACGGGGTGTGGGGGCGGTCATCAATTTTACTTCTTCAAAATCGGGAAAGGATCATTCGCTCAAATCATCGGGGCCCAAGGGCACCGGATAGCCGCCCAAGTGGGCGCAACGCACCACCGGCTCGCGGCGTTCGATCAGGCGGGTGACGCGGGGATCGTCCGAGGCCAGGGGACCAGCGATCTCCACCAGATGCAGGCAGGCGTCTTCGCTGCGCTGGGTGGCGGCCAGACTGGTGGGTTCAAGGCCAGCGGCGGCCAGCACCGAGCGCAGGCGGGCGCGACTGACGTCGGGAGTGGTCTCGATACCCAGCCAGGAGCGGTCATAGCCGGTGGGACCGGCATTCAAACGCGCCACCACCAAAGCCTCCAAGCCATCGCCGCGTCCAACGCCGGGGCCGCCGAAGGGCAGACGGGTGACGATGCGCGGCAGATCGGCGGAATCGCCCATCAGGCTGATCCACCAGGGCTCGGCGTCTTCGCGGTCGGGCATGGGCAGAATGCCGACGGTAGCGCTGCCTTCAGCCACGGCACGCACCACCTGACCCGCCGAACGCAGGACGGTCATGGGGGTATAGGCGCCGTAATGATCACGGGCCAGTTCCAGATAGCCGGCGCCGCGTTCGGGCATATAGACCGCCGCAGTGACCTGCCCCTGAATGGAGCACATGCCCGATATCAGCTCGCGCCAGATGCGGATAACGGTCTGCTTGGGAAAACGGCCGCCATGACGGGCGACGATACGGCGCACGATCTCGGCCTCGCGGCCAGGGCGCAGCAGCACCTGCTGGGCGTCTTCCTTAAGGGCGCCGATGCGCTCGACCACCTCGGCCCGCTTCATCAGCAGGTCATGCAGCTCGTCGTCCAAGCGGTCGATTTCGCTGCGGAGTTTGTCCAGGGACTTTTCGACGGCCATGACGGAACACCAGACAAGGAGTTAACAGGGAGGGTTAGAAATAAAGGAAATGTCCCCAGAAAACCAGACGGCTCTCGCCTATTCCTCATTCTCATCGGGTTCATCCAAGGCTTTCCGGGCCACAGCCCAGGAAAAACCGGCCCGCCCCAAGGAAGCCATGTCCTTTTCTCGGAAGGCTTCCCGCACCTCTTCCAGCCGCCAATGACCTAAGCGGCGGCGGCGGACATAGTTGCGGGCGGCAGACAATTCGGCATCTTCGCCCCCCTCGCCCGAGACCTCTTCGGCCAGATCGGCGACCACGGTCTCGATGACCTCGGCCTCGACGCCCTTGGCCGACAGGGTCTGGCGGATGGCCCGCGAGGATGTTCCCCGGCGGTGCAGGCTGCGGCTTTTGGCTCCGGCATAGACCACGTCGTCCAAAAGCCCCGACTGGCGATAGCGCCCCAACAGGTCCTCCACCAGCGCCGCTCCCACCTCGGGATCGTCGCCATGGAACTGGGCGGCCCGCTGCACCTTGCGCAGCAGCACCCGGCGCAGGTTTTCCGCCGATGTGGAGAAGCGCTCCAGATAATGCAGAGCGGCATTTTCAAGATAGCTGGCGCTGATGCGCCTTGGGGGCTTGCTCATTGCCGCATCATAGCCCAAATTCCCTTCCCATGACCAATATCGACACGACCATTCCGCAGCCCCGCAAACTGGGCGCCGTCAACTGGCTAGGCCTTTGGACCCTGACATCCAAGGAAATCCGCCGTTTCCTCAAGGTCTATTTCCAGACCATCATCGCCCCGATGGTGACCACCTTGATGTTTCTGGCCATCTTCACCCTGTCGGTAGGACCGGCCACGGTGACCGTGGGAACCGTGCCCTTCGCCCAATTCCTGGCTCCCGGTCTGATCATTATGGCCATGACCCAGAACGCCTTCGCCAACACCTCGTCGTCGCTGATCATCGCCAAGGTTCAGGGCAATATCGTCGATGTGCTGATGCCGCCGTTATCGGCCCTGGAGCAAACCCTGGGCTTCGCCCTGGGCGGTGTCGCCCGTGGCGTCGTAGTCGGCGTGGCGGTGGGCATCTCGATGATCCCCTTCGTGCCGGTGTCGATCCATTCCTTCGGCTTCGTGGTCTTCCACGGCGTCATGGCTTCCTTGATGCTGTCGCTGCTGGGTATGATCGCCGGCATCTGGGCCGATAAGTTCGACCATATGGCCGCCGTGACCAATTTCATCGTCACGCCGCTGTCGTTCCTGTCGGGCACCTTCTATTCGGTGGACCGTCTGCCGGCCAGCCTGAAGCTGTTCGCCTTCGCCAATCCCTTCTTCTATATGATCGACGGCTTCCGCTATGGCTTCATCGGACATGCCGACGGCTCGTTGGTTTATGGCGCGATCATCGTGGTGACGGCCAATCTGGCCCTATCCTATATCGCCTATAGAATGTTCCGTACCGGCTATAAGCTCAAAGCCTAGGCATAACATCATCCACTAGAGGTTGACATCGCGCGCATTTGCGCAGATATTCTGCCGCTTTCCTTTAAGAGCGCCCTGGTTTGCCCAGCATTTCCGCGGGTTACACCGGCAGCACAGCGTTCGGGAGAGCACAGATGATTTCAGCCGTCATGCCGACTTATGCACGCGCCGACCTCGCTTTCGAGCGGGGCGAAGGCGCTTATCTGTTTTCGACGGACGGCCGACGATTCCTCGACTTCGCCTCGGGCGTGGCCGTCAATGCGCTGGGGCACTGCCATCCGGCCATGGTCGCCGCCATCAAGGCCCAGGCCGACAAGCTGTGGCATTGCTCCAATCTGTACCGGGTTCCCGGCCAGGAAAAGGTGGCTGCCAAGCTGATTGCCAACAGCTTTGCCGAGACGGTGTTCTTCTGCAATTCCGGCGCGGAAGCCATGGAAGGCGTGATCAAGGTCTGCCGCAAGTATCAGACCGAGACCGGCCATCCTGAGCGTTACCGTGTCGTCACCGCCATCGATGCCTTCCACGGCCGCACCCTGGCGACCATCGCCGCCGGTGGCCAGGCCAAGCATCTGAAGGGCTTCGAGCCCATGGTCGAAGGCTTCGACCGGGTCGTCTTCGGCGACTTGGAGGGCATCCGCGCCGCCATCGGCCCCGAGACCGCCGCCATTCTGGTGGAACCCATCCAGGGTGAAGGCGGCGTCCGCCCGGCTACTCTCGATTATCTGCGCGCCCTGCGTCAGATCGCCGACGAGGCCGGCGTGCTTCTGGCCTTTGACGAGGTTCAGTGCGGCATGGGCCGGACCGGCAAGCTTTTCGCCCATCAGTGGGCCGGTGTCACTCCCGACGTCCTTGGCACCGCCAAGGGCCTGGGCGGCGGCTTCCCCGTCGGCGCCATTCTGTCCACCGAGAAGGCCGCCTGCGGCATGGTGCCCGGCACCCATGGATCGACCTTCGGCGGCAACCCGCTGGCCATGGCCGTGGCCGACGCCGTGCTCGACGTCATGCTGAAGGACGGCTTCATGGAGCATGTCCGCAAGATGGGCGATGCCCTTTGGACCGGCCTGGGCGAGCTGGTGAACGCCTATCCGTCCGTGCTCGAAGAGCGCCGTGGCGCCGGCCTGATGCTGGGCCTGAAGTGCCGCGTTCCCTCGGGCGATCTTTCCAAGAAGCTGGTGTCCCATGGTCTGCTGACTGTCGGCGCCGGCGACAATGTCATCCGTATTCTGCCGCCGCTGATCGTCCAATCGGCCCAGGTGGCGGAGGCTTTGGATATTTTGCACCGCGCTTGCGGCGAATTGGCGGCATGAACGATATGACCCCCCGGCATTTCCTCGATCTCGATCTCTTCGATACGGCAAGCCTTCGCCGCATCATCGACCTGGGCAAGTCCTATAAAAAGGGCGTGGATGTTTATGGCCCCCGGCCCCTGGCCGGCAAGCTGCTAGCGATGATCTTCGAGAAACCCTCGACCCGGACCCGCGTCTCCTTCGAGGCCGGCATGCGTCAGTTGGGCGGCGACGTCATCGTCCTGACCCAGCACGACACCCAGCTGGGTCGGGGCGAAACCATCGCCGACACCGCCCGCGTGCTGTCGCGCTATGTGGACGCCATCATGATCCGCACCAACGACCCGGCCAAGCTGATAGAGCTGTCGGCCTATGCCACGGTGCCGGTGATCAACGGCCTGACCGATTCTACTCATCCCTGTCAGGTGATGGCCGACGTCATGACCTACGAGGAACATCGCGGCAGCCTGCAAGGCAAGACCGTGGCCTGGTGCGGCGACGGCAACAATGTGGCCGCCACCTGGATTCAGGCCGCCGCTCATTTTGGCTGCTCGATCCGACTGGCCTGCCCCGATACCCTGCGCCCTGACGAAAAGGTCATCGAATGGGCCCGCGCCAAGGGCGCTTCCGTCGAAGTCCGTCCCGATCCGGCCTGGGCCACCAAGGGCGCCGATCTGATCATCACCGACACCTGGCTGTCCATGGGCTGCCAGGACACCAACCGCCATGCCCTGCTGGAGCCCTACCAGATCAACGAATCGGTAATGGCCACCGCCGCCCCCGACGCCTTGTTCATGCATTGCCTGCCGGCCCATCGTAACGAGGAAGTCACCGACGCCGTGATGGACGGCCCGCAATCGGTGGTCTGGGACGAGGCGGAAAACCGTATGCATGTCCAAAAAGGCGTTCTCAGCTGGTGCCTGCTGTGAGCGCAGGCTCCTTCGACATCATCCAACCCTTTATGACCGACGCCGGGGCCATTCGCGGGCGTCTGGTTCGGCTTGGTGACAGCCTGGACGAAATCCTGGCCAGCCATGCCTATCCCGGCCCGGTGGCCGAGCGTCTGGCCGAGACCCTGGCCCTGGCCGCCGCCCTGGCCGGAGCCTTGAAGTTCGACGGCATCTTCACCCTGCAGATCCAGTCCGAAGGGGCCCTGCCCCTGGTGGTGGCCGATGTCACCAGCGAGGGCGCCTTGCGAGGCTATGCCCGCTTCGACGAAGAGAAGCTGGCCAAGGCCCTTGCCTCGGACGGTTCGGTGGTGGAGCGTTTCTTCACCAAGGGCTTCCTGGCCTTCACCGTCGATCAGCTCGGTAATACCGACCGCTATCAAGGCATCGTCGAACTGACCGGCGACACGCTGGCCGATTGCGCCCAGGAATATTTCCGCCAGTCCGAGCAACTGGAAACCGGCTTCCGTCTGGCCGTGCGCGCTGCCGACCCGGTGAAGAACGAAGGCTGGAAGGCCGCTGTGATCATGATCCAGCGCATGCCCAAGGGTCCAAACAGCCCGATCCTGACCGCCGAAGAGGCCGAGGACTCCTGGCGTCGCGCCGGCATCATGATGGACAGCGCCAAGGTCTCCGAGCTGTTCGACCGCGATTTGCCGCCGGCCCAAATGCTCTATCGCCTCTATCACGCCGATGGCCTGCAACTGTTCGACAGCCGCAATCTTCTGGCCCGCTGCCGTTGCTCCACCGAGCGGGTCGAGGGCACCTTGAAGTCCTTCCCCCGCAGAGAAGTGGCCGAGATGAAGGACGAAACCGGCAAGGTCGCCGTGGTCTGCGAGTTCTGCAAGACCGCCTATCACTTCAGTGATGCCGACCTGGATCGCCTTTACGGCGCTTGACCCCAGCGCAAGCCGTGCCAATATCCGAAACGGCTTCACAACCGAGCTAGGATCGCCATGTTCATCCGTACCCTGCGCCATCTTGCCCTCGTCGCCGGCCTGGGCCTTGTGCTCGCCGCTTGCGCCAATCCCAACCCGCCCATGCAGCGCTTCCCGCAGATGACCTTCTCGAACCTGCCGGCCTATAACCTGGATGTGGGCCGCATCGAGGTCGTCTCGGAATTCCAGTCCGACGGCAAATATCCCCATATCGAATATGACATGCCCGTCTCGCCCGAAAGCGCTCTGAAGCGTTGGGTCCAGGACCGGCTGCGCCCAGTCGGCCGCACCGGCACCCTGCGCGTGCTGATCCACGATGCCACCGCCACAGAAGTGGCCCTCAAGACCGACCAGGGCTTCACCGGCATGTTCAAGAAAGAGCAGGCCGCCCGCGTCAATATGGTGGTCGATGTCTCGCTGCAGATGCTGGACGACCGCCAGTTCGTGGTCGCCGAGGTCAACAGCCGCGCCGAACGCGAACGCAGCCGCCCCGAAGGTCAGAAGCTCAACGAGCGCGACAAGCTGCTCTATGACATGGTCGAGGATTTGATGATGGGCTTCAACAGCCAAGTCGATCCCAACATCGGCCAAAGCTTTACGCGCTGGCTGGGGAAGTGATCCCAGGAGCCTAGAGTTAGAAAAGCCGGCGGATCACCCCGCCGGCTTTTTTTATTACGCCTCGATTGTACCGGCGTCCCAGGCGGATTTTTTGCGGTAGATGGTCGAGGGGCTGATGCCCAGCATAGCCGCCGCCTTGGGGATGTTGCCCCCGCACAAATCAATGGCCCGCTCGATGGTGTCCTTTTCCACCTCCCACAGGGGGCGGATGCGGCCATCGTCGCGGGGAGCGGATGCAATTTCCGCCATGCCGCCAGAACTAACCAGTGGAGCCGCCACAGGCTTGGACAGCAGCTGGGCCACCAGAGGCGACAGGGGCGGTGGCAGCATGGCCACGGTAACTTCCTCGCCATCGTTCAGCACCACGGCGTTACGGATGACGTTCTGCAGCTGACGGATATTGCCCGGCCAGTCATAGGCCCGCAGGACCGCCTCGGCGTCCTTGCTGAAGGTCTGGAAGGCCTTGCTCTCCTCGGCGGCGAAATCCACCAGGAAGCGCTTGGCCACGGCGATGACGTCGTCGTCACGCTCACGCAGCGGCGGCAGATGCACTGGAATCACATGCAGGCGATAGAACAGATCTTCGCGGAAACGCCCGGCCTCGACTTCCTTCAAGGGGTCGCGGTTGGTGGCGCAGACGAAGCGCACATCCACCTGCTCCAGCTTGGAACCGCCCACCCGTTGGAAGGTGCCGGTCTGGATGAAGCGCAGCAGCTTGATCTGCAAGGCCAGATCCATCTCGCAGATTTCGTCAAGGAACAGCGTGCCGCCATCGGCCCGGCTGGCGGCACCGTCACGGTCAGCGGTGGCACCGGTGAAGGCTCCCTTCACATGGCCGAAAATCTCGCTTTCCATCAAGTCCTTGGGGATGGCCCCGCAGTTGATGGCGACGAAAGGTCCGCCGGAACGCGGCGAGCGGCGATGCACCGCATCGGCGGTCAGCTCCTTGCCGGTGCCGGATTCGCCGGTGACAAAAACCGTGGCCTTGCTCTTGGCCGCCTGATCGATGATGCGATAGACCGCCTGCATGGCCAGCGAGCCGCCAATGAAGCCACAATATTGCTGGCGCTCCAGGTCATCCTTGAAGGTAGCGACAATGCGATGCAGGCGCTGATGTTCCAGCGCATTGCGCAGGGTAACGGTCAGACGTTCCGGCGGGAAAGGCTTGACGATGAAGTCGAAAGCACCCTTGCGCATGGCATCGACGGCGGTGTTGATGGAGCCATGGGCGGTCATCACCACCACCGAGCAGGGCAGACGCTCCTGCACGATGATGCCCAGAATATCCAGCCCATCCATATCCGGCAGGCGGATGTCCAACAGCACCGCCTGAGGCTGGCGGCTGCGCAACAGCACCAGGGCCTCGGCCCCGGTTTCGGCGCTGATGATGTCCCAGGCCTCGTCATGCAGATACTCTTGATAGAGTGCCGACAAGGAAGGCGAATCTTCCACCAGAAGGATCGTGGGAACAGACATCAAATAGGGCCAAACGTCAGTTTACAACTGGCGGTCAGTCTAGCAGAGCAGTCCAGCAGCTGTCAGGAATGCTTTGCGCTTTGCATCGAAAATATTTGCATTTTAGGAATGCAGACGCTCGGCGGCCTCGTCCCAATTGGGCATGACGCGGGTTTCGGCCCGGGGCCAGGACAGAGCCATGGACCAACCGGCCATCTTGGACGGAACCTTTTGGGTCATGGGCTGAACCAGCTTACGGCCCAAAAGCGGCAGCAGCTCGGTCAGGCGACGCTTGGCGGGAGCATTGGGCTTGCGGCGAAGAGCGAAGCGCTTCTTCTTGGCCGGGCTCTGAATCAGGGCAGGGCAGGAAGACAGGCGGAAACCACCGGCCGACAGGAAGTCGAGAGCGCTGAAATCGTCGTTCACCATGGAGATCATCCCGCTATACCGTGAAGCTCAGGCACTTTAATCGCCAGCGGCTGCCGTTTTATGGCGAAGGGGTGATAATTTTATGACTAGAGGCCTAAGAGGGGCCGCTCGACAAACAAAAACCCCCGGGACAGGCCCGGGGGTCATGTCAGAGACACAAAGGGGGATTTACCCCACCGCGACGATCTCGGCTCCGTCCATATCCAGGGCATAGCCGGCAGCGCGGACGGTGCGGATGATGTCCAGATCGCCGTCGCCATTCAAGGCCTTGCGCAGGCGGCGGATATGGACGTCCACGGTGCGGGGCTCCACATAGATGTCCGGGCCCCAGACGGCGTTCAAAAGCTCTTCGCGCGAGAAGACGCAGCCTGGGTGCTGCAGCAGGAATTGCAGCAGACGGAACTCGGTGGGGCCCAGATGGATATTGCGGCCGGCGCGGGTGACGCGGTGCGCCGTCAAGTCCATGGCGATGGTCTCGTACTGCAAAACACCCTTGGTCTGGGCCGGCTGCACGCGGCGCAGCAGGGCCTTGATTCGGGCCAGCAGCTCGGGCAACGAGAAGGGCTTGGTCAGATAATCGTCGGCGCCGGTATTCAGACCACGCACCTTGTCGCCTTCTTCGCCTCGGGCGGTGAGCATGATCACCGGCAAATCGCGGCTGCGGGGCTTGCGCCTTATTTGTCGGCAAACCTCGATGCCCGACATCACCGGCAGCATCCAATCCAGGACCACCAGGTCGGGATTGCGCTCGGCCAGCACCGTCAGGGCTTCTTCGCCGTCCAAGGCTTCGCAAACGCGATAGCCTTCCTTTTCCAGGTTATAGCGGAGCATGGTCACCAGGGCGGCCTCGTCCTCAACCACCATGATCAGGGGCTTCATATTGTCGCGGTCCATCACACGTCCTCGGGCAGATCGGAAGGATAGGGCAAAACACTCACTCCCTTGGGGCGGGCCTCCAAAATGGGGGAACCTTTGACCAGGAAATGAATGGTTTCGGCGATATTGGTCGCATGGTCGCCAATGCGTTCGATGTTCTTGGCAATGAACATCAGATGGATGCAGGCCGTCAGGTTACGAGGGTCTTCCATCATATAGGTAATCAATTCGCGGAAAAGGCCGGTGTACATGGCGTCCACCTCCTCGTCCTGACGCCAGACCTTGATGGCCTTGGCGTCGTCCTGCTCGATATAGGCGTCGAGCACATCCTTGACCACTTCTTGCACCACCCTTGCCAGGCGCGGCACGGCGGCGGTGGGGCGGACCGGCGGGATCTGGTTCAGCACCAGGGTCCGCTTGGCCACATTGGCGGCATAATCGGCAATGCGCTCCAGGTCGCCGGAAATCT
>Ga0302190_10001115_pt1 | contig 17894 bp, 9 predicted proteins | sample II_Bog_E2_3_FD_198784 | JGI IMG/M metagenome (GOLD analysis project Ga0302190, IMG submission 198784) | Peat permafrost microbial communities from Stordalen Mire near Abisko, Sweden - II_Bog_E2_3 | ecosystem: Environmental > Terrestrial > Soil > Wetlands > Peat | place: Sweden: Abisko, Stordalen... | reverse complement strand
CACCGCGAACGGCGAGCCATAGCGCCTGGCCAGGTCCGGGCTGATGGCCCCGGAACCATGGCAGACCACGGATTCGGGCATGGCGCCGACGATGTCCAGCAGCGGCGCGATCGCGTGGGTGCCGTACTGCATGGGCGGAAAGCCGAGCCAGTATTCGGGCCAACCGGTCAGACCCATGTTCTGCATGTGCGAACCGCGGACGAATTGGATCCGCCCCAGCTGCCCGCTGGTGGCGAGCTGCTTGGCGTAGAGGAATTCACGGGTGTAGACGGCGGTCTCCATCATCATGTAGACCTTGCCGCTGCTTTTCCGGGCCTTGACCAGCGCGTTCAGGTCCTCGACCGAAGTCGCCATGGGGACCGTGCAGGCGGTATGTTTGCCGGCCTGGAGCGACGCCAGCGACTGCCGGGCGTGCTCGCTGATCGGGGTGACGATATGGATCGCGTCGACCTCGTCCCGCTTCAGGATGCTGTCGAAATCGTTGAATAGATATTCCTTGGAGATGCCGAACTTGTTGCCGGCCTCCTGGAGCGCCGCCGGGTCGCGCATGCATATCCCCACCGCGCCGACCCTCGGGTGCTTCTGGTAGATGGGGACGAATTCCTTGCCGAACCCCATGCCCACGATCACCACGTTCACTTGCTTCGATTCAGCCATCGCCTCTTCTTCCCTGTGGCAAAAACCGGGACCCGTGCTGGATCGGGTCCCGGTGGTCAGCATTACTTGTATTCGGGGTTGGCCTTGAACTGCGGATCGTTGATGTCGAACTTGAAGGCCTTGGCGTCCCGCTTCTTGAAGTAGTCGTCGTACAGGTACGGGACCAGCTTGGCGGTATCCAGGTTGGCCTTGTCATAGGGGATGAAGCTCACGAACACGGCTTTCTTGAAGGGTTTGCCGGCAAAGCAGGCCTTGATCTGCTGGTAGCAGATGTCCGCTTCCAGGGTCGGGGTCTCGTTGCAGTCCATGGTCACCTGGCCGTTGGCGACCCATTTCCAGGATTTCTCCTTGCCGTTGCTGGAACCGAGCCAGTATTTGCTGGGATCGATGCCGGCTTCCTGCATGGCCTTCTTGGCCGGATCGGCGAACCAGCCGCCGGTGGCCCAGAACACCACCTTGAGGTCCTTGCCGCCCGCACCCTTCACTCCGACGCTCTGCAGCAGGTTGCCGATGTCCTTCCCGGCCGCCTTGTAGGACTGGAGGAAGCCCATGGTCTGGCCGCCGGCGGTGCCCTGGCCGAGCTTGCCCTCGATCATGATGACCCGGCTCACCTTGTGGGCGATCGCCGATCGGCCGGCGATCTGGCCCAGGGTGACCCAGTCATAACCGGCGACCCCGGTGAGGCCGGGCTCGTTGGGCGGGTTATGGGTGAGGTGGAACTCGGGAATTCCCGCCGCCTTGGCCAGCTTGAGACACTCGGAGGTGGTTTTCGGGGAGTTCTGGACCACGACCAGGGCGTCGACCTTCTGGGTGATGAAATTCTCCACCGCCTGCAACTGGTCGGGCGCCGTTCCCTGGCCGACGATGTCCTGGATGTATTCCAGCAAGCTCCAGGCCCCGGGAAACAAGGCTGTCGAAACGGGGTTCGATCCGGTATTTTCAAGGGTGGAACGATCCGGTTCGGGAGTCAGGGCGATGGAAAATGAGCAGGCGGAATCCGCCCTCAGGGAAAGCGAGCGGATGCTCGGTCAGCTGATCGGGAACCTGCCTGGCTTCGTGTTCCGGAGTTTCGATTCGGGGCAATGGACCCTGGGCTACTTGAGCGAAGGGTTCCGGGAGATCACCGGCTATGGGCCGGAGCAGTTCACCGGCATCCCCCACCTCTCCTACAATAATCTAATCCTGGAGGGGCACCGGGAGGCGATCCGGAGCAAGTGGGAGTGGGCCGTGGCCGAGCACTCCGTGTTCGAGGAGGAATACCCGATCCGGGCCGCCTCGGGCGAAACCCGGTGGCTATGGGAGCGGGGCCGGGGAACCTACGACCGGGAGGGGCGGCTGCTGTTCGTGGAAGGCTTCGTCACCGACATCACCGAGCGCAAGCTGGCCGAGGAGGCGCTGCGGGAAAGCCAGAAGCGCAACAAGGCGCTGCTGGACGCCAACCCCGACATGATGTTCGTTTTTTCCGCCGATGGGCGGATCCTTGACGTCAAGGTCGATCCGGCCGACGACTTGTTCGTCGCACCCGAACTGTTCCTGGGCAAGCCGGTGGGCGAGGTCCTGCCGGCGCCGATCGCCAGCCTGACCCTGGACCGGATCCAGGAAGCCCAACGGACCGGCCGGCTGGTGCCGTTCAACTACACCCTCGACCTGCACGGCCGGCAGATGGATTTTGAAAGCCGGCTCGTGCCTTGCGGCAACGGCACTTTCCTGGCCATCGTCCGGGACATCACCGAGCGCAAACGGGCCGAGGAGGAACGGCGCCGGCTTCAGGCCCGGCTGAATCAGGCCCAGAAGATGGAAAGCCTGGGCAGTCTCGCCGGGGGCGTCGCCCACGACATGAACAACGTGTTGGGCGCGATCCTCGCCCTGGCCACCACCTACATCGAAACCCAGCCGGCGGGCAGTCCGGTCCAGCGGGCCTTCGGCACCATCATCAAGGCCGCCGAGCGGGGCGGCAAGATGCTCAAGGGGCTGCTGAACTTCGTCCGGCAGACGCCGGCCGAGGAACGGGAACTGGACCTGAACGCGATCCTCCAGGATGAGGTGCATCTCCTGGAACGCACCACCCTGGCCAAGGTGCGGCTGGAACTGGACCTGGCCGAGGGGCTGCCGCCCATCCGCGGGGACGCGGGCGATCTGGCCAACGCCCTCATGAACCTCTGCCTCAACGCCGTGGATGCCATGCCCGAGCATGGCACCCTGAGTCTGAGGACCCGGTGCCTGGGCCTGGACTGGATCGAGGTCCAGGTGGAGGATACCGGGTGCGGAATGGCCAAGGAGGTGCTGGAGCAGGCCCTGAACCCCTTCTTCACCACCAAGCCCGAAGGCAAGGGCACGGGCCTGGGTCTGTCCATGGTCTATGGCACGGTGAAGGCCCATCGGGGGCAGATGGAGATCCAGAGCGAACCGGGCCAGGGCACCCTGGTGCGGATGCGTTTCCCGGTCTGGGAGGCCGGTGCCCGGGTTGAACCATCGGCCCCGGAGGCCGGATTCCGGGCCTTGAGCGTGCTGCTGGTGGACGACGACGAGCTGATCCGGAGTTCCCTGCAGGCGCTGCTGGAAGCGCTGGGGCATTCGGCCCGGGCCATGGCCAGCGGCGAGGATGCGCTGCTGAGCCTGGAAGCGGGGCTCCCGGCCGACGTGGTGATCCTGGACCTGAACATGCCCGGCCTGGGCGGGGCCGGAACCCTGCCGCGGCTGCGCGCCCTGCGTCCCGAGTTGCCGGTGCTCCTGGCCACGGGCCGGGCCGACCGGACCGCCCTGGACCTGGTGGAAGCCCACCCGCAGGTCACCCTGCTGTCCAAGCCCTTCACCATGAAGGAACTCCAGCGCCAGTTGGAGGCCCTTGGTTAACTCTCTGATCTTATAGGCGGCCGTGTCCCCGGGCAACGCCCTGGTTCGCCGCCGCCGGTGGCGTCGACGACCCTGATGCAAGTCTGGGACATGTTCGATCAAGTAGCCGGGGGCCTACCGGGCCCGGGTCGGGGCGCCCAATCCGCTCGACCTGGCCATTTCGGATCCTGACGCCTTGGGCTCCTTGTTCGCGCTTTGGTACTGCAGGATCTGGGTATTGATGATGACGGTGATACGGTCCGGATTCCTGACGATATTGTTGTTGTTCAAGGTCATCTTGCTGGACTTGCCGAACTGGACCCGTTCGTAGAGCCAGGCGGAAAGCCGGCCGAGGGCGGAGGTGGTGGCGGCGCTGACGAGGATGCGATAAATGGGGTCGGCATCCTCCACGGCCAGGGTGGGGCCGAAGGTCGCCACAATGCCGTCTATGCCCTCATGGTTCAGGTCCGACATGAATTGGGTGTCGGTGGTGCTGATGGTGACATTCAGACCTTCAGTCATGGCGTCTCCCTTTATGCCTAGCCAACGATGTAAGTCGAACCTGACTGGCGTCAGGCGGTGAGCTTTGGAAAGTGATGATTTGATGATTTGGATGTGGGAAGGATAGCCTGAGGGGAACCGCGGGGCTACGGCTTTTCTTATTGTTGTAACCATTTGTGATCGGCCCGCGTTCAGGCGAGGTCGGCCTTCACCGCCAGCCGCGCCAGGGCGGTGGCGTTATGCAGGTCCAGCTTGCGCATCAGGTTGGTGCGATGCACGGCGACGGTCCTGGGACTGATCCCACTTAGGGCCGTTACCGGAAGGCCTTGAGCGCCGCGTTCAGCTTGACCTTGAAATCCTGGTCATGGCGCTGGATGGGGACCACCTGGCGATCGATCTCCAGCAACTGGTAGACGGCCGTCTGGGCCGCCCGCACCGAATACTCCACGGTGAATACCACATCATCCGGGAGCTCGACGAACTGGCTGACGAAGGCCAGATTGACCGAACCGTCCGGCACCGGCACCGGCCGGTCGCCCAGGGCGCGGGGCATGAACATGCTGGTGATGTAGGGCATGCAGCATGGGATGCAGAGGCCGGTGGCTACGGTTGCCGGGTCCAGGTTCAGGTGGCCGCAGAGCTCCTCCAGGATTTCCGCTCCGGTGCAGGCGGACATGGGTTTGGCGACGAAATCGCCGATCCGGTCCGGGTGCAGGGCATAGCCCCAGAACACCTGAACCCCTTCGGGCTGGCCGAGGAAATGCGGCTGGTGGGCCAGCACGATGGACAGGCACCAGCGGGAATCCTTGAAGGTCACCAGGCCGCCGGTGCCGGCGGCATTGCCGGTGAACTGCTCCATCTGGTCGAAGAAGGCGGGATCCTTGAGGGTGACCGTGAACGATTGCCAATGGGATTCGGGAATGCTGCTGTTGAAGACTTCCGGGTGGCCGAATTCGGGATGAGCCGCCGCCAGTTTTTCCCACAGAGCCCAACCGCCGCTGTCCTGCTTGGTCCGGAGGGGCGGCGCGCTGGTCATGGAACCGAAGCTGGAGGCATCGGTCATGGACGCGTTCTGGAAGAACACCAGATCGCCCGCCAGCACGGGGATCACCTCCTGGCGCCCGGCGCGGTCGCAATGGATGGCGGTGACCGCGATCCTCCCATCCGCGCTGCAGAGGTCGAAATCGGTCACGGTGCAGGAGGAGACCAGTTTGACCCCCTGGGCCTCCAGCCATTTCACCAGGGGCAGCACCAAGGAATCGTACTGGTTGTAGACCGTGCGCCGGACCCCGGCCAGGGTGTCGATCCGGGAGAACTCCAGCATGAAGCGATGCAGGTAGCGCTTGAATTCCACCGCACTGTGCCAGGGCTGGAAGGCAAAGGTGGTGGCCCACATGAACCAGAACCGGGTCTCGAAGAAGGCCGGCGACAGCCAGTCGGTGATGCGGCTGTCGCTCAACTCCCCTTCGTCGGCCCAGGTCAGTTTGAGCAGTTCCAGCCGGTCTGCCATGGAGAACCCCATGGATTTCACCTCCAGCTTGAACCCGTTGCGATCCACCAGCCGGGCCTGGGCATGGGAGACATGCGCCTCATTGAACGTGACCGTCTCGTCATAGACGCTGCGCCCGGGATGGCGCAGGGAAGGGATGGAGCGGAACAGGTCCCAAGTGCATTCATAATTATCAAAGGTAAGCATGCGCCCGCCGCGCAGGGTGTAGCCAGCCTCGGGATTGCCACCGCCATCCAGGCTGCCGCCGGGAACGGGCAGGGCCTCGTAGATGGTGATGTTGCCACCGGGGATGCCGCCATCGCGGATCATGAACGCCGCGGCGGACAGGGTGCCGATGCCGCCGCCCACCATATACGCCTGGTTGGTGGTGTCCATTTCAGTCTTCCCTGGGGATGTGGTTCACGATCACCCGGGCCGGGCGGAGCAGGTCCTGGCGGAGCCGGTAGCCCCGCTCGAACACCGCCGCCACGGCGCCGTCCGGAAGGCCCAGGTGGCTGGTGGTGGTGAGGGCTTCGGCCTGTTGGGCATTGAAGGGGTCACCGATCTTGAGCTCCATCTCCTCCACTTCGGCCTTGTGCAATGCTTCAATGAATTGTTTGTGAATCAGGCTGACGCCGGTGCGGAAATCCTCAACGGTCGGGTAGTGCGCCGCCAGGCACCGTTCCAGACTGTCCAGGATCGGCAGCATTTCCAGGAGGAGCTTCTTTTCCGCCAGGGTGGCCGCGAGCCGGGTCTCCTGCCCGGTCCGGTTCCTCTGATTGGCGAAGTCGGCCAGAAGGCGATGATGAATGTCCTTTTGTTCGAGCTCCTGGTTCTCCAGCGCGGTGATCCGGGCCTGGGCCTTGACCAGGCGGGATTCCTCCGCCGGGAGGGGAGCCTCGGCGGCTTCGCTTGCCAAGGGGTAGGGGGCTCCGGGTTTGGCTTCAGGTCCACCGTCCACCAGAGTCTGGGGTGGCATGACCGGCTTCGGCCGGTCCCCTTGACGGTCCGTGGCGGTGGGGATGGTGGTTCCGTCACGGCCGCTCGGGCCCGGCACGGACGCCGGATCAATACCGGGGACTCCGGCACTGGCTCTGGTGCCCGCGCAGCCAGCGTGGTTGGGGTCCGGCTTCAACTGCATGAAAATTTTGATCATGGTGGGTTGCTCCAAGGATCGGAGGGCAGTGCCCCCCAGGGAAGGCATGCCTGTCGGTCTGGGCGCTCCCTTTGCCGAACCTTTCTGCATGTTTCGAGCCAACGGATAAAGGCAATATAATTAGTAATTTGCTAAATTTGACAGATCTCGTATGGAATAAAGGGATCGTTCAAATCGAACGGGCGCCCGGTCAGATCGAATGAGAGGGACATTATTGGAGCCTGATTCGGTAAAGGACCGTGTCGCCCGGGCAACCCATGCGATTTGGACCTTTCGGCCCCTTGTTCAGCCCCGAATGGGAAGGGACACGGCAATGGTGGGTCGGCGCCAACCCTGGGAACCGGAACGATCGATCCCCGAGCCACCGGCAGGAATGCTCGGTTGGGCCGAAATATCCCAATCGCATGGGTTGCCTGGGGTACATGGCCGATTTAATCGCCACCCTCCCTGGTCCGGGAGTGACCCAACCGAGACCCCTGGCCGCAGGTTCCGCGAAGGTGAATGAGCCTGGGGTTCATAGTGATTGGTTCTCCGGCTGAATGGGACTGGGAAGTTGAATAACTAAAGACATTGAAGCAGTTATGGATAGGCTCAGCAATTGCTTATGTCTGGCCAACGAATCGCTGGTGCAGCGGCACCGCAAGTTCCATCCAGTGCTAGGAAAGGAGATGGCGGTTGACAGATGACTTGAACACGCCCTTGGCCCTCGGCCCCGACCCTCAAGGGGGTGCGACCCGGACCTCAGCCCGGCCCAGGCTCGGGCGTATCATCCTGGGGAGCCTGTTGGCCCTCGCCGGGCTGCTGCTGGTGCTGCTGCTCCTGCGCCACCACGAGAACGCCCTGAAGCAGGCGGCGGCGAAACATCCCGCCCCCGGGATCCCTGTGACCAGCGTGACCGCCCAGAAAGGCGACATCGGGGTCTACCTCGACGCCATCGGCACCGTGACCCCGGTCAGTACCGCCACGATCACCAGCCAGGTGGCCGGGATGATCCTGGCGGTGCACTACGCGGAAGGGCAGTCGCTGGCCAAGGGCGACCCGCTGATCGACATTGATTCGCGCCCCTACCGGGCGACCCTTTTGCAGGCCCAGGGCACCCTTGAGAAGGACCAGAATGTGCTGGCCCAGGCGCGCATGGACCTGGAGCGCTACCGCGCGGCGCTGCAGCGGGAAGCCATCGCCAAGCAGGTCGTGGAGGATCAGGAGAAGCTGGTGCTCCAGGACCAGGGCACGGTGAAGAACGACCAGGGCACGGTGCAGTTCGACCAGGTCCAGGTGGACTTCTGCCACATCACCGCCCCCATCGCCGGGCGGGTGGGCCTGCGCCTGGTGGATCCGGGCAATGTGGTTCAGGCCAGCGGCACCGCGACCCTGGCGGTCATCACCCGCCTGGATCCCATCACGGTGATCTTCACCCTGCCCGAAGACAGCCTGGGACCGGTGGAAGCCCGCCTGGGCATCAGGGCCCTGATGCCGGTGGACGCGTTCGACCGCACCGCCCTGAACCGGATCGCCACCGGCAAACTCCTGACCCTGGACAACCAGATCGACACCACCACCGGAACCGTGAAAGCCCGGGCCCTGTTCGACAACCCGCACGCCGCGCTGTTCCCGAACCAGTTCGTGAATACCCGGCTGCTGGTGGATACCCTGCGCGGGGTGACGCTGCTCCCGTCCTCCACCATCCAGCAGAATGGCTCGACGTCGTTCGTCTACGTGATCCAGGACAACGTCGCCCACCTGCGCACCGTCAAGCCGGCCCTGACCAACGGCGGCCGGACCCAGGTCGAGGGCGTCAACCCCGGCGACGTGGTGGCCGACAGCAGCTTCGACAAGCTCCAGGACGGCGCTCCGGTGCAGCTCCTGACCAAGCCCACCCCATGAACCCGTCCCGCCCGTTCATCCTGCGGCCGGTAGCCACCTCTCTCCTGATGGCCGCGATCCTCCTGGTCGGCCTGGTCGGGTTCTCCCAGCTGCCCGTCTCCGCGCTGCCGGAGGTGGATTATCCGACCATCCAGGTGCTCACCTTCTACCCCGGCGCCAGCCCCACCGTGATGGCGACCACGGTCACCGCGCCGCTGGAACGGCAATTCGGCCAACTGCAGGGCCTGAGCCAGATGACTTCCAGCAGTTCCGGCGGCACCTCGGTGATCGTGCTGCAGTTCAACCTCACCCTCGCCATGGATGTGGCGGAGGAAGAGGTGCAGTCCGCCATCAACGCGTCCCAGAGCACGCTGCCGTCGGTCCTGCCGGCGCCGCCGACCTACAGCAAGACCAACCCCGCCGACGCCCCGGTGCTGACCCTGGCCATCACCTCGAAGACCATGCCCCTGTCCCAGGTGGAGGACCTGGTGGACACCCGGCTGGCGCCGAAGATCTCCCAGCTCAACGGGGTCGGCCTGGTCACCATCAGCGGCGGCCAGAAGCCCGCGGTCCGGATCCAGGCCAATCCCGCGGCCCTGTCCTCGTACGGCATCAACCTGGAAGACCTGCGCACCGTGCTGGCCGGCGCCAGCGTCAACGCCGCCAAGGGCAACTTCGACGGTCCGCGCCAGGATTACCAGATCAACGCCAACGACCAGCTGGTCTCCACCGCCGACTACGGGAAGGTGGTGGTGGCCTATCGCAACGGCGCGCCGGTGATGCTGACCGACGTGGCCCGGGTGGTGAACGGGGTGGAGAACAACAACCAGGCCGGCTGGATGAACGAGACCCCGGCGGTCATCCTGAACGTGCAACGCCAGCCCGGGGCCAACACCATCAGCGTGGTCAAGAGCATCAAGCAGCTGCTGCCGCAGCTGGAGACCAACCTGCCCGCGGACATCCAGGTGACCACCCTCACCGACCTGACCACCGCCATCCAGGCTTCGGTTTCCGACGTGGAATTCGAACTGCTGCTGACCATTGGCCTGGTGGTGCTGGTGATTTTCCTGTTCCTGCGGAACTTCTACGCCACCATCATCCCCAGCGTGGCGGTGCCCCTGTCCCTGATCGGCACCTTCGGGGTGATGTATGTCCTGGGCTACAGCCTGGACAATCTGTCGATGATGGCGCTGACCATCTCCACCGGGTTCGTGGTGGACGACGCCATCGTCATGATCGAGAACATCTCCCGCTACATCGAGGCGGGCGATCCGCCCATGGAGGCGGCGCTCAAGGGCGCGGAGCAGATCGGCTTCACCATCCTGTCCCTGACCGTGTCGCTGATCGCGGTGCTGATTCCGCTGCTGTTCATGGGCGACGTGGTGGGACGGCTGTTTCGGGAATTCGCCGTCACCCTCGCGGTCACCATCATCCTTTCGGCGGTGGTCTCCCTCACTCTCACGCCGATGATGTGCGCGCGGATTCTGAGGCGCCAGCCCAAGGAACAGCAGGGCCGGATCTACCAGGCCACGGAGCGCGCCTTCGAGGCCATGATCGCGTTCTACGGCCGGACCCTGAAATGGGTGCTCGGCTACCAGACCATCGCCCTGTGCGTGGCCGTGGCCACCCTGCTGCTCACGGTCTTCCTGTACGAGGTCATCCCCAAGAGCTTCTTCCCGGTCCAGGACACCGGCGTCATCCAGGGAATCTCCCAGGCGCCGCCGGCGATCAGTTCCCAGGCCATGGCAGCCAGGCAGCTGGAACTGGCCCGGGCGGTGCTGAGCGACCCGGCCGTGGCCAGCGTCTCCTCGTTCATCGGCGCCGACGGCACCAACACCACCACCAACAGCGGCCGCATGTCCATCAACCTGAAGCCGCTGGAGCAGCGCAAGATCAGCGCCTCCGACCTGATCCGCCGGCTGGAGACCCGGGTCGGCCGGGTCCAGGGGATCCAGTTGTTCATGGAACCGGTGCAGGACATCTCCGTGGACGACCGGGTGAGCCGCACCCAGTACCAGTACGCCCTGGAAGACTCGGACCCCAATGAGCTCGACGACTGGACCAACCGGTTCGTGGCCCGGCTCAAGCAGCTGCCGGAACTGGAAGACGTGGCCACCGATCAGCAACCGGGCGGCAAGGCCGTCTCCCTGGTCATCGACCGGGTCACCGCCTCCCGCCTGGGCATCGCCCCCGCGACCATCGACAACACCCTCTACGATGCCTTCGGCCAGCGCCAGATCAGCACGATGTACACCCAGGTCAACCAGTACCACGTCATCCTGGAAAGCGAGCCGCAGTTCCAGAAGGATCCGGACAAGCTGAACCAGCTCTACCTCCAGGCCGGCACCTCCTCGGGGGCCAGCGGTACCGGCGCCGCCGCCTCGTTCGCCTCCTCGGGGTCGGCCTCGGGCGGATCCAACGTCCAGACCGGTTCCGCCCGCTACACCCCGGCGGCCAATACCCTGGTTTCGCCGGCCAACGCTCTTGCAGCGGCCGTGGCTGTGGCCCCCGCGGCCATGGGCAAGGCCGTGCCGCTGAGCGCCATCGCCCGGTTCGAGAACACCACCGAACCGTTGGTGATCACCCACCAGGGGCAATTCCCGGCCATCACCGTATCCTTCAATCTCGCTCCCGGCGCCGCCCTGGGCACCGCCATCGCGGCGGTGGACAAGGTGCAGAAAGAGATGCACATGCCGCCCGGGCTCCAGGCCGGCTTCCAGGGGACGGCGGCCTCCTTCACCAACTCCCTGGCCAACGAACCGCTGCTGATCCTGGCGGCGCTGATCGCGGTCTACCTAGTGCTGGGGATTCTGTACGAGAGTTTCATCCATCCCGTGACCATCCTGTCCACCCTGCCCTCGGCGGGGGTCGGCGCCTTCCTGACGCTGATGCTGTTCCACCAGGACCTGAGCGTGGTGGCGATCATCGGCATCGTCCTGCTGATCGGGATCGTGAAGAAGAACGGCATCATGATGGTCGACTTCGCCATGGAAGGCGAGCGCCAGGAAGGCAAGAACGCCACCGACGCCATCTATGAGGCCTGCCTGCTCCGGTTCCGGCCGATCATGATGACCACCATGGCGGCGCTGCTGGCGGGGCTTCCGCTGGCGCTGGGGACCGGATTCGGATCCGAACTGCGCCGCCCGCTGGGCATCGCCATGGTGGGCGGACTGCTGGTGAGCCAGGCCCTGACGTTGTACACCACCCCCGTGATCTATATCTTCTTCGACAACCTGGCCCAGCGCTTCTCCCGCCGCCGGCCGGCCCGGGACCAGCCCGAGGGCGGTCCGGCATGAACATCTCCGCGCCTTTCATCCGGCGGCCGGTGGCCACCACCCTGCTGACCGTCGCCATCGCCCTGGCCGGGGCGATCGCGTTCGAGGTGCTGCCGGTGTCGCCCCTGCCGGAGGTGGACTTTCCGACCATCTCGGTCAGCGCGGGGTTGCCGGGCGCCAGCGCCGAGATCATGGCCTCGTCCGTGGCCACGCCCCTGGAGCGGCAGTTCGGGCACATCGCCGGGGTGACGGAGATGACCTCCGCCAGCTCCCTGGGCAGCACCTCCATCACCATCCAGTTCGACCTCAGCCGGGACATCGACGGGGCGGCCCGGGACGTGGAGGCGGGGATCAACGCGGCACGGTCCTATCTGCCCGCGAACCTGCCGTCCAATCCGACCTATCGCAAGGTGAATCCCGCCGACGCGCCGGTCATGATCCTGGGGCTGACCTCGGACAAATTCGGCCCCGACAAGCTGTACGACGAGGCTTCCACCGTCGTCCAGCAGAAGCTGTCCCAGATCCAGGGGGTGGGGCAGGTGGTGGTGGGCGGGGGCGCGCTGCCTTCGGTGCGGGTGGAGGCGAATCCCACCCAGCTGGCCAGCCACGGCCTGACCATGGCTAACCTGCAGTCGGTGCTGAGCCTGCAGAACGCCGACCTGGCCAAGGGCCAGATCACCGACGGCCAGGTGACCGCGGATATCCTGGCCAATGACCAGATCTCCCGGGCCGATGACTACCGGCAGCTGGTGGTGGCTACCAGCCATGGCGCGGCGGTGCGCCTGGCCGACGTGGCCGAGGTGACCGACTCGGTGCAGAACCTCCGGGTGGCCGGCTACCTGAACAACAAACGCTCCATCCCGATCATCATCTTCCGGCAGCCCGGCGCCAACATCATCAACACCGTGGACCGGATCCGGGCCCAGATCCCCATCATCAAGGCCTCCATCCCGGTGGGCATCGACACCACCATCGTGCTGGACCGCACCACCACCATCCGCGCCTCGGTCGGCGACGTGGAGCGGACCCTGCTCCTCTCCATCGCCCTGGTGATCCTGGTGGTGTTCGTCTTCCTGCGCAACGGCAGGGCCACCCTCATTCCGGCGGTGGCGGTGCCGGTCTCCCTGGTCGGCACCTTCGCGGTGATGTACCTGTTCGGCTACAGCCTGGACAACCTTTCGCTGATGGCGTTGACCATCTCAACCGGGTTCGTGGTGGATGACGCCATCGTGGTGATGGAGAACATCACCCGCCACCTGGAGCAGGGCGTGGAACCCTTCGCCGCGGCCCTGAAGGGCGCGGAGGAGATCGGCTTCACCGTCTTCACCATCAGCCTTTCGCTCATCGCCGTGTTCCTTCCCCTGCTGCTCATGGGCGGAATCGTCGGCCGGCTGTTCCGGGAGTTCGCGGTCACCCTGTCCACGGCCATCGTCGTGTCCATGGTGGTTTCCCTGACCACCACGCCCATGATGTGCGCCTACCTGCTGAGGGACGAGCGCGCCGAGCGGCATGGCCGGCTCTACGCCGCCAGCGAAAGAGGTTTCGACCGGGTCCTGGCCTGGTACGGCAGCAGCCTGGGCTGGGTGCTGGAACACCCGGTGCCGACCCTGGTGGTGCTGTTCCTCACCATCGCCCTCAATGCGCTGCTGATCGTCAAGATACCCAAGGGGTTCTTTCCGGTGGAGGACACCGGCGCGATCTCCGGGGCCATGCGCGGGCCCCAGGACGCCTCCTTTCCGGCCATGAACCAGGCCATCCAGCAGTTCGGTGCCGTACTGAAGAAGGATCCGGCCGTGGCCAACGTGATCGCCTTCGCCGGCGGCGGCGGGGCCACCAACACCGGTTCCTTCTTCATCGCCCTCAAGCCGCTGGGGGAGCGCAAAGGCAGCGCTTCCGATATCATCACCCGGCTGCGCCCGCAGCTGATCCGGGTGCCGGGAGCTTCGGCCTTCCTCCAGCCGGTGCAGGATCTGCGCATCGGCGGCCGGGGCGGCAATGCGATGTACCAGTACACCATCCAGGCCGACAATGTGCAGGACCTGGCCAAGTGGGGGCCGGTCCTGCTGGGGGCCATGAAGGGGCTGCCCGGCCTGCGGGACGTGAGTTCCGACCAGCAGAACGGCGGCCTGGTGGAACGGCTGGACTACGACCGGGTCACCGCCGCCAGGCTCGGGCTGACGGTCCAGGCCCTGGATTCGGCGCTGTACGGCGCCTTCGGCCAGTCCCAGGTGTCCATCATCTACACCCAGCTGAACCAGTACTACGTGGTGCTGGAAGTGGCCCCCCCGTATCTGCAGAGCCCGGAGAGCCTGAAGGACATTTATCTGCGCTCGTCCAGCGGCGGCGCGATCCCGCTGCTGGCGGTGGCCAGCGGCCAGACCGGCACCACGCCCCTGGCCGTCAATCATACCGGCCTGTTCCCCTCGGTCACCGTGTCCTTCAACCTGGATCCGAACCTGTCCCTGAGCGACGCCACCGGTCGCATCAACCAGATGAAGAAGCGCCTTGGCGCTCCCGCCACCCTGCAGGGCAATTTCAGCGGCACCCTGGAGGCCTACCAGCAGTCCCTGGGCACCGAACCCTTGCTGATCCTCACGGCGCTGCTCGCGGTCTACATCGTCCTGGGCATCCTGTACGAAAGCATGGTCCATCCCCTGACGATCATCTCCAGCCTGCCGTCCGCCAGCGTCGGCGCCATGCTCGCCCTGATGCTGTTCAAGGAGGATCTCAACATCATTTCCATCATCGGCATCGTGCTGTTGATCGGGATCGTGAAGAAGAACGCGATCATGATGATCGACTTCGCGCTCCAGGCCGAGCGTGAGGAGGGCATGAGCACCTCCGACGCGATCTTCGAAGCCTGCAAGTTGCGCTTCCGGCCGATCCTGATGACCACCATGGCCGCGTTGCTGGGCGCTCTGCCCCTGGTCCTGGGGACCGGGATGGGCTACGAGCTGCGCCGGCCATTGGGCATCACCATCGTCGGCGGCCTGCTGCTCAGTCAGCTGCTGACGCTGTACACCACCCCGGTGGTCTATCTGGCCCTCGACCGGCTCCGGCTGCGGATGCAAGGGAAGCCCAAAGGCAGTCCCGGTCGGGATGCGGTCGCCGGTCCCGGAATGGTCCCGTCAGGGGAGCCAACGGCCGATGCCTGAGTTCACGCCTGCGAAACGGAAAAAAGGATTTATCATGCCCAGCTTCCTCCCCACCCGGAAACCCCATTGCGCATCCAGCCTGGCCCTGGCCCTGGCCGTGCCGATCTGCCTGTTCCTGCTGAGCGGGTGCAAGGTCGGCCCGGACTACGTCATCCCTGCCGTTCCGACGCCCCCGGCCTTCAAGGAGGCCGCCGCCGGACCGGCGGATGCGGGCACCTGGCAACCGGCCCAACCCCAGGATGGCGCGCTCAAGGGTAAATGGTGGGAACTGTTCAACGAGCCCGAACTCGACGCCCTGGAAGACCAGGTGAACATCAGCAACCAGAACATCGCCCAGGCGTTTCAGAACTTCATGGCCGCCCGGGCCCAGGTGAGCCAGGCCCGGGCCGGCTACGCTCCCACCGTGGCCCTGGATCCCTCGTTCACCCGGGTGGGGACCGGCGTGACCCCGGCCACCGCAACGAGCCCCGCGGTCGTCGGGCGCACCACGGTCAACCATTTCGACCTGCCCATCGACGTGTCCTGGGAGCCGGACCTGTGGGGCCGGATCCGCAACACGGTGCGGGAATACCAGTACGCCGCCCAGGTGAGCGCGGCGGATCTGGAGAACGAGCGGCTCACGGAGCAGGCGGACCTGGCCGGGTTCTTCTTCGAACTGCGTGGACAGGACGGCCTGCAGGCCATCTATGACCGCACCCTGGAGGTGGACCGGAAATCCCTGGAGCTGGCCCGGGCCCGGTCCGAAACCGGCATCGACAGCCCGGAGGCGGTGGCCGAGGCGGAGGTGACCCTGGAAAACGCCGAGGCCGCCGGCGCCGGGGTTGCCCTGAACCGCGCTCTGTACGAGCACGGGATCGCCACCCTGATCGGCCTGCCCGCCTCCACCTTTTCCATGCCGGTGAAGGTCCTGGCCACGGCGGTGCCGGCGATCCCGGTGGGCGTTCCGTCGCAACTGCTGCAGCGGCGCCCGGACATCGCCGCCGCCGAGCGGACCATGGCCGAAGCCAATGCCATCATCGGGGTCAAGCAGGCCGCCTACTACCCGTCCCTGAGCCTCACCGGCAGCGGCGGCTACCAGGCGTCGACGCTCGCCAGCCTGTTTTCGGCCCCGGCGCTGTTCTGGTCCCTGGGGGCCGCGGCCTCGGAGACCCTGTTCGATGGCGGCCTGCGCAAGGCCACGGTCGCCCAGTACACCGCGTCCTATGACGGGTCGGTCGCCGCCTACAAGCAGGCCGTGCTGACCGGAATGCAGCAGGTGGAGGACCAGCTCTCGACCCTGCGCATCCTCTCCAGCCAGATCGTCAAGCAGGACAAGGCGGTGCGGGCCGCCCAGCGCTACCTTGACCTGGCCACGGCTCGCTACCAGACCGGCCTGGATCCCTACCTGGCCGTGCTCACCGCCCAAGGCATCCTGCTGGGCGACCAGCAGACCCTGATGACCCTGCGGGTGAGCGAGATGACCTCGGCGGTGCAATTGATCCAGGCCCTGGGCGGCGGGTGGAGCTCGTCGAGGTAGGCATCCGGATTGCCCACCCGCGTCTGGACCTTCCGGCCCATCCCAGCGGTCCCTTCAGGAAAGCCTCAACCGGGCGAGGAGGGGGACTTTGAGCTGGTCCACCACCAGCGCGAACAGCACCGCCGAACCGAAGGTTCCTGCCATAACCGGCAGGGGCAGGGGGGCCATGGCGATGCCCAGGCCGGCCAGGGTCGAGGCGATCAGCAGATCGGCCAGGCTCGAAAACAGGAGCATGCCGCTGGGGCGGATCGACCACAGGTGTTGCCGGGTCCGGTTGGCATAGGTGGCCGCCTGGCCGCCGAACACCAGGGCCAGGAAGGAGAGGGTGCGCAGTCCCCCCAGGTCCAGGCCCAGCCGGAACCGGCCGATGGCCAGCACGGCGGAGCAGAACACCAGTTCGGCGCTGCCCATGAACACCCCGGCCAGGGTCAGGTTGCCGACCCGCCATGCATTGGGCAGCTGGGAAGGGCGCACGTTATCGGTGGTCAAGGACATGCCCAGGAAGTCCCCGGTGATCATGAGGATCACCATCAGCATCGGGGTCACCACCGCATGTCCGGTGAGCAGCAGGCCCACCCCCAGGTACATCACCTTCACCACCTTGTTGGTGACCGAGTTCAGGGTGTAGGTGAGGATCCGCTGGAACATATGCCGGCCTTCCTGCACCGCGGCCACCACGCCGTCCAGGCCGGGCTTGGTGAGGACGATCCCGGCCGCCGCTTTGGCCACGTCCGTGGCCGAGGCCACCGCGATGCCCATCTGCGCCTGGCGCAGGGCGGGAGCGTCGTTGGCGCCGTCGCCGCACATGCCGACGGTGTGGCCGCCGTTCTGGAAGGCCTGGACCAGGCGGAACTTGTCCTCGGGCAGGATCCCGGCGAAGACGGCGAAATCGGCCGGATCCACCTGCTTCGGGATGCTGCCGGGAGGGCATACCGGGCCATTCAGGCCCACTTTCCGGGCGATGATCGCCGCGGTGGCCTCCGCGTCGCCGGTCACCATCACGGTGGCTACGCCCAGATCGCGCAGCTGCTTGATCAGGTCGGCCGCGTCCGGGCGGGGCGGATCGCTCAGGGCGAGGATGCCGGCCAATTTCATGGCGGCCGGAGGACCCACCGCCACGGCCAGCACCCGGAAGCCCTTCTGCTCCAGGTCCTGGTCGGTGGCGGAGGCCGCCGGCGCCGGCCCGGTCAGGGCGAGAACCTGGGCGAACGCGCCTTTGACCACCCGCAGGGTTTTGCCGTCCGCATCCACCACCGCGGCCTCGGACATTTTCTTGGCCGGGTCGAACGGCTGGAAGCTGGTGAGGGTGGGCTGGCCGGTGGCGGGAGTCTTGGCGGAGGCGGCGCGGATGGCCTGATCCACGGGATCCTGGCCGCCGTCGGAACTGGCCAGGGCCGCCAGGGCCAGCAGGCTCGGCGGGTCGAAGCCGGGCTCCGGATGGATGGCGGTC
>Ga0302190_10001103_pt1 | contig 18000 bp, 20 predicted proteins | sample II_Bog_E2_3_FD_198784 | JGI IMG/M metagenome (GOLD analysis project Ga0302190, IMG submission 198784) | Peat permafrost microbial communities from Stordalen Mire near Abisko, Sweden - II_Bog_E2_3 | ecosystem: Environmental > Terrestrial > Soil > Wetlands > Peat | place: Sweden: Abisko... | reverse complement strand
CCGAGGAAAACTCCTGCAAGGGAAGCCCGGCATTCAAAAAGGCAAACAACGGCAGGATGATGAAAGCAACATAGGGATGCAGCCGCCGCTCAGCTCGACATAGCGGCCCCTTTTCGCCGCCATCCGCCGGCATGCAAAGGCCCACAGCCACCCCGGCCAGGGTGGCATGAATCCCAGAGGGCAACAGCCAGACCCAAACCCACAGCCCAGCCAGCAGATAAGGCCAAAGAGACCGCACATTGCGGACATTCAGGGTGACCAGTACCGCCAGCCCCACCGCCGCCAGCCCCAAAGCCCCCCAATCCAAAGACTGGGTGTAAAACAAGGCGATGATCAGGATCGCCCCCAGATCGTCGATGATGGCCAGGGCGGTCAGGAACAGCTTGAGGGATTGGGGCGCCCGGCTTCCCAACATGCCCAGCACCGCCAGGGAAAAGGCAATGTCGGTTGCCGAGGGAATGGCCCAGCCGGCCAGGGCTCCGGGCTCGGAGCGAGCGAGCAGGACGTAAAGAGCCGCCGGTACCGCCATGCCGCCCAGCGCCGCCAGCAGCGGCAAGGCCGCCTGTGACAGCTTGGACAGTTCGCCGCCCACCAGCTCGCGCTTGATCTCCAGGCTGACCAGCAGGAAGAACAGCACCATCAGCCCATCGTCGGTGACAGGTCGCAGCCAGCCCGAGGACAGGGCGGAATAGCCCTCCACCATGGGGGAATTGGCGATGATCAAGGACACCAGGGCCGCGATCATCAGACATATACCGCCAGAACTTTCCCGATGCAGGAAGTCCTGGATCATACTCACCATCTTGTCCATAGCCCCCTAGATGGTCAGGATGGCCCATAAAGTCAAAGACTGGAGACCGTCGATGCGCCGATTGTTGGCCGCCCTGGCCCTGACGCTGATCTGCCAACCCGCTTTCGCCGAAAGCCTGGAGGGCCGCATCTGGGATGTAAAGGCCCATAGTTTCATCAGCCGCGATGAAGCCGCCCACCGGATGATCGCCGCCGATTATCTGCTGCTGGGCGAGAAACACGACAACCCCGAGCACCACCGCCTGCAGGCCTGGGCCATCACTCAGGTCGCCGCCTCGGGCCGCCATCCCGCCATCGCCGTCGAGATGATCGGCCCCGAAAAGAAGGCGGCCCTGGAGCCCCAGCCCGCCGATACCGACGCCCTGGCCCTCGCCCTCGACTGGAGCCATTCCGGCTGGCCCGACTTCCGGACCTACCGACCGATCTTTCAGGCGGCCCTAGAGGCCCATCTGCCCATCCGCCCGGCCAATGTGGCCAAGGACGAATTGATGGCCCTGGCCAAAGGCGAAAGCCTGCCGCCTCAGCGTATGCTGTTCTTCCGCCTCGACAAGCCGTTGCCCGGAGACCAGACCGACTCCCTGGCCGATGAAATCCGCGAGGCTCATTGCAACCAACTGCCCGAAGACGCCATCCCCGGCATGGTCCGCGCCCAACGGGCCCGCGACGCCGCCATGGCCCATGCCATGGTAGATGCTGGCGGCTCGGCCATCCTGATCGCCGGCACCGGCCATAGCCGCACGGATCGAGGCGTCCCGCCCATTCTGGAGAGCATCACCCAGGACAAAACCATCCTGTCCCTGGCTTTCATGGAAGCCGACCCGGCCAAGAAGGACCCGGCTGCCTATGACGACGCCCCTTATGATCTGGTCTGGTTCACCTCCGCCGTGCCACCGGTCGATGCCTGCGCCGAGATGAAGAAGCGGAAGACTTGATAAGCGCTGTCGGGAGGGCCCTCGAGACGGCCCTCCCGAGCTACTCGACCTTCTTCGCCGGCATCCATTTCTGCACCGACACCGGCTTGCCGTCCTGCGAGCGCATGACCCGGGGACGCAGCACCTGAGTGATGGGCGGAGCGCCCAGCACTTCGTTGGTGGTGCTGTTCTTCTTGCCGTAGAAGGCGATCATGGAGGGCAAGGGGATTTCCGTGCGCAGACCCTTGGCGAAGGCCTCGGCATAGGGGGCATGGCCGCGCACGGTCTGATTCAAATGTTCCGAGGAATGCTGGCCAAAGCGACGCCAAACGCTGTCGAGGAAATGGGTCACCGGCTCGGACAGGCGCTTGGGCTCGATGGGCGGGCGCTGGATGGCGCAGGCGCGAAAGACGCCGGGCTCAACCGGCCCAAGTTCATCAGCGACGAAGATGGCGGGCATCAGCATGCGGCCGTTATAGGCCACGGCGAAATAAGCCTGGGCCAGGAACATCAGGCGATGCAGCTTCTGGGGCTGGATATATTCGTTCTCGTTCAGAGCCCGATCCACGAACCAGTAAGCAACGTCAAAACTCGATTCGACCGCCGCCGATGCCACCTTGCGTCCTCCAATGACAGACTACTGGACAGACTTAATCCAGAATGCAGGCAAGCTCAACCGCTCCGGAATGCTTACCGGCGCGGCCTCCGAGGGAAGCAGACAGGTCAGGAGTATCGGTTAATGACGCTTCCCTGGCTGCGGAACACTCCCTGGCAGATTTTCATATTGATCTCATAGACCCCCAACCCGCGCATCAGGTCAGCAATGAATGTGGGCGCGGAAAGCTGGGATTCCTGGGTGATTTCACTGGCGGGGAAGGTAGCAGCCTGCATCCGGACCAGTGGGGTAAACTGGCTTTCGGGGCTGTCTTCCTGGTGGCGCTGGTCGGAAAACGAGCCGAAGCCGTCCGACGAACCTTCGCCATAAGTGCGACGCCAAGGGTCGCTGACACCAGTGAAAGGGGCGGCCAGGCTGTCCACCCGTTCGAAAGACGTCGAGCGCTGCCCCGCCGCAACGCGCCCAACGGGCGCGGACGCGGAGGCTGCGGCACTCGCCGAGACTCTCGAAGCAGAAGACATGATGCACCGACCTTTTTTACCCCATTGACATTTTACACACCTTGAGTCGTAGCGGCCAAACTATTTCGGCTTAGTTGGCCCAGACTTTCGTTGCAAAAACATCATGAGACCAAACCTCTAAAAAATGATTATCATTTGGCACTGCAGCATTCAGCCCCAAGGTGTTGGAATGACCGAATCCTCTACCCCGCGCCGCAATTCATCTGTCGGTGCGTCTCCTGCCGCCAAAGCCCCAGAGAAGGCTCAAGAAGCCGCAGGCACCGCCCCCTTCCCCTTAGACAAACTCAATCCCGGCAGCTTCAAGCGCCAGCCGCCGCCGCGGCATCAAGAACCCTGGAGCCATTTCCACGACAATAACTCCAACTCCGTGCCACCGATCACCGAAAGCACCGACCGCCTGATGCACGCCCTGCAGGGCAAGATGACATCGGGCCTGTCGCCGGCTTCGTTGGTGCTGGCCTATCTGGACTGGGCGGTGCATCTGGGTAATTCCGCCGGCAAGATCACCGAGATGAGCCAGAACGCCATGGCCAAAAGCCAGCGTTTCTCCATGTGGGCCGCCCGCGCCATATCCGACCCCAACACCGCGCCCTTCATCGAGCCCCTGTCCCAAGACACCCGCTTTGCCGCGGACAGCTGGAAGACCTTTCCCTACAACGTTCTGCACCAGTCGTTCCTGCTGTCCGAGCAGTGGTGGCATTACGCCACCACCGACGTGCGCGGCGTATCCCGCCACCATCAGGACGTGGTCAGCTTCGCCGCCCGCCAGTTGCTGGATATGGTGTCGCCGTCGAACAATCCCCTGACCAACCCCGAAGTTATCAAAGCCACCATCGAGCAGGGTGGTCAAAACTTGGTCCGTGGCGGCCAGAAGTGGTTCGATGACTACGAGCGCAGCCTGTCGGGCCGGCCGCCGGCCTCGGCCGCAGACTATCGGGTGGGCGAGACCATCGCCTGTACGCCCGGCAAGGTGGTCTATCGCAACCAGTTGATCGAGCTGATCCAATATTCTCCGACCACTGAGGCGGTTCAGGCCGAGCCGATCCTGATCGTGCCGGCCTGGATCATGAAGTACTACATCCTCGACCTCAGCCCGCAGAACTCCATGGTGAAATTCCTGGTGGAGCGCGGCTATACAGTCTTCATGATCTCCTGGCGCAATCCGGGCCGCGACGAGCGCGACTTCGGCATGGAAGATTATATGCGCATGGGCGTCATCGACAGCCTGAACGCCATCTCTTCCATCACTGGCGGTGCCAAGATCCATACCTGCGGCTATTGCCTGGGCGGCACCTTGCTCAGCATTTCCGCCGCCGCTCTGGCCCGCGATGGCGACGAGCGCATCAAGTCGGTCACCCTGCTGGCGGCCCAGACCGACTTCGAGGAAGCCGGCGAGATCATGCTCTTCATCGATGAAAGCCAGGTGACTTTCCTGGAAGACATGATGTGGGACCAGGGCTATCTGGACACCAAGCAGATGTCGGGGGCCTTCCAGCTCTTACGCTCCAACGATCTGATCTGGTCGCGCATGCTCAAGGAGTATGTCCTGGGCGAGCCAGAGTTCATGAACGACCTGATGGCCTGGAACGGCGATGCCACCCGCATGCCCTTCCGCATGCATTCCGAATATCTGCGCCATCTGTTCTTGGACAATGATCTGTCCAAGGGACGCTATCAGATCGACAGCCGGGCCATCGCCCTGACCGACATCCGCGCCGATATCTGCGCCGTCGGCACCACCAAGGACCATATCGCGCCCTGGAAGTCGGTCTTCAAGATCCACATCCTGACCGACACCGACGTCACCTTCATCCTGACCGGCGGCGGCCATAATGCCGGCATCGTCAGCGAGCCGGGCCATAAGCACCGCTCCTATCAGATCGGCACCCGCCACGACCTGGATCGCTATATCGATCCCGACACCTGGGCCCAGGTAACTCCGAAGACCGAGGGCTCCTGGTGGCTGGCCTGGGCCGACTGGCTGGACGAACGCTCCAGCGGCACCATTACCCCGCCCCCCATGGGCAATAAGCAGGGCGGATATCCGGCCCTTTACGGTGCCCCCGGCGAATACGTGCTGCAGAAGTGACGAAAAGAGCGGGAGGGGCTATAGTCGCCTCTCCCGCTTCCTGTTTCAGGTGCACCATGTCGAACGTTCTGGTTTCCGTCTTCTGTCCCGACCGCACTGGTCTGGTCTCGGCCATTGCCGGCTATCTGTTCGAGATCGGAGCCAATCTGGGTGACACCAGCTTTGCCGTGCTGGGAGCCGGAGCCGAATTCTCCAGCGTCTGCCTGCTACCCTCCCATATCTCCATCGAAGCCCTGGAAGCCGATCTGACGGCCCTGCCCGAACTGGCCGGAGCCACCTCGGTCACCGTCAAGCCCTTCGGCCTGGATGCCCAGCATGGTGCCAGCGCCCAGATCACCCATGTGGTAACCGTAGGCGGCGGCGACCGCCCCGGCCTGATCGCCCGCCTGTCGGAAGCCTTCACCCAGTTCCGTGCCAACATCGTGCGCATGGATGCCCAGCGGGTGCCGGTGCCGGGCGGCAGCCGCTATGTCACCCGCTTCGCCGTCTCTATTCCGCCAGCCAGCGCCGATGCCTGCCTGAACACCGTGGCCAATACCGCCGGCGAGTTGGGCCTGACCTGTTCCTGGGACAGCCAGGCCTGATGGATTGGCTTGACCAATTCCCTGCCCTGAAGAGCCTTGATCCCGCCGGCCTGAAGTTGCTGCGCGACGAAGCCAAGGTGGCTGGCATCCCCGCCGGAACCGTGCTGTTCCACGGTGGCGACCTTAGTCACAATTACCTGCTGGTCCTGGAAGGTCAGGTGCGGGTGCAAAAGGTGGCGGAATCCGGTCGCGAGATCGTCCTCTACCGGGTCGAGCCGGGCCAGAGCTGCGTCCTGACCACCGCCTGCCTGCTCTCCGACATTCCCTATGGCGCCGAGGGCGTGGCGGAAAGCGACATCCGCGCCGTGGTGCTGCCCAGCGGCATCTTCCACCGGCTTCTGGCCTCGTCGGACGTCTTTCGCAAATTCGTCTTCGCCGCCTATTCCACCCGCCTGTCCGAACTGCTGTGCCTGATCGAGGAAGTGGCCTTTGGCCGCATTGATCGCCGTCTCGCCAGCTTCCTGCTGGACCGGGGCACGGCAACAGGCGGCCTGAAAGCCACCCACCAGGACATCGCCATCGAGCTGGGCACCGCCCGCGAAGTGGTCAGTCGCCAGCTGAAAGACTTCGAACGTCGCGGCTGGGTCGAGCTGTCTCGCGGGTCTTTGTTGGTGAAAAACACCGCCGCCCTGGAAAACCTGAGTTCATAAGTTTCTTATGTAACATGGTCACAGACCCCGTTGGCCTGGGCGTGGTTCTCTTATCTCCAGAGAAAATCCTTTGGGGAGTTCAGATGATGAAGAATGTTGGAACCATCGACCGCGCCGCCCGTGCCCTTATCGGCATCGGCCTGCTGACCTGGGCTGCTCTGGGTGGTCCGGTCTGGGCCTGGATCGGCGTCGTGCCGCTGGCCACTGCCGCCATCTCGTTCTGCCCGGCCTACAAGCTGCTGGGCATCCGCACCTGCCCGCGTCCGTAAGCTCTCGACAGGCAAAGAAAAACCCCGGGAGGCCGATGCCTTCCGGGGTTTTCTTATTTTAAAACTTAAAGCTCAACTTCCGCCGCCGCCTTGACCGCCGATTGCAGCTTGGCGAAAGCGCGGTTTTCCAGCTGGCGGACCCGCTCGCGGCTGATGCCATAGCGCCCGCCCAGTTCCTCAAGGGTCATGGGGTTGGGGGTCAGGCGGCGTTCGGTCAGGATGTCCAGCTCGCGCTGATCCAGCACCTTCAGACCTTCCGACAGCCAGCGGTTTTGCATGCTCCGCTCTTCGCGGTCGCCATAAGCGGTTTCCTGATCGGGATTTTCATCCACCAGCAGGTCCTGACGTTCCATGGTCATATCGGCGGCGATGGGAGCATTCAGCGAGGAATCTCGCCCCGAAATTCGGCGGTTCATCAGCCGCACTTCCGCTTCCGGCACATTCAGCTCGGTGGCGATGCGGGCGACGTCGTCATGGGCCAGATCGCCGCTGTCGAGAATCTGCAGCTTGGATTTCACCCGGCGCAGATTGAAGAACAGCTTCTTATGAGCCGCCAAAGTGCCCATACGCACCAGGGACCAGCTGCTTAAGACATATTCGTGCAGCGCCGCCTTGATCCACCACATGGCATAGGTGGCCAGCCGAAAGCCCTTGTCGGGGTCGAACTTCTTGACGGCCCGCATCAGGCCCAGATTGCCCTCGCTGACCAGATCGGCCATGGGCAGGCCATAATGACGGAAGCCCAGCGCCATTTTAGCCACCAGCCGAAGATGGCTAGTCACTAACTGATGGGCGGCATCGACGTCTTCATGTTCCTGCCAGCGCTTGGCCAGCATGAATTCCTCTTCCTGCGTCAACACAGGGAAGTTGCGGATTTCCCGCAAATATTTAACCAGACCGCCGTCGGGAGACAGGGCCGGAAGGGTGGCGTAAATGGCAGACATGGCAGAATACTCCCGGGAAAATCAGTCTTCGTTAAGGCTGGGGCTTTACCAGCACGACGGCGCAAATGCGCGGCGTGATGGTTTTCCGGGACAATGCATTAGGTCACTCATTGGGTCACATCCTCCAGTCGAAGCAACATGACGGCGGTCCGCCGCTTAGGGCCAAACCTGACGGCGCAGTCCCACCATGGGCCCTGCTCCGTGGAAGAATCCTGCAACACCCCACCTGCTAAGTCAAGCATCGATGTTGTCGTTCTGTTCCTGCGGCGCAGGGCGGGCGGAGAAGCCGCCGTCACCTTTGCTTCAGGATCAGATTTGACCCAGATTGTGTCGAAAATATGAGAGCAATTTGGCCGGAGCACCTTCCAGCAAGGCTTTGGCTGTGATTATGGACACAGACGCCGCCTTAAAATAGCCCGACTCTCCTGCTTTAGTAATAGACAAGCAGACCCTGCTGCATAGGAGAGTCCCATGAGAAAACACCTCGTCACCTCCCTGATCCTGACCAGCTGCCTAGTTTTAAGTGCCTGCGGCAACACCCGCCTGGACCGCGCCGTCTCCGGAGCCGGTATCGGCGCTGCGGGCGGCGCTGTGATCGGCGCCGTCGCCGGTGGACCGATCCTGGGAGCCGCCGCCGTCGGCGCCGTGGCTGGTGGCGCTGTCGGCGCCATCGCCGAGAAACATCAGATCAACTTCGGCAAGGCCTGGTGGGACCATAACTAAGCGGAGTGAGCAGGGATTCCGGCCATAGGCACATTTCTCTGTCCAGGCGCTCTTCACAAAAGGCTTATGGACGCCTATCTTGGGAAGACCGATTAGATTTATTCCAACTTCCCAGATGAGGTTATAATGGCCATCGAACTTCCGCCCCTTCCTTATGACGCGAAGGCTCTTGAGCCGTTCATTTCGGCCAACACCCTATCCTTCCATTATGGGAAGCATCATGCGGCCTATGTGAACAATTTCAACAACCTGACCAAGGACACCCCCCTGGCTTCCAAGAGCCTTGAGGAAGTCATCGTCGAGGTCGCTGGCGATCCGGCCAAGGCCGGCATCTTCAACAATGCCGCCCAGGTTTGGAACCATACCTTCTTCTGGAACAGCCTGAAGCATGGCGGCGGTGGCAAGCCGGCTGGCGCTCTGCTGGAAAAGATCGAGGCCGATTTCGGCTCGTTCGACAAATTCCTGGAAGACTTCAAGGCCGCCGCCACCACTCAGTTCGGCTCGGGCTGGGCTTGGCTGGTGCTGGATAAGGGCGTGCTGAAGGTCACCAAGACCGGCAATGCCGACACCCCCCTGGCCCACGGCCAGATCCCGCTGTTCACTGTGGACGTGTGGGAACATGCCTATTACCTGGACTACCAGAACCGTCGCCCGGACTTCGTCTCGGCCGTTCTGGAGAACCTGGCCAACTGGGACTTCGTCGCCCACAACCTGAACAAGGCCCGCCACGCCTAATCGGCAAGGCATCGCCTGAAATAGAAACGGGGCCCTGGTGGCCCCGTTTTTTTATGGGTGATGATGAAAATGACGCGACAGAACCCGGCTTCGCACACGAATATCATCCGCCAGCGGCACCACCGCCAACAGGGTCAGCAACCCGGCCAAGGGCAGGGTTGAGGTATAGCCGATATAATGGAAACCGAAGGCCCCACAGACCCCGCCAATGAAGAAAGAGCCTACCATCGCCAGCAGCAGCCCGAAGCGGCGGAAATCGGCATGGACCGGATGGTAATGAGCACTTTCCTTGCCCAGATTGACATAGAGCATTTTACCGATCTCGATGCCCATATCGGTGACCATGCCGGTCATGTGAGTGGTGCGGATCTCCGCCTTGGAGATCTTGGTAATGATGGCGTTCTGCAATCCCATGATGAAGCAGAGCAACAGCACCGTAACCGGCACAAACCCCGTCAGATTCTGTAGATAGCCGCCCATCAGCCCGAAGCAGCACAGCAAAATCGCCTCCCACAGCAAAGGATAGGCATATTGACTGTGGGTCCGGTGATGGCGTCCCCAATTGATCAGGATGGAGGAATAGGCGGCTCCGGCGGTAAAGCAGGCCACGGCCCCGAAGCCGGCGGCTACCGGCAACAGGTCATCCATGACCAGATTATCGGCCATGGACGAGATAATACCGCTCATATGCGAGGTATATTGCCGCACGGCCATGAAACCGCCGGCATTGGCCGCCCCGGCGACGAAGGCCAGAGAAATCCCCAGATGCCGGTTGCCACCTTGGGTCCGACGATTACCCGTCAGTTTACGCAGATAATGGTGCATTCCGAACGCCGGAACGACCGTCCGGCCTTTCCTTTCTCAGGGAGCCGGAAACAGTGCCGCCGCCAAGCGGCGTTCTTCGGCCAGCAGCACATTGTAGGTGCGGCAAGCCGCCCCTGTGTCCATGACCTCCAAGGCGATCCCTAAAGACCGGCAATAGCGGCGCAAATCCGCCGGCGGCAGGATCATGCGCTCGCCGGTGCCCAGCAGCAGGATTTCCACCTTGGGCTCGCACTCGGCCACCAGAGCGATATGGTCAGGCAGCAGCAGGGCCAGCTCGGTCACACCCCAGGCCAGCACCCGGTCGGGGAACAGCAGGATCGGGCCTTCGATGCGCTCGCCGCTGATGCGGAAACCGCCGTCGCCATAGCCCTGAAGAACCTTGCGGCCCCCTGGAATGAGCGGAGTGACGTCCATGATCAACCCTCATATTAAAACGGGCTGCCGCCCGGGCTCGCTCAAATGCCGCGCAGGCTTATCGCATTTTTCGATTTGATCCAGTCAGATCGAAAAATGCTCTAGCTTACGAGGTTTGGAGGCCTAGCCTCCAAGCGGGGCACGGGGCGGCAGCCCTGATCGCTCTTTACGACGATGCGTCCGCAGTGCCTTCGCCGGGAGCCGGCTCGACCTTGATGAAATGCTCGCGGGTCGCTCCCAGCCACAGCACAATCGGCGAGGAAACCAGCACCGACGAATAAATACCGAAGACGATGCCGATAGTCAGAGCCAGGGCGAAGTTGTGCAGGGTCTCGCCGCCGAAGAACAGCATGGACAGCACCACCAACTCGGTACAGCCATGGGTGATGATGGTGCGGCTCATGGTGGCGGTGATGGCGTTGTTGATGATCTCGGCCACCGACAGCTTCTTGTATTTGCGGAAGTTTTCGCGAATACGGTCGAAGACCACCACCGATTCATTGACCGAATAGCCCAGCACCGAGAGCACCGCCGCCAGCACGGTCAGCGAGAATTCCCACTGGAAGAAGGCGAAAAAGCCAAGGATGATCACCACGTCGTGCAGATTGGCGATAATGGCCGCCACGGCAAAACGCCATTCGAAGCGGAAGGCCAGATAGGCCATGATGCCAAGGCAGACCAGGGTCAGGGCGATGGTACCGTCGGTGACCAGTTCCTTACCGACCTGAGGGCCGATGAACTCGACCCGGCGCAGCTCGACGGCGGGAGCATCGGCACGTAAGGCGGAGAGCACCGTTTCAGACAACTGAGCCGAAGAAAGCCCCTCCTTCAGCGGCATACGGATGATCAGATCCTGGGAGGTGCCGAAGTTCTGCACCGAGCTGTCGGTGATATGAGCATTGACCAGGGCGGCCTGGGCCTTGGCCGGCTCAGCCGACTGCTGGTAATGCACTTCGATCACCGTGCCGCCGGTGAATTCGACACCCAGGTTCAGGCCCTTGGTGAAGAGGAAGAACACCGACAAAAGGAAGGTCACGAGCGAAATCAGGGTCGTGGTCCTGGCATAGCTCATAAAAGGAATGTCGCGCTTGAAGCGGAAGAATTCCATGATCTTAAACTCCGTTCCGCCGCGTCAGATCGAGATGCCGGCCAGCTTGCGCTGACGGCCATAGCTCAAGTTAACCAGAGCCCGCGACACCAGGATGGCGCTGAACATCGAGGTCAGAATACCAAGGCACAAGACCACCGCGAAGCCACGCACCGGCCCGGTGCCATAGGCGAACAGGGCCATACCGGCGATAAAGTTGGTGACATTCGAATCGAGAATGGTGGCGAAAGCGCGGGAATAACCGGCGCTCAAGGCCGCGTGCGGCGAATGACCGGCCCGCAGTTCTTCACGAATACGTTCGTTGATCAGCACGTTGGCATCGATGGCCATACCGACGGTGAGGGCGATAGCGGCGATGCCCGGCAGGGTCAGGGTGGCCTGGAGCATAGACAGCATAGCCACCAGCAACAGCAGGTTGGCACCCAGCGCCGCCGCCGAGAACAGGCCCATGCGGCGGTAATAGATCATCATGAAGACGGTGATGGCGACAAAGCCCCACAGCACCGAATGCACGCCCTTGTCGATGTTCTCGGCGCCCAGGCTGGGGCCGATGGTGCGTTCCTCGATGATCTCCATGGGAGCAGCCAGGGCACCGGCACGCAGCAGCAGGGAGATATCGTTGGCGTCCTTGACGCTCATGCGGCCGGTGATCTGCACCTGACCGCCGTTGATGGGCTCGCGGATCACCGGAGCGGTGATGACCTCGCCATGACCCTTTTCGATCAGGATGATGGCCATGCGCTTGCCCACATTGTCGCGGGTCACCTGCCCGAAGATGCGAGCGCCACGGGTGTCCATATTGACATGGACCGCCGGCTGATTGGACTGGTCGTAACCGGCGGAAGCACCGGAGATATCCTCGCCGGTCAGCACGCTCAGCTTCTTGACCAGCATGGGCTCACCGTCGCGGTTCGAGGTGTAATAGTCATCGCCGGGGGGCACCAGACCACGGGCGGCGGCGGCCAGGGTCTGGCCGTCCATATGTTCGTCATCCACCAGATGGATTTCCAGGCTGGCGGTGCGGCCCAGAATGTCCTTGGCCTTGGCGGTGTCCTGCACGCCGGGCAGCTGAACGACCACACGGTCGGGACCCTGCTGCTGGATCACCGGCTCGGCGACGCCCAGTTCGTTGACACGATTACGCAGGGTCAGCATGTTCTGCTGGATGGCCTGATCCTGGATGGCCTTCAGGGCCACCGGGGTCTGGACCAGCTGCAGGCGGCCGTCGTCCAGGCTGGTGACGGTCACATCACGCAGGGTCTTGCGCAAAGCCTCGAGGCCCTGGTCGCGGGTATCGGCGTCCTTGAACTTGACGATCAGAGTGGTGCCGTCACGGGACACGCCGGCCAGCGGAATCTTTTCATCGCGCAGCTTGTTGCGGATATCGTTGGTCTGGCGGTCCAGCTGCTTGTTCAGCGCCGCTTTCATGTCCACCTGCATCAGGAAATGCACGCCGCCGCGCAGATCCAGACCCAGATACATGGGCAGAGCCCCCACAGACTGCAGCCAGTTGGGCGTCGCCGACAAAAGGTTCAAAGCCACGGTGTAGCTGCTGCCCAAAGAGGCCTGCAGGGCGTCCTTGGCCTTCAGCTGGGTGTCGTTGTCACGCACCCGCACCTTGATGCCGTTGCTGTCGAAGATCACCCCGTCATAGGGGATCGATCCGTCCTTCAGGGTGCTTTCCACGCGGGTCAGCAGGGCCTGATCCACCTGAGCCACCGAGGTGGCCGGAGACACTTGAACCGCCGGCACCTCGCCGAAGAAATTGGGAATCGAATAGACCACCCCCAACAGCAGGATGAGGAGGATGGTGATATATTTCCACCGCGGATAACGGTTCATGCGGACCTCTTGACGGCCTCTTGGGAGGAATGCGGATCGAACACGGGGGGCAGGCGATGAAACGCCTGGCCCCCGCATCGGCTTACTTCTTGTCGTCTTCGGCAGAGCTGGGCTCGTCCTTGGCGGCGGCGACCGGCTCGGTCTTGGCCTGCACATCGCCAATGGCGTTGCGAGAGACACGGACCTTGACGTTCTCGGCGATTTCCACCAGCACGACGGCTTCGTCGATCACCTTATTGACGGTGCCATGGATGCCGCTTTGCAGGATGACCTTGTCACCGCGACGCAGCTGGGACACCATTTCCTTGTGCAGCTTGGCCTTCTTGGCCTGGGGACGCCACATCAGGAAGTAGAACACCACCAAGATGAGGACGAAGGGGAGAAACTGCTGAAGCTGGTCCAGACCGCCGGCAGGGCCGGCGGCGGGAGCGACGGCCTGCGCGAACGCCTCGGAAATGAACATGTAGAGTCTCCTGATCTCTGAAAAGCTTTTGAAGCAGCCGGACTATAGCGGGCTTGGAAGCAGATGCAAATGTTTCGGTATGAAGGTTCGGTGTGAAGAATATAGAGGGTGATATGGCGCTCCGTAGCGTCACCCGCCTTGACCATTGGCAGCCGGGTGCTACCTTCTAAGCCATCATGACCATTGACCCCGCCGTTCTCTCGCAGCTCTCGCGCATCGCTGATGCCCTGGAGCGCCTCGCCCCGCCGCCGCCCCGCGCCACCGATCTGGCCGCCGCCGACGCTTTTCTGTGGCACGCCCGCCCCGAGGGGCTGGAGCCGGTGCATAAGGTCAATCGCGTCAATGTCTCGCTTTTGCAAGGCATCGAGCGCCAGATCGAAACTCTGCACGACAACACCCGGCGCTTCGCCAACGGTCTGCCGGCCAACAACGCCCTGCTCTGGGGCGCTCGCGGCACCGGCAAATCGTCGCTGGTCAAAGCGGTCCATGCCGCCATCAATGAAGAGAGCCCCGGCAAGCTGGCCCTGGTGGAAATCCACCGGGAAGACATCGTCACCCTGCCCCGCCTGTTGGGCCTGCTGCGGGACTCTGGCCGCCGCTGCCTGCTGTTCTGCGATGATCTGTCCTTCGAAGGCGCCGACGAGAGCTATAAGTCGCTGAAAGCGGTGCTGGAAGGCGGCATCGAAGGCCGGCCCGAGAATGTGCTGTTCTACGCCACCTCGAACCGCCGGCATCTGTTGTCGCGCGACATGATCGAGAACGAGAAGTCCACCGCCATCAATCCCAGCGAAGCCACCGAGGAAAAGGTCAGCTTGTCCGACCGCTTCGGCCTGTGGTTGGGCTTCCACAATCTGGATCAGGCCACCTATTTCGCCATCATCGAAGGCTATGCCAAGGCCTATGGCCTGGACATCTCCGTCGAACAATTGCGGGCGGAAGCGGTGGAATGGTCCATGACCCGTGGCTCACGCTCGGGCCGCGTCGCATGGCAATACATCCAGGATCTGGCCGGACGCTTGGGCAAAAGCCTAGCTTAGGGCGTTTTACCCTTGAGGGGCGGCAATACCACCGTCACCTCGGAGGTGTATTTATTGGCCGAACCGGTGGCTAGATCAACGCCACCGCCGACCACTCCACCAATGACCACATTGCCGAAGGCGGCAGCGGCGACGTCGGATTCGTTATAGAACCCGGCAGTCTCATAGCCCGGCTTATGACAGACGATATTGATATCGTGACGGTTTTTCTCGATGGTCACGGTGCCGGGGGTCAAAGTGACCCGGCCCAGTACCACGCCCTTGCGGGTGACGGCACAATCGGCTCCGGCGGGCACCGAATTGATGGTCAGCTCCTGGCTCTTGCCCTCGATCACCGTCGAGCAAGAGGCGAGGCCCGCCAATAATCCGGCGGCGATGACGGCTCTGACGATCAGCACGGACAAACTCCCAAACGCTGGAACGACCCTGACTATGGGACAGTTCCGGGCGTCATGCAACCGGCCCCAAGGAAACCTTAGTCCTTCAGCATGGTCTGAGGATCGACGGCGCGGGTGCCCTGGCGCAGTTCGAAATGCAGCTGGGGCTGGCCGACGCCGCCGGAATCGCCGGAGATGGCGATCTTCTGGCCGCGTTTGACCAGTTCTCCGCGCTTGACCAGCAACTGGTCATTGTGGGCATAGGCGGTCATCCAGCCATCGGCATGTTTGACCAGCAGCATATTGCCGAAGCCGCGCAGTTCGTTGCCGGCATAGGCCACCACGCCATCGTCGGAGGCGGTCACCGGAGTGCCCTTGGGCACAGCGATATTGATGCCGTCGTTATGCACGCCCTTGCCGGCAGCGCCGAATTCCGAGATCACCTCGCCCCGCACCGGCCAGATGAAGCCCTTACCCGATTTCGGCGGCGGCGCTTGCACAGGGGCCGGAGCCGGAGGTGCGGCAGCCTGCTGGGGCGCGGGAGCCGGAGCCGGCTGAGCGGCGGGGGCCGCAGCCGGCGGAGGTGGCGGAGGCGCCGCTGCCGCTTCGGCGGCTTTCTCGCGGTCGGCCAGGGTGGCATAGCCGCCCTTCTTGCTATCCTGAGCAGGTGTGGGTGCCGGTGCCACAGGTGTCGCCGTCACCGTCGGGCGGGAGACAGGCTCCAGCGGAGCCACCTGGGCCTGACTGGTCGAGGGCAGCTTCAGACGCTGGCCGACCTTGATCAGATTGGGATCGGTGATGTTGTTCATGCGGGCCAGGGTCGAATAGGGCACCCCGGTCTTGTGGGAAATGCCCAGCAGGCTGTCACCCTTGACCACCACATATTCATGGCTGGTGGAGAGGAACAGCACTTGGCCCACGGTCAATTGATAAGGCGGCTGCAGATTATTGGCGTCGATCAGGGCGCGCACCGACAGACCGAACTGGCGGGCCACGCCATAGATGGTGTCGCCCCGCTGCACCGTATAGCTGCCGCCGGCCTGGGACCGCTCGACATTGCCGCCCTGGCGATAGTCGGCATTGCCGCTGCCTTCGGGCGATAAAGAACAGCCGGCGGCCAAAAGACCCATGGCGGCAACGAAAGCGAGGCGGAGAAAAATCGGCGGACGGCTCATGGCCGGAACAGTACTGGAACCCTGCCATTGGGGCAATGGTGGGAAGATGAAGAGTTATTCTAACTGGCGCATTGAGCGCCCGCGCGCAGCCAAGCGGCGAGGAGCCGCGCCCGGCGCATGAGGGGCACAGGGTGATCAATTCTGATCACCCTGATATTATTCCGGCAGCGCACCACTGATCAGCGGTACGAAACGCACCGGGAACAGGTTCTCGGCATGGGGCCGCCCGGCCACCTTGCGGACGCGCACAATGATCTGCTCGCCGCCCTGATTGCCCACCGGCAGCACCATGACGCCTTCGTCGGACAATTGATCCAGCAGGTTCTGGGGAATATCGGTGGCCGCCGCCGTCACCAGGATGCGATCAAAGGGCGCCTGCTCGGGCCAGCCCCGGGTGCCGTCGCCGCAGATGGCCGTAATATTATGGATATGCAGATGCTTGATGCGCTGCTCGGCCTCTTTCAACAAAGGCTTATGGCGCTCGATGGTATAGACCCGGCGGCAAAGCCGGGACAACACCGCCGCCTGATAGCCCGAGCCGGTGCCGATCTCCAGCACCTTCTGGCGATCGCCCACTTCCAGGGCCTGGCTCATCAGGGCCACCACCAGCGGCTGGCTGACGGTCTGACCCTGACCGATGGGCAAGGCGGTGTTCTCGTAAGCCTGATCCAGGAAGGGAGCAGGCACGAAAAGCTCGCGGGGGATGCGCTCGATGGCCGCCAGCACGCGGGTATCCACCACGCCGGCCCGACGCAACTCCATGATCAGCCGGATCTTGCGGGTCTGACCGCTCATCCCAGGATATTCTCCAGGCGATGCAGGCATTCGGCATGGGTGAAATCGACGCAAAGCGGCGTCACCGAGACACAGGCGCAGCCGACCGCATCCAGATCCGAGCCCGGCTGGCCCAAATCCTTGGCCCGCTGGCCGCCGATCCAGTAATAGGCATCGCCCCGGGGGTCCTGACGTTCGGTCACCGCGTCGGCCAGGGCCCGCTTGCCCTGACGGGCGGCGACAATGCCATGGACGCTGCCATGCAGGACGTCGGGGAAATTCACGTTCATCAGCACGTTCTTGGCCCAACCGATGGAACAGAGGCGACGGATCACGTCCGGAGCCCAATGTTCGGCCGTGGCCCATTTGACCGGATGACGGTCCTCGAAATACTGCGAAAAGGCGATGGAGGGAATGCCCAGCAAGGTGCCTTCCATGGCCGCCGCCACCGTGCCGGAATAGGTGACGTCGTCCCCCATATTGCCGCCACGATTAACGCCGGACAGCAGCAGGGTCGGCTTGCGATCCTTCAGGATTTGCCGCACGCCCAGCAGCACGCTGTCGGTGGGCGTGCCATCCACAGAAAAGCGGAACTCGGAATGCTGATGGATGCGCAAAGGCCGGCGCACCGTCAGGGAATGGGCGACGGCACTTTGCTCCGTGGCCGGAGCCACCACCCAGACATCGTCACACAAAGTCCGCGCCACCTTCTCCAGCAGCTTGATGCCGGGGGCGTCGATGCCGTCGTCGTTGGAGACGAGGATCCGGGCGGATTTCAAGTCGGCGATAGGCTCAAACATTGGCGGTGATGACCTCCAGCCCGCCCATGTAATGACGCAAGGCTTCGGGCACCACAATCGAACCATCGGCCTGCTGGTAGTTCTCCAGCACGGCGATCAGGGTGCGGCCCACGGCCAGACCCGAACCATTGAGGGTATGGACAAAGCGGGTGCCCTTTTCGCCGGCTGCGCGGAAGCGGGCATTCATGCGCCGGGCCTGGAAATCGCCGCAGTTGGAACAGCTGGAGATTTCGCGGTAAGCGTTCTGACCGGGCAGCCAAACCTCGATGTCATAGGTCTTGCGCGAGGAAAAGCCCATGTCGCCGGTGCAAAGCACGATGACCCGGTAAGGCA
>Ga0302190_10001063_pt1 | contig 18319 bp, 14 predicted proteins | sample II_Bog_E2_3_FD_198784 | JGI IMG/M metagenome (GOLD analysis project Ga0302190, IMG submission 198784) | Peat permafrost microbial communities from Stordalen Mire near Abisko, Sweden - II_Bog_E2_3 | ecosystem: Environmental > Terrestrial > Soil > Wetlands > Peat | place: Sweden: Abisko... | reverse complement strand
CACGATGAATTCGCCCGCGATTACACCGCCTTTCATTTCGGCGATGTGGAAGTGCTGGAGGAAGCCATTCATACCATGCTGGACGGGCGCCGCTTCCTGATCATGCATGGCGACCAGTTCGACGGCGTGGTGCAATACGCCAAGTGGCTGGCCCATCTGGGTGACAGCGCCTACACCATGGCCCTGACGGTGAACCATTGGTTCAACTGGGTGCGGCGCAAGCTGGATTATCCTTATTGGTCGCTGTCGGCCTATCTGAAAAACCGGGTCAAGAACGCCGTTCAGTTCATCGCCAACTTCGAAGAGGCCATGTCCGAGGTGGCCCGCAAGCGCGGCGTTGACGGCGTGATCTGCGGCCATATCCATCATGCCGAGCTGCGCCAGTTCGGCGATATCACCTATGCCAACGACGGCGACTGGGTGGAAAGCTGTTCCGCCCTGGTCGAGCATCTGGATGGCCGGCTGGAGATCCTCCACTGGACCCAAGCCCGCGAGCTGTCCCTGTTCGACGGCAAGATCATGAGCGTCGAGTCCACCTCAGAAACCGCTGTCTAACAGGAAGCCCCATGCGCATTCTCGTCGTCACCGATGCTTGGCATCCTCAGGTTAATGGGGTTGTTCGTACGCTGGGCACGCTGAAGAGCGAGCTTGAACGGATGGGGCACCAGACGGTTTTCGTCACTCCCGATTTGTTTCGCAGCCTGCCCTGTCCCACCTATCCCGAGATTCGTCTGGCCTTAAGGCCCGGCCCGCGCCTGCGTCGGATGATCGAGGACAATCAGCCCTGCGCCATCCATATCGCCACCGAAGGCCCCTTGGGCTGGGCGGCGCGTCGCTATTGTTTGAAGAAAAAGGTTCCCTTCACCACGGCCTATCACACCAAGTTCCCGGAATACATCAAGGCCCGCTTCCGCGTGCCGCTGCCGGTCAGCTATCGGGTGGTGAAGCGTTTTCATGCTCCGGCGGCCAGCATCATGGTGGCCACCCAGACCATTCAGGACGAGTTGGAAAGCCGCGGCTTCGAACATATCCGTCGCTGGTCGCGCGGCGTCGATACCGACCTTTTCCGTCCCCGCAGCCGCGAGGAGTTGGAGCAGCTGGTGCCGCATATGACGGCTCTGTCCGGCCCCATCTTCCTTTATGTCGGGCGGGTGGCGGTGGAGAAGAACATCCAGGCCTTCCTCGATGCGCCTCTCGATGGGACCAAGGTGGTGGTGGGCGACGGCCCGCAGCTGGAAGAGCTGCGCCGCAAATATCCCAAGGTGCTGTTCACCGGCGCCAAAATCGGCGAGGAACTGGCGGCCCATTATTCCGCCGCCTCGGTCTTCGTCTTCCCCAGCCGCACCGACACCTTCGGGCTGGTGCTGCTGGAGGCCCTGGCCTCGGGCGTGCCGGTGGCCGCCTATCCGGTGCCCGGTCCGCTGGACGTCATCGGCGACAGTCCGGCCGGTGTCCTGAACATCGATCTGGCCGCCGCCGCCCATGCCGCCCTTGGCATTTCCCCGGACGTTTGCCGTGATCACGCCCTGTCCTTCAGCTGGGAGGCCTGCACCCGCCAGTTCCTCGCCAACCTGTCGCCCTTCGATGCGACCCTATGGGATAGCGCGGCTTAACGACTGGTCGTAAAGGCCTATATCTGCTAGGATTTTACCGCAGTTAACCCGTGGCGGAAGAACCACTATGTCCCATCTCACCCAGACACCGGCCTGGTGCGCCCTGGCCGAGCATTTCGAAGCTGTGAAGGCCGTTCACCTGCGCGATCTGTTCGCCGCCGATCCGGCGCGGTTCGAGCGATTCTCGCTGCGGTTGGGGGACTTCCTGCTGGATTATTCCAAGCATCGCGTCACCGACGAGACCCTGTCGCTGCTGATGTCCCTGGCCGAACAGACCGGGGTTGTCGATGCCCGCGACGCCATGTTCTCGGGCGAGCATATCAATAACACCGAGAACCGCGCCGTTCTGCATACCGCCCTGCGCAACCGCTCCGACCGCTCGGTGGTGGTGGATGGCCATGACGTCATGCCCGACGTCCGTCGGGTGCTCGACCAGATGCGGGCTTTCTCGGGCGTCATCCGCAGCGGTGCCTGGAAGGGTGCCACCGGCAAGCCCATCACCGACGTGGTGAACATCGGCATCGGCGGCTCGGACCTTGGGCCGGTGATGGCGGTCGAGGCCCTGAAACCCTTCACCAAGAAGGGGCTGAACAGCCATTTCGTCTCCAACGTCGATTGCAGCCATCTCTATCAGGTTCTGCTGAAGTGCAAGCCGGAGACGACCCTGTTCATTGTCGCCTCCAAGACCTTCACCACTCAGGAAACCCTGGCCAACGCCCATTCCGCCCGCGACTGGACCATCGAGGCCTTGGGCGAGGCGGCGGTGAAGAAACATTTCGTCGCCCTCTCCACCAACGCCAAGGCGGTGGCCGAGTTCGGCATCGATACCGCCAATATGTTCGAATTCTGGGATTGGGTCGGCGGGCGTTATTCCTTGTGGTCGGCCATCGGCCTGTCCATCGCCATCGCCATCGGCTTCGACCGCTTCCAGGAGATGCTCGAGGGCGGCTTCGAGATGGACGAACATTTCCGCACCGCCCCCTTGGCCGAGAATATGCCGGTGATCATGGCCCTGTTGGGGGTCTGGTACGGCGATTTCTTCAAGACCGGGGCTCAGGCCATCCTGCCCTATGACCAATATCTGCATCGCTTCCCGGCCTATCTGCAGCAGGCGGATATGGAGAGTAACGGCAAGACGGTGCTGCGCGGCGGCAAGCGCGTTGATTATGACACCGGCGCCGTGGTCTTCGGCGAGGCCGGGACCAACGGCCAGCATGCCTTCTATCAGCTGATCCACCAGGGCAGCCGGCTGATCCCCAGCGACTTTATCGCCGCCGCCAAGAGCCAAAACCCCATCGGCGAGCATCAGACCCTGCTGCTCTCCAACTTCTTCGCCCAGACCGAGGCCCTGATGAAGGGCAAGACCGCCGAGGAAGTGCGGATCGAGCTGACCAAAGCCGGCCTGTCGGGCGAAGCCCTGGAAGACGCTATTCCCCATCGGGTGTTCGAGGGCAATAAGCCCACCACCTCGATCCTCTATGCCCAACTGGACCCCCGCACTCTGGGCCGCCTGATCGCTCTTTATGAGCATAAGATCTTCGTGCAAGGGGCGATCTGGGGGGTCAACAGCTTCGACCAGTGGGGCGTGGAATTGGGCAAGCAGTTGGCCAAGGCCATTCTGCCGGAATTGCAGGAAGGCGCCCCGGTCTCCAGTCACGACGCCAGCACCAATGGGCTGATCAACCACTTCAAGGCGGTCAGGTAAGTCTTGTCCCGCTGCCTCTGAACTCGTTATGTTGGGGGCATCCTTCGGGGTGCCCCCTTCATTTTGTGGTTAGAGCCATGACGATCCGCCTGCTTCCCGCCAATCTGGTCAATCAGATCGCCGCCGGCGAGGTGGTGGAACGTCCTGCCTCCGCCGTTAAGGAACTGGTGGAAAACGCTATCGACGCCGGAGCCGGGCGCATCGAGGTGGTGTTGGGCGAGGGCGGGCAGGCGCTGATTTCCGTCACCGATGACGGTTGCGGCATGACCCCCGACGAGCTGGAGCTGGCGGTGGAACGCCATGCCACCTCCAAGCTGCCCGACGACGATCTGTTCGACATCAAGGCTTTGGGCTTCCGCGGCGAGGCCTTGCCCTCCATCGGCTCGGTGGCGCGGCTGCGCCTGACCAGCCGGCCCAAGGGAGCCGATAGCGCCTGGACTCTTTTGGTGGAAGGCGGAGCCAAGGGCAAGCCGGAACCGGCGGCTCATCCCTTCGGCACCAGGGTCGAGGTCCGCGACCTGTTCTTCGCCACCCCCGCCCGTCTGAAGTTCATGAAGACGCCGCGCTCCGAGCTGGGCCATGCCCGCGATGTGTTGGAACGTCTGGCCATGGCCCATCCCCGCGTCGGCTTCTCGTTGGCCGATGAGGCTCGCAGCGTCCTGAAGTTCCCGCCCTGCAACGGCGACGACGAGACGGCGCGGCTGGAGCGTCTGGCCGCCGTGCTGGGCCGCGACTTCGGTCCCGCCAGCATCGCCATCGAGGCCGAGCGGGAAGGCATCCTTCTCTCGGGCCGGGTCGGTCTGCCCACCCACAACAAGGCGACCTCGACGGCGCAATATCTGTTCGTCAATGGCCGCCCGGTGCGGGACCGCCAGCTGACCGGGGCCGTGCGCGCCGCCTATCAGGACGTGCTGGCCCATGATCGCCATGCGGTGGTGGCCTTGTTCCTGCATCTGCCGGCGGAAACAGTGGACGTTAACGTCCATCCCGCCAAGGCCGAGGTGCGTTTCCGCGATCCCGGTCTGGTGCGCGGCCTGATCATCGGGGCCATCAAACATGCCCTGGCCAATGCCGGTCATCGCGCCGCCCAGCCCTCGTCTGGCCTGGGGGCGCTGGGGGCTTTCCGTCCGCAAGTGTCGGTGCCTCTGACCCAGCATCAGCCCAGCTTCGCCTCCTGGGCTCCGCCCCAGCGTCCCAGCTATGGCCAGATCGAACGGGCGGCAGAGGCTCAGGCTCCGCTGGGGCTGTCGGAGTTTTACCCCCAGGGCCGGGTCACCGAAGCGCCGCCCCAAGATGCTGCGGAACCCAGCTATCCCCTGGGCGTGGCCCGGGGGCAAGTCCACAACACCTATATCATCGCCCAGACCGAAGACGGCTTGGTCATCGTCGACCAGCATGCCGCCCATGAACGGCTGGTCTATGAGCGCATGAAGGAGGCCTTGGCTTCCGGTGGCGTCGCCCGTCAGGGCTTGTTGATCCCGGAAGTGGTGGAATTGGACGAAACATCTATCGCCCGCCTGCTGTCCCGGGCCGAGGAGTTGGACAGCCTGGGGCTTTCCATCGAGCCCTTTGGCCCCGGCGCCGTGGCGGTGCGCGAGGTTCCGGCTCTGCTGGGGGATTGCGACGTCAAAGGCCTGGTCCGCGATCTGGCCGACGAATTGGCCGAATGGGGCGAGGCTCTGGCCCTGAAGGACAAGCTGGCCCATGTCTGCGGCACCATGGCCTGTCACGGCAGCGTGCGGGCAGGGCGCAAGCTCAACGCCCAGGAAATGAACGCCCTCTTGCGCCAGATGGAGGCCACACCTCATTCCGGCCAATGCAACCATGGCCGCCCCACCTATGTGGAGCTGAAGCTGGCCGATATCGAGAAGCTGTTCGGGCGACGTTAAGCCCGCGCGGCGTTTAAGCGAGCCCGGCACGGGCTGCGGCACGCAAAGTCTTATTCCGCCGCGAAGCGATCCCGGTAATCTCCCGGCGTCACTCCCAGCTGCCGGACGAAGGCCCGGCGCAGGGCGTCGGGGCTGGAGAAGCCGGTCAGACCGGCCACTTGCCCCATGGCGAGACCCTCGGCCAAGGCCTGACGGGCGGCATCGACCCGGGCCCGCTCGATGAAACGCCCCGGCGGCAGGCCGATCTCGGCGGCAAAGACGCGGGCGAAGTTGCGCGGGCTCATGGCGGCCCGTTCGGCCAGATCGGGCACCGCCAGCGGCTTGTCCAGGTTGTCCATGATCCAGCCCTGCACCGCCTTCAGCGCCGGAGTCTTGGCCGACTGGCCCAGCAGATGGGCGGAATATTGGCTTTGGCCGCCCGAGCGGCGCAGATAGAGCACCAGATTGCGGGCAATCTCCAGGGTGATGGCGCTGCCGCAATCTTCTTCCACCATGGCCAAGGCCAGATCGATGCCCGCCGTCACCCCCGCCGAGCTGTAGAGGCTGCCGTCCTTGATCCAGATGGCGTCGGCTTCGACGCGGGCTGTGGCGTAGGTCTCGGCCAGACGCTCGCTGCTGCGCCAGTGGGTAGTGACCTTTCGCCCCTCCAGCAACCCGGCGGCCCCCAGGATGAAGGAGCCGGTGCAGACTCCTCCTAAGCGGCGGACCAGGGGCGATTGACGGCGCAACCACTCCAGCAGGGCAGGCTCCTTGGCGGCTTCATGCACTCCGGCCCCGCCCACCAGCAGCAGGGTGTCGATGCCGCCGTCGCGCTCATCGATGCGGGCGTCGGACAGGACCGACAGCCCGCCAGAACCACGCACCGGGCCGCCGGTCAGGCTGAGGACCTCGGGTCGATAGCGGAGCTCCTTGCCGCGCCCGGCCTCGGCCATGAAGCGGTTGGCCTGGGCGAAGACCTCGGCGGGTCCGACCACGTCGAGAATCTGGCAGCCCTCATAGGCATAAAGGGCAATAAGGCGGTCTTGGGGCATGGTGTCATCCTCCTGCCGTCATTAGAACGCCGGAACGCCCTTGGCACAATGACAGCGAACAGGCGAATTCTGCCAAATTATGGGCTGCCGTCATCATATTTTCACGGAAATTTTTTCCATTCGACGGGTAAAGGCCGTCCTTTGAAAGTCCCATCAGGGAATCAGGCTTTTGCGTTTCCCCCCACTATCGCCACACCGTATTTAGTAGGTTGATCAACGAGCGCTGGCCGGGAGCTTTGCGGGCCGATGATCCCATTCTGCAGGACCGTCCGGCCTAGAGCGAAATTCCTAGCGTTCAGTAGGAAGAATCGGGTGCGAAATTGATTTCGGGATGCTATGGTTTTCACGTTTCGCTGATAAAACGGCGGGCAGGAGGGTCTTTTGAAGGATGGTGCGGATCAGTAAGAACGTGCAATTCCAAAGGTGCGGCATAGGCGCCAAACCGATGGGGACACGAGACGGCGAGCAGGTCCCTCGGCAGACATTGACGACGACAACTTAACGGAAAGAGTACTACACATGTCATGGCAGCGTGATAGGTCTGAACACCGCCGTCGCGGCGGCGAACGGCGCCGGGACGACTTTGGCGACTTCGGCGGCGGGAGCAGCGGTGGTTTCGAGGCCGCTCCGGTTCGCACTTCCCGACCCGCTTTCAGCCAGCCCACCGTCGATCAGGCTAATGTCTCGGCTACGGTGAAGTGGTTCAATGCCACCAAGGGCTTCGGCTTTGTTTCCCCGACCGATGGCACCCCTGATGCCTTCTTGCACATCTCCGCTCTGGAGCGTGCCGGCATTGGTGAGGTCTCCGAAGGCGCTACCGTGGTGTGCGACCTCGGCCCGGGCCAGCGCGGCCCGCAGGTCGTCGCCGTTCATTCCGTCGATATGGCGACTGCGGCTCCCCGCCGTCCCGCCGCTCCCCGTGAGGGTGGCCCCGGCGCCGGTGGTGGTGGCTTCGCCCCCCGTGGCGAGCCCGGTCCGACCGTTGAAGGCCGCGTGAAGTTCTTCAGCGCCGACAAGGGCTTTGGCTTCATTGCCGTGGATGACGGCGGCAAGGACGTGTTCGTGCACATCCGCGCCCTCGAGAAGTCCGGCCTGCGTTCGCTGGAACCCGATCAGCGCGTCCGTCTGACCATCACTCAGGGTCAGAAGGGTCCGCAGGCCGAGAGCGTGGCGATCATCTGATCGTTTGATCTGGTCTAAAGCGTCGAGCGTCAAATCTGTCGCGCGACGCGGCTGGAGGCCATTGAGGCCGAGGCCAAGGGGCGCATGCCCCGCCCGGTGAGGGACTTACGGGATGCGTATTTTACGCATCACGGTATAAGATCGTGAAAAGGGCAGCTCCCTCGCCGGGGCTGTCCTTTTTGCGTTTTGATGGATTGTTACAATCTGCCGGAGCGCACTCTTATTTGCAGAGGGTGGCTTGGCAGCCGCGCTTTAGACTGCTTATACTTAGCCCATGAGGGGCGTGCTATTTCACTGGGCGGAGGGTTTATGCATAGGCTGAGCAGTCAGGGTGGTGATCTCATCATTGCGTTGAGCGGTAAATTCACCCATGCCGACTATCGTGAATTCCTGGACTTTACCAAGGACCTGGATTTCACCGGCAAGACCCGTCTTATATTCGAGTTGTCTGAATTGGATTTCATCGATTCTGGCGGCGTCGGCATGTTGGTGATGGCCGCCGATCTTTGTCAGAAATACAACGCCGAAGTGGTGCTGCAAAACTCTCACGGCCATGTGCGCACCGTGATCGATAATTCCAATCTGGCCGAGGTCTTCACCGTTAGTTGATCTGGCGAAAAAAGTCACGGATTCCGGGACTTGTCGGTGATACCATTCCGGCAACGGGGTCTATTGGGGTGCCTTCATGTCTCAGGCGGCAGCCGCTTCTGACAATTCTGACGCTTCCTTGAACGAATCGGCCGAGCAAAGGCTGGAGCGGGTGGAAGCTCTTTGGGCTGCCGACCACAAGCAATTGCAGGAAAAAGTCTCCCTGTCCACGGCCGAGGCCCAGCAGCTGCGCGACACCATCAACGCCCTGCGCGACGCCATGGAATATGCCCGTATCGGCGAGCAGGAACGTATCCAGGCGGCGGCCATGAGTGCTCATGATGACGTGCGTCAGCTCAAAGGCACGGTGGACGCCCTGCGCGAAGAGTTGGAACGCCGCGCCGCCGGCGAGGCCGAGCGGACCCAAAAGGCCTTGGCCCTGTCCAATGCCGAGGTGGTTCAGTTGAAGGATAGCATCAACGCCCTGCGCGACGAGATGGAAGTCCATCGCCGCCAATATTTGGACGAGGCCGGTCAAAACGAGGTCGTCTATCAGCGGGAATTGTCCCAATTGCGCGAGACCATCCAGGATTTGCGGCTGAAGCTGGAGGCAGTCCATGAGTGACCGCCGCGCCGCCGCCATGCCCGGCAAGGGCGTGGAAAGCACCTCTCTGCGAGCCAAATCCCGCACCAAGTCGCAGATGGCCGAGCTGCTGCTGGAGGTCTCCAACCGCCTCGCCCTGTCGGAAAACCTCGACGAAGCCTTGCGCACCATGCGCGACATCGCTACCCAGGTGATCGGCACCGAGCGTGGCTCGATCTTCCTCAACGACGCCGCGACGGGCGAGCTTTATTCCCGCATCGCCGGGCGCTTCGCCCGCGAAATCCGCATTCTCAACGCTACCGGCATCGCTGGCAGCGTTTTTACTACCGGCCAGGGGTTGTTGATCCCCGACGCCTATGCCGATGAACGCTTCAATCGCACCATCGACCAGCAGACCGGCTTCAAGACCCGCAACATCCTCTGCGTGCCCTTGCGCACCCTAAGGGGAGAGGTCATCGGCGTCGCCCAGTTGCTGAACAAAGTCGATGGGCATTTCTCCGAGTCCGACATGGGACTGCTGGAGGCTATTATCTCTCAGTCCTCGGTGTCGCTGGAAAGCTTCCGCACCATCGAAAGCATCGAGCGCAGCCGTAAGCAGGAGCTGGAGTTCTTAGGGGTGGTCTCCGAGATCAGTTCGGAACTGAAGCTGGGGCCGCTGCTGCAAAAGATCATGGCCGCCATCACCCGCCTGTTGGACGCCGAACGCTCGACCCTGTTCATCAATGATGAAAAGTCCAACGAGCTTTATACCGAAGTCGGCCAGGGCCTGGGGGCAACCTCCATCCGCCTGCCCAACCATCTGGGCATTGCCGGCACGGTCTTCACCTCGGGCCAAAGCGTCAACATCCCCCACGCCTATGCCGATCTGCGCTTCAATCCGGCCTTTGACCGTAAGACCGGCTTCTTTACCCGCTCGATCCTGTGCGTGCCGGTCAGCAATAAGAACGGCAAGGTCATCGGCGTCACCCAGGTGCTGAACAAACGCGGCGGGGCTTTCTCCAGCGATGACGAGGCGCGGCTGAAGGCCTTTACCTCGCAGATCTCCATCGGCCTGGAAAACGCCAAGCTGTTCGACGACGTTCAGACCATCAAGAACTACAACGAGAGCATCCTGGAATCGATGACCAACGGCGTCATCACCCTGGGCGAGGATGGCTCGGTCGTGACCTGCAACGTCGCCGGTATGCGCATCCTTAAGGTGGCGCAAAAGGACATCATCGGCAAAAAGGCTGAAGACTTCTTCGCCGGTGACAATAGCTGGATGCTGGACAAACTGAAGGCAGTGGACGGCAGCGACCATGACGAGGTTCTGGTCGATGCCCAGCTGCATGTGGGCCCTGAGACCCTGTCGGTGAATGTCACCGTCATGCCCCTGACCAACGCCGCCGACAAGAAGCTCGGCAAGATGGTGATGATCGAGGATATCTCCTCGGAAAAGCGCATGAAGTCCACCATGTCCCGCTATATGGACCCGGCCCTGGCCGACCAGCTGCTGGCCTCGGGCTCGGACTTCCTGGGCGGCCAGTCGGTGGAGGCCACCATCCTCTTCTCCGACATCCGCAGCTTCACCACCCTGTCCGAAGAGCTGGGACCGCAAGGCATCATCAGCCTGCTCAACGAATATTTCACCCTGATGGTCGATGCCCTGACCGAGCAGGGCGGCATGCTCGATAAATTCATCGGCGACGCCATCATGGCCGTCTTCGGCACCGCCAAGCGCCACGAGGACGACCCCGACCGCGCCGTCCGCGCCGCCATCGCCATGATGACCGAGCTGCACGGCTTCAATGTCCGCCGTCAGGCCGACGGCAAGCGCCCCATCGATATCGGCATCGGCCTGAACACCGACGAAGTGGTCTCGGGCAACATCGGCAGCCCCAAGCGTCAGGATTACACCGTCATCGGCGATGGCGTTAACCTCGCCTCACGCCTGGAAAGTGCCTGTAAGCAATATGGCGCCCATATCCTGGTCTCCGACCATACGGTCAAGAAGCTGAAGGGCACCTATCGTTCCCGCGAGATCGACCGGGTGGTGGTCAAGGGCAAGACCCTGCCGGTCGCCATCCACGAGATGCTGGACTTCCACACCGACGAAACCTTCCCCAACATGGGCGAAGTGATGCAAGCCTTTCAATACGGCCTGAAAGCTTACCGCGACGGCCGCTTCGACCAGGCCCTGCGCTCCTTCAACGACGCCGTGCGCGCCAATGGCAACGACTTTCCCAGCAAAATGTACATCGAACGCTGCGAACACCTGCTGGCCTATCCCCCCGGCGACGATTGGGACGGGGTGTGGGTGATGAAGTCGAAGTAGGTTTCGGCGGGGGTTCGGGGGTTTGGGACGGGGTTTTATGGGCTCCGCCCACGCCCGCCAAGGGCCGCGAGGCCCTTGGAACCCGGGAGAGTAGTGCACTGTCACCGTAATCCCAAAGTGGAATAATTTTTTATTGGCTAAAAAATCTATCCATTTCTTCTCCTGAAGAAATAAATACTCCTCTGAATTGCCATCCACTGCCAATATTGCGGGTGCGGCATCTTATTAGTAATTCAGTATCTCCAACTACATAATATAAATATGAAACAACTATTGATGAGCCAAGTTTTTTATATCCAACCTCGTCAGAAAAAACTAATTTTCCGTTAATTTGTTTTGGGATAACCATTAGTCCGCTCACCATTCTTTTAATGGTGTTCAAGTGAGAGTTGTCAGGTTCATTCGCCATTGCTATGGAAAGAGCCTTTTCTTCATTTCCTAGAATTGCCTCTGTCATAAGATTGCGGCAGAAGCGAACGGGATCTGTTTCACCAGCGGCGTAGGATGGTGATCTTGGGACTAGGCATAGCCCACAAAAAACAACCACAGATATTAACAATCTCACCGCAATCATACCGCCCCCTCTTTCCTTTATCTCCTTCAGGAAAATACGCTTGCAACTTTGGTTTGTAAATTGACTTTGGAAGCGGTGAGTTAGGTCGCTTTTTCCCGGGATTACGGTGACAGTGCACTAATCCCCCGGCGATCCAAGGCCCCTGGCCTTGGCGGGTGCGGGCAGAGCCCGCGTTTCCCCCCCACGTAAAAGCTTAGGGCGCCAACAATGACGCCAGTGACGCCGAAGAAGCCAAAGTTTCCGCCTTCAATCCCGGGCTGCCGATGCGTTTCACGGTTTCCAGCACGTCGGGGAAGCGGCCGTCCATGGCGTGGCCGGTGGCGACGGCTTGGAGGTCGTGGTCGCTGGGTTTTGTGCTGCGGGATTCTTTGTCGAAGGCGGACCAGTCGCTGAGTTCGGCGCGGGCCAGCAGATGCTGCAAGGGGTCTTGGATCAGCTCGGGGATTTGGCGGGCGGCCTCGTCGAAGCCGGAGCGGCGTTCGGCCCAGATGAGGTCTCGCAGGGAGTTATCCTGTTCCTGGCGGTCGGACAGACGCTGGATTTCGTCCTTGGCCTGATCGAACAGCGGGCCAGCGGCGGCATGGTCTCGGGGCGCGGTCATGCTGGCCAGATCGACGAGGGCGTCGGCGCGGCGTTTGGGCTCTTTGAGCAGGGACAGATGGTGGGTGGCTGATTGACGGTCGCCTTGCAGGGCGAAGGCATGGACCAGCTGGCTTTCGATGTCTTCGCGCTGGGCGGCGACGGCAAGGCGTCCGGCGATGTCGGCGGCTTCCGACAGCAGGGCTCCGGCATTGCCTGACTGGGCGGCGGGCAGGGCGTTGGCCAGACTGATCAGGGATTGGGCCCGCCACAGGGGCTCGGGCAGGCGGCTGATGCGGTCGTGGACCTTGGTCAGATCGCCCAGCTCGCTCAGATCGATGGCGATGCTGGAAAGGTCGTGGTCCTGGCCGGTGTCTTTGTGTCCGGCGGTCTGGCGTTCGGCGGCTTCCAGGGCGCGGCGGAAGCCTTCTTCGTCGCCGAACAGCCGCCATTGCCGGGCGACGGCCAGTTGATCGGAATCGGGTCCGGCTTCGGCGGCGGACAGGCTGGTACGGGCTGCATCCTTGCGCTTTAGGGTCCATTGCCGCTGCGACAGGGCCAGCAGGGCCAGGAAGCGGGGGCGGTCTTCGGCGATGCGGCCGGCGGTGGTCAGGGCCAGATCATCGCTGCCCAGCTCTATTTGAGCCAGGGCGACATAGCGGGCATAGAGATCGGCGTCCTGGCCCTTCAGCTTGCGGGCCAATTGGGCCGAGCGGCGCAGGTCGGCGCGGGCGTCTTTCAGATGGCGGCGGCTGGCCTGGGTGGCGGCGATGACAGCCAGGCCCTGGGCCTTGGTGGCGCTGTCATCTTGTTGGGCCAGCAGGGCGCGGGCGCGGGCAAGGTCGCCCAACTCGGCCAAGTGCCCTATCTGTTCGACGATGGACAGGGGATGGATGTCATCGCTCAGCAATTGGCCCAGGCCGTCGCGCAAGTTTTGCTTCGATTGCTGCTCGGCCATCTTATAGCGGCTGGCCTCTTGCTCGGGCAGGGTCTTGCCGATGGTGAAGGCCAAATCGGCTAGACAGCGCGGGGTGGGCTTGGTGCGGCAGTCGTTCCAGCCATCGTCGCCGGCCAGGGCCGGAGAGGCGGCAAGAAGCCCCAAAGTCACCAAGAAAAACGCCCTGCGCATCGACTGTTCTTTCGTCGGAAATAAATGACAGTACGGAAAAGTTAGTCCTGCGCCCGGCATGGGGCAAGGCCTGACTTTATCTGGGGAAAATGCCGATCAGCAGTTGCTCGACCATGGCGTGGGCGGTGCGGGCGGCGCGTGGGTCGTTGCTGACCTGGGCGGTGACGATAGCGCCTTCCTTCAGCAGGCAGAGCTGGCGGGCCAGACCGAAAGCGTCGGGGGCTCCGGCCTTGGCGCAAAGCCGGTGCAGCCAGTCCAGCACCTTGGCCTTATGCTCGGCGGCGGCTTTGTGCAAGGGGTCGTCGGGATCGCCGAATTCGGCGCTGGCATTGATGAACAGGCAGCCGCGAAAGCCAGGCGCGGAAAACCAGTCTTCCAGCACCTCGAAGACCTTCAGCAGGGCATCGCGGGGGCTGGAGGCGCGGGCGGAGACTTCGGTCTCCAGATGCTCGCGGAAACGGGCGTCGCGCAGGCGCAGGGCCGCCAGCATCAGGGCGTCCTTGGAGCGGAAATATTTATAAAGGGTCGCCTTGGCCACTTTCGACTCCGCCAGGATGCGGTCGATGCCGGTGGCATGGAAGCCGTCCTTGTGGAACAGCCTCAGGGCGGTCTCAAGCAGGATGTCGCGGGCGGAAGTGGTCATGGCGAGGAGCATAATCCAACTGCCTTGACGCCGGTAGACAAATCTGTCTAGTTTACAAAAAGACAGATCTGTCTACTGTGGTGGAGGGCGTGATGAAGCAGGCTTTGAACGGATATATCAGGCGCATGCGGGGTGGAGCGGTGCGGCCGCCCAGGCCGTCATGGTCGCATGTGGTCTGGTCGTTGCTGGGGGGCGGCTTGGCCATCGGCGTCATCTCGGCCCTGACCCTCGCCACCGGCAAGCCCTGGCTGATGGCTCCCTTTGGCGCCAGTTGCGTGCTGGCCTTCGGTCTGCCCGACAGTCCGCTGGCCCAGCCTCGCAGCATCATCGGCGGGCATCTGCTGTCGGCTCTGGTGGGGTTGCTCTGCTTGGCTACCTTTGGTCCTCAATGGTGGGCCATGGGGCTGTCGGTGGCCGGGGCTATTGCCGTGATGCAGTTGACCGGCACTACCCATGCCCCCGCCGGGGCCAATCCCCTGCTGGTGATGAACGGGGCCTTGGGCTGGAGCGGATTACTGACGCCGGTGCTGGCGGGATCGCTGGTGCTGGTGGCCTGTGCTTTGCTATTCAACAATCTGCCTAAGGGCCGCAGTTATCCGCGCTATTGGCTGTAAGCCGTGGCGGTATCGAGGAAGTGACGGACGGCAGGGCGGTCATCGCCTTGGCGGCGGGCGACGCAGAGGACCATGCTGGCTCCGGCATCGCCGATCAGGACGAAGCGGCAGCCCTCGACCTGCAGTCTTCGCATGGCCTCGGGCACGATGGCGATTCCTAAGCCGGTGGCGGTCAGGGCGATCATGGTGGACATCTGATGGGCCTCCAGCACCACGCGGGGCTTGAAACCGGCGGCGGCGCAAAGGGCGATGACCTTGTCGTAAAGGCCGGTGCCGATGGCCCGGGGATGCAGGATGAAGGGTTCGTTGGCCAGTTCGGCCATGGACAAGACCTGACGCCCGGCCAGCGGGTGATCGGCGGGCAAGGCGGCCAGCAGCGGCTCGTCCAGCACCACTTGGGCCGAAACGCCTTCGATCTCGCTGGGATGGCCGGGGCGGATGAAGCCGATGTCCAATTCGCCGCCGACCAATTGTTTCAGCTGGTTGGTGGTGGACATTTCGCGCAGCACCATATGCAAATCAGGCCAGGCGCGGCGGAAGCGGGTGATGATGCCCGGCATGGCGGCGTTGAAGGGAGCCGAGCCGGTGAAGCCGATCTCCAGCCGCCCCGTCTCGCCGCGTCCCGCCCGTTGCGCCGTGCGTCGGGCTTTCTCGGCCTGGGCCAGGGTGGCCAGGGCTTCGGGCAGGAACAGGCTGCCGGCCTCGGTCAGGGCCACATGGCGGCGGCTGCGGTCGAACAGCTTGACCCCCAAGGTGGCCTCGAGGGATTGAATCTGGATTGACAGCGGCGGCTGAGCGATGCCCAGGCGTTCGGCGGCGCGGCCGAAATGAAGTTCCTCGGCCAGGGTGGTGAAGGCGCGGAGATGGCGGAGTTCCATGGCTGATATCTTTTCAATATCAAAAACGATGAACAAATACATTGCAGGAATGAGGCGTTTTGCGCCATGAAAAAGGGGTCGTTAGGAGCACCTTAAGATGACCTTGGATAAACCCCGCGCCGCCGTGACCGTGGCCGGGTTCTGCGCCTTCCTTGATCTCTATGCGCCGCAGGTGGTGATGCCCCAGCTGGCCGAGGCTTTCCATGTCTCGGAGGCGGTGGCGGCTTCGACGGTCGGCATCTCGACCCTGGCGGTGGCCATCTCGGCGCCGTTTGTGGGGCTGCTGACCGACAAGATGCCCCGCAAGCCGCTGCTGCTGTGCGCCGTGCTGGCCCTGGTGCTGCCCACCATCATGCTGGTTTTGTCCGATACCCTGTCGGAAATCCTGGTCTGGCGTTTTTTCCAGGGCGTCTTCCTGCCGGCCATCTTCTCTGCCACGGTGGCCTATATCAGCGAGGAATGGCCTGCCACCGAGGCTTCGGGGGTCATGGGCTATTATATCGCCGGCTCAGCCCTGGGCGGATTTGCCGGGCGGTTCGTCACGGCGCTTATGACCGATCATTTCGGCTGGAAGTCAGGCTCTTTGGCCCTGACCCTGGTGACGCTGCTCTGTGCCCTGGCGATTTGGAAGTGGCTGCCGGCGGGGAATGATCGTCGGGCGGCTCAGACCAGTCATATCCCGGCCCTGGAGGGCTTGCGCCGTCACCTGACCGATCCGTCCCTGATTGCCACCTATGTGGTCGGATTCTCGGTGCTGTTCTCCATGGTGGCGACCTTCACCTATGTGAACTTCCATCTGGCCCAGCCGCCCTATTCCATGAGCGTTTCGGCTTTGGGCATGATCTTTCTGGTCTATCCCATCGGCGCTTTCGTTGCCCCCACCAGCGGCTATTTGATCCGCAAGCTGGGCCGTCGCGGCACCATTTTCTTGGCGCTTTCGACGTCGGCCGCGGGCCTGCTGGTGACCTTGGCTCCCGGCTTGACGCTGGTGGTGGTGGGGCTGGCCATGTTCGTCAGCGGCGTCTTCGTCGCCCAAACTTCGGCTACTGGCTTCGTCGGCCAGCGGGCCAAGACGGCGCGGACCACGGCGGTGGGGCTTTATGTCTGTTGCTATTATCTGGGCGGCAGCGCCGGAGCCGAGGTTCCCGGCCTGACCGTCTGGCACGCCTTCGGCTGGCCCGGCTGCGTCGCCCTGGTAATCGGCGTCTTGGCCGGAGCCGTCGGCCTGGCCTGGTGGGCCTGGCGTCCCCAGGGGCTGGAGCCGGTGATCGAGGATGGCGCGGTCGCCGACGCGGCGGAGTAATCTACTCCCCGTCGTCGGTTGAAAACTCCAGCAAGGCCTGAGTCTGGACGCTGGGCAGTTCGGCCACCGAGCGCAGCTTGCGGTCGATGGCCCGCTTGCGTTTGGCCACGTCCTCGATGGTATTGCTGGCTTCGTCCAGCTTCTTTTTCACCTTGTCCAACACATCGCCATATTTGCTGAACTCGGTCTTCACCGCACCCAGAATCTCCCAGACCTCGCTGGAGCGTTGCTGGATGGCCAGGGTGCGGAAGCCCATCTGCAGGCTGTTGAGCAGTGCCCCCAAGGTGGTCGGGCCGCAGATATTGACCCGGTAGTCCCGCTGCAGCAGGTCCATCAGGCCGGGGCGACGGACCACTTCGGCATAAAGCCCTTCGGTGGGCAGGAACAGGATGGCGAAGTCGGTGGTCTGGGGCGGGTTGATGTATTTGTCGCGGATATCCTTGGCAAAGGACTTTACTCGATTTTCCAGGGCCTTCGAGGCGGCCTCGACCCCTTCCGGGTCGGCATTGTCCGAGGCCTCGATCAGGCGCTCGTAATCTTCGCGGGGGAATTTGGCGTCGATGGGCAGCAGCACCTCGCCCTCGCCGTCCTCTTTTCCGGGCAGGCGGATGGCATATTCCACCCGCTCGGCCGAGCCGGGGCGGCAGGTGGCATTGGCGATGAACTGGTCGGCGGTCATCACCTGTTCCAGCAGATTGCCCAGCTGGATTTCGCCCCAGGTGCCACGGGTCTTGACGTTGCTGAGGACCTTTTTCAGATCGCCGACGCCATTGGCCAGGGACTGCATCTCGCCCAGGCCCTTATGGACCTGTTCCAGCCGTTCCGAGACCTGCTTGAAGGATTCTCCCAGGCGCTTTTCCAGGGTGCCTTGCAGCTTTTCGTCCACCGTCTGGCGCATCTGCTCCAGCTTGGCCTCGTTGCCCTGCTGAAGCTGGGTCAGGCGGCCTTCCACTGACTGGCGCAGTTCGTTCTGGCGGGTTTCGTTGGCCTGGGCCATCTCGGCCATTTGACGGGTAAAGACGTCAAGGCGTTGTTCCAGGGTCCGGGTCAGATTGACCACCTGATTGCCGAAGCCCTCCAGCGTGCCTTTTTGCAGGTCGGACAGGCCCTTCAGACTGGCCCCCACTTCTTCGCGTAAGCTCTTGGCCTGCTGCCCGGCTTCGTCGCGGCCTGTGGCCAGATCGCCGCGTACGGAGCGTTCCAGGCGTTCCAATTCGCGCGACAGAGTCTCGATTCGGCCAGCCAGGATGGCGGCACCGTCATCGCGTTTCGGCAGGGCCAGCATGGCGATGACGCCCAGGGCGGAGACCGCCGACAGAGCCAGCAGGACGTAAAGCAGCCAATCCATGAACGTCTTCCTTAGGGCTTGGTCTCGATGATGGCGGGCAGGGCATAGGCGCGGAGGCGCAGGGCCTCAAGCCGGGGGTATTTGCCTTGGGGCAGTTGCTCAGCCCAGAAGGCGCGGATGAAATCCATGCCGGCCACGGTTGAGATATCGGCCTGGGTGATCTTGCCGCCCGACAGCCAGCCCTCGTCGGGACAGAGGGCTTCCAGCGCCGCCAGCCCAGCATGGAACTGGGCGCAAAAGCGATTGAGGATTTCCAGGTGCATCTTGTCGCTGGGGCGGACCTGACGCTCTATATAGCAGGACAGGGATTTCTCCAGCACGCCCA
>Ga0302190_10001052_pt1 | contig 18455 bp, 16 predicted proteins | sample II_Bog_E2_3_FD_198784 | JGI IMG/M metagenome (GOLD analysis project Ga0302190, IMG submission 198784) | Peat permafrost microbial communities from Stordalen Mire near Abisko, Sweden - II_Bog_E2_3 | ecosystem: Environmental > Terrestrial > Soil > Wetlands > Peat | place: Sweden: Abisko... | reverse complement strand
AGCCGCCAGGCGATGGCCGCGGCCCCGGCCGCCAGCACCAGCGGCGGACCCAGCCACAGCAGCCAGGTGTTGGGTTGGAACGGCGGCTTCAGCCGGACAAAGTCGCCGTAACGGGCGGTGAGCCAGGCGATCACCGCGTCATCGCTGTCCCCGGCCTTGAGCCGTTCCCGCACCAGCAACCGAAGGTCGCGGGCGAGCCCGGCATTGCTGTCGTCGATGGACTGATTCTGGCAGACCAGACAGCGCAGGTCCCGGCTGATGTCCCTGGCCCGGGCCTCCAGGGCCGGGTCGGCCAGCACCTCGTCAGGCGACACCGCCCAGACCGGGGCGGGCGCGGCGGCGGCCCAGACCAGACCGGCCAGCATCGCGACGGCGGCCAGCCGGCGACCCGGACGGCAAAGGCCCGGGCGGCAAAGGAGCATGAACATCTCGGGCACCGGTTCCCTCTCGTCCCGTCAATAAAGCCAGCCGGCGGCCAGATACCCCAGCGCCACCGCGAACAGGCCGATCACCACCGAAAAAAAGATGTAGAGCACCCCCAATCCCAGATCACCCTCCATGAACATGTCGAGCTGTTGGAGGCTGAACGAGGAAAAGGTGGTGTAGCCGCCGAGAACGCCGGTCATGAAGAACAGACGGGCATCACGGCTGATATACTCCACCGGCAGATTGGCGATGAAGCCGATCAGCAGCGAGCCCGAGACGTTGATACCCAGCGTGGCCCAGGGAAAATTCGACGGCATCAACTCGAACGGGAACAAATCGATATCAAATTCGTGGAAGGTCACGGAAAGCCAGTGCCGGAGCATGCTGCCCAGGGCTCCGCCGATCGCCACCAGAAGATAGGCCTGCATGCTCGCGGGTCTTTCCCAGAAAAAACCGGTGCAGCATCCCGGCCGGGCGGCGGAATGTCAAGGTCGGGGTGGCCGGTACCAAGATTCCGGTCAGGGCGCCGCGACCGGCAGGTCGATGGTGACCACGGTTCCCTGCCGGGGCCGGCTGGTGATGGTGATGGTCCCGCGGTGGCATTGGATGAAGGCATGGGCCAGGGCCAGCCCGAGCCCCATGCCGCCGTACCGCCGGGCCAGGCAGTCGTCCTCTTGCAGGAAAGCCGTTCCCAGCCTTTCGATCAGATCGGGAGCCATACCGATTCCCTGGTCGGTCACCACCACCTGAATCCGGTCGGCGACGGCGCCGACCCGGACCCGGGTCAGGGAGCCCTCGGGCGAGAACTTGACCGCATTCTCGATGACGGCCAGCAGGCTGCGGTCAAGCAGGCGCCGGTCGCCGGAAATGGCGGGGAGGTCCGGTGGGGCGTCGATGTCGATACGCGCCCCGGGACTGGCCGCCCTGACCTTTCCCGCACACTCCCTGACCGCCGCGACGACATCCACCGGCTCCATATTCAATTCCGAACTGCCGATGGAATGCCTGGACAGGCTGAGCATATCGGTTACGATTTTCACCAGCCGATGTCCGGCCTGGACGATCTGCGCGGCGTAGTCCTGCACCAGCGACCGCTCGATCGGCGCCTCCGAATCGAGAAGCAGCTCGGAATAGCCGACAATTATGTTGAGCGGTGTCCGCATTTCATGATTCGCCAACGCGAGAAAGCTCGATTTGGCCTTGCTGGCGGCCAGAGCCGCGCCCCGTTCCCGGGCAATCACGGTATTGGCGGCCTTGAGCGCCTCGCTGGCGACCAGCAGGGCATCCTGTTTCTTGCGAAGCTCGCCCAGCATCACCGTTACGATAACGATGGCGCCGATCGACAGCAGCCGATTGATCAAGGCATCGATGGCATCGGGTGGAATGCTCGGCAAAAAGAAGCCCACGATGGTCAGCAATACCGCCAGTCCGCCGAGATGGTAGATCATCCGGGGATTCCGGTGACCGACGCCGATGAAGACCACCAGAATATAGATGACCCCGGCCGCAATCGGCGTCGGCAGGCAAATATCCGCCAGGAACACCGACCCGGCGACGACCGCCAGCAACAGGTTGGTGATGCCGCCCATGAGACTCCCCATTGGCCGTCCGCGTTGGTCCGCCCGTGCCGCAGCAAGGTACCCAATCGGGAGATCCGGCTCAACCCCCCGCGGAGTCGCCCCGGAACCGCCTGCGGACCGGGAGTCCGCGGGGATGCCGGGATGGGCTTGACAGGTTTCCCCGGATGCGGTTCAACCATGCCAGGACTCATGATGGCCCTACGCGACCGGTGAACGAAGGTTTGACGGTGGTGGCGTGGCATCGATGGTGGCACGACAGCCTTACTGGAGGAAAATGGTGATGAGATGGCTTCCAACGGAGCCCGCCGAGTGGGCAAGTGTCATTGGCGCATTTATCGGAATAGTATTGCTGATTATTCCACAATTTGGAGTAATTTCAGAAATACCGGATTCACTTCATTGGAAATTGGTCTATGGGCTTTCGGCCGTTATATTTTTCGTACTGTATGCAATTCGCAAAAGCATGGATAATAACTTAAATAAAATATTAAGCTTACTCCCTGGCTGTGAAGTCAAAAGATTTGCCTCAGGGGACGAGCAAATGGCGTATCTTATCTATAAGATTTCAATAGCAAGAAGATTTGTCAATGATTGCAGTTGGGTAGATCATGATAATTTCCGACATCGCGGACTTGATCGTAGAAGGGAGAGCGAGAGAAACTATCAAATGACGATAACAAAACAAGCAAAGTCAATTCAATATAGGGAAATATTTGTAGTCGATACCGAACATCAATTTCCTCGAGAAGATAGGTTACAGAGACTTAGCGAAAGAATGGGCAATACAGAAATTACAGGTTACTCATGTTCATATTTTTTAAATACACCGATACCGCGATTGCAATTTATGGTTATCGATCATGAAGAGGTGATCCTTCACCATTCCGATGGCGCTCCTCGTGGACACCGATTCGCCATATGCCATAGCGGTATCGCCGCATTATTCGGGGCCTATTACAATGACTGCTGGAACCGGTCTACGAAGCTAAAGGAAGGAACAATTGTGCATCAAGATAAATATGAAGAATTGCTGCGCCAGGTAACCCGGTCTGCAACCGCCCGACCGCCGCGCCCCGATGTCACGCCAATTACTTGAACCTCCTCCCGAGCCGCCGGCGGAGCCGGGACGTCCTGGGGATCGGCCCGATCCGGTGGATCCGTCGTCGAGCCTCGGCCGGTTGCTGCGGTTCTGGGGCAAGGCCCGGCCCGAGACGGAGGCCGGTCCGCGCTGGCATCCGCTGGTGTACCATTGCCTGGACGTGGCCGCGGCCGGCGTGGTTCTGGTCGGGCGGCGCGGGCCGCCGCGGGGGCTCGCGGCCCTGTTCGGGGATCGCTGGCCGGGCGCCCTCGGTTACCTGCTGGCGCTGCACGACATCGGCAAGCTGTCCCGGCCGTTCCAGGCGCAGAGCCCGGAGCACTGGCCGGCGGAGACGCTCGGCCGCCACCAACCGCCGGTCGCCGGAGTGCGGCACGATGCGCTGGGCCTGACCCTGCTGAACCGGCTGCTGAGCACGAAGGCCAGGCGGCAGCATCCGCTGTCGGACTGGCGACCTGATGCCTGGGAGCAGGCTCTGGTGCTGCTCACGCCGTTTGTCGCGCACCACGGCCGGCCCGTGGCACCAGGCAACGTCAAGGTTTTCGATCCCGAGTTGGACGCCGGCCATGACTTCCTCGACCTGATGACAACGCTGTTCCAGCCCGACCTGCCGCCACCGCCGGTGGCCATGGATGCGGTTCTCTTCCAGGTCAGTTGGGAACTGGCCGGGCTGACCGTGCTGGCCGACTGGCTCGGCTCCAACCAGGGCTGGTTTCCCTATCATCCCGATCCCGTCGACCCGGCGTGGTACTGGAAAAACCGCGCCCTGCCCCAGGCCGAAACGGCGGTGGAACAGGCCGGACAGTTGCCCGGCCGGGCCAACCCGGACCTCCACTCTCAGGACCTGATCGGCGCCGGTCACCCGCCCAGCCCGGTTCAACATTGGGCCGCGACCGTGGTCCCGCCCGAGGGGCCGGTGCTGGCGCTGATCGAAGACATGACCGGCAGCGGCAAGACCGAAGCCGCCCTGATCCTGGCCCACCGGCTGATGGCCGACGGCCGGGCGCAGGGCGTCTATTTCGCCCTGCCGACCATGGCCACCGCCAACGCCCTCTATACCCGGCTGGAGAAAAGTTACCGCCGGCTGTTCGCCGCCGGGCACACGCCGTCCCTGGCGCTGGCGCACGGCGCCAGCGCGCTGCATCCGGGTTTCCGGGACAGCGTGGCGGCACTGCCGGCGCCCGAACGCAGCGGCGACCCGCCGGACCGGGGCGAGCACCGCGGCGACGAGGCCGGGGCCTCCTGCGCCGCCTGGCTCGCCGACAGCCGGCGCAAGGCGTTCCTGGCCGATGTCGGGGTCGGGACCATCGATCAGGCGCTGCTGGCGGTGCTGCCGGCCAAATACCAGTCTCTCCGGTTGCTGGGTCTGGGTAGACTGATACTGGTGGTGGACGAGGCCCATGCCTACGACACCTATATGGCCACGGAGCTGGAACGGTTGCTGGAGTTCCAGGCCGCCCTTGGCGGCAGCGCCATCGTGCTGTCGGCAACCCTGCCGCTGGTCACGCGCCGCGCGCTCGCCCAAGCCTTCGCCCGCGGCCTGGGTGCCGCCGCCCCGGAGCCGGCGCGGACCGACTATCCCCTGGCCACCGTCACCGGCGCCGGCGGGACATCCGAAACCGCGTGCGGCACCCGGCCGGAGTTGGCGCGGCCGCTCGCGGTCTCGCGGCTGGCGGCGGCCGGAGAGGCGGTGCAACGGATCGTCGAAGCGGCGCGGGCCGGCGCCGCGGTGGCCTGGGTCCGCAACACCGTGGACGACGCCTTCGCGGCGTTCGAAGCGTTGCAGGCCGGGGGGTTGCAGGCCGGGGGCGTGCCGGTGACGCTGTTCCATGCCCGCGCCGCCATGGGCGACCGGCTGAAGGTCGAGGCCGGGGTGATCGGCCGCTTTGGCAAGGACGGCAATCCGACCGACCGGCCCGGGGTGCTGGTGGCCACCCAGGTCATCGAGCAGTCGCTCGACCTGGATTTCGACCTGATGGTCTCGGATCTGGCCCCCATCGACCTGCTGCTCCAGCGCGCCGGCCGGCTGTGGCGCCATCGGCGCGAGCGGCCCCCGGCGGTGACCGGGCCGCATCTGCTGGTGCTGTCGCCGGAGCCGGGGGACACCGTGGGGCCGGAGTGGGTACGGGCGACCCTGCCCGGCACCGCCGCCGTCTACCCGGACCATGGCCGGCTCTGGCTCAGCGCCCGGACCCTGTTCGCGCAGCCGGAGTGGCGGAGTCCCGAGGATGTCCGGGCTCTGGTGGAGGCGGTTTATGGCCCGGACCCGCTCGGCCGCATTCCCGAGGGGCTCCGGCACCGCGCCCTCAAGGCCGAAGGCGACAGCCGGGCCGCGGGTTCCCTTGCCGAGGCCAATCTTCTGAAGGTCGCCAACGGCTATCACGACGACCACCCCGGCTGGGCCGAGGACACCCGCATCCCGACCCGGCTCGGCGACGAAACCACGACGCTGCGTCTGGCCCGCTGGCACGACGACGGCACGCTCCATCCCTGGTGCGGGGACCAGGACCCGCACCGGGCCTGGGCGCTCTCCGAGGTCGCGCTCCGCGTCCGCCGCGCCCATGACACCCCCAAACTGGCGGCAGCCCAGGCCGCCGCGGCGAACCGGGTCCGTGCCGCCTGGACCCGCCACGACGCCGAAAAGCTGCTGGTGCCGTTGGAGCCGGCCGGCGATGACCTGTGGCGGGGAACGGTGATCGGCGAAAAGGGAGAGACCACGCCGTTTACCTACACCCGCCTTCAGGGCTTGCAGTTTTCCGGGCGTCCCCGGTGACAGTCGGTTGCCGGCGCCCACACCGGGCGAGGGACCCGCTTGGGGGCGTCCGCCGTCAGGGAGCAGCCGCCATCCTTTGTGCCTGCCGGTATGACATTCCGATTGTATCGGCAAAAGAACCTTGCAATAGGACACAAGTGTCGTAATCTATGGCCGTGCTGATCAGGCCGCGTAAATTTGAAACTCTGCCGGTCGGTACCTGACTCGGTGGAACATTGGTCTGTGACCGATCGGAGGATTGCCATGCTGGCTTACCCTGTGGACCTGGAGCGCGACGGCGACATGGTGATTGCGGTGATCCCGGACATTCCTGGCGCTCATACCTTCGGCGTCAGCGAGGCGGACGCGCTCGCCCACTGCGTCGGCGCGATCGAGGAAATGCTGGCGGCCCGCATGTGCGACCGCGAGGCGATACCGCTGCCGTCCATCGCCAATGGCCGGCCCGTGGTCGAGGTGTCGCCGCTTTCGGCGTTGAAGGTGTCGCTCTATGGGATCATGTGGGAGCGGCAACTGCGGAAATCCGACCTGGCGCGGCTGCTGAACGTAAACCAGAAGCAGGTCGACCGATTGCTCGACCTGAACCACGCCTCCCGGCTCGACCAACTCCAGGCGGCCTTCCGGGTCCTGGGGAAGCGCATCGCAATTCAGGTTGCGGATGACGATGTACCGGTCGCGGCATAGCGTACTTCCACGATATCCCGGATTGCCGGCGCCGCCCCATAGGCGCTAGGATATCACTATTGTCTTGATTTTGCAGGGCTCCGCCCTGCACCCGCAAGGCGGCTCGCCTCCTTGACCTCATTCACGTCATGGGTTCAAAGGGCCGACCGGCCCTTTGCCGGTGTGGGCAGAGCCCACAAAACCCTTTCACTTCACTGACTCATCGTAACCTAGCGCATATGCGGCGCCGCCCCGACCGGGTCGTCGGTAAACAGGTCGAGCAGCGTCACCTCAGCCTTCACCCCGGGTCAGCGCCATGATCTGATCGGTGGTGAGTCCGGTTCCGGCACGACCGCGCAAAGCCTCGAACCGGCTGACCGGACGGTCGCGTACCGGCTTCGGAACGGTGACCGGCCCCTTGCCGGTGACGGTGGTGGCAGCCATGGCCTGCCTCGTAATACCTGCCTGATGATGGGCAATACATGGCATGCCCGGGACCGCCACGCCAGGGCGGTCTCCTCGACGCCGCGTGGCGCGCCCTGTCCGACCGCTTGAACCCGGACCGACTTTGATGCCTGAGGAAGAAGGGCGGTGGCACGGTCAACAAGCATATGATAGTGATCAACGATCTTTATTATACTTCAGAGCGTTTACCGCCATGCCCCCTCCCTTTTCGCTCCTGACCGAACGCTGGCTGCCGGTACGACGGGCATCCGGGGCGCGGTCCGTCATCTCGCCGGCCGGGGTGACCGAAGATATCGACCGGGATCCGGTGGTTGCCTTCGACTGGCCGCGGCCGGACTTCGACGCCGCCGCCCGGGAGTTGCTGATCGGCCTGCTGTCCACCGCCTGCTGGCGCGAGGCGTTGAGTTCAAGAAGCTGGGGAGCATGGTGGCGCAAACCGCCGACGCCGGGCGAACTGGCGGAGCGGTTTGCGCCCTTCTCCAGGGCGTTCGAGTTGGACGGCGCCGGCCCGCGTTTTTTGCAGGACCTGGACCGGCTGGAAGACAGGGGCATCGAAAACGATGCCGGGGCGTTGCTGATCGACATCCCGAGTCACTTCGTCAGGCGCGCCGGCCATCTCGTCTTCGACCGTGCCACGGCCGCCATGGCCCTGTTTACCCTGCAATGCTTTGCCCCGGCCGGGGGCCGTGGCAACCTCACCTCCCTGCGGGGCGGCGGCCCCATGACCACATTGGTCCTGCCCGGCGAGGCCGACACGCCGCTGTGGCAAATACTCTGGCTGAATGCCCTCTGGGACAAGGATTGGAGCGATCCCGCCGGCATGCCGGAGAAGGTGTTTCCCTGGCTGGCGCCGACCCGGGTCTCCGACAAAGGTGTCATTACCACGCCACGCGATGTCCACCCGGCGCAGGCCTGGTGGGGCATGCCGCGCCGCATCCGCCTGGCCTTCGCGGCCAATCGCGACGGCGTGCCCTGCGGCCTGACCGGGCGGGTGGATTCCGTGATCGTAACCGGCTATCTCAGCCGGCCTTCCGGCACCAAATACGCGGCGTGGAGCCTGGGCCACCCGCTCACCCCGTACTACCGGGTGAAGAAGACCGATGTCGAGTGGTTGCCGCTCCATCCCCAACCGGAACGACGGGCATACCGGGACTGGATCGGACTGGTCATCTCCGACGCCGACGGTGCCGAGGCCCGCCGCGCCCCGGCGCGGGTGGTCGGAACGGCAGGCGCACGGCTGAGCGCGATGGAACTGTTCGCTCCCCGCCTGCTCGCCGCCGGTTTCGATATGGACAACCGGCGCCTCATGAAGCCGCGCGGCTTCGTCGAGAGCGAGATGCCGCTGCCGGTGGTCAGCGACGCCGTTCGCGAGAGCTTCGATCTGCTGGTCCGGTCGCTGGTGTCCGGGGCACGGGAGGCGGCCGGGCTGGTGTCGCTGGCGGTCGGCAAGAGCCTGAGTTCGGGGGAATTGCCCGATGCCGGCAAGAGCGATCGGCAACTGGCCCGTGATCGCTTTTGGGACCGTACCGAGGCGGTCTTTTACGAGGTGGTTTCAGGATTGCCGGCCCGCCTGACGGCGGCGGTCGATGACCGGGCGCTCCAGGACCTGACCCTTGCCGTGAGCCAGGCCTGGTTCCGGCACCTGCGCGCCACCGTGCTGCCGCTGTTTGACGAGCTGGTGCCGCTGGACGACATCGAGGCGCGCGCCGTCGAGCGTCTGGTCGGGGCGCGGCGCGACCTGATCACCGCCCTCAACGGCCGCGGCAAGGGTGGGCAGGCGCTTTATGGGGCGTTGGGGCTGCCGCTGCCCGATGGCGGCAAGAAAAAGGACAAAGGGGGTAAGGCCGCATGAGCGCCGAAAAATCAGAAATCGCCGCAGACGCCCGGAGATGGTGGCAGCTCTTGCAGCGCACCCTCAACGGCAGGCCCAACCCCAAGGCCGATCCGGGCGCGCTGGCCCGGCTGCGCCATTGCGCCGCCCCGGTGGAGGCGATGTGCGAGCCGGTCACCCTCGACCTGTTTCGCCGCCTGCGCCGCAGCACCCCGAAGGACCTGCCCCGGGTGGCCGTGATCGCCATGGTGCTGGCCCATGTCCGGGATGACGCCCCCGGCCAGAAGGCAATCCAGGCGGTGGGCAAAACCCGCGAACGCGCCGAGCCGAAGCTCTCGCGGCTGCGGTTCCGCCGCCTGCTGGCCTGCCGCGACGACGACGAACTGGCGCGCGAGATGCGCCGCTTCGTGGCGCTGGCCGGCGGCACCGTCAATATCGGCGATCTTGCGGAGTCATTGTTCTACTGGTCCGACCGCACCCGCGCTCGTTGGGCCTTTTACTACCACGATGCCGGCTTCGCCGCCCCCGAACCCAAATCCGAATCCGAATCCGAGTCCGCCCCCGTGCCCGTCAGTGAGGACCGCCCGTCATGACCACCTTTCTGCAACTGCACCTGTTTACCGTTTACCCGCCGGCCAACCTCAACCGCGACGACATCGGCCGGCCCAAGACCGCGATCTTTGGCGAGGCGCCGCGGCTGCGGGTGTCGTCCCAGGCGTTGAAGCGCGCCTGGCGGACCTCCGAGGAGGTGTTCGAACGCCATCTGCGCGGCCATCTTGGCCAGCGCACCCAGCGGTTCGGCGAGGTGGTGGAGAAGCATCTGCTGGCAAAGGGCGCGCCCGCCGATCGCGCCCGCGCCATTGCCTGCGAAATCGCCGACCTGTTCGGCAAGCTCGAAACCGAGGCCGGCAAGCCCCCGACCCAGATCAAACAGCTTGCCTTCCTTTCGCCCGAGGAACAGGCGGCGGCGCTGGCCCTGGCCGAACGGGCGCTGGCCGGCGCCGCCATCGACCCAAAGAAGGCGGGAGTGCTGCGCGAGGCCGATACCGCGGTGGACATCGCCATGTTCGGCCGCATGCTGGCCGACGATCCGGCCTATAACCGCGACGCCGCGGTCCAGGTCGCCCACGCCATCACCACCCACAAGGTGATGGTCGAGGACGACTATTATACCGCGGTGGACGACCTGAAGACCCCCGCCGAGGACGCCGGCGCCGGCTTCGTCGGAGAGGCCGGGTTCGGCGCCGGGGTGTTCTACCTTTACGCCTGCATCAACCGCGACCTGCTGGAGCGCAACCTGGGCGGCGACCGCGCACTGGCCGGGGCCGGCATCGCCGCGCTGATCGAAGCCGCCGCCACCATCGCGCCCAAGGGCAAGCAGGCCAGCTTCGCCAGCCACGCCCGCACCGACTACCTGCTGGTGGAAAAAGGCGAGACCGCGCCCCGAACGCTCGCCGGGGCCTTCCTCAGGCCGGTCGGGGACCGGGACGGCGACCTGCTCGGCGCCTCCATCCACGCCCTCACCTCGCTGCGTGACCGCTACGCCCTGGCCTATGGCGACGTGACCGCGGCCCGGGCCATGAACGTGGCCACGGGCGAGGGCACCCTGGCCCAGGTCATCGCCTTTGCCCGGGAGGGCTGAGCCGCCATGCCGGCCTTTCTGCTGTTTTCCCTGTGGGCGCCGCTGGCGGCCATGGGCGATGTCGCGGTCGGCGAGCGCCGCACCGGCCTGGAGCGGCCGGGCAAGTCGGCGGTGCTGGGGCTGGTGGCGGCGGCGCTCGGCATCGACCGCACCGAAGAGGCCGCACTGCGGGCGCTCCACGACGGTTACGGTCTGGCGGTACGGGTCGACACCCCGGGAACCCTGGTCACCGACTTTCACACCGCCCAGGTTCCGCCGGCCCGCCGCGGCCGGCGCTGGCCGACCCGGCGCGCCGAACTGGCCAGGCCCAAACCAGGCGAGCCCGAACTGGAAACCGTGTTGTCCTGGCGCGAATACCGGGCCGATGCCCGCTTCACCATCGCCCTGTGGCCGCGGCGGGCGGCGCCCCGGCCGCTGGCCGAACTGGAGCAGGCGCTCCGGCGGCCGGTCCATACCCTCTATCTGGGTCGCAAGGCCTGTCCGCTGGGAGCGCCGCCGGCCCCGGTGATCGTCGAGGCCCCGACCCTGTCCGAGGCGCTGGCCGTCCATGACCGCCACTGCCGCCCCGGCATCGACACCGTCCTGCCCCGACCGCAGGCGGTGGCAGCGCCAGCGGTGTACGCCGATATCGAGCCCGAGGGCGAGGCCCGCCTGGAGCTCGGCCCCGGGCTGACGCCCCATCACCGCCGGATGCGCCGGGACGATCCGATCAGCCGTCGCCGCTGGCAGTTCCGCCTGCGCGAGGAGCAGGTGGCCCGCACCGTACCCCCGGGAGACCCGTCATGACCGCCACCGAACCGTCCGCCGCCGAACCGTCCGCCACCACCGCCCCGCCGCCCCTGAAGACCCTGTTCAGCCGGGTCCGGCTGCGCCGCGACGTGCCCCTGCACGCCCTGGCCCCGGTGCTGGTGCCGGCCGACGCCAACGCCCGACTGGCGGTGGCCCACCGGCTGATGTGGGCGTTGTTCCCGGGCAGCCGCGAGCAGACCCGCGACTTTTTGTGGCGCGAGGAACTGCCCGGGGCCGGGCCGGGCCGGGGCGCCACCTATTATCTGCTGTCGGTCCGTCCGCCGGTGGACGCCCATAATCTGTTCGAGATCGACCCACCCAAGCCGTTCGCACCCCGACTGGCGGCCGGTGACCGGCTGGGCTTCGTTCTGCGGGCCAATCCGGTGGTCTCGCGCCGCACGCCCGGCTCACGTAAGAGTGGCAAGCACCACGATGTGGTGATGGACCGGTTGCACCGGTTGCCGTTGCCCAAGGGCGAACGCGGCCCCGAACGTCAGGCCGCCATCGAGGACGCCGGCCGGAGCTGGCTCTCCGACCAGGGCGGCGGGCATGGCTTCCGTCTCCTCCAGGACGAGCCCCTGCGCGTTGACGGCTACGATCAGGTCCGGGTCCCGCGGGAAAACGGCCGGAAGCCGGTGCAGTTCTCGGTGCTGGACCTGGAAGGCCGGTTGGTCGTGACCGAGCCCGAACGCTTTGTCGCCGCCCTGTCGGGCGGGCTGGGCAAGGCCCGGGCGTTCGGCTGCGGGCTGATGCTGGTGCGCCGGCTGCCGGTGGCCGGGCCATGACCGCCGCCGCGGCGCTGCCCGGGATTGCGCCGCCCCGGCCGATCCCGATCAACGACCGCTCGTCCATCGTGTTCGTGGACAAGGGGCGGATCGACGTCCTTGACGGCGCCTTTGTGGTGATCGATGCCGGCGGCGTCCGCACCCACATTCCGGTGGGCGGCTTTGCCTGCCTGATGCTGGAACCCGGTACCCGGATCAGCCACGCCGCGGTGGCGCTGGCGGCCCGGGCCGGGACCCTGCTGGTCTGGGTGGGCGAGGCCGGGGTGCGTCTTTATGCCGCGGGCCAGCCCGGAGGAGCGCGATCGGACCGGCTGCTGTGGCAGGCCCGCCTTGCGCTCGACGACGGCGCGCGGCTCAAGGTCGTGCGCAAGATGTATGCGATACGCTTTAACGAGGAGCCGCCCGAGCGCCGCTCCGCCGATCAGTTGCGCGGCATCGAGGGCGCGCGGGTGCGCAAGATGTACGAGTTGCTGGCGCAACAGCATGGGGTGTCCTGGAACCGCCGGGCCTACGACCGCCAGGACTGGGAGGCCGGCGACATCCCCAACCGCTGCCTCAGCGCCGCCACCGCCTGCCTCCACGGCCTGACCGAGGCCGGGGTGCTGGCCGCCGGCTACGCCCCGGCCATCGGCTTTCTCCATTCCGGCAAGCCGCTGTCCTTCGTCTACGACATCGCCGACCTGTTCAAGTTCGAAACCGTGGTGCCGGCAGCCTTCCGCATCGCCGGCAAGGCCGCCAAAGGCCGGCTGGACCTGCCGCTGGAAAGCGCGGTGCGGCGGGAATGCCGCGACATCTTCCGCCGGACCGGCCTGTTGGACCGGATCATCCCCGCCATCGAAGAGGTTCTGGAGGCGGGCGAACTGGAACGCCCGGTCCCACCCCCCGACGCCCTGCCCATCGCCTTTGAAGACAAGGAGCCCGGCGGCGATGCTGGTCATCGTGGTTGAAAACGCCCCGCCGCGCCTGCGCGGCCGGCTCGCGGTCTGGCTGCTGGAACTGCGGGCCGGAGTCTATGTCGGCACCTATTCCCGCCGCACCCGCGAGCGCCTGTGGCAGGACGTGGTCAACAATATCGACCAGGGCAGCGCCGTCATCGCCTGGGCCGCCCCCAACGACGCCGGTTTCTCGTTCGAAACCTGCGGCGCCAACCGCCGCCTGCCGGTGGACTACGACGGCTTCCGCCTGATCAGCTTCATGCCCCCCTTCCCCGACTGGCCCGACGAACCCGACCAGCCCCCACCCCCCGGAACACCAACAGAACATCGGTAGCTCTTGCAATCCCGAAAAATGTGTTGTAGTTCAAGCGTCTCCAGGAAGAGTGTTCCCCGCCCACGCGGGGATGAACCGGTCCGTCGGTCGTCGAATTGCCAACGTCGTAAGTGTTCCCCGCCCACGCGGGGATGAACCGCTGGTTTCTCTGGTCGCGAAACTCCCCAGATCGTGTTCCCCGCCCACGCGGGGATGAACCGCAGTCCATCGATAACTTTTCGGAGATAGGGGGGTGTTCCCCGCCCACGCGGGGATGAACCGGCGTCGCTTACAGCGTGACCGCCAGCGCGACGGTGTTCCCCGCCCACGCGGGGATGAACCGATATTGTGTTCCTCGGCGGTGAGCCGAAAGGCGTGTTCCCCGCCCACGCGGGGATGAACCGTCGTTCATGCCGCGGCCCTCTCGACGGAGGCCGTGTTCCCCGCCCACGCGGGGATGAACCGGGATAGAGAGAGCGCGCGCTCACTCACTCACCGTGTTCCCCGCCCACGCGGGGATGAACCGCACCAATACGATCGGTTTTGGACACGGAACGGGTGTTCCCCGCCCACGCGGGGATGAACCTAACCCGCGCCCGCAGCCGCGCGGACAGCCGCTGTGTTCCCCGCCCACGCGGGGATGAACCGTCTTGCCTCCGACAGTAAAACCCATCCGCAGGGTGTTCCCCGCCCACGCGGGGATGAACCTTCGGACTCCGAAAAATTTCCATAGGTAGAAAAGTGTTCCCCGCCCACGCGGGGATGAACCGATCGTACTGTCGCAACGGCCGGTTTGGTTGTCGTGTTCCCCGCCCACGCGGGGATGAACCGCGACATCGCATAATTTTATATGTTCACTGTTCGTGTTCCCCGCCCACGCGGGGATGAACCGGCTAACTTCCTCAAAAAAGGGCTTGACTACGCGTGTTCCCCGCCCACGCGGGGATGAACCGCCTTTTTCACTTTCGTCTCCGTTTTATTGGAAGTGTTCCCCGCCCACGCGGGGATGAACCGCAGACAAAACGTGAGGCACAGTTCTCTCGACTGTGTTCCCCGCCCACGCGGGGATGAACCGCTTCTAGCTTAGAGTTCTACTATTACGACATAGTGTTCCCCGCCCACGCGGGGATGAACCGTGCCACCATCGAGTGGAGGGTATTTTAGGTATGTGTTCCCCGCCCACGCGGGGATGAACCGATATATGATTGGGAACAGCGCCGCGTTTAGAGGTGTTCCCCGCCCACGCGGGGATGAACCGTTCGCTGCCGTCATTGCGATATAGTTGATATCGTGTTCCCCGCCCACGCGGGGATGAACCGCTGGCAAGCCCTGCCGCCGACGAGCTTTCGGTGTGTTCCCCGCCCACGCGGGGATGAACCGTGTTACCGGTGGTCGCCGGGATCGACGATGCAGTGTTCCCCGCCCACGCGGGGATGAACCGTTCATGGAAGGCCCCATCGTATCTATATGCCCGTGTTCCCCGCCCACGCGGGGATGAACCGCTCTTCAGGTGTGTACGTGGTCATTCGATATAGTGTTCCCCGCCCACGCGGGGATGAACCGTATAGGGGGGGGTCTAGAAAAGCCCCTTTCGGCGTGTTCCCCGCCCACGCGGGGATGAACCGAGCACCGGTTCAGGCGCGCAAATCGTGCGCGGGTGTTCCCCGCCCACGCGGGGATGAACCGGATAGCGCCTCGGTGCGCTTTTTTAGGCCATAGTGTTCCCCGCCCACGCGGGGATGAACCGGCGCAGCTAAACGCGCAGTTGCAGAGTCAACAGTGTTCCCCGCCCACGCGGGGATGAACCGTGATTGCCCGTCGTGCCGTTGAGGTACGGCGGCGTGTTCCCCGCCCACGCGGGGATGAACCGCACCAGTTCCTCGACCCGGGCGCGGAGCGCGTGTGTTCCCCGCCCACGCGGGGATGAACCGAGTATATAAGCACGGCTCGAAGGGGATACGGTGTGTTCCCCGCCCACGCGGGGATGAACCGGCCACGGAACTGGGGAACCTCGGCACCTCGGCGTGTTCCCCGCCCACGCGGGGATGAACCGACCTGGCGAGCTGCGCTGGATCAGGCATTGATGTGTTCCCCGCCCACGCGGGGATGAACCGGTTCCCACGCACCGGTCCCCCCCGTTTTACCGGTGTTCCCCGCCCACGCGGGGATGAACCGCTTCGCCGGCAGCGCCGCCTACGCCCGCTCACGTGTTCCCCGCCCACGCGGGGATGAACCGGCTAGCCTGGTCGCGGTCAAAATGACTGGGATGTGTTCCCCGCCCACGCGGGGATGAACCGGCGACGCTGGCCACCCCGTCGCGGCAGGCCCAGTGTTCCCCGCCCACGCGGGGATGAACCGCAATGGGAGGGGTGGCGCACCTCCCACCTGGAGTGTTCCCCGCCCACGCGGGGATGAACCGATGGCGAACCTGATGTTCGAGATGACCGATCAGTGTTCCCCGCCCACGCGGGGATGAACCGTCCCTCACCAAACAGCCCGCTGGCGCCGCTGAGTGTTCCCCGCCCACGCGGGGATGAACCGTTGACGCTCAACCCGTCGTTCGTGATCTCAAGGTGTTCCCCGCCCACGCGGGGATGAACCGTCGACAGCAAACGGCTCGCTGGTCTGTTTCCGGTGTTCCCCGCCCACGCGGGGATGAACCGAAGCGCAGCGCAAATCAGCGTACCTCAGACCCGTGTTCCCCGCCCACGCGGGGATGAACCGGCTGGGTACTGGGACGCAGGCACTCTAGGCTCGTGTTCCCCGCCCACGCGGGGATGAACCGGGCCGCATAACGCTGTCGGTGGGCAACTCGGCGTGTTCCCCGCCCACGCGGGGATGAACCGACGTCCTGCCCGTAGACAGATATGGCAGCGGCGTGTTCCCCGCCCACGCGGGGATGAACCGCTGTTCCATCGCCTCCTTGGTGGATCCAAAGAGTGTTCCCCGCCCACGCGGGGATGAACCGCTTCTAATTTAGAGTTTTACTATTACGACATAGTGTTCCCCGCCCACGCGGGGATGAACCGCCGTCCAAACCAACAACACCAATCAGGCAGCCGTGTTCCCCGCCCACGCGGGGATGAACCGTGCCACCTCCGGCTCCCACATCCCCGCCATCCGTGTTCCCCGCCCACGCGGGGATGAACCGGCCACTAAATGGTGGCCTATTACTACAGTGGCACATTCTTTATTGCGGCAATCTTGCGCTTGACGTGGCATCTGCGAGCGATGGCTTGGTGCCATCGCCGCCAATTTGACCAGCCAATGATATAATCGATTGATCGCATTACCATCAAGACGAGGTGTCCGATCAGAACTCGGATTTCAGGAATGCTCAAAGGAACTTTGTCGGCCTTGAGATCATCGAGATTTTTTTTTCGCTGGCGCCGACTGCGCCATAATCACTGCCAGAAAAGCATGAGCGAGAAGTGCCAGTGTGATGTGTCGATACCAGGCGATCCACTGTCTGACCTCATAATGATCGAGGCCAACTTCACCTTTGGCGGTTTCAAACCCAGCCTCGATGGTCCATCGCTGACCGGCGGCTTCGACCATTTCCTGGAGTGACCTTGGTCCTGTCGTGAAGACCAGAAACAAGGCGACGTCGTCCCGATCGGCGAGCGAGCGGCGGACCAGCAAGGTGTGGTTGCCGGTGGTAACGCCGAGAACGATTAGAGGTTCCGTGGCCCAATCATAGTGCGAGGCCCTTTTGTGCCATCGCCTGCGCTGAGACGGTGCCAGCGGTCAGCCGGAATGGCCCGAGCCACCTCCGCCGCTGTTCGCGAAATCAACCCTTTGCCCGACGACGGGCGCACCGGTTCAGTACTCTTGATGGCCATCACATAGGGCCATGCCCACGTTTCCAAATCGTGGCGCAAATTCGGATCGCTGCCATAAACCGCGTCGCCGAGCGTCCAATCCGGTTGAAAGCCGGCAGCCCGTGCCCGCGCCAGCATGACACTCGCCTGCGCCGGCTTGGTCTGAAACGGTGTATCTTTGGGAATCCCCGCATCATCACAGCGTTCTCAGTCCTCAATCCAATCCTCGGGCAAATACAACTCCCGATCCAGGAACGCCCCACCGCCATTGGCTGCGGCATAGTACAAGAATACGCCAACCTGACAGTTCTCAACCTTGCCAGCGGTCCCACAGTATTGCCGTTTCACGCCGGCCGATTCGTATCCCTTCTTGATGAACCCAGTCTCATCAATGACCAACGCACCGCCACTCGAACCAAATCGTTCCTTGACATAGTCCTGGAGAACGTCCCGAGCACCGTCAGTGTCCCACTGCGCGACCCGAAGAAGACGCTGCATACCATACGGAACTTTCTCGCCTACCTGTTCCGCCAGTTGCCAGCTATTCTTGCGTTCCGACGAACCGAGTAACCCTTTCAGATAATCCAAAGCCCGCTCTCGCGGCTCCTTGCGCAAAAAGCACTTTCCCAATTGCTCATGCACATGAGCGAGTTCATCCATCCAAGGCGCGACGTCCATATTCCCGCAAGCTCCAGGTAAAGCCCGTAGCTGGGAATCGGCAGCCGAATTTCAAGTGACTCTGTCGTAATAGGCACCGTCCGCGAAATCCGCCTCGAAGATCGGTTCCACAACCAGCTTGGCCGCGGTCTGAACCACCCGATCCCGGATCGTCGGAATGCCCAAGGGGCGCTCCCCACCTCCCGGTTTCGGGATCATCACCCGCCGCACCGGCGCCGGCCGGTAGCTCTTCGAGACAAGGTCCTCTCGCAGGCTCGCCAGCCATGCATCCAAGCCCTCCGCCTCGATCCGCGCGAAAGTCATTCGGTCCACGCCCGGCGCTCCCGCATTGGCGCGGGCAAGTCGGTAGGCATGGTACAGGATATCCTCCCGGTGAATCTTGTCGTAGAGCAGGTAGAAGCGGTAGTCAGGTTCCGCCTTCGCCTTGCAATACAGCTTTCTCTGTAGGGTCCTGATCTTTTTAGGTGTTTCGAGGCTCATCGCCAATCACCCCATCCTCTCCTCGTCAAAAGCCTACCAGAAGTCAGGGGCCTTCCCTCAACCGGCGTTACCCGGGTTCAGCAGGACTGTGCCCCTGTCCGACTCCCGCCCGATCCGTCGCCCAAGGCGACGTTGAAGCCGCGACCTCCGACCGAACGGGTCTCCCCCGTTACCCGTGTCT
>Ga0302190_10001035_pt1 | contig 18582 bp, 18 predicted proteins | sample II_Bog_E2_3_FD_198784 | JGI IMG/M metagenome (GOLD analysis project Ga0302190, IMG submission 198784) | Peat permafrost microbial communities from Stordalen Mire near Abisko, Sweden - II_Bog_E2_3 | ecosystem: Environmental > Terrestrial > Soil > Wetlands > Peat | place: Sweden: Abisko... | reverse complement strand
TCCATCCAGGGGTGATCGTCGCGGGCGGCGCCGATGAGCGGAACAATGGCCTGCACAATGGCGACGAACAGCGCCAGGATCAGAGCGTAATGGCCGATTTCAGGGATCATTTGTGCTGATACTCGTCCTGCCAATGGCCGGATTTCTTGAGGGCGTCGGCGACTTCCTTGGGCATGTAATTCTCGTCGTGCTTGGCCAGCACCTCCGAAGCCTGGAAGGTGCCCTGGCCATCCAGCTTGCCCTCGGCCACCACGCCTTGGCCTTCGCGGAACAGGTCTGGCAGCACGCCGGTATAACTGACGGCAACCGTCGCCGTCAGATCGGTGACGATGAAGCTGACGTGGGAACCGTCCTTGACCACCGAGCCCTTCTGCACCAGCCCGCCCAACCGCACCCGGCGATCAGGGCCGACATGCTTGGTCTGTAAATCATTCGGCGTATAGAAATAGACCATGCCGTCGCCGACGGCGGTCAGCACCAGAGCCGTGGCCGCCGCCAGGGCCAGCATGCCCAGCAGCACGAAATAAAGGCGTCTTTGCTTGCGCGTCACCGCATCACCCTTGGGCTTCTGAGCCATCGCGGGAACGGCCTCGACGGCCGGGCGACAGCTCTTGGAGAATCTTCAGCTCGCGCTCGCGGGCCTTCAGCTCGCGCAACGAGACCAGCAGTAGACCGGCAATCACCGCCGCCGCCAGCACATAGGCGGGCCAGACATAGCCGGCATAACCGCCCATGGCGAAATAGCTGGAGAGAATGTCCATTCGATAGCTCCTCAGCCTGCGACCGGTTCAGAGGTCGGCGCGGCGTGGGCGGCGTGAATCTGGGTCATGCGGATGGCGCGAATTTTCGAGGCGACGATCTCGGTGCGGACCCGGATCAAGAGCACCGTCACGAAGTAAGTGGTGAAGCCCAGGCCCATCAGCAACAGCGGCACCAACATGGCCGGATCGATGGAGGGCATGCCCAGCTTCGAGACGCTGGCCGGCTGATGCAGAGTGTTCCACCAATCCACCGAAAACTTGATGATCGGCAGATTGACGCTGCCGGCCAAGGCCAGCACCGCACCGGCTTTTGACCCACGGTTGGGATCGTCGAAAGCATTCACCAGAGCCATATAGCCCAAATAGAGGAACAGCAGGATCAGCATGCTGGTCAGGCGCGCGTCCCAAGCCCACCACGTCCCCCACATGGGCCGCCCCCAGAGCGAGCCGGTCACCAGACAGACGAAGGTGAAAGCCGCCCCCACCGGAGCCGCCGCCCTGGCGGTCAGATCGGCCAGAGGATGCTTCCAGATCAGACCGACGGCGCTGGAGATGGCCATGGTGGAATAGCAGGCCATGGCCAGCCAGGCCGAGGGAACATGGATGTACATGATGCGCACCGTCTCGCCCTGCTGATAATCGGCGGGCGAAGCGATCAGGCCGAGGTAAAGACCGGCCCCGATCAGCAGCACGGTGGCGAGAGCCGTCCAGGGCTGAATGACCGCGGCAAGGCGCAAAAATCGAGCGGGATTGGCGAAGCGATGCATGATGACCCGTTCTACAGCTTGTCCAAAGACATTACCAGGGGACTCGAAATCTTTTTAGAATTACTCTAAAGCCTGTCGCAAAGCCGCCGCCGCCGCCCAGGGCGTCAGGGCCAAAGCCGCCAGCAACTGGCCGCCCAGGATCAGCAGATGCGACTGGGACGGCAAGCCCTGCACCGCCGCATCAATGGCGCCAACGCCGAAGATCAGCACCGGCACATAAAGTGGTAAAACCAGCAGCGACAGCAACACGCCGCCTCTGCGGGCTCCCAACACCAGTGCCGCCCCCATGGCCCCGATCAGCGACAGGGTCGGCGTGCCCAGCAGCATGGTCAGCAGCAAGGTCACGAAGCCGTCGGCGTTCATATGCAGCAGCACCGCCAACACCGGAGCCGCCACCATCAGCGGCAGGCCCGTCGTCAGCCAGTGGGCCGTAACCTTGCCCAGTACCATCAGCTCCAGGGCCGTCGGCGTCAGGGCCAGCAGTTCCAGACTGCCGTCCTCGTAGTCGGCCTGGAACAGACGATCCAGCGACAGCATCGAGGCCAGCAACGCCGTCACCCATAACACTCCGGCGCTGGTGCGCTCCAGGATGTTGGCTTCCGGGCCGATGCCGAAGGGAAACAAGACCACCGTCAGCACGAAGAAGGTCACCACCATCACGCTGTCGCTGCCTTGACGCAGGGCAAGCCGGAGGTCGCGGCGGATGATTTCAAGAAGCCGGAACATCACCATCCCCCCATGTCGGCGGCCACCGGGGCCGGAGGGGTGAAATGGTCCAGATGCATTTCCCGCGCTCCCGGCAGATCGACGTCGGCATGGGTGGAGAGCACCACCATGCCGCCAGCGGCGCGATGTCTGGCGATAATAGCCTCCAGGCGTTTCACCGAGGCACGGTCCAGGGCCACCGTCGGCTCGTCCAGCAGCCACAGGGGCGCCGGAGCGGCCAGCAGACGCGACAGATTGAGCCGGCGCTTTTGACCGGCGGACAACAGCTTGGCGGGAACCTCGGCCAAACGCAGCATGTCGAGGCTTTCCAGCGCCGCTTCGGCCAGAGCATCCCCTGACTTGGGATCATGCAGGCGGGCCCAGAAGCGCAGATTCTCCATCACCGTCAGCACCGGCTTCACCGCGTCGTGATGGCCGACGTAATGAACCCGGCCCGAATGAGCCTCGCGGTCCTCGACCACCATCTCGCCGTTCCAGGCCAACTGGCCGGCAGCAGGCTTCAGCAATCCGGCCAAAAGCCGCAGCAGACTGGATTTGCCCGAACCGTTAGGCCCCAGCAGCAGCAAGGCCTCGCCGGATTTCAGCTCGAAATCCATGCGGGCGAAGACCATCCGCTCGCCCCGCAGGCAAGCCAGATTGTGGCCGGAAAACCGGGCATCTGGGGCAAATTCGCTCATGGCCCGGCACCTTAGCAAAAGTGTGGAGGGGGCCAAGAGAAATCGACAAGGGGCGGGCGGGGGGAAAATCCATTCCTCACCAGGATGGACAGCCTCCCCAGGCCCTGGTTTTTCTGAATTTTAATTGAAAGAACAGTCCCTTATCCGCCGCTCGCTGGTAAGCCTGGTTGTCAATCCCCATATGAAGTCCTGGCCGCCAAGCTTTCCCACCGCCCATGATCGGTGGTGGAGCAACTTTCTTCCGTTTTACCCCGGCGGGAAAGTTGCTATCTTGCCCGCCGAACACCCGAAGACCCGCGGCGCAGCAACGCCCCGAGCCCGTCGCCACGGGACGGAGCCATCGGAACCAGGAACCTTCTGTAAGAAAGGATTTTGCCGTGCTTGAAGCCTATCGCCAGCATGTCGCCGAACGCGCAGCCCTTGGAATTCCCCCGCTGCCCCTGTCCGCCAAGCAAACCGAGGAGCTGGTCGCCCTCCTGAAGAACCCGCCGAAGGGCGAGGAAGCCGCCCTTGTCGAGCTGATCACTTACCGCGTTCCCGCCGGCGTCGATGACGCCGCCAAGACCAAGGCCGAGTTCCTGGCCAAGGTCTCGAAGGGCAAAGAGAACTGTTCGCTGATCTCCAAGGTCAAGGCCACCGAGCTTTTGGGCACCATGCTGGGCGGCTTCAACATCAAGCCGCTGATCGAGCTGCTGGGCGATGCCGAGACCGGCGGCGCCGCCGCCGAGGCCTTGAAGAAGACCCTGCTGGTGTTCGACTTCTTCCATGACGTCAAGGAATTGGCCGATAAGGGCAATGCCAACGCCAAGGGCGTTCTGCAGTCCTGGGCCGACGCCGAATGGTTCACCTCGCGTCCCGAAGTGCCGGCCAGCCTGACCGTCACCATCTTCAAGGTGACCGGCGAGACCAACACCGACGATCTGTCGCCGGCCCCCGATGCCTGGAGCCGTCCCGATATTCCGCTGCATGCCCTGGCCATGCTGAAGAACGCCCGCCCCGGCATCGAGCCGGAAGAAGGCGGCGTGCGCGGCCCCATCAAGTTCCTGGAGGCTTTGCGCGCCAAGGGCAATCTGGTGGCCTATGTGGGCGACGTGGTGGGCACTGGCTCGTCGCGCAAGTCCGCCACCAACTCGGTGCTGTGGTTCACTGGCGAAGACATTCCCTTCGTGCCGAACAAGCGTTTCGGTGGTGTCTGCTTGGGCACCAAGATCGCCCCGATCTTCTACAACACCATGGAAGACGCCGGCGCTCTGCCCATCGAGCTGGACGTCAACCAGATGAACATGGGCGACGTGGTCGAGCTGCGTCCCTATGAGGGCAAGGCCCTCAAGGACGGCAAGGTCATCTCGGAATTCACCGTCAAGTCCGACGTGATCTTCGACGAAGTCCGCGCCGGCGGCCGTATTCCCCTGATCATCGGTCGCGGCCTGACCGCCAAGGCCCGTGAAGCCCTGGGCCTGCCGGCCTCGACCCTGTTCCGCCTGCCCGGCGTACCCGCCGATACCGGCAAGGGTTTCTCGCTGGCCCAGAAGATGGTCGGTCGCGCCTGCGGCCTGCCGGAAGGCAAGGGCATGCGTCCCGGCACCTATTGCGAGCCGAAGATGACCACCGTCGGCTCCCAGGACACCACCGGCCCCATGACCCGCGACGAGTTGAAGGATCTGGCTTGCCTGGGCTTCTCGGCCGATCTGGTCATGCAGTCCTTCTGCCACACCGCTGCCTACCCGAAGCTGGTGGACGTCAAGACCCATAAGGAACTGCCGGGCTTCATCTCCACCCGTGGCGGCATTGCGCTGCGTCCCGGCGACGGCGTGATCCATTCCTGGCTGAACCGCCTGCTGATGCCCGACACCGTCGGCACCGGCGGCGATTCCCACACCCGCTTCCCCATCGGCATCTCCTTCCCGGCGGGCTCCGGTCTGGTGGCTTTCGCCGCCGCCACCGGCACCATGCCGCTGGATATGCCGGAATCGGTGCTGGTGCGCTTCAAGGGCAAGATGCAGCCCGGCGTCACCCTGCGTGATCTGGTCAATGCCATCCCCCTCTATGCCATCCGCGCCGGTCTGCTGACCGTCGAGAAGAAGGGCAAGAAGAACGTCTTCTCTGGCCGCATCCTCGAGATCGAAGGTCTGCCCGACCTGAAGGTGGAACAGGCCTTCGAGCTGTCCGACGCTTCGGCTGAACGCTCGGCCGCCGCCTGCACCGTCCGCCTCAACAAAGAGCCGATCATCGAGTACATGACCTCGAACATCACTCTGATGAAGTGGATGATCGCCGAGGGTTACTCCGACGCCCGCACCCTGGGTCGCCGCATCAAGGCCATGGAAGCCTGGATTGCCAACCCCGACCTGCTGGCCCCCGATGCCGACGCCGAATATGCCGCCGTCATCGACATCGATCTGGCCGACATCAAGGAGCCGATTGTCGCTTGCCCGAACGATCCCGACGACGTCAAGCTGCTGTCGGAAGTCTCCGGCAACAAGATCGACGAAGTCTTCATCGGCTCGTGCATGACCAACATCGGCCACTTCCGCGCTGCGGCCAAGGTGCTGGACGGTCAGTCCGACATCCCGACCCGCCTGTGGATCGCTCCGCCGACCAAGATGGACGCCCTGATCCTGAACGAGGAAGGCTATTACAGCGTCCTCGGCAAATCGGGCGCCCGCATGGAAATGCCCGGCTGCTCGCTTTGCATGGGCAATCAGGCGCAGGTGCGTAAGGGTTCGACCGCCATGTCGACCTCGACCCGCAACTTCCCCAACCGTCTGGGCATCGACACCCAGGTCTATCTGGGCTCCGCCGAGTTGGCCGCCGTCTGCGCCCTGCTGGGCAAGATCCCGACCGTGGCCGAGTATCTGTCGCAGGTGGAAGTGGTCAACACCAAGGCCGCCGACATCTATCGCTACATGAACTTCGACAAAATCGCCGCCTTCCGCGACGTGGCCGACACCGTCACGGTGTAAGCCTCACCGCAGGGTGATAAACGAAACCCCCCGCCGAGCGATCGGCGGGGGTTTTTCGTACCAAAGTCCGACAATGTAACTCTCCCGCAAGCGGGCTACGAGATTCACACATTTGGGAGAGTTCCCTCCCTACCAACTCGGCCCTTCGTCATCCTCGACCATCATGGGGGCGCGGCTTTTCAGGTCGGTGAGGATTTCCTGGCGGCGTTCGGCAGTGGCGGTGGCCCAGCCTTTGATTTCGTCGCGGGTGCGACCGCAGCCACGACAAACGCCGGTGCGCTCGACGATCTTGCAGCGCTCAACGCAGGGTGAAGTCGTGCCGTTCTGGACGGCTTTCTTTTTGGGACTGCTCATGAGCCCAGGATAAACGAAAAGAGGGCCGCTTTGCAGCAGCCCTCTTCCCGAGAATAACCATTCTTTTTTTAGCTCTACTCGCGCGGCAGTTCCCACTTGGCGGCGGACCGCAGCAGGCGAGCCTTGAGCAGTTCACGCTCGAACAGGAACTCGCGCGGCAGACGGTCGTAGAACTTGTCAAAGTGGACTTCATGGTCACGAACTTCGGCCAGACCGGCCTCACGATCGATGGCCATCAGCTCGTAGAACTTCTCGGCCGGGTAATCCAGGCCGTTCCACTCCAGGTCCTCACGACGCGGCATGAAGCCCAGCGGGCTTTCCACGGCGAAGCCGCGGCCACGGACGCGCTCGACGATCCACTTCAGCACGCGCATGTTGTCGCCGAAGCCCGGCCACATGAACTTGCCATTCTCGTCCTTGCGGAACCAGTTGACGCGGAAGATGCCGGGCGGGTTGGCCAGCTTGCGGCCGATGTTCAGCCAATGACCCCAATAGTCGGCCATGTGATAGCCGCAGAAGGGCAGCATGGCCATCGGGTCGCGACGGATCGCGGCCTGACCGACGGCGGCGGCAGTGGCTTCCGAGCCCATGGTGGCGCCCAGATAGACGCCATGAGCCCAATTGAAGCCCTCGAACACCAGCGGCATGTTCTTGGACAAACGGCCACCGAAGAGGAAGGCCGAGATCGGCACACCGGCGGGGTTTTCCCAGTCGGGGTCGATCGAAGGGCACTGACCGGCCGGAGCGGTGAAGCGGCTGTTGGGGTGAGCGGCGGGCTCCTTGGAGTCCGGGGTCCAGTCACGGCCCTTCCAGTCGGTCAGATGCGCCGGAACTTCTTCCGTCAGACCTTCCCACCAGACATCGCCATCGTCGGTCAGAGCGACGTTGGTGAAGATCGAGTTGGCGCGGCAGGCGGCGATGGCGTTGAAATTGGTGTGCGAGCCAGTGCCGGGAGCGACGCCGAAGAAGCCGGCTTCCGGGTTGATGGCGTACAGCTTGCCGTCAGCGCCGGGCTTGATCCAGGCGATGTCGTCGCCGACGGTCCAGATCTTCCAGCCTTCGAAGCCCTTGGGCGGCAACAGCATAGCGAAGTTGGTCTTGCCGCAAGCCGACGGGAAGGCAGCGCCCACATAGGTCTTCTCGCCTTCGGGGTTTTCCACTCCGACGATCAGCATATGTTCGGCCAGCCAGCCCTCGTCGCGAGCCATCACCGAGGCGATGCGCAGAGCGAAGCACTTCTTGCCCAGCAGCGCATTGCCGCCGTAGCCCGAACCATAGGACCAGATCGACCGCTCTTCGGGGAAGTGGGTGATATAGATGTTCTTGGGATTGCAGGGCCAGGCCACATCCTTCTGACCGGCGGCCAAAGGCAAGCCAACGGAGTGGACGCAAGGAACGAAGTCGCCTTCGTCGCCCAGCACGTCCAGGCAGGCCTGACCCATGCGGGTCATGATGCGCATGTTAACGGCCACATAGGGGCTGTCGGTCAGCTCGACGCCGATATGGGCGATGGGGCTGCCCAGCGGACCCATGGAGAAAGGCACCACATACAGGATGCGGCCCTTCATGCAACCTTCGAACAGCTTGTTGAGGGTGACCTTCATTTCCTTGGGGTCGACCCAGTTGTTGGTCGGACCGGCATCGTTCTTGTTCTGCGAGCAGATGAAGGTGCGGTCCTCGACGCGCGCAACGTCGCCCGGATCGGAGCGGCAGAGGTAGCTGTTGGGGCGCTTGGCGTCATTCAGGCGAATGAACGAGCCAGCATCGACCAGCAACTGACAAAGGCTGTCGTACTCTTCCTGCGAGCCGTCGCACCAATGGATGCTGTCGGGCTTGGTCAGCTGGGCGATTTCATCGACCCACTGCAGCAGCTTGCGGTTGGTGGTGGTGCCGCTGCGGATACCTAACTTCGTCATGAACGCCGCTCCTTGGAGAAAGATCCTTGTTATTTGCCGCCTGCCTCGCGGAATTTTTCCCGGGCTAATACTCCGCTTACGTCGCGGAGTCGAGTCCATCGTCACGCCTTGAATACAGGGAATGCGGATAGGTCATCGTTTTTGCAACGCAAGGTGGATGAAGGCGGATGGGATCTGTTTGACGGATGCCCAGAAGGATACTGCCAAGCCCTCTCGCGAGCAACTCTTTACCTGAAAGTATTATCGCATAGTCTCGTTTTTCCCCAGAATAGCCAGATTGCTAAGGGTGGGTATAGCTTCCGCCGGTGACATCAGCGGTTTGGGGAAGGCTAGGCGATACACGCGACGAGCGCAAGTCACCTCGATCCCATCGGGATCGGCAGCGACTGCTTTCCAATGCTTTCCGCGCTTTCCCAGGATACTGCGGCCCAGATGCACAAGCATCTCTTGGTGATCGGCATTAATCCTACTGATCAAGTCGGATTCTGCCGCCACAAAGGCCGCGACGGCCTCTTCGGCACAAGGCAAATCCTGATTCAGCCAGACGGCGCGGCCAAAGCCGCCCACCCAATGGATGCGCTCCAGCACAACCTTGAAGAATCCGAAATCCGTAAAGCCGGCATAAAGGGCAGCACCGGGATGGCGAGTCAGATAGCGTCGCCGGAGCCGTTCCAGGGCATCGCTCGGCCCGCAACGCTCGGCCCGGCCGATAACCGTCACGCGCGGCCCCTGCTGGGGATTGGCGTAATGGCCGGTGTCCTCGAACAGCATGGAGAGGCGAGGATCACGCTCCAGGTTGCGGGTATGGTCGGCCAGCTTGGACAGCAGCAGAATCGGACTGCCGTCGATATCGGTGGCCGTGGCGGTCAGCGACACATAGGGCCGCTCTTCGCCGCCGGCGAAAAGGGTGGTGGCGGTGGCGGCGCGATTGCGGGCACGGACCAGCTTGCGCACCATGAAGATCAGGGCGGCGCGGTCCACACCGGCTTGGGGCGGCTCTTGAGCGTTCATGGGGAGAAATACTCCGCCTGCAAGAGGCATCCGTCAACCCGGCGTCAACCCAGGCTAAATTTCGCCATAATGCGGGAATTACCTAAGAGCCCTCCGGATGGCAAAGCCCCCCTTGGCAAACGAGAGGGAAGCCGCCACACTCGGAGTGTATTAAATGAGCAAGAAAGCCTGATAGCCGTGGCCCAGACCATTGCCCTTGTGGACGACGACCGCAACATCCTCACCTCGGTCTCCATTGCCCTGGAAGCCGAAGGATTCAAAGTCCGCATCTATAGCGACGGCGCCGAAGCGCTGCGCGCCATCACCGCCCAACCGGTGGATCTGGCGGTGCTGGACATCAAGATGCCGCGCATGGACGGCATGGAGCTTTTGCAGCGCATCCGCAAGGCCTCGGCCATCCCGGTGATCTTCCTGACCTCGAAGGACGACGAGGTGGATGAAGTGCTGGGTCTGCGCATGGGCGCCGATGATTACATCAAGAAGCCCTTCTCCCAGCGCCTGCTGATCGAGCGTATCCGCGCTCTGCTTCGCCGTGGCGAACTGGCCCGCGACGATGGCGCCACCTCTCAGACGGTGGTCCGCGGCGAGTTGGCCCTGGACCCCGCCCGCCATGCCTGCACCTGGAAGGGCCAGATGGTCGATCTGACCGTCACCGAATTCCTGATCCTGAAGTCCCTGGCCATGCGCCCCGGCCATGTGAAGAACCGCGACCAGCTGATCGATTCGGCTTACGGCGAACATATCTACGTCGACGATCGCACCATCGACAGCCACATCAAGCGGCTGCGCAAAAAATTCCGCGATATCGACGATGACTTCGGCCATATCGAGACGCTCTATGGCGTCGGCTACCGTTACCGCGAAGATCCGTGAAAGACGCGCGCGCCGACAAACCCGACGTTCTGCGCCATCGCCGACGTTGGCTTCCCTTCGCCTCGCCGCTGACCTGGCGCATTCTGGCGGTCAATGTGCTGGCCCCGGTGATCCTGGTGGCCGGGCTGTTCTACCTTGACCGCTATAAGAACGAGCTGATCGCCCAGGAGCTGGAATCCTTGCGCATCCGCGCCGAGATGATGGCGGCGGCGGTAGGCGAAGGTGCGGTAATCGATACGGGCTACAGCATCCCCGAACTGTCGCCGACGGCGGCCAAGCAGATGCTGCGCCGTCTGGCCCAACCGGCCCGCATGCGCGCCCGCCTGTTCGAGGACGACGGCGACGAACTGGCCGACAGCCGCTCTTTGATCAGCGCCAACGCGGAAATTCTGGTGGAAGATCTGCCCGAGCCCGACCGCGGCCTATTCGTCAAGGGCTTCCGCAAGATCTACAACTTCGTCACCCAATCCAGCCTGGCCAACGAAGACCTGCCCCATTACCACGAAAGCGCTCACCCCAAGGCCAATGATTATCCCGAGGTCATCCAAGCCCTGAACGGCGACGCCGCCTGGGCCGTTCGGGCCATGCGCGGCCATCGGCTGCTGCTGACCACCGCCGTGCCGGTGCAGCATTACAAGCAGGTGCTGGGCGCGGTGATGGTTTCCTCGACCGGCGACGACATTGCCCAAAGCCTGTTCAAGGTGCGCCTGACCATCTTCCAGGCCTTCGCCTTCGCCCTGACCATCACCATCACCCTGTCGCTCTATCTGGCCGGCACCATCGCCCGGCCGATCCGCCGGCTGGCCGCCGCCGCTGACCGGGTCCGCCGGGGCCAGGGCCGCCGCCACGCCATCCCCGATCTGTCCAAACGCGGCGACGAGATCGGCGAGCTGTCGAGCGCTCTGGCCGACATGACCGAGACCCTGTGGCGGCGCATGGATGCGGTGGAAGCCTTCGCCGCCGACGTCGCCCACGAGATCAAGAACCCCCTGACCTCTTTGCGGTCGGCGGTCGAAACCTGTGCCCGAGTGCAAAACCCCGACCAGCAGCGCCGCCTGATGAGCATCATCCAAGACGATGTAGGCCGCCTGGACCGGCTGATCAGCGATATCTCGGACGCTTCGCGCATCGATGCCGAACTGTCCCGCGCCGATTCCGAGCCGGTCTCACTTTGCCGCATGGTCGAGGGATTGGCCTCCATCTACCGCGATACCGGCGCCGCCGAGGATGTGGCCGTGGATGTCATCTGCCATGGGGATGACGAACTGCTGGTGATGGGCATCGAAAGCCGCCTTGCCCAGGTGCTGCGCAATCTGATCACCAACGCCCTATCCTTCAGTCCGCCCCAGGGGCATATCCGCCTGGAGGCACAGCGCGAGGGCAAGATGGTGGTAGCCTCCGTCGAGGACGACGGCCCCGGCATCCCCGAGAACAAGCTGGATGCCATCTTCGACCGCTTCTACACCGAACGTCCGGAAAGCGAGAAGTTCGGCACCCATTCCGGCCTGGGTCTGTCCATCTCGAAACAGATCGCCGAAGCCCATGGCGGCAGCCTGTCAGCCAGCAACCGCTGCGACGCCGAGGGCAAGGTTCTGGGGGCTCGTTTCACCTTCACCCTACCCGCCTATGTGCCGCCGCAGGAAAGAGGCGGCAAATAATTCAGTGCCGGTTCCGATTGATCGAAACCTGCTCTGAAATCTGCATCATGCTGCCCGCACCGGGCCGCTCAAGCGCCGCGCAGGCTTATCGCATTTTCCAAACTGATCAGATCAGATCGGAAAACGCTCTACCGCTGGCACTTCACCATATAGGTATAGCTCTTCGCCAGATCACCGATGTCCGGAGTATGTTTGACCACCTTGGTATTGCTGGTCTCATACTTGATGCTGTTAGAGTCCAGGAAGTTAGTGGCGATCCCCGACTTGATGGCGAAATTAACGTTCTGCGGAATGTCGCCGGTCACGCGGGCCACATTCAGAGCATTGACCTTCGAGGTCACCACACCCACCACATGCCCCTCTTCATTCAGCAACGGACCACCGCTGTTGCCCGGCTGGACCGGAGCCGAAATCTGCAGCTTGCGGGTGTCATCGCCGAATCCGGCCAAAGCGCTGACGATGCCGGTGGTCAGATTGCCCTGGGTTGCCAGGGCCCCGGCAAGTGGATAACCATAGGCGATGATGTCCTCGCCCTGGCGGACCGGCGTCCCGCCGTGGAATTGGGCAAAGGCTCCGGAATATTTGGCCGCCTTGATGACCGCCAGATCGTTCTGAACATCCGAGGCGACCTGATTGGCATCGACCTCGCCTTCGGGCAGAACCAGCTTCAGTGACTTGCAGCCATTGGAAACATGGGCGTTGGTCAAGGCGAAACCGCCGGCATTGATGAAGAAAGCCGTGCCGGTATAAAGCCCCGGCGCCTGCGACGGCGGAACCAGATTGGGACCGGTGGGCAGGGCAACCTTGGCCACTGGCGCCCCAAGATCGGCGGCGGCATTGACGACCGAGATGTTGAAATCCTTCAGCCGCTCCAGATTGCTCCAGCTTTTGCCATAGACCAGATCGACAAATTTGCCGCCGACCTGCCCCAGCCGCCAATGGAACTGGTGATCGTCACCCCGCTCGTACCATAGCTTATAGGCAAAACCATCGGTGGGAACCGAGGCGGCATCGTCACTGACCACCGCCGAGACATTGTCGAAAATCTTACCGGCCCTGACCGCATCGGCATTGCCATGAAAATTGGCATCGACGGTATCGGCCAGCCAATCGACGGCCTCGTCCTGACGGCGGGTTTGCGCGTAGGTATTTTGCTCCACCTGCTTCACGCTTGGCAGAATCACCAAAAGCGAGCCGCCGACTTTCTGGGCAACCGGCTCGATCTTGGGAAGATCGCGGGCAATCATGGCCCGATGTGCCTCCAGCGCCTTGTCCCTCGAGGCATAGCTCACACCTTCGACCTGAAAGACGGACGGTCTGGGCTGCTGCGCCACCGGGGGGCTGGTTTGCGGGCGAGCCGGTTGATCGGTTTCACAACCAGCCAGCATCGGCATGAACGCAGTACACACCCCTAAAACCAAGGCCCGACGCATCGCTAAATCCCCCCAAACCGAATTGCGAAAATCCGCAGAGGTTGAGAATAAGGAGATTTCTTGATGAGGACAATGGGGCAGGCCTCTCCCACTCGCTCGATTGACTCCCAATCGTCCAGCCGTCACCTTAGACGGTCAATGATCCGGGTTCATGGCACCAGCATCGCCTTGGCCGGAACGGGGGTGCTGCTGCGCGGCCCCTCGGGCGCCGGCAAATCCGATCTCGCCTTGCGACTGATCGAAGCTGGCGCTTGTCTGGTCGCCGACGATCAGGTGGAGCTGTTCCCGTCGGACGAGGGATTGATCATGCGCCCGCCGGACAAGCTGGCCGGACTTTTGGAGGTCCGAGGCCTTGGCATCCTGCGCTTCGAATATGCCGACAACATCCCCCTGGCTTTGGTGGTAGATCTGGTTCCGGCAGACAGCGTCGAGCGCATGCCCGAGGCCGAAACGACCGAGATTTCCGGCATCCCGCTTCCCCTGCTGCGGCTCTGCCCCTGGGAGGCTTCTGCCCCGGCCAAGGTTCGCCTTGCGGTGGGGGTGGCAAGCGGGTCTATACTGTACCTGCGATGAAGAGCGAAGCGCCCCCCTTGGCATCTTGGACCGGCACCCAGGACGCGAACAGGCCGGCTGTCCCCGGCGGCCGTGGGGATTCCATATCTTCGCCCCAATCTCCCGTTAAGCTCGTCGTGGTGACCGGCATGTCCGGCGCAGGAAAGACTCTGGCCCTGAAGGCGCTGGAAGACCTGGGCTATGAGGCGGTGGACAATCTGCCCCTGTCGCTGATCAGCTCGCTGGTGCGAGCCGGCGGCGTCAACCGGCCCCTGGCCGTGGGTATCGATATCCGCACCCGCGATTTCGGCGTCGCCTCCATGCTGGCCGGCATGGACGAGCTGAGGCGCGACGGCTCCATGGACATGCATCTGGTCTTCATGGACTGCGACGACGAAACCCTGGGCCGCCGCTTCACCGAAACCCGGCGCCGCCATCCTCTGGCCCTGGACCGCCCCCTGGCCGATGGCATCCGCCACGAGCGCGAGCTGGTCTCGCCGCTGTTGGGACGCTCCGACATCACCATCGACACCAGCGCCCTGCCCCCCGCCGAGCTGAAGCGGGTGCTGGCCGGACATTTCGCCTTGGACCACAAGCCGGGGCTGGTGGTCTTCGTCACCTCGTTTTCCTATCGCCGCGGCTTGCCGCGCGAAGCGGATCTGGTGTTCGACGCCCGTTTCCTGTCCAATCCCCACTATGATCCCCTCTTGCGTCCTTTAACCGGACGGGATGAAGCGGTTGTGCGACACATCGAGGCCGATCCCGGCTATGATGAATTTTTCGCGTCCTTGACCGGTCTGATCGGCCCGCTGCTGCCGCGCTTCGCCGCCGAGGGGAAAAGTTACCTGACCATCGCCGTTGGTTGCACCGGCGGCCGTCACCGATCGGTGGCATTGGCTGAACGTTTGACGCTGTGGCTGAGGGAGAGCGGCCAAAGCGTCGACCTCCGGCATCGAGAGCTGGAGGAAGGGGAAAGATAAAATGAAGGTCGAGCAATGATAGGACTAGTACTCGTCACCCACGGCCGCCTCGCCGACGAGCTGGTAGCCGCTCTAGAGCATGTGGTAGGACCGCAAACCAAAGTCGCCACGGTCTGCATCGGCCCCGAAGACGACATGGAACGCCGCCGCATGGACATCTTGCAATCCACCTCGAAGGTGGATGACGGCTCGGGCGTGGTCGTGCTCACCGACATGTTCGGCGGCACGCCCTCGAATTTGGCCATCTCCATCATGGACAAGGCCAAGATCGAGGTGATCGCCGGCGTCAATCTGCCCATGCTGATCAAGCTGGCCAGCGTACGGACGAAAGAAAATCTTTCGGACGCCGTGGCTAGCGCTCAGGAGGCCGGACGCAAATATATCAACGTGGCCTCCCGGCTGCTGACCCAAGACCGCTAAAAAAAGGTACGAGCTGCCCATGACCGGTTCCGCCGAGCTTTTGTCCGCCGACGCCATCTGTCGTTCGGCCACCATCACCAATCGCCGTGGCCTGCATGCCCGCGCCGCCGCCAAATTCGTCAAGCTGGCCGCCCAGTTTAAAGCCCAGGTGGTCGTCAGCCATCGCGGCACCGAAGTCTCGGGCCTGTCCATCATGGGCCTGATGATGCTGGCCGCCGGCCCCGGCTGCACCGTCGAGCTTCGCGGAGGCGGCGATGACGCCGATGCCGCCGTCGCCGCCCTGGTGCAGCTGATCGAAGATAAGTTCGGCGAAGACTGAGGCCCTGATTCATGGCCAAGGAATCCCTGTCCATGCGATCGGCTCCGGCCTTTGGCGAAGAGCGGATGTTCACTGGACTGGGTGTCAGTCCCGGTGTCGCCATCGGCGTGGTCTATCACTATGACGCCGGGGCGGTGACGGTCCCTGAATATTGCCTGCCCAAGGATCAGGTTCTTCCCGAACGCCTGCGCTTCGCCGAGGCCCTGGCCGCCGCCGTGCGTCAGGTCGAGACCCTGAGGGGCAAGACCGCCAATCTTCCCACCGAGGTCAGCGAGGAACTGGGCTATCTGCTGGACGCCCATCTGCAGATGCTGAAAGGCTCGCGCCTTGTGCGCGGGGTCGAGCGGCGCATTACCGAAGACCGGGTCAACGCCGAAGCCGCCGTTCAGCAAGAAATCGGCCAGATCGCCGAAAGCTTCGCCGCCATGGACGATGCCTATTTGGCGTCCCGCGTCGATGACATCCGCGAAGTCGGCTTGCGGCTGGTCCGCAATCTGACCAAAACTCCCTTCAAGCCCTTCTCCAACATGCCGGCCAACGCCGTGGTCCTGGCCGAGGAGCTGAGCCCCGCCGACACCGCCTTGCTGAACCCGGCCGAAGTGGCCGGCATGGCCACCGTTTTGGGCGGGGCCGCCGGCCATACCGCCATCATGGCCCGGTCTTTAGGGCTGCCCAGCGTCGTCGGCATCGCCGGGGTGCTGGCCGGGGTGCGCACCGGCATGCCGGTGATCATCGACGGCACCGCCGGTGCCGTGATCCTGAACCCCAGCCGCGAGACCCTGAAGCTTTACCGGGTCAAGCGGGCCGATCTCTTGCGCGAGCGCCGCCGCCTCGACCGTATGGGCAAAGTCCCGGCGGTCACCCTGGACGGCACCCACATCACCTTGCTGGCCAATCTGGAACTCCCCGCCGAGATCGATGCGGTGATGGCCAATGGCGCCGCCGGCATCGGCCTGTTCCGCAGCGAGTTCATGTATATGAACCGCGACGACCTGCCTTCGGAAGAAGAGCAATATCAATTGATGGCCGGGCTGGTGCAACGCCTGGACGGGCGGCCCCTGACCATCCGCACCCTGGATTGCGGCGGCGACAAACTGGCCCCGGCGCTAGGCATCGTCGACAGTCCCAATCCGGCCCTGGGCATGCGGGCCATCCGCCTGTCCCTGAAGCGCCCCGATATTCTCGACCCGCAGTTGGCGGCCATCCTGCGGGCCGGCGTTCATGGCCCGGTGCGCATCCTGCTGCCCATGGTCTGCGCCGTCAGCGAGCTGGTGGCCGTGCGCCATCGCATGGAACAGGTGGCCAAAGATCTGACCGCCCGCAAGATTCCCATCGCCATCCCGCTGCCGCCCTTAGGGACCATGATCGAGGTTCCCGGAGCCGCCCTGGCCGCCGACAGTCTGGCCTGGCATTCGGACTTCTTTGCCATCGGCACCAATGATCTGACCCAATATACCCTGGCCATCGACCGCACCGACGAAGCGGTGGCCCATCTTTATGATCCCTTGCATCCGGCGGTGCTGCGTTTACTGCAGTTCTCCACCGAGGCCGCCCTGCGCGCCCGCATCCCCATCAGCGTCTGCGGCGAAATCGCCGGTAATCCGCGCTTCACCGCCTTGCTGCTGGGCCTGGGCATCCGTGATCTGTCCATGTCGGCCCACAGCATTCCCTTGGTCAAAGAGCGGGTCCGTTCCATCGACATGGTGGCCGCCAGCCGCCGCACCCGCCTGATCATGGACCAGGCCGACAGCGGCCGCATCGGCCAGTTGCTGGACGACTTCAACGCCACCTCCGCCGAATAGCTTGTCGTAATCCTCGCCCGCTGATATAGGCGTGGAAAATTCTTATCAGGAGCAGATGATGACGTTCACCGATTTCAAGGTTGCCGATTTCTCCTTGGCCGAATGGGGCCGCAAGGAAATCGACATCGCCGAGACCGAGATGCCCGGCCTGATGGCCCTGCGCGACGAGTTCGGCGCCTCGAAGCCCCTGAAGGGCGCCCGCATCGTCGGCTGTCTGCATATGACCATTCAGACCGCCGTGCTGATCGAGACCCTGGTGGCCTTGGGCGCTTCGGTGCGTTGGTCCTCTTGCAACATCTTCTCGACCCAGGATCAGGCCGCCGCCGCCATCGCCGCCGCCAACATCCCCGTCTTCGCCTGGAAGGGCGAGACCGAGGAAGAGTTCTGGTGGTGCATCGAGCAGTCCCTGCGCGGCCCGGACGGCTGGACCCCCAACATGATCCTGGACGATGGCGGCGACGTCACCCAGATCATGCACGACAAGTACCCCGAGATGCTGAAGGACATTCGCGGCATCTCCGAAGAAACCACCACCGGCGTGCATCGCCTGTACGAGATGGCCAAGGTCGGCAAGCTGCTGGTCCCCGCCATCAACGTCAATGACAGCGTCACCAAGTCGAAGTTCGACAACCTGTATGGTTGCCGCGAATCACTGGTGGACGGCATCAAGCGCGCCACCGACGTGATGATCGCCGGCAAGGTCGCCGTGGTCGCCGGCTTCGGCGATGTGGGCAAGGGCTCGGCCGCCAGCCTGCGCAGCCAGGGTGCCCGCGTCATCGTCACCGAGATCGACCCCATCTGCGCCCTGCAGGCCGCCATGGAGGGCTATCAGGTCCTGACCATGAAGGAAGCCGCCCCTCAGGGCGACATCTTCGTTACCTGCACCGGCAATGTGGACGTCATCACCATCGACGACATGCGGGCCATGAAGGACCGCGCCATCGTCTGCAACATCGGCCACTTCGACAGCGAAATTCAGATCTCCGCCCTGCGGAACCTGAAGTGGAACAACGTCAAGCCGCAGGTGGACGAAGTCCACTTCCCCGACGGCAAGCGTCTGATCGTTCTGGCCGAAGGCCGTCTGGTCAACCTGGGCTGCGCCACCGGCCACCCCAGCTTCGTGATGTCCGCCAGCTTCACCAATCAGGTGCTGGCCCAGATCGAGCTGTGGAACCACGCCGAGAAGTACGAGTGCAAGGTCTATGTGCTGCCCAAGCACCTGGACGAAAAGGTCGCCCGCCTGCATCTGGAAAAGATCGGCGTCAAGCTGACCCAGCTGACCAAGGCCCAGGCCGACTACATCAGCGTGCCCGTCGCCGGCCCGTTCAAGCCGGATACCTATCGCTACTAAGCGATAGAGTGTTTCACGG
>Ga0302190_10000982_pt1 | contig 19071 bp, 18 predicted proteins | sample II_Bog_E2_3_FD_198784 | JGI IMG/M metagenome (GOLD analysis project Ga0302190, IMG submission 198784) | Peat permafrost microbial communities from Stordalen Mire near Abisko, Sweden - II_Bog_E2_3 | ecosystem: Environmental > Terrestrial > Soil > Wetlands > Peat | place: Sweden: Abisko... | reverse complement strand
AGAATGGTCTCTGCCTCTGCCTTGTTCGGGCTTGTGATCAGCACTTCCGGTTCCAAAATCGGGATCAGTCCGTGCCGCAAGACCTGCCTGCCAACCTCGAACTGCTGCGCCACGATGGCGGCGATGCCGGTTTTGGAGGCAAGATGGATGGTCGAGCGTTCCTTGGTGCCGAAGATGCCGCGCTTCACCGCCCGCGCCAGCAGCGCGTCCAGATCGGGCATCGGCTTCAGCATGCTGACACCGTCCGCCTCCGGCAGAAGGCCCTTGTCGATCTTGAGGAAGGGGACGACGCCCCTGTCCTCCCAGAGATAAGCGGGTACCGGCTTGCCAGCGGCCTCGCCATCCATCGTTCTTTCGAACAAGATGACGCCGATGATCTTGCTGCCGGTGAAGGCGGGAGAGGTCATGATACGTACACGCATCTCATGCATCAGCCGGAACATCTCGTCGTCGCCGCTGTAGGCGCTGTCGGGAATGCCGTATGTTCTGAGCGCGCTCGGCGTCGACCCGCCGCTCTGGTCAAGAGCGGCCAGAAAGCCCGGCTTGCCAGAGATCTGTGTCGTCATTCTGGAATCAGCCATTGTCGTCATTCTCCTCGGTCATGCTATCCAGGACTGCGCCTGCGCAACGGCTGACCCAATCAAAGGATCAGAGATCACCAGCCGGACCGGCCAGGACGGAGGCCCCAAGCCGCCCTCCTCAGGTCTCTATTATCTCAATATCGATTGGCTGCGGCGAATCGCAAGCGACTATGAACAATTGCGAACAGCGACGGGCAGCAGGATTGGAACAGCTTGAGACGAAACACATGCCAATCCGTAGCGTCCACTTTCTCTATCCCTCGTCTGAAACCCTCCGTTCTGCTTCCGGCCTAATTGTGTCATCGTGGGCATCACCGCTCTCGGCGGTTCCGCGCCTCATGCCAAAAGCGCCGGAACCCCGCGCTTGTCGGCGCAGGTTCTCGGAGAACGCTTTGTCATAGAAGAAAAGTGGCGGAAGGGGAGGGATTCGAACCCTCGGTAAGGGTTGACCCCCTACGACGGTTTAGCAAACCGTTGGTTTAAGCCACTCACCCACCCTTCCGCGGTAGTGAGGACCTATCGGCCCTCGTGGCTTGGAAGGCAGGTTCTACCTGTTCGGAACGGCGTCGTCAATGGCCCCTTTACGCCGGAATCAACATTCCTTTCACCACAGCCGGGCGAACGGCCATGCGGGCGCGCCAAGCTTCGATAGCGGGATAAGTGGCAAGGTCGATTCCCTGCCAGTCGTGGCGCTGGGCCCAGGGGTAGATAGCCATGTCGGCAATGGAGTAATCTCCGGCCACGAAATCCCTGCCCGTCAGCCGTTTTTCCAGCACGCCATAGAGGCGCTCGGCCTCCTTACTATAGCGGTTGACGGCATAGGGAACCTGCTCGGGCGCAAAGCGGCGGAAGTGATGGGCCTGCCCCAGCATGGGACCGAAGCCGCCCATCTGCCACATCAGCCATTCCAAAACCTCGGCGCGGCCCCTGCCCTCTTTCGGCAGGAAGCGGCCATGTTTCTCGGCCAGATAGATCAGGATAGCCCCAGACTCGAACAGATGCAGCGGCTGGCCGTCGGGCCCGTCCGGATCGATGATGGCCGGGATCTTGTTGTTGGGGCTGATCGCCAGGAACCCTGGGGCAAACTGCTCGTCCTTGGTGATATCCACGGGGAAGGTCCGGTAGGGCAGCTCCAGTTCCTCCAGCAGGATAGAGACCTTGCGGCCATTGGGCGTGCTCCAGGTGTACAGATCGATCATGCTCCGGTCCTTCTGACGTTGCAGCCCAAGAGATGGGGTCACAAAAAGGCTTGCACCAGTGCCGCCGCAAAAACGGAAGCCACCGCCGCCCCATAAGCCGGAGCCCGCAGCATTGAGGCCGCCAGCGCCGCCGCCCCTGCCGCCAGCCCGGTCAAGGGCGTGTTGGGATCTGCCGACAGAATGCCGGGAAAGATCAGCCCACCCAGGGCGGCAAAGGGCACGGCGTCGAGCCAACGGCGAAAGGCTTTGGGCGGCTGGAAACGCTCGCCCAGGAACGCCGGCAGCAGACGCGGAATAGCCGTGGCCGCCGACAGGCCTAGGATCAGAGGAAGCTCAGGCAGCATGCCCATCCCCCTCCGGCAGCAGAAAGGTCAGGCTGGCCCCCAGCAGGATCGCCGCCACCAGCGCCCAGCCCGGCGCCAGCACCTGCCGCGCCGCCAGATGCACCCCCATGGCCCCCAAAGCGATCAGGAGGCCCTTACGGTTGCCTCGCACCGCCGGAACCAGCAAGCCGATGAACAGGCCATAGAGCATCACCGCCATAGCCGCATTCAACGACTTCGGCACCAACCCCGCCGCCCAGGCTCCGGCGACGCTGCCGATCCACCAAGACGCCCAAGCCCCAAGATTAAGCCCCAGCATGCCGGCAGGCGTCAGCACCTCGCCCTTGCCCGAAAAGAGCGCAACGGCAAAGGTCTCGTCGGTCACCCCCAGCGACACCAGCGCCCGCAAGCCAAGGCCAAATCTAAGTCCCTGGGCCGCCAGTTTGGGCAGCAGAGCCAAGTTCATCACCACATGGCGGAGATTCATGAACAGCACGGCCATGACGATCTCGAGCCCCGGCGTGCCCATGCCCAGCATGGACAAAGCCGCGAACTGGCCAGCGCCGGTATAGACGATCATCGACATCAAAGCCGCCGCCCACAGCGGCAAGCCGCCTTCGTGGCTCATCAGCCCAAAGGAAAAGGCGATGGGCAGATAGCCGACCACGACGGGAAAGGAAGCCCGCAGGCCAAGGAGGAAACGCTGGAGGGTGTGGTCAGACAAAAGGATACGCCGTAGGAGATGAAACTGAGGGCGGGGAGTGTAGCGGGCCTGGGCAGAGCCCAGATAATGAAAAAACCCCCGAAGGTTCGCACCCTCGGGGGCTTCGTCATTCACGACCTGACCGCCAGCCTCAGCTGAGCTTGGCCTTCAGGATGTCGTTCACCAAAGCCGGGTTAGCCTTGCCGCCGGTGTTCTTCATCACTTGGCCGACGAAGAAGCCGAACAGCTTGTCCTTGCCGCCCTTGAAGTCGGCGACTTTGTCCGGGTTGGCGGCCAGCACGGCATCGATGGCCGATTCGATGGCGCCGGTGTCGGTGACCTGCTTCAGGCCCTTTTCCTCGACGATCTCGGCGGGAGCCTTGCCAGTTTCCACCATCAGCTCGAACACTTCCTTGGCGATACGGCCCGAGATGGTGTTGTCGGCGATAAGGTCCACCAGACCGCCCAGATTGGCCGCCGTGACCACCGGGTTGTCGATAGAGCGGGACTGCTTGTTCTGGGCGGCGGCGAAGTCGCCCATGACCCAGTTGCAGGCCAGCTTGGGATCACGGCCCTTGGCCACCGCTTCGAAAAAGTCGGCATTGGCCTGCTCGGCCACCAGCACGCCGGCGTCGTAGGTGGAGAGGCTGTAATCCTTGATGAAGCGCTCCTTCTTCTCGTCGGGCAGTTCGGGCAAGGTGGCTTTGATGTCATCAACGAAAACCTGGGTCAGCACCAGGGGCAGCAGATCCGGATCGGGGAAATAGCGATAATCGTGGGCCATCTCCTTGCTGCGCATGGAGCGGGTCTCGCCCTTGACGGAATCCCACAGGCGGGTTTCCTGAACGACCGTGCCGCCTTCTTCATAGACGTCGATCTGACGGCGGGCTTCGAACTCGATGGCCTGCTGCAGGAAGCGGATGGAATTGACGTTCTTGATCTCGGCGCGGGTGCGATAGGGCTCCCCGGCCTTGCGCACCGAGACATTGGCGTCGGCGCGCAGGGAGCCTTCGGCCATATTGCCGTCGCAAGAACCGAGATAACGCAGGATCGAGCGCACCTTGGTCACATAAGCGGCGGCTTCTTCCGGGCTGCGCATGTCGGGCTTGGAGACGATCTCCATCAGGCAAACGCCAGCACGGTTCAGATCGATGAACGACTTCGAGGGATGCTGATCGTGCATGGACTTACCAGCGTCCTGCTCCAGATGCAGACGCTCGATGCCCACCGAGCGGGTGGAGCCGTCGGGCATGTCGAGGATGACCTCGCCTTCGCCGACGATTGGGAACTCGAACTGGCTGATCTGATAGCCCTGGGGCAGATCGGCATAGAAGTAGTTCTTGCGGGCGAAGACCGAGGTCAGATTGATCTGAGCCTTCAGGCCCAGGCCGGTGCGGACCGCCTGCTCGACGCATTTCTCGTTGATGACCGGCAGCATGCCGGGCATGGCGGCATCCACCAGCGAGACCTGGGTGTTGGGCTCGGCGCCAAAGTCGGTGGCAGCGCCCGAGAACAGCTTGGACTTGCTGGTCACCTGGGCGTGGATCTCGAGGCCGATCACCAGCTCCCAGTCGCCCGTTTCGCCCTGAATCACATAAGCCATGGATTAAACCTCCACGAAGGCCGGGAGGGCATTGAAGCCCACGGCCTTTTCCATCACATCGGCGACCCGCAACACCGTCTCTTCATCGAAGGGACGGCCAATCAGCTGCAGACCCAGCGGCAGACCGTCGGCGGACAGGCCGCCCGGCAGCGACAGGCCGGGCAGACCGGCCATGCTGGTGGGAATGGTGAACACATCGTTCAGCCACATGGTCACCGGGTTGTCATCGGTCTCACCCATGCCGAAAGCGGCAGAGGGCGCGGTGGGGGTCAAGATGACATCGACGGTCTGGAAGGCCTTGGCGAAGTCGTCGGCGATCAGGCGGCGGACCTTCTGAGCCTTGGCGTAATAGGCGTCGTAATAGCCGGCCGACAGCACATAGGTGCCGACCAGGATACGGCGGCGCACTTCCTTGCCAAAGCCGGCGGCACGGGACTTTGAGTACATCTCGTCCAGGGTCTTGCCCTCGACCCGCACGCCATAGCGCAGGCCGTCATAGCGGGCCAGATTCGACGAGCATTCCGCCGGGGCGATGATGTAATAGGTCGCCAGGGCGTATTTGGTGTGGGGCAGGCTGATTTCGACCGGAGTGGCTCCGGCGTCCTTCAGCATGGCGATACCATTGTCCCACAGAGCCTGGACTTCCGCCGACAGGCCGTCGGGGCGGTATTCCTTGGGAATACCCACCTTCAGACCACGAATGTCGCCGGTCAAAGCGGCTTCAAAGTTCGGCACCGGCATGGGGGCAGAAGTGCTGTCTTTGGGATCGTGCCCGGCCATGGCGCCCAGCATGATGGCGGCGTCACGAACAGACCGGGTCATGGGGCCGGCCTGATCCAAGGACGAGGCGAAGGCGACCACGCCCCAACGCGAGCAGCGGCCATAGGTCGGCTTGATGCCGACGATGCCGCAGAAGGCCGCCGGCTGACGGATCGAACCGCCGGTGTCGGTGCCGGTGGCGGCCATGACGGAGCGGGAAGCGATGGCCGAAGCCGAGCCGCCAGAAGACCCGCCGGGAACCAGCTTAACGGATGGATCGGACTTGCGCTTCCAGGGGTTTTCGACGTTGCCGAAGGCGCTGGTCATGTTGGACGAGCCCATGGCGAATTCGTCCAGGGCCGTCTTGCCGATGGTGACAGCGCCGGCCTTCTTCAGGTTGCCGGAAACGGTGGACTCATAGGGCGGCACGAAGTTCGACAGGATCTTCGAACAGGCGGTAGTGCGCACACCCTCGGTGCAGAAGAGATCCTTCATGCCGATGGGCAGGCCTTCCATGGCGCCGGCTTCACCCTTGGCGATGCGGACGTCCGAAGCCTTGGCCTGCTCGCGGGCAAGATCAAAGGTCTCGGTGACGAAGGCGTTCAAAGGCTTGGCCTTCTCGGCCTGCTTGATATGGGCGTCCACCAGCTCGACGGCGGTGAACTCCTTGGCCGCCAGCGCCTTGCGGGCGTCGGCCATGGTCAGATTAGTCAGCTTGGTCATCGCTATTCCACCACCTTGGGAACCAGGAAGAAGCCGTCCTGCTGTTCCGGCGCATTGGCCAGAATCTTATCGCGGCAATTGCCGTCGGTGACGACGTCGGGGCGGCGGGGCAAATCCATCGCCGCCACGCTGGTCATGGGTTGAACGCCGTCGGTGTTCACTTCGGCCAGCTGCTCGACGAAGGTCATGATGTTCGACAGTTCGCCGGCCAAATGGTCCAGCTCGTCGTCGCGCACCTCGAGACGCGCCAGATTGGCGATGGTCCTGACGGTGTCTTTGTCCAGGGACATAGGCGTGACTCTCTATGGTCTGAAGGGGGCGTGAAGCCCCGGAAAATCCTAGTGAAGCGCGGAAATTAGCACCCGCCCCGGCTGCGTGCAACAAGGCGATGGCTGGACGATGGCCCTATTAATAGAGCAAGATCGCCGTCATGCGATATCTAGCCGCCCTTCTCCTCTGCCTCACCCCCAGCCTCTGCCTTGCCGAAACGGTGGTCGAGGTGCCCAGCCCGCGCGGCGTTTCCGTCCGGGCGCTGGAGGAAGTTCCAGCCAATCCAAAGGGCTCGGTGATCCTGTTGGCCGGTGGCTCGGGCAAGCTGGAGCTGGGACTGGACGGCTCCATGGGCTCCTTGAGAAACAACCAGCTGGTCCGCAGCCGCCAGCTTTATGCCCAGGCCGGATATGCCTTTCTGGTGCCCGACATGGGGCCCGGTCTGGCCGATTCGGACGGCTACCGCGATTCCGCCGCCCATGCCCAGGACCTGGGCGCGATGGTGGAGCATATGCGCAGCCTCGCCGCCCCGGTGGTGGTGATCGGCACCAGCCGGGGAACCCTGTCGGCGGGCAATTTGGCCGGCCATAGCCAGGGTGCGGCACATCCCGACGCCATCGTCCTGACCTCGGCCTTTTTGAACCTGAATATTTCCGAGTCCGCAGCCGCCCTGGCCAGCGGACCTCAAGCCTTCGATATGCCAGTGCTGCTGATGGGCCATGAATCCGACCAGTGCCCCCATACTCCGGCCGCCAATATGGAGGCCTTCCGAAATTGGCTCACCGCCTCGCCGAAGGTCGATATCAAGATCATGTCAGGGGGTAATTTTTCCATGGCCAAATCCGATCAATGCGGCTCCAGCGCCGCCCACGGTTATCTCGGGCTCGATGACAAGGTTGTGGCCGAGATCACTGCCTGGATCGCCTCTTTGCCGCCGCGCAAGCCATGAAGCGCCTGCTCGCCCTGCTGTTCCTGCTGCTGGCCCCTTGGCCAGCCCTGGCCGAAGATGGCCCCGACGCGTCGGTCTGGAGCGCCGGTTCCGCCACAAGGCCGGCCTTAAGCGATCTGGTCACCTTAAGCGGCGAGCCCTTGGCCCCCAAGCTTCAGGGCAAGAAGGTCCTGTTGCACTTCTGGGCCACCTGGTGCGGCCCCTGCATCGTCGAGCTTCCCGCCCTTGACCGTCTGGCCGCCGAGCTGGAGGGACGCGGGCTGGTGGTGGTCGCCGTCTCCCTGGACCGCAAGACCGACGATTTGACCCGCTTCCTGGAGCGCCAGGGAACGCCCGCCCACCTGCTGATGGTCCAAGACGCCGAACGCAAATTGGCCAAGCCCCTGGGCCTGAAGATCCTGCCCTCCACCATCGTGTTGGGAGCCGACGGCATCGAGACCGCCCGCCTGACCGGCACGGGCGACTGGAGCGGCGCGGATCGTCAACGACTTGAAGAAAAACTGCCCTGATGGATGCCTCCCAACCCAGCTTCGAATATCGTCTTCAGCGCGAGCCGGTGGGGGTGGTGATTCTCGATCCTGAGCAACGAGTAATCTGGGCCAATCAATTGGCCGCCCAAATGTTTTCCCATCACGGCAAGCAGTGGCAGGGCGCTCATATCCTGGATTTGCATCCCGAAGCCGCCCGCGACAAGGTCAAACTGCTGCTGGACAGTGCCCGCAATCGCCCGGAACAACCCGCCGGCATGGTCCTGACCCTGCCCGGCGGCACCTTGGTCTCCAAAGTCACCGCCCTCGACGGTCCCGCCGGTCAGGGCTTCTGCATGTTGTTCCACCCGGTGGACCGCCCGCCTGCTCCGCCATCGCCAGCCACGGACGGACGCCTGCTGAAGCTGCCCCTGTCCTCGGCCAAGGGGCTAGCCCTGATGGATGTGGCGGACGTGGTCTGCCTGACCGCCGAAGGCCATTACAGCCGCGCCTATGGCATCGCCAGTCAGGCCCTTTGCGGACTGTCCCTGGCCGAGTTGGAGCGCCGCCTCGATCCCGCCAAATTCCTGCGGGTCCATCGCAGCCATCTGGTCAATCTGGATCACGCCCTGGGGGCCGAACGCCGCGACGGCCAGTGGGTGCTGCTGATGAACGGCAAAGAAACCCCGGTGGTGCCGGTCAGCCGCGCCCATATCGACATCTTGCGCAAGCGCCTCGCCATTTAAGGGCTAAGGACGCCATTCACGCAGGCATAATGCCGTTCACACAACGGCCCTTGCCCCCGCCATCGCATTGCCCGACCTTAGGTCTACCGCCGAGGGGGCAACGCTTGGCAGGATATGACCATGACCGCACAGAGCAAGACAGACCGCTATGTCACCTTCCGCGGCATCAACTGCACCGAATATTCGGTAAAGGTGATGGAACATATCTACGCCATCATCGACGACCCCGAGAAAACCAATCCCTTCTGGGAACAGTTCAAGCAACGAGTGACTGCCGCCGGCAACGTCCATGCCCGCGTCTCCGACGAGCTCTGTCTGCTCTGCGCCTTCGTCTCGGTCATCGAGGAACTGTTCGAGGAGCACGAGGACGAAGCCGGCATGGCCCATCTGCGCCGTCTTGAATACGAGTGCTGTTAAGGCCTAGATGTGCAGCAGCCCAGGCGCCAGCCAAGCCAGAAAGCCCAGTACCACGCCAATGATCCCCAACCCGCCGGCGCCGTAAGCCAGCCCGATCCGCCCCGTCACCGCCGAGGCCGAGCAAAGCACGATGGCGATCTGCAGGGCCGCCGCCGCATATTCGAACAGGTGATAAGCGGCGAAGGAATGGTCGCGTTCAGCTTCCGCACGCTTGGCCCGCTCGGCCAGTTCCTTGCGGCCTTCGCCGGTCTGGGGGTCGCTCTCATAACGATCGACGGCAGTGCGCCACTGGCCGATGCGCTGCTCCAAGCCCGCTGGCATCCCAGGCAAGCCGTCCAAAGCCTCGGCGGCGGTGCGCAAGGTGGTGGCGCGAATGGTCTTGGCCTGAAAGAAAGACCAAAGGTTCGAAGCCTCGATATTGGCGGCCATGGAGGTGGATTGAGCGCTTTTGCCGCTCATCTCGACGATGGAGAGCAAGGCCGCCAGGATACTGATCATGATGGCAAGGCGCTTGTTCAAGGGATTGCCCCCGCCTTCATGCCCGCCATGGGCGGCCTCGTGGATCGTCTCGTGGGTTTCGTGCGCTTCCATGGGGATCCTCGTTTAATGACTGGCGGCAGTGTGGCCAATCGCCGGGCAAGACACAACCTTGCCGGAACCAGCTCCCTCGGCGGCCTTGCCACGGGCAGGCGCAGACTGAGCCATGCCCAGATGGTTCCGCCGCCTCTTCCCTTGTCTCTTCCGTCGCCGCCGCAGCCCATCGGCGACGGTGATCAGCGCCCTAACGCCGACACCGGCACCCCCACCTCTGACGGCAGAAAGCCTGCCGGCCCCCTTGCGCCGAGCCATCTTTCAGGCCAGCGGCTTCGATTTTGCCAAGGCCAAGCCCCATCTTTCGGGCAAAGAGACGTGACAGCCTGACCGCCCGGCCCTACCATGCCGGCCATGTCCATACTCTCCCTTGAAGACTTAAAGCCGCTGCTGACCTCGTACCGCCGCCTGTTGGGGCTGGACCTGGGGACCAAGACCATTGGCTTGGCCCTGTCCGATCTGTCGCGCACGGTAGCCACGCCCCATTCGACCATCGCCCGCACCAAATTCACCGCCGATGTCACGGCACTTTTGAAGATCGTCGATAAGGAAGAGGTCTTCGCCCTGGTCCTGGGCCTGCCCATCAGCATGGACGGAACCGAGGGACCGCGCTGCCAATCGACCCGGCAATTCGCCGCCAATCTGATGAAGATTCGCGATATTCCCATCATTTATTGGGACGAGCGCCTGTCCACCGCCGCCGTCACCCGCACGCTTTTAGAGGCCGACGCCTCGCGCAAACGCCGGGGCGAAGTGGTGGATAAGATGGCCGCCGCCTATATCCTTCAGGGTGCTCTCGACGCTTTGTCCCGCTCGGCGTTGTTCTAGTTGCGAAAAAGCCCGCTTGCGCAGACAATGCCACCCGCAATCCCGGGCAGGGGGGACCCCCATGAGCAGTGACAGCGAAAAGAAGACGGCAGCCCCCGAGCGACGCCTGTTCGCCAAGGGCACGACCATCTTCAAATTAGGCGATACCGCCGACGCCGCCTATATCGTCGAAAGCGGCGCCATCAACATCTTCAAGACCATTTCGGGCAAGCGTATCTCGCTGGGCACAGTCGGACCTCGCGGCATCTTCGGCGAGTTGGCGCTGCTGGACCCCAGCCAGCGCATGGCCAGCGCCGTCGCCTCGGAAGACAGCGTCTGCGCCGTCATCACCAAGGACAGCATGGATCAGATGCTGGCCACAGCACCCCCTGGCCTGTTAGTGCTGATGCGCTCCATGGCCCAGACCATCCGCTCCGCCGGAGAGGAATTGGCCGACGCCCGCTTCCGCCTGCAAGAGCTGGAACGCCAAGACGCGTAAAAATCCAGGGCTAAGCCCTTGCGCTTCAAAACTAGCTAAATATAGTGTGGCTCCATGACCGACACGCTTTATCCGCACCGCCATCTCCTCGGCATCCAAGGCTTGGGCCAGCAGGAGATCACCGCATTGCTTGACCTTTCGGACAGCTATGTGGACAAAAACCGATCCACCGACCGCAAGATGAGCACGCTTCGCGGCAAAACGGTGATCAATCTGTTCTTCGAGAACTCGACCCGCACCCGCACCAGCTTCGAGCTGGCCGGCAAGCGCTTAGGCGCCGACGTTATCAATATGTCGGTGCAGGCCAGCTCTGTCGCCAAGGGCGAGACCCTGATCGACACCGCCATGACCCTGAACGCCATGCATGTGGATGTGCTGGTGGTGCGCCACGCCGATTCCGGCGCCGCCCAGCTTCTGTCCCAGAAGGTGAACTGTTCGGTGATCAACGCCGGCGACGGCCAGCACGAGCATCCCACCCAGGCCCTGCTCGACGCCCTGACCATCCGCCGCCGCAAGGGCCATTTGGACGGATTGACCGTCGCCATCTGCGGCGATGTACGCCATTCCCGCGTCGCCCGCTCCAACATTCACCTGCTGAACGTCATGGGCGCCAATGTCCGCCTTGTGGCTCCGCGCACCTTGTTGCCCAGCCAGATCGACCGCATGGGCGTCGAGGTCTTCCACGACATGCGCAAGGGCCTGAAGGACTGCGACATCGTCATGATGCTCCGCGTTCAAAACGAGCGCATGGCCGGCAATTTCATCCCCAGCATCCGGGAATATTTCCACTTCTTCGGCCTGGATTACGAAAAGCTGTCGGTGGCCAAGCCCGACGCCCTGATCATGCATCCCGGCCCGATGAACCGTGGCGTCGAGATCGACAGCGATCTGGCCGACGACGTTGAGCGTTCGGTGATCCGCGAGCAGGTCGAGATGGGTGTGGCCGTGCGCATGGCCTGCCTCGACATCCTGACCCGCAACCAGGCGGAGGCCAAATAATGTCCATCCATACCCCCGGCCGCGTCGCCTATACCAACGCCCGCCTGCTCGACCCCGCCAGCGGCCTGGACGCCAAGGGCGCTCTGCTGACCGACGGCGAGATCATCATCGATGTCGGCCCCGGCCTGTTCGCAGGCGGCGTGCCCGCTGGCATCGAAACCATCGATTGCGGCGGAGCCTGTCTGGCCCCCGGTCTGGTCGATATGCGCGTGCAACTGCGCGAACCCGGCGAGGAGCATAAGGAAACCTTGCTCTCCGCCGGTCATGCCGCCGTCGCTGGCGGCGTCACCTCCATGGTCTGTCTGCCCAACACCGACCCGGTGATCGACGACGTCGCCACCATGGAATTCGTCGCCCGTCGCGCCCGCAAGAACGGCTTGACCAAGGTCTACCCTTACGGCGCCGTGACCAAGGGCCTGGAGGGCAAGGAACTTGCCGAGATCGGCATGCTGGCCGAAGCCGGAGCTCTGGCCTTCACCGATGGAACCGTCTCCATCAAGAACGCCCAGACCATGCGCCGGGCCCTGGCCTATGCCGCCACCTTCGGCCTCTTGATCGTTCAGCATGCCGAAGAGCCCACCATGGCCGCCGGCGGCGTGATGAACGAAGGTGAGATGGCCACCCGCTTAGGATTGTCGGGCATCAGCCCCGCCGCCGAGGCCATCATGCTGGAACGCGACATGCGGCTGGTGGAGATCACCGGTGGTCGCTACCACGCCGCCCATGTAGCCACCGCCGAGGGTGTCGAGATCATCCGCAAGGCCAAGGCCAAGGGGCTGGCGGTCACCTGCGACACGGCCCCGCCTTACTTCGCCCTGAACGAGCTGGCGGTGGGCGAATACCGCACCTTCGCCAAACTCTCGCCGCCCTTGCGCTCCGAAGACGACCGCCGCGCCGTGGTCGAGGGCATCAAGGACGGCACCATCGACATCATCGCCTCGGACCATGCGCCCCAGGATCAGGACTCCAAGCGCCTGCCCTTCGCCCAAGCCGCTGCCGGCGGCGTCGGGCTGGAGACCCTGCTGGCCATCAGTCTGGAGCTTTATCACAACGGCCATCTGCCGCTGCTGAAGCTGATCGAGCGCCTGACCTTCGCCCCGGCCAAGCTTCTGGGCCTGAAGGCCGGTCGCCTGAAAGCCGGAGCCGCCGCCGATCTGGTGCTGTTCGATCCTGATAAGCCCTGGAAGGTCAATCCTCAGGCCTTCCATTCCAAGTCGAAGAACACTCCCTTCGACGCCCGCCCGGTGCAAGGCAAAGTCCTGCGCACCATCGTCGATGGCCGCACGGTGTTCGTTCATGATTGAGTACATTCTGGCCGCCCTGGCCGGCTATCTGCTGGGCTCCATTCCCTTCGGTCTGGTCCTGACCAAACTGGCCGGGCTGGGCGACATCCGCGAGATCGGATCGGGCAATATCGGCGCCACCAACGTGCTGCGCACCGGCCACAAGGGTCTGGCCCTGGCCACCTTGCTGCTGGACGGCGGCAAAGGCGCCATCGCCGCCGCCATCGCCTGGGCCCTGATCGGTGAAACCGCCGGCCTGATCGCCGGCTTCGCCGCCGTGCTGGGCCACAACTTCCCGGTCTGGCTGAAGTTCAAAGGCGGCAAAGGGGTGGCCACCACCCTGGGTGCCGTCTTCGTCATGGCCTGGCCCGTCGGCCTGGGCGCCTGCGCCACCTGGCTGGTGATGGCCAACCTGTTCCGCATCTCCTCCCTTGCCGCCCTCACCGCCCTGGCCCTGGCCCCCGTCTACGCCCTGCTGCTGGGCAAACCGGACCAAGCCATCATGTTCGCCGGCTTGGCCGTCCTGGGCTTCATCCGCCACGAAACCAACATCCGCCGCCTGCTGAAGGGCGAGGAACCGAAACTCGGGAAGAAGAAGCCGGCGGAGTAAGAGAGGCTTTTTCCCGGGGGAAGGAATTGGGCTCCGCCCAGGCGCGGGCAGCCCGCATAGCATCCCGCACCACACCCCACATCTGTTCTTGACATGTTCTTTTTGCTCACGCAAAGTGCGAAAACCATGTCGAACAACAACCGTCATTTGACCGATCAGGAACGCCTGGACTGGCTGCGGCTTTACCGTAGCGAGAACGTTGGCCCTGTGACGTTCTTCCGGCTACTGGAGCGGTTCGGCTCGGCGGGGCAGGCGTTGGAGGCTTTGCCCGAGCTGGCCAAGCGTGGCGGCGGTAAGAAGCCGATTTCCCTTTATGCCAAGGCGGCGGCTGAAAAAGAATTGGCGGCTCTGGCCAAGCTGGGCGGGCAGATGGTGGCGGCCTGCGAGCCGGACTTTCCGGCGGCTTTGGCCAGTCTTGAGACGGCGCCGCTGATCACGGTGCGCGGCAATCCGCATTTGCTGCCCCGCTCGGCGGTGGCGCTGGTGGGGGCTCGCAATGCTTCGGCGGCGGGGCGTCGCATGGCTTTTCAATTGGCCGCGGACCTGGGTCGGGCCGGGCTCTTGGTGGTGTCTGGGTTGGCGCGCGGCATCGATACGGCGGCCCACGAGGGCTCGCTCGGCACTGGCACCGTGGCGGTGCTGGCCGGCGGCGTCGATGTGGTCTATCCGCCGGAAAACCAGGGACTTTACGACCGCCTTGTCGGCGAAGGCGCGGTGATTTCCGAAATGCCGCCGGGCACCACGCCCCAGGCCATGCATTTCCCCCGCCGCAACCGGCTGATTTCCGGCATGTCCATGGGCGTGGTGGTGGTGGAGGCAGCACCCCGCTCGGGCTCTTTGATCACCGCCCGATTGGCCCTAGAGCAGGGCCGCGAGATTTTTGCCGTTCCCGGCTCGCCGCTCGATCCCCGCTGCCAGGGACCCAACGGCCTGATCAAGCAGGGTGCGACCCTGACCGAGACCGCCGCCGACGTGATGGAAGTGCTGGGCGACATGCTGCGTCGTCCCCTGACCGAGCCGCCATCCCGCGGCTTCGGGGGCCCGCCGCCCTCTGCGCCCGACGAGACCGAGATGGCCCGGGCCCGCAAGATTGTGCAGGAATGCCTATCCCCGGTGCCCACCACCGTTGATGAAATCCTGCGTCAAAGCAGATTGACCCCAGCCGTGCTGGCGATGGTTCTGCTGGAGCTGGAACTGGCCGGACGCCTGGAACGCCACGGCGGCCACAAGGTCTCGCTGCTGCCCTAAGCCAGACACAATATGAATGCCTGATCCTTCCTCCAACTTGGTCCCGAAGGGGACCAATCGTCCCTTCGCACCTGCTTTTTCCGACACCCTCAGAAAATGGAGGGTCGCTATTCGCCGCGAAATAGGCTAATTGCGGATCAAAGCTGTCAACGAAAGCTGTTTCAGAATCCATGAAAGTCGTCGTCGTCGAATCGCCCGCTAAGGCGAAAACCATCAATAAGTACCTTGGCTCCGACTACACGGTGCTGGCCAGCTATGGCCATATCCGCGATTTGCCGGCCAAGGACGGCTCTGTCCGACCCGATGACGATTTCGCCATGGATTGGGATACCGACCCCAAATCGGAAAAACATATCCGCGACATCGCCCAGGCGCTGAAGGGTGCCGAAAGCCTGATCCTGGCAACTGACCCGGATCGCGAAGGTGAGGCGATTTCCTGGCATGTCCGCCGTGTGCTGGAAGAGCGCAAGGCCCTGAAGGGCATCGATGTGAAGCGGGTGGTCTTCAACGAGATCACCAAAAGCGCCGTCACCGAAGCCATGCGCAATCCCCGCGAGTTGGATCAGGAACTGGTGGACGCCTATCTGGCGCGCCGGGCCCTGGACTATCTGGTGGGCTTCACCCTGTCGCCGGTTCTGTGGCGCAAGCTGCCGGGCAGCCGCTCGGCGGGGCGCGTGCAATCGGTGGCCCTGCGTCTGATCTGCGAGCGCGAAGGCGAGATCGAAGCCTTCCGCGCCCAGGAATATTGGAGCATCGAGGCCGACTTCCAGACCTCGAAGAAGGCCATGCTGACCGCCAACCTGACCCGCCTGGACGGCGTCAAGCTGGACAAGATGGATCTGACCAACGAGGCCGCCGCCCGCGCCGCCGAGACTAAGATCCTGGCCGCCAGCTTCCAGGTGGAGAAGGTCGAGCGCAAGCAGGCCAAGCGCAATCCCTATCCGCCCTTCACCACCTCGACCCTGCAGCAGGAAGCGTCCCGCAAGCTTCACCTGCCCGCCGCCCGCACCATGCAGCTGGCCCAGCGCCTTTATGAAGGTGTCGACATCGGCGGCGAGACCGTCGGTCTGATCACCTATATGCGAACCGACGGTGTGCAGATGGCCGCCGAGGCCATTGGCGCCACCCGCGCCCTGATCGGCGAGCAGTACGGCGCGCCCTTCCTGCCGGGTGCGCCCCGGGTCTATAAGACCAAGGCCAAGAACGCCCAGGAGGCCCACGAGGCCATCCGCCCCACCGACGTCTATCGCAAGCCCCAGGATGTCGCCAAATATCTCGACCGCGACCAACTGCGCCTTTATGAGCTGATCTGGCGCCGCACCATCGCCAGCCAGATGGAAAGCGCCGTGCTGGATCAGGTGGCCGTTGACATCGCGTCGCAGGACGCCCAGTTGGCCATGCGCGCCACCGGCTCAGTGGTCAAGTTCGAAGGCTTCCTGACCCTGTACCGCGAAGACCGCGACGACAGCTCCGACGCCGACGACGAGGACAAGCTGCTCCCCGATGTCTTCGAAGGCGAGGCCATGGCCCGCAAGGACGTCCGTCCGCTGCAGCATTTCACCCAGCCGCCGCCGCGCTTCTCGGAAGCCAGTCTGGTGAAGCGCCTGGAAGAACTGGGCATCGGCCGTCCCTCCACCTACGCCTCGATCCTGTCGGTGCTGCAAGAGCGCAATTATGTGCGCCTGGATGCCCGCCGCTTCATCCCTGAAGACCGTGGCCGGGTGGTCACCGCCTTCCTGGAAAACTTCTTCCAGCGCTATGTGCAGTATAATTTCACCGCCGAGCTGGAAGACCAGCTGGACGATGTTTCAGGCGGACGCATCGAATGGAAGACCGTTCTGCGCCAGTTCTGGGAGCATTTCTCGACGGCGGTGGACGGCACCAAGGAACTGCGCGTTTCTCAGGTGCTCGACACCTTGGACGAAGTGCTGGGCCAGCATTTCTTCCCCCCTGCCGCCGACGGTCATGACCCGCGCATCTGCCCCACCTGCGGCGCTGGCCGTTTAAGCCTGAAGCTGGGTAAATTCGGCGCCTTCATCGGCTGCTCCAGCTATCCCGAATGCCGCTTCACCCGCCCCTTGTCCACCGGCGCCGATGGCGCTCCAGGCGAAGAGGCCTCGGATGGGCCGAAGGATTTGGGCCTTGATCCCGACAGCAGCCTGCCCATTACCCTGCGCAAGGGCCCCTATGGTCATTACGTGCAGCTGGGCGATGCCACCGAAGACAAGAAAGCCAAACCCAAGCGGGTCAGCCTGTTCAAAGGCCTGGAGCCGGCCTCGGTCACCCACGAGATCGCCCTGAAGCTGCTGGCCCTGCCGCGCCTGATCGGCAAGCATCCTGAAACCGGCGAGGAAATCTCGGCTGGTATCGGTCGCTTCGGCCCCTATCTGAAGTACGGCGCCATCTATAAGTCCATCGGCCGCGAGGACGATGTGCTGGAAATCGGCATGAACCGCGCCGTCGAACTGCTGGCCAGCGCCAAGGCCAAGACCCCCGCCCGGTCCCTGGGCGATCATCCTGCCGACGGCAAGCCGATCAATCTTAGCGCCGGGCGCTATGGTCCCTATGTCAGCCATGGCGGCATCAACGCCAATCTGCCCAAGGGACGCGACGAAGTGAGCTTCGAGGAAGCCGTCGCCCTGCTGGCCGCCAAGGCCGAGAAGTCGGGCAAGGCTCCGGCCAAGGGCAAGAAGCCTGCCGCCAAGAAAACGGCTGCTCCTAAGGCCGAGGCTACTGAAAAGAAGGCTCCCGCCGCCAAGAAGCCGGCGGCGAAGAAGCCAGCGGCTAAAAAAGCCGCTCCGAAAAAGACTGCCGCGAAGAAACCCGCTGCCAAGGAATAAACATTGACGAACAAGCCCCCGAAGCACGTCCCGCTTCCCACCCGCGAGCAATTGCTGGAGTTCATCCGCGAATCGCCGGGCCGGGTCGGCAAGCGGGAGCTGGCGCGGGCCTTCAATCTGACCGGCGACGCCCGGATCGAATTGAAGCGGCTGATCTCCGAGCTTGAGAAATCGGGCGAGGTCGAGCGCGGCCATGGCCGCCGCTTCGGCAATCCCGGCACCCTTCCCGACACCATGATCCTGGAGATCAGTGGCACCGACCAGGATGGCGAACTGCTGGCCAAGCCCCTGACCTGGGACCAGGAGGGACGGCCGCCGCGCATCTATATGGTGCCGGCCAAGCGGGGCGAGCATCCCTTGGGGGTTGGCGACCGGGTCGTGGCCCGCATCCGCCGCCTGCGCGAAGGCGTTTATGAGGGCCGCGCCGAACGCCGCATCACCGAAGGCCCGGCCAAGGTGCTGGGCGTCTATGAGCTTGCCACCGACGGCCAGGGCCGCCTGCGCCCCACCGACCGCCGCCAAAAGGCCGATTACAGCATCCTGCGGGGCGATTCCCTGGAGGCCAATCCCGGCGAGTTGGTCCTCTGCGAACTGCTGCCCGGTGCCCGCCCCTATGGGCTGAAGCCGGTCAGGATCGTCGAGCGACTGGGCAGCATGGATGATCCCCGCTCGGTCAGCCTTGTGGCCATCCACAGCTATGACATTCCCTGCGACTTCCCCGACGAGGCCGTGGTTCAGGCCGAACGCGCCGTGGCTGCTCCTCTGGGCGACCGCGCCGATTTGCGCGACATCCCCCTGGTCACCATCGATGGGGAAGACGCCCGCGACTTTGACGACGCCGTCTTTGCCGAGCCCGCCGAAAACGGCGGCTGGCATCTGATCGTCGCCATCGCCGATGTGGCCTGGTACGTCCGCCCCGGCGACGCCCTGGACAAAGAAGCCTTCAAGCGCGGCAATTCGGTCTATTTCCCCGACCGGGTGGTACCCATGCTGCCAGAGGCTCTGTCCAACGGCTGGTGTTCCCTGAAACCCGATGAAGAGCGCCCCTGCATGGCGGTCCATATGTGGATCGACGCCGAGGGCAACAAGCTGAAGCATAAATTCGTCCGCGGCCTGATGCGCTCCGCCGCCCGCCTGACCTACGAGCGGGTGCAGTTGGCCCTGGACGGCACGCCCGACGAAGGCACGGCACCCTTGGTGGAGCCGATCCTGCAGCCGCTCTACGGGGCCTGGAAGGCCCTGTTCAAGGCCCGTCAGGCCCGGGGCGTGCTCGACCTGGATCTGCCGGAACGCAAAGTCATCATCGGCGCCGATGGCCGCATCGAAAAGGTGGTGCCGCGTCCGCGCTACGACAGCCACAAGCTGATCGAAGACTTCATGATCGCCGCCAATGTCTGCGCCGCCGAACAGATCGAGGCGGTGAACAAGCCTTGCATGTACCGCGTCCACGATTT